>Ga0208325_1000039_pt1 | contig 32474 bp, 34 predicted proteins | sample PL_2010_330m_FD_185486 | JGI IMG/M metagenome (GOLD analysis project Ga0208325, IMG submission 185486) | Freshwater microbial communities from Powell Lake, British Columbia, Canada to study Microbial Dark Matter (Phase II) - PL_2010_330m... | ecosystem: Environmental > Aquatic > Freshwater >...
TCTTTAAAAAAGAACCCGATAGAAAAAAGCCGTATATATTATGTTATGGGTGAGGCGTATCGCAAAAAAGGCGATTGGCAGAAGTGTGAAGAAAACGTTGTTGAAGGGTTTTCACTTCTATGTGAAAAATTTCCCGAGAGAAAAATTACACTGGCGATTTTTTTGTTTAAAGAAATAGCTGTACATCTCTCGCATTGTTTCTTTTTGAAAATTTTCACAACAAAACAAAAAAAGATCATAGATCCGCGATATTATGAAATTGTTAAAGGTTATCGCGCTTTGATCTGGACATATGTTTTTAGTGACATGAGCCGGTTTTTATGGGTAGTTTTAAGAATGCTTAATCTCAGTGAATCAAAATTGGGCATGTCCAAACTTTTGGTGACAAGTATTAGTTTTTACGCCGCGGTCTGTATGACAGTTCCTTTTTTCAAACGATCTAAAAAGTATCAGGAAAAAGCTTTAACTCTGGCCAAAGAAAGGCAAAATGAAGAGGAAATGGGGCAGGCGTTTCGGTTTATCGGATTTTTTCACCAGTGGAAGGGTGAATATGAGGCGAGTTATGAATTTTTCCGGAAAGCGAAAAATATTTTTCAAAAAATAGGTGATATGTGGGAATTCAGTTTGACAATACAGGGGATCGGGCACGGTTATTATTTAAGCGCCCGGTATGAAAAAGCTTTGCCTGTTTTTTCTGAATTTTTGAAAGAGTCTCAAAAAATAAAGGATGAGTACAGTATAAGTAACGCTTTGGGCTGGAAAAGCCTTACTTATACCGAAATGGGAGAATTTGATAAGGCAAGGGATGCGGGACAAGAGGCATTGGAGTTAAGCACGAGAAAGGAAATTTGGTTCATAGTATGTTTCGCTCATATGAATCTGGGGTTTTTGGAATTAGAACAAGGTAATATCGAAAAGGCGACAGAGCTTTTAGAAAAAAGTAAAGAGATATATGAGAAGAACTATTTTATGAGAAATTATCTGGTGTATGTTTATTCACTTTTGGCCGAAGCCTACTTAAGAGAGTTTAAGGGCGAATTTATCGTAAAAAACAAGGAAACGAGAAGAAAAATGAAAAAACTTAAAAGAGCATCTTATACCGCTTTAAGAAAAACAAAAAATTGGACAAATCATTACGGCGGCGCGCTTCGCGTGACGGGAGAATATTGCGCTTTGGCCGGAAAAACACAAAAAGCGGAAGAATATTTTTTGAAAAGTATAGCGCATACTTCAGGGATCGGCCGGCGTTTTGAGGAAGCGCGCGGCAGGTATGAATACGGCAAATTTTTGCACCGGACTAAGAGAGAAGAAGAAGCCCAGCTTAGTCTTGAAAGGGCTGTAAAAATATTTGAAGAGATCGGAGCGAAGGCATATCTTAAAAGAACTCGGGATTTATTGGGCTTTAAAGAACCGGCAAAAGGCGGTTTGCCGTTAGAGGAAAACACTCCGCAGGAAAGGCTGGAGGCGGAAAGAAAAATGGTAGCGGTACTTGATACAAGCAGGTACATAAGTTCGGTTCTGAACATGGAAGAGCTTTTGGAAAAAATAATGGATAAAACTATAGAGTTAGTGGGCGCGGAGCGCGGAATACTTTTAATGTATCCTGATGATAACGATAACGCGCGGGAATTGGATATAAAAGTGATAAGAAATGTCGAGCGCCGCATGGGCGACAAAAGTGTCGACCCGGAAGAGTTTGAGATCAGTCGAAGTATAATTGAAAGAGTGGAACTTCAGCAGGAAGCCGTGATAATAGAAGATGCCTCAGAGGATGAAGAATTAAAAAAACAGGAAAGTATCGGAAGATCCAACTTAAGGTCGGTATTGTGCGTGCCCATAAAAGGCAGGGGAGAGATGCTGGGAGTGATTTATCTGGATAATCATTTTGTAAAAGGGCTTTTTACCAGAGAGGATCTATGGGTACTTCATTTGATAGCAAGCCAGGCGGGAATATCTATCGAGAACGCGAAATTATATAAACGTGCGGTAACGGACGGATTGACCGGATTATATAACCACGTGTTTTTTGAAAATTATTTAATGAAAAGCGTGGAACAGGCAAAGAGGTATAACAAAAAACTAAGTATCATGATAATTGATATTGATCACTTTAAAGAATTCAATGACATATACGGCCATCAGGCGGGAGATGAAGTGATAAGAAAGGTATCGGATCTGATAACAAATAACATGAGGAAAAGCGATCTATCCGCGAGATATGGAGGGGATGAATTTGTTATGATATTGCCCGAAACCGGTGCCGAAGGAAGTGTAAAATTCGCTGAAAGGATAAGACAAGCGATTGAAAAATATGTAGTAAAATATGGAGAGGCGTCAAAAGAAAAAGAATTAAAAGTAACGGTAAGTATCGGTATAGCGGAATTGAAAGAAGGGGACACCCGAATACAACTTGTAGAAAAAGCGGATAAAGCGTTGTACGCAGTGAAAAAAAGAGGTAGGAACGGAGTAAAATTAGCGGCCTAATAAATAGGGACGTTATCTATTTAATTAAATGGGAGACGTCCCTATTTATTTTTCTTGACTAATTCTCAATTATGAGTGATAATATGTTTGTTGTAATAACGAGATAGGTGTGATAGTGAAGGACAAGGGTGTTCTTTCTTTTTTAAACTAAAGAGGGAGCGCTCTTTTTTTTTAGGAGGTCAATTCAACTCCCTATGGTTTGGCGGTTTCGGGTGTATCCGTGGAGTTTTTTGAAGGGACCTTTAATTTATAAAAACGCAAAAGTGGAGGTAAAAATGTCAAAAGAAACGGCTTATGTGGGAAAAGTGTTGGACACGGTGATAAAAAGGAATCCTGGGGAACCCGAATTTCATCAGGCGGTTAAAGAAGTTCTGGAGTCTCTCAGTCTAGTCATTAAAAAACATCCTGAATTTGAAGACGCGGGAATTTTGGAAAGGATAGTTGAACCGGAAAGACAAATTATTTTCAGAGTTCCTTGGCAGGATGATAAAGGAAAAGTTCAGGTAAACAGGGCTTTTCGTATTCAATTCAATTCGGCTTTAGGACCCTATAAAGGTGGACTTCGATTACATCCGTCGGTTTACTCCGGAATAATAAAATTTTTGGGATTTGAACAAGTTTTTAAGAATTCTCTTACGGGGCTTATGATGGGCGGAGCTAAGGGCGGTTCTGATTTTGATCCGAAAGGGAAATCAGACAATGAAATTATGAGATTTTGCCAAAATTTCATGAATGAACTTTATCGTTATATCGGTGCCGATACAGATGTTCCCGCGGGAGATATAGGTGTGGGCGGTAGAGAGGTGGGATATATGTTTGGTCAGTGGAAAAAAATAACGAAACTTTTTAACGGCGTTTTAACCGGAAAAGGACTTGATTTCGGCGGTTCGTTAGCTCGTACTGAAGCGACCGGGTTTGGATGCGTATATTTTTGTGAGGAGATGCTTAAAGATCGAAAAACTTCATTTGACGGCAAGACTGTGGTTATTTCAGGTTCCGGTAATGTTGCCATATACGCTCATCAAAAAGCTACAGAGCTTGGCGCGAAGGTTGTCGCGATGTCGGATTCTGACGGCTTTATTTATGATGAGAGAGGCGTTGATCTCGCGACGGTAAAACGGCTTAAAGAAGTAGAACGAAAAAGAATAAAAGAGTATGTGAAAAAACATACATCAGCTCAATATACTGAAGGATGTCTTGGGATATGGAAAGTGAAATGTGATGTTGCTCTTCCTTCGGCTACGCAGAATGAGCTGGATGGGAAATCCGCTGAAATTTTAGTTAAAAACGGATGTATCGCGGTAGCGGAAGGCGCGAATATGCCGTCGACTCCTGAAGCGGTTAAAGTGTTTCTGGAAAACAAAGTGTCTTTTGGTCCGGGAAAAGCCGCGAACGCGGGCGGTGTGGCGACTTCCGGACTTGAAATGGCTCAGAATTCCCAGCGTTTAGCCTGGACATTCGAGGAAGTGGATGAGAAACTTCATAGAATTATGGTGGATATTCATTCCGCCGCAAGAGCGGCCGCGGAAGAATACGGCGTGCCGGGAAATCTTGTTTGCGGCGCAAATATTGCCGGCTTTACAAAAGTTGCCAAAGCCATGACGGCGCAGGGAATCGTATAAATTAAATAGGGACGTCTCCCAATTAATTCAATTAATTATGCAAATAGGGATGTTCCTTTTTGTTTAATTAATTAATTGGGAGACGTCCCTATTTAATTTGAGAAAAGAGTGGACAGTTCGGGGAAAATTTGTTTACAATGAGAGAGGTGTTTCAGGGAAGTTGAACTTTGTGTTTAGACGAAAGGATGGCAATATGGAAAAATATCTATGTTTGGTATGCGGGTATGTTTATGATCCGGCGGAAAACAATGATGTTTCGTTTTCGGATCTTTCCGAAGATTGGGTTTGTCCTGAATGCGGGGCGGGCAAGGATCAATTCGAAAAAATCTCGTAATATTGGTTAAAACAGGAGGAAAATATATGACACGGTTAAGGGAATTATATCGTTGTGATATTTGCCTGAATGTGGTTGAGATCGCGCAAGGCGGCGCGTCTTCACTAGTGTGCTGCGGGGAACCTATGAAACAATTAAAGGCGAAAACCGAAGATGAAGGACACGAAAAACATGTGCCTGTTACGGAAGAATTTCCCGGCGGCGTAAGAGTAAAGATTGGAAGCGCGCGGCATCCGATGGAAGAAAAACATTTTATAAAATTTATCGAAGTTTTAACGGAAAATAAAGTAATTCGCCGAGAACTCGCGCCCGGAGATGATCCGGAAGCGGATTTTCGCGCGAAAAAAGAAGAGATCGTGGAAGTGAGAGAATTTTGTACGGTACACGGTCTTTGGAAGAGCAGTTACCAGTTATCAGTTGCCAGTGATCAGTGACCAGTTATCAGTGATCAGTTACCAGGGATCATTAGACAACTGGGAACTTAAAAAAGGAGAGTTGTATGAGAAGTGTGAAGGGGACGGAAACAGAAAAAAATTTGCTTGAATCTTTCGCGGGAGAATCACAGGCGAGAAATCGGTATACTTTTTTCGCGAGTAAAGCTAAAAAAGAGGGATACGAACAGATCTCCGCTATATTTCTTGAAACCGCGGATAACGAAAAAGAACACGCGGAAAGGTTCTTTAAATTTTTAGAAGGAGGAGAAGTTGAAATTAGGGCGGTATATCCGGCCGGAATTATAGGAGATACTGCGGCGAACCTTGAAGCGGCCGCGAATGGTGAAAAGTTGGAATGGACGTCTCTTTATAAAGGAGCTGAAAATACCGCCAGAGAAGAGGGATTTGACGAAATAGCGGATGTTTTTAAAGAAATAGCCGAAGTGGAAGAGCGTCACGAAACGCGGTATCGAAAACTGCTGAAAAATGTAAAAGAGAAGAAAGTGTTCGGTAAGGATGTGTCAGTAAAATGGAAATGCCGAAATTGCGGATATATTCACGAAGGAAAGACCGCGCCGGTTGAGTGTCCCGCGTGCGCGCATCCTCAAAGTTATTATGAAGTTTTTTGCGAGACTTATTAAAACCGGGATAATAAAACATAATGGAAAAACATTTTTCAGGATGCGAGCTCGTCGAAATGGCTATACAGATAGAAAAAAACGGTAAAGAGTTTTATTCTGTTCTTGCCGTCAGCGCGGAGAATCCGTCTGCTTCTAAAGTTTTTAAATGTCTCGCGTCGGAAGAAGATAAACATATCGAGGTTTTTCGCAGAATTTTTAAATCTGTATGTGTTTATACGCCGAAAGAAGCTTATCCTGAAGAATATTTCGCGTATATGAATATGTTGGCGAGGGAATATGTTTTTACTCAAGAAAATATGGGTAAAAAAACCGCTCAGAACATAAAAAATTATTCTGACGGAATTGATCTCGGAATTGCTTTTGAAAAGGAGTCTATTCTTTTTTATGAAGGGGCTCGAGAGTTGGTCCCGGAGAAAGATAAACCCCTTATTGAGAAACTTATTTCCGACGAAAAAAATCATTTGGCGAAACTTTGCGGTTTGAAAGAGAAATAACTTAAGTTTCTGGAAGAAGCACTATTAAAGAACGGTAGTGTCAAAAATAAAATGAAAAAAATATCACACAGAGACACAGAGGCACAGAGAAAGACATGGAAATATTTAATAAAAAACTTTGTGGCCTTTGTGACTTTGTGTGAGGATAATGAAAAATAGCACAAAAAGGATGTTTCACTAATAACTTTGTGTCCTCGTGCCTCTCAGTCTAAAAACTTATGGGAGGGAAGTTAATTTTAGATAACTGCTTTAACTGCGAAGGATTAAGAAAAATTTGGATGAAAACTTTTGACAATACGTAAAGAACAAGTGGGAGGGAGTTAATGAAAAACGTAAAAGTATATGGCACATCTACATGCGCGTTTTGTGTGAAATTGAAACAATTTTTGAAGGATAATAATGTGGAGTTTGAGGATATTGATGTTTCCCAAAACCAAGAACGCGTGCGCGAAATGGTAGAAAAAACAGGTCAAATGGGAGTGCCTGTTATTGATGTCGAAGGTGAGATCATTGTAGGATTTGATAGGGCGCGAATAATGAAAGCGTTGGAATTATAAAGGTGAATCGTCCGCCAACAACCCTGTAGGGGCACGGCATGCCGTGCCCCTACGATGGATTAAGAGGATGTTGGCGGGGTGAATATTAAATCGAGAACGGTTGTGGATAATAAAATGGAAAAAGTTTATGATTTGATCATTGTCGGGGCCGGACCGGCAGGGATAACCGCCGCGATTTATGCCGCGCGTAAAAAAATGGATTGTCTTGTTTTGACCGTTGATGTCGGAGGGCAGACGGCATGGAGCGGAGATATCGAAAATTATACGGGGTATCAATTTGTTTCAGGGCGGGAACTTACCGCAAAGTTTGAAGAACATATCAAAAAGTATAACGTAAAAGTTAAAGAAAATGAGGCGGTGAAAGAACTCCGGAAAGAAGGCGGAAAGATATTCGTTAAAACTGAGAAAAATACATATTTGTCTCGTTCGCTTATAATAGCTTCAGGAAAAAAATCAAAAGAGCTTAGCGTTCCGGGGGAAAAAGAATATAAAAATAAGGGTCTTACTTATTGCGCCACTTGTGACGGTCCGCTTTTTGAGGGAAAAGAAGTTGTTGTTGTGGGAGGCGGGAATTCAGCGTTAGACGCGGCTCTTCAACTTATCAGAATAGCGAAAAAAGTTTATGTGATGAACATTTCAGATAAACTTGCCGGTGACGCGGTTATGAGAGATAAGCTCGAGTCTGCTGATAATGTGACAGTTATAAATAACGCTGAGGTAATTGAAATTTTGGGCCGAAAAATGGTTGAAGGTCTTAGATATCGAATAGGTGACGAAGAAAAAGAACTCCCCGCTGGAGGGGTTTTTGTTGAAATAGGTCTTGTTCCCAACTCAGAGTTTACGCGCGGCATAGATAAGAATAAACAAGGTGAAATTTTAGTAAATTCGATAACGGAAACGAACGTTCCCGGTATTTTTGCCGCGGGAGATGTTACTGATGTGATCGAAAAACAGATTATTATAGCCGCGGGAGAAGGAGCGAAAGCCGCTCTCAAAGCGTTTAGATATCTGTTGGAAACCGAAGAGGATATATGATAACAAAACAAAGACTTCTCGCGGGTGTAAATGAAATGCGGTATGTTGAGGAGAGTATGGTCACTTTTTTGGCGAATTTTTCTAAAGTGATGGTAGATGAGACCGAAAATTTATCGCCGCGAAAAAAGAAAGATCTTAAAAAACTGCTTTCTACGCTTCATAATGATTCATCCCGTCACGAAGAGATTATCATAAACCTGGCGCAAACAATAGAAAAGAGTCCGAAAAATGAATATTGATATGCTGAGGGAAGGGTTTCAAGAGATCTTGGAAATGGAAAAAAGGGCTAAATATTTTTACGATCATTATATCGGTGAGATTGATGATGATGCGATACGGATGAAATTGATCGAAATCAGGAACGATGAGATCGAACATATTCGAATAGCCGAAAAACTTCTTGAATACGTGAAATGATGAAGATCCTATTTTTGGAATATAACAGAAAAAAAAGTAAAATAAAAGACAGGCTCGCGGAGTTTAATTCGCTATGGAAAAGATCGGATAAAACAATATTCAGTGAACTTTGTTTCTGCATATGTACTCCTCAGTCAAAAGCCGTTCTGTGCGATGAATCAATTCGTAAAATGGAAAAGAACGGGATTCTTTTTAAAGGAACTTTGCGGGAATTAAAAGCGGGGTTAAAAGGAGTCAGATTCTATAACAATAAAGCGAGGTATATATCGGCCGCGAGGGAACTTTTTACGGTAAGCGGACGGATAAGAATAAAAGATAAAATAGATCCCGGAGATATAGGCGCGACGAGGTTTTGGTTCCAGGAACAAGTTAAGGGTATAGGTCCGAAAGAAGCCAGCCATTTTTTACGAAATATAGGGTTTGGTAAAAACTTAGCGATATTGGACGTGCATGTATTGAAGAACATGGTTAAATATGGAATAATTAAAGAGATTCCCGGAGCTATGACAAAAAAAGTATATTTGGATTTGGAAAAAAAACTTGCGAAGTTTTCGGAAAAAATAGCAATTCCGATGGCGGAACTTGATCTTTTGTTCTGGTCGCACGAGACAGGGCAGATATTCAGGTAGTTACAAGGTACAGGTTACAAGTTACAGGTTTCAGGTTTCCCGCCGGAGGCGGGTCCGCCTTTGGCGGAAAAACTTGTAACCTGCAACCTGTAACTTGTAACCTGCTATATGCTCAAAAAGGGATATGAAAAATTTCCTTATAGTTACAATTACCGGAGTTATAAGAGAAGCTTATTTTTTGTTCAATGAAATGGCGCCTTATTTATTGTTCGGATTTCTTTTCGCGGGGGTATTACGCGTTTTTATCGATACAAAAGCCGTAACGAAACATCTCGGGCATAATAATTTTTTAGCGGTAATTAAGGCATCTTTATTCGGGATCCCGCTTCCGCTTTGTTCTTGTTCGGTTATTCCCGCGGCAATGGCTCTCAGGCGTGAGGGGGCCTCGAAGGGAGCTGTCCTATCTTTTCTTATTTCCACACCTACTACCGGGATCGATTCCATTTTTGCGACTTATTCTTTGTTGGGCGGTTTTTTCGCCGCGTATAGAGTGATCGCGTCGTTCATAACCGGAGTGCTTTCCGGCGCGGCGGCAAATTTTATACTTAAAGAAACGGATAATAAACCTGCCGGGAAGGATATGCCCAAGTGCGGGATATGCCCGCGGGCGGAAAACCATTCTCACCATATTCGGCAAAAGATAAAGGGAGTTTTTAGTTACGCGTTTGGGGATCTTTTAAGAGATAGCGGTCCGGCGTTCATAGCGGGTATTTTGATAGGCGGCATAATTACATATTTTGTGCCGAAAGAATTCATATCTACGTATTTAGGTTCCGGACCGCAGGCGATGGTTATCATGCTTTTGGTAGGAATACCGATGTATGTATGCGCGACCGCGTCCATACCTATAGCGGCTGTTCTTATGATGAAAGGCATGGATCCGGGTGCGGCATTTGTGTTTTTAGCGGCGGGTCCGGCGACTAACATTGTGACAATGACGGTTGTCGCGCGGAATTTGGGCCGCAAGGCTCTTCTTGTATATCTCGGCGCGATCGCGATAAGCAGTATATCGTTAGGTATGGCGCTTAACAAACTTTATTCTCATTTTTATCATGAAAAAGCGTTTAATTTTATTATGCATCAGAGAATATTGATCCCTCGAGAAATGCAGGTATTATGTAGCATTATTCTTTTTTTGTTGATATTATATAATTCTCTCAAGCATCCCGGTAAAATGGTATCTGTAGAGGAGTGAAATTATGATGGAAAATGTCGTATACTACCTAAACAATATTTCTCCAATGACATATCTATTTGTTTTTTTTGGAGGAGTCGCGATGTCGCTCACTCCTTGTATATTTCCTCTTATACCGGTTGTTGTAGGTGTGATCGCGTCTTCTAAAGGCGGCACTTCCCGGAGCAGGGGATTCGTTCTTTCAAGTGTATATGTCTTTGGAATGGCTTTCACATTTTCAGTGCTGGGACTTATTGCCGCGATGACGGGGAAATTGTTTGGACAAGTGCAGACGAGTCCTTACGCGCATTTAATAGTGGGAAATGTGATTATTGTTTTTGCTCTTGTGATGTTAGATGTGATACATCTTCCGGTTTTCTTATTACAAAGGGCGGGTGCCGGGAAAATTTTCAAAGGAAAAGGAACGTTGCCCGTGTTTTTTATGGGGATGGTTTCAGGGCTTATTGCTTCTCCCTGCGCCGCCGCGGTTTTGGGAGTGCTGCTCACATATGTCGCGTCTACGCAAAACGTAGTTTTGGGGTTTTCATTTTTATTTGTTTTCGCGCTGGGATTCGGCACTATATTGATCGCGATCGGCACTTTTGCCGGAATTTTGCCTCTGGTTTCCAGATCTGAAAAAGTAATGATGACGATCCAAAAAATATTTGCTTTCGGAATGATCCTTTTGGGTGAATATTTTATATTTCGAGCGGGTATTTTAACTTAGAAAAGGGCGATTATAAGGGGAGTCCTCGTAAAATTTTAGAGCAGTATTCAAATGGGGGCGAGGATCCTGAATGGCGAACAAAAAAGGGAGACTGGAGATGAAAAGTTTTTATATTAAATTGATAATTTGCACGGCGATGCTGGGGATATTGACGGCGGCCGCCGGCGCCGCGCCTCTCAGCGCGGGGAAGGAAGCGTTTGATTTTACATTAGAGACTTTAAGCGGCCAAGAAATAACATTAAGCGAGGAACTTAAGACAAAAAGAGCTGTTCTGGTCTTTTTCGCTACATGGTGTCCGCATTGCGGCGCGGCAGTTCCTGCTACGAACGCGTTTTCTAAAAAATACGCGCCGGATGTCAGAGTTATCGGGATCGATGTACAGGAGTCTAAAACAAAAGTTGAAGATTTTGTCAAAAGAACCAAAATGGCATATGATGTTGTGATAGACGCTATGGGAGTAGTGGCTAATCGTTATGGAATATCCGGAATTCCGACGGTTATCGCCATTGACAAAAACAACAAGGTTTTGTATAGGGGGACAAGTATAACCGATATGGAAAAAAGGGTGGAGTTTTAGTCGGAGGTTATTTTTTGTTCGTAAACCTGTCAGATCTTAAGAAAGGAGCAAGATGAGAATAATTAAATTTATACTTGTTGGTATGATGCTGGCGCTCTGGCCGGTGTCGGCTATTAGTTTTGCCGATGATGAATTTTCCCAGATTGATGGGGATACAAATATGGAGGATATGGACAATATGGGCATGGATAAGGACGATGGCGTCAGTAACAATTATTGTCCGGTAAGCGGTTCGGTTCTGGATCAGGCGACGCCTTATCGTACGCAATATAACGGCAAAACATTAGGGTTTTCTTCTCCTAAGGCAGTAGAAGAGTTCAATGAAAACCCCGATAGGTATTTAAGCAACATATGGGATACGGAAGAAAGTTAACACTTGTAGGGGGCACGATATACCGTGCCCTTACATCTTACAACAACAACAAAAGGGGATGAATTATGCATAGTTATAAGGATTTAGGGTTGGTCAATACTAAAGATATGTATCAGAAGGCTATAGGCGGTAAATATGGGATACCGGGGTATAATTTTAACAATATGGAACAACTGCAGGCTATCATGACTGCTTGTATCGAAACAAAGTCTCCGGTTGTTCTGCAGGTTTCCGCCGGCGCGAGGAAATACGCGAACCAAATTCTTTTAAGGCACATGGCTCACGGAGCGATGGATATAGTAAAAGATGCCGGGTCGAATATCCCGGTCGCTTTACATTTGGATCATGGCGATTCATTTGAGCTTTGTGTTTCTTGTATAGAATCCGGTTTCTCTTCGGTAATGATAGACGGGTCAGGGTTGTCGTTTGAAGAGAATATCGCGCTTACGAAGAAGGTAGTTGAATACGCGCATAAGTATGATGTTACTGTTGAGGGTGAACTTGGGGTTTTAGCCGGGATCGAAGATGAGGTCAGCCATGAAAAGACGCATTATACAAAACCCGAAGAAGTGGAAGAATTTGTTTCGAAAACCGGAGTCGATAGTTTAGCGATATCTATCGGGACGAGTCATGGGGCTTATAAATTCAAATTGGCTCCCGGAGAAGAAGTGCCGCCGTTAAGGTTTGATATTCTGCACGAAGTGGAAAAACTTCTTCCCGGATTTTCGATAGTGCTTCATGGCTCAAGTTCCGTGCTTCCGGAATATGTTGAGATGATCAATAAATACGGCGGGTGTATGGAAAACGCCGTTGGTGTGCCGGAAGATCAGCTCCGGAAAGCCGCGGAATCGGCGGTTTGTAAAATAAATATTGATAGTGACGGGCGTCTCGCGATGACGGCTAAAATAAGAGAAGTTTTCGCGACTAAGCCGGGAGAATTTGATCCGAGAAAATATCTTGGTCCGGCAAGAGATGAACTCATAAAAATGTATAAACACAAAAACGAAAATGTTCTCGGCAGCGCGGGAAAAGCGTAAATGGCGCTTATCAAAGGCGGGTCCGCGCGCGGCGGCAATGGTAAAATAATATGAAAAATTTAACTCTCGCGGGAATGAATATTCCCACGTCAATATATATGCCGGTGATTTATTTTATTTGGGTAACGGTACTCCTTATCTTAAAAAAAATATTCTTCAAAAGATTCCGCGCGTTTGCCGAAAAAACTAAAACAAAATTTGATGATATTTTTGTTAAAGCGGCAGATCTTCCTTTGAGTTTATTGATCTTTGTAAGCGGTGTTTTTGTTCTTGATAATTTTTTTGAATTTGGAACGGGCAGTGAATTGCTTCAATTTGTTGATGTCGCTTTTAAGATCACGGCGGTGATCGCGGTCGTTCTATTCACGGATCGCCTATTTAAGGGTATTATTGACAATTATTCAAAAAAAATACCGGTTCTCAGAGATTCGAGCGGTGTGGCGCATGTTGTTGTGCGAGTAGTGGTGATAGGACTCGGCATTTTGATCCTTTTGGATAATATTGGCGTATCAATAACCCCTATTCTTGCTTCTTTGGGTATTGGTTCTTTGGCCGTCGCGCTCGCGCTTCAGCCGACTTTAGAAAACTTTTTTTCAGGCATTCAGATCGTGATCGATAAACCTATCGCCATTGGTCAGTTTATAAAGTTAGAATCGGGAGAAGAGGGGTATGTGGAAAAGATTGGGTGGCGGTCTACCTGGATAAGAATGCTCGCGAACAATGTTGTGGTTATTCCCAATAAAGCGCTTGCAAGCGCGAGACTGCTTAATTATTATTATCCCCAAAAAGAAATGTCGGTTTTAGTTCAAGTGGGCGTTCATTATGATTCAGATCTGGAATACGTGGAAAAGGTGACGATCGCCGCGGCGGAAGAAGTTCTAAAAACCGCCGAAGGCGGTGTTGCCGAGTTTAAACCTTTTATTCGGTATCATACGTTTAACGATTTCAGCATAGATTTTACGGTTATCCTGCGCGTGAAAGAATTTGTGGACGGATACTTAATAAAGCACGAATTCATAAAACGTCTGCATAAACGATATAAAGAAGAAGGCATTATAATCCCGTTTCCTATCAATACACTCGATTGGAACCCCGGTTCCGAGCCCCTAAAGATCTCTAGAAATTAAAACTTCGAAAAAAAATAGGGACATCTCCCGAGAGAGGGTGACGTCCCTATTTTTTTCGAAGGAATAATCATTCCCCATAATGGGTTCTTGCTCTGTGGATATATATTATCTTTTTTTTCTCATCAATAGAATAGATGATCCTATCCTTGTAAGAAAGCCTGACAGAGAAAAATCTCGTGAGGTCTCCGAGAAGTTTTTTGCCCAAATACGGTTCTTCACTTATTTGTTTTATCAGAATCTCTTTAAGTTTTTGGGTTAGTTTTGGAGATAACGCGTGTACATCTTTAACCGCGGTTTTTGTAAATTCAATTTTAAAAGGCATTATGGTGTGTTCCTAAAGACTTTTTCAAAGGAAACTGTTTCTCCTTTTTTCATTTGTTTTACGGATTCCGCGATTTTTTTTCTAAACCCGGGAATTGAGAGAAGTTCTAAAGTTTCGCGGAGATTTTCAAATTCTTCTTCCGAGAGTAAAACTACATCTCCGTTTTTATGATGAATGTGATATATGCGATGTTTTTTAGTCGCTCCTTTGAGCATTTCAAAAAAACCTTTTCGAGCATCTGTCGCGGTTAAAGTAGGCATAAAACTTCTCCTTTGATTATGTACCATTTTATGTACTGATTATACGTGAAAACCAATATTTGTCAAGTATTTGAGAGTCGAGGGGAGTTTCACTCCGCACCCTCAATTATATTTATCGCGCAGTTTCATATAAAATTCAAATTCTTCTGTTTTTCCCCGTTTTTTCGCACCTCCGGCAAAAATTTTACATTTTTTCCGAAATTCCGTTAGTGTTGCCGCGAAATCTTCGCTGTTCAGATCGCTGAGATCAAGCATTTTTTTCAATGCTTTTATTCTGAAACGGTCAAGTCCCCATATGCTGGACGAGAGCTGATCGGGCCGGCCGCCGTCTTTTATTGTGAGACTGAAGGGTATAAGTTTCACTTCATATTTATGTGACGCTCTTAGCCAAAAATCATAATCTTCACAAGCTTGTAAATTTTCATCAAAAATTCCCACTTTTTCAAAAACTTGTTTTTTAACTATAGAGGTCGACATGCCTATCGCGCAGAGCGGAAGTGTTTTTTTATATACGAAACCTGTCGGCTTTTTATGTTTTTTCTTTTGATTTAATAATTTTCCGTTTCGATACCAAACTTCTTCCGTATGGAAGATGCTGATCGCGGGAAATTTTTGAATATATTGAACGGCTTTTTCTAATTTTTCTTTCCTCCAGAGATCATCGGAATCCAGAAAAGCGCAAAAGCCGCTTTTAGCGGCATGAAGCGCGGTATTTCGAGCTCGAGATACCCCGCCGTGTGATCGTTTTATAAAAGAGATTCTGTTGTCTGTAAATCGATCCATTAAAAGGTCTGTCCCGTCCCGGGAGCCGTCGTCAACAATAATAAGTTCAAAATTATCATAACTTTGTTCCAAAACTGAAGTTATGGATTTTTCAAGAAACTGTTTTCTGTTATAGGTAGGAATGATCACTGAAAAGAATATTTGTTTGTCCATAATTTTATTATATAATAAAGTTCGCGTTAATATCAATGGTCAAAATAAATAAGAAAATCTAAGAGGAATAAATGGATAGGATAGATATCGCGATAATAGGCGGCGGGGTTGTGGGACTGGCGGCGGCAAGTGTTCTTGCCGAAGAGGGCAGAGACGTTTATGTGTTTGAGAAAAACTCTTCTTTCGGGCAGGAAACCAGTTCTCGTAACAGCGAGGTCATTCATTCCGGGATCTATTATCCGAAAGGATCTTTAAAGGGCGAAACCTGTATCAGGGGCAATAAAATGCTTTATGAAATATGTGAGGCGAATGGTGTGCCTTATAAAAAAACAGGAAAATTGATCATCGCGAAAGATGCCTCAGAAGGAGACGCTTTGGATGCTTTATTCGCGCAGGGTAAAGCGCGTAATATGAAAGGCTTAAAGATCTTGGACAAAAAAGGTATTAAAAAATTAGAACCGAACATAAAAGCTTTTCGCGCGATCTGGCTTCCTATGACAGGCATAATCGATTCTCATTCTCTAATGCGGTTTTTTCTTTTGAAGGCAAAATCGGCCGGCGGAGATATAATCTATGATTCAAATGTCACAAGCATTACGAGAACCGTCTCCGGATATGAAATAACCATAAATGCCGGGACAAATAAACGCGTTACGTTTATTGCCGGAATTGTTATTAACTCAGCGGGGCTGGAAAGTGATTCGGTTTCGGCGCTCGCGGGTATAAAAAAAGACGAATACGCGCTCTCTTATTGTAAGGGTGATTATTTTCGCCTTGTCCATGGCAAGAATTTATTGACCGGCCGACCTGTTTATCCCATATCAAAACCTGACGATACTTTTTTGGGGATACATGTTACTCCTGACTTGGCCGGAGGCGCGCGGCTCGGACCTGACGCGGAATATTTAGTAAAAAGAACGATCGATTATTCTCCGAATCCGGCAAAAAGAGATATCTTTTACGACAGCGCAAAACCGTTTTTACCGTTTCTCGAAAAAGAAGACCTTCGAGTGGACACTTCCGGTATCAGGCCGAAATTGCAGAGAGAAGGGCAGGGATTTAGGGATTTTGTTATTAAGCATGAAGATGCCGCCGGTTTCAAGAGATTTATAAATCTTATAGGAATTGAATCCCCGGGACTCACCGCCGCGCCGGCAATAGCTGAAAAAGTGGGACAGATCGTTAACGAGCTAATCTGAATTTGAAGTAAAAAAATGGCGGACACATGGGTCCGCCCCTACGAATGACCAACAAACCCCGCCACCAGGCTCCACCCCATTGGAAAGGCACGGCATGCCGTGCCCTTCCAATGGGGTGGAGCCTGGTGGCGGGACCGTTCACTATCTAAGACTATCGATCAAAGCTTTTGCTTTAACCAATGTTTCTTCATATTCTTTTTCGGGGTCGGAATATGCTGTTATGCCGCCTCCGGCATGAAAATAAACATCGTTATCTTTTATTATCATCGTACGGATCGCGATGTTTAGATTCATGGTATCGTGAAAACTAAGGTAGCCTATGGCTCCGGTATAAACGCCTCTTTGCGTGGGTTCTAGTTGTTCAATAATTTCCATAGCCCTTATTTTAGGGCATCCGGAGATAGAGCCGCCGGGAAAGGCGGCTTTTAAAGCATCAACGAGACTGACATTATCGGACATTTTACTTTTTATAACAGATATTGTTTGAAATACTGTGGGATATGTTTCTATTCTTTTGAGTTCGACGACATCGACGGAACCCGGTACGCTGATCTTTCCCAAGTCGTTTCGTTCTAAATCCACGATCATCAATAGTTCCGAGATATCTTTCGCGCTCATCATAAGTTCATCCTTTAATAACGCGTCTTCTTTCGCGGTGTTTCCTCGCGGGCGGGTACCTTTCATGGGCCGTGTTTCGATCATATTGTTTTCAACATGAAGGAAAAGTTCGGGCGAGGAGGATATGATCTTGCACTTGTCAAAGTTTAAATAGGCGCTGAAAGGCGCGGGATTGATTTTGTTAAGTTTCAGATAAAGCTCGTAAGCGGGAAACGGAAGAGGCGTTTTAAATCTTTGAGAAAGGCATACCTGATAAATATCTCCCGCGCGGATATGTTCAAGAATTTTTTTAATGGAACGGATATAATCTTTCTTTGAAAAATTTGATTCCAATGTGAGTTCGCGCGTTTTGTCCGCGCGTTTCATTTTTTTAATGGAAATTTTCTTGGATAGAACCGCGATGTCTTTTATCTCATTTATAAGAGTTTGAGCCGGTTTCTCGTAAGGAGAGTCGATGTCAAGCGCGCTTATCAGTAATTTCCCCGGGGATAGAGCGTCATGGATCAGTAGCGCGCGCGGGAAAACAAAATGCATATCGGGTAATCGGAGATCATCTTTTGAATGTTTGGGTAATTTTTCCAGCCGATCTTTCAGATCGTAAGAAAAATATCCGATACCGCCTCCTGTGAAGGGAATGTTCCGAGGGCAAGGGATACGGTATGTTTCTAAGATAGATCCAAGACAGTCGAAGGGATCGATTTGAAGCGTAATGTTACTGTCAGGCAGTTTAAGTTGAATTTGGCCGCCTTTGGCGGAAAGTATCATAAAAGGGTATATTCCGATAAAAGAATATCTCGCCTTATCATTTTTTAGAGAGCTGTTTAGGAGAACTGTGTTCGGAGAATCCGCGAAATAGGCATACATTTCTTCAATAGAACCTGAGAAATCAATTTCGAGCAAAATCGGCGCTCCGTTTATTTTAGGAAGATATTTTTTCATAGCGTGTTTAAATGGAGGAGACTCTCCGGGTTTTATCGGTCATCGCGGTTTAAGCCGCCGGACAACTTCTTGTGTTACATGATCGGGTGTTGACGCGCCGGACATTATACCTATACTTTCAATATTGTTAAGCCACTCGGATTCCAATTCTCCCGCGTGTTCTATCCAATAAGTTTTTTTGTTAATGTTTTTTGATATTTGATAGAGTCTTTTGGTGTTCGCGCTCCGTTTTGAACCGATAATAAGCATTAAGTCGTTTTCTTTCGGCATGGATTTAATTTCCTGCTGTTTAGTTCTGGTCGTGCGGCAGGTTGTGTTGTAAAGTTTCAGTTCCGGGATAATAGGTTTTAAACAGGTCATTATCGCGTTTATGTTATCTATTGTTTGCGTGGATTGGGTTATTACAGCGGCTTTTTTTACGCGGCGCAATTTTTTAAGCGGCAGGTCTTTTGAGGTTTCGATCGTTAGAGGTTTAGTTTCCAGCTGGCCCGCGATGCCTTTTACTTCAGCGTGGTTATTGTCTCCGATAATAATTATTGTATTATGTTTTTCCAAGTGCCTTGCTATTTTATAGATGGCTTTAACTTTTGGGCAAGTCGCGTCTACGATCGTATATCCCGAACTGATCGCTTTTTGAAATGTTTTCCTCGGCGCTCCGTGCGCTCTTATTATAAGCGTGGAATTAACAGCCGGTTTTATTCGGGATATTTTTTTGATGCCTTTTTTTCTAAGATCGCTAACCACAAAACTGTTGTGTACGATATCTCCGAGAACGAACACTTTTTTTCTTTCTTCGGCCAATTTTATACTCAAGTCTATTGCTCTTTTTACGCCGAAACAAAAACCTGAACTTTTTGCTATATTAATTTTCATTTTAAGTCTTTAAAAGATAAGTTTTTGAAAATGATCCGTCTATGAAGTTTTTCAAAGGAAGTTTATATTTGTTCTTCATTTTTAACCCGGCAAAGAGACGAAGAGATTCTTTAATTTTCGACAGAATTAGAGTTCTGCAATATTCTCCGGTGCCGGATTTTTTTATTAAGTGACTCATTTTTAAAAGATCTTCGCGGGATTTATGAGGTTTTTCTAAAAAAGCTTTGATGAAATATTTGTCTTTTTTATCAGCTTTCGAGTATGTTCGCCAAATGAGGATGGTCTTTTTCGATTCCGAAAGATCCGAAAGCGCGCTTTTGCCGGTTTTTTCGCTTGGATAAAATATATCGAGAAGGTCATCTTGTATTTGAAAGGCTTCCCCCAGAATAATTCCCAATTTTGATAATAGGGAGGTGTCTCTTCGGGGGGCGCCTGCCAATATGGCGCCGATGACTAAAGGACTTTCAAAAGTGTATTTTGCCGTTTTTAAAGTATATGTGAGAGAGATGTCTTTTTGTGTGATTTTGTCAATGTTTGTTTTGTTGTTGACCACATCTATAAATTCGCCTATTCCTGTAAAAGCGGCGGTTTTTGTGAAGTTTCGGAGGGCTTTTTCTTTTCGGAGCGGGGATTCATCTATCGAAAATAAGGTTTCAACGGCAAAAGCGAAGATTATGTCGCCCGCAACAATACTAAGATCCGGTCCCAAACAGTCTTTTTTGTCCAAATGGAGCTTATTATTCAAAAAGTTGTGAAGGGAAGGTTTGCCGCGTCTGAGATTCGATTTATCTATAATGTCATCATGAATAAGCAGAAAATTGTGCAAAAGTTCAAAAGAGAGGGAACACTTTATCAGGTTATTATAAGGAACTTTATTTTTTTGAGTATAGCCTAAATAACTTAAAATAAACAGGATAGATCTTATCCTTTTTCCTCGGCGAAGCAAAAAGTCTTTAATTCCGCTGTAGAGAAGAGGAGAAGACGCCTTTAAGGCAAAAACATTATCCGCGTCATTTAAAAACGCTTTTAATCCGGTATCAATGTCTGTTTGTAATTTTTTGAACATGTCCAATACTGTAGCATAAGAACTTTTATAGGGCAATAGAATTAGTTGGCCGGTTGGACAGTTAGCTGGTTAGCCGGTTAGCCGGTTGGCCTGTTGGCCTGTTGGCCGGTTAGTTGGTTAGTTGGGTTGCGGTGATTGGGTGTTGCAAGGAAAAAGGGCGCGCCCCTACGGAATTTGTGTGAACACGCGGAAAAATGCTCGTAGGGGCGGACAGGCGTGCCCGCCCTTACGATTCGAATAAAGAGTAAAGGGCGGACACATGGGTCCGCCCCTACGAAGGCGGGGGGTAAAAAATATGTTGCAATGGGGGGATATTGCTGTATAATGGTCACACATAATGAAGGGTTTGTCGTTCTGCTTGATGTTAGTGAGGGAGGCAGACTCTGTGGTAATAAACGATATTCGATATATGAATAAATTAAGGAGTTAAGATGAAACCGCGTAAAAATTATCGTTCCCGGCCTAAAAAAACCGGGGCTAAAAAAAGACAGAAAGTTCTTGCCCAAAAAAGGCGGCTTGTCACGGCGGGATGCGTTAAGGAGTCTTTAGTCAAATTGTCAACCGTTGAAATACGGAATCTTTTGAAGAAAACGGCAAAAAAGAAAGCCGGAAAGAGCGGTCTCAAGCCGGTAAAAGCGGGGAAAGTTGTTAAAAAGAAACCCGCGGTAAAGAAAAAGAAACAAGATTAACATTGAAAAAAGCAGGGAGTTTTAAAAACAACCTCGCGGGTTAACCCGCGAGGTTGTTTTTTTTTAGGCTGTGTGTGAGCATGAGGGTATCTCTATTTGTTTTTGATGAGACGAGAGTAAAGGGATAGACTTTCGCCGGCGATTTTTGACCAACTGAATTTGGTTCTCGCGAGTTTTAAACCGTTTTTAGACAGTTTTTCGCGGAAGGTATGATTGCGGTTGAGTATTTTGAACGCCCAGCTGAGGTCTTTACTGTTTGCGGGATTTACAACAAGGCAGTCATGTTTGTTTTTCAAATATTTTATAATGCCGGCACGGTTGCTTACGACCAAAGGAGTTCCTGAAGCCATAGCTTCGGCGGCTGTCATCCCGAAGGGTTCGAATTTTGACGGGAGAACAAAGAATTTTGCTTTACGGTAATATGAAGGCATAAGTTCGTCTTTGATGTGGCGGGTAAAAAATACTCGGCTTTTTATCTGATTTTCGTCAATGAATTTTTGAAGTTCTTTTTTTAAACGTTTTTCTTTCGGTTTGGGATGTGTACTTCCCCCGCCGATCACTAAGAAAAGGTCTTTAGCTGTAGTTATTGTTTTATTAAATCCGCGCAAAAGACAAAGCAGTCCCTTATTAGTGTCGAATCTGCCGACCCAGAAAATATAGTTTTGAGGGACGTCTATCTTTCTTTCCTTTTCATGTTTTTTTAAGGGCCGAAAAATATTTATGTTCACTCCGGCGGGAAGGACAATATTGTTTTTTCCGGTATAGTTATAAAATTTTCGGGATATTTTTATCATTTCACGGCTTGTCATAACTAAAGCTCTGACTTTTTTAAAGATCTCTTTTTCACATTTTATTCTTTGCTTGAAACAATAAAGTTTTTCCATGTCTTTCGCGGAGCCGCCCATAAGTTCTTTTTTCCACGCTCCGAGAGAATGAAAAGTGTGCACAAAAAAATAACCGGAGCTTTCCGCGAGTTTCATCGCCGCGTAACCGGCATCCCAATAATGCGAGTGGATTATGTCATAATTCAGTTTTTCTTTTCTTATAAATTCTTTCATGTTCTTCACGTAAGTGTTCAAATATGGAAAAAGCTTTTCTTTCGGTATGAAATTTTTTCCGCCGCAAGGAATTCTGATTATCCTTACGTTTCGGCAGACATTTTCAACCTGTTGTTTTCCCGCGAACTTGCGGGTGTAAATATCGACTTTTTTGCCTTGTTTTGCCATGGCTTTTGAAAGTTCAAGGACATAGGTTACCTGTCCGCCGGTATCTGTTTTGCCGAGTGTCGGCTCCGGGTCGACATAGCCGTGTACCGAAAGCATGCAAATTCTTTTTATATCTCTCTTAGCGTTTGGTCTATGACAAATAGACAACGCGTAGTTTTTGTTGATCACTATATCCGCTAATTTTTTTTGTTTGGATATTATCGCGTGCTCGATCTTGAGTATTTTCCCCGTAAACTCATCGATGGTATCTCTTTTTCTGAGTTGTCGTGTTCTCTGAGTGTCTTTATAATTTCGAGTGAGAAAAATTTTTTTATCAACATGTTTCAGAAATCCCGTGAAAGTTCCGTCCAGAATGAGAACTTTCGCGTCCCGGCATTTTATTGTTTCTTTGCCAATGCGGTTTTCTTTGAAATAAACAAGTGGTTTTTGAAACTTTAAAGTGAGGGGGTCTTTAAACCGCTGTATATGCCGGTTCAGGAGGTGCGTTTTCACTTCGGAGCGTCCCACAAGCGAGATATTTTTGCGGCGCATTTGACAATTGGTTCGCGGCGGATATCGGAAATAGTCATCTTGATGGATAGTTACCGAGGGAATACCGTTTTCATTCAATAATTTCAGCAGTTCTTCCGTAATTTCGGTTTTTCCGCTTCCTGATTCACCGGAAATCGAAATCACGTATTTTGAAGGAGTGGAATGTATATCGCCGACTAAAATATTTGCTAATTTCTTCGCTGATTTTTTATGATATTGCCTTGTTAACAGCACATCTCCCTGCATAATGAAAACCCTTTTTTTTGAAAATGAAAAAAAATGTTATGAAAAGGAACGATTTTCATTGCCACGCGTCTCACTCATTGAGTATAATATTACGTGATACAGAATTAATTGCAAGTATTTTTTGTGTAAGGTGGTTTTTTTTAGCCTTATCGTGCTCTTTGGGGACGCATGGTTTATTACTAAAAGGAGAACCTCTATGAAAATAGCAATGATGTCGGCATGGAATACGGATTCCGGCGCGTCAATACATGCCGAACTTATCGGCAGGGCATGGGTCGAAAAAGGGATAGATCTGAAAGTCTTTTCATTTTTCAGGCACAGTTTTCATGGTACTGTGTTGACAAAAAGAGCGCATGAAGAAGAAGCGTATGTGAACAGATGTTTTACGGTTTACGGAGTGCCGAACGCGGAACTTGATGTCGCCGTGTTAATGAAAGAAGATTTTGATATTTTTGTGGCGGAAGATCTCGGTATGCTTCCCATGAAACAACTTTTAACGATATTTCCCGAAATTAAAAAGAAAGCGAAGACGATAAGTATTGTTCATGACGGTGAGCTTTCCGAAAAAGAAGAATATTTTAAATTTGACTGGGATCGCGTGGTTTGTTTTGACGCGAGATATTATAATTTTCTGAAAGAAAGGTATCCTGAAAATAAGCTGAGCATTATTCCGTATCCGTCATTTCCCCTTATTCCCGGAGACAAAAATAAAGCCCGCCAAAAATTGGGTCTGTCCAAAGATAAAAAAATCGTGCTTCTATTCGGGCACGCCGCCGAATCCGCGGTGGATACGGCTCTCGTCTTGGATCGGCTCTCTGAAAAATATGATGTTATGCTGCTTCTCGTTACGGAATCCGAGGATGTGATAAAAGAGTTTAAAAACGTCAAGGAAAAGGCGAAATTTGATTTTAAGATCGTGGAAAAATCACCGGATAGCGATCTTTTATATGAGTATCTTTACGCGTCGGATTGCATGATATACAATAAAAGCTCAAAGCCGACTGTTGTTGTCGGAAGTACCATTTTTCAGTGTTTAGGGTCGGGGTGTCCTATCCTCGCGTTAGAGTCCAATTTCTCGTATTCTTTCAATAAAGAGGTCATTAAATACCGCGACTTTTATGAACTGGAAGAGGCTCTCATAGACGTATTTGAAAAAGGTTCGAAATTTCAACAGCAAGAGAAGGCACTCGCCGCGTATCTCGAAGAAAATGCCGATAGACCTATAGCGGAGAAATATTTAAAACTTTTTGAAGATGTTTTAAAAGAAAGATAATTCGATAATTCTGAAAGGAGAAAAAATGGTTTTAAAACGATTTAAAGGAAATCCGATTCTCGCGCCGAAACCTGAAAATCCGTGGGAATCAGTTATGACTTATAACGCGGCGGCAATTTATGAAGGAGGTAAAGTCCATATCCTCTATCGGGCTCAAGGTTCAAAAATAGGAGTTTCAAGAGTTGGATACGCTTCGTCCAAAGACGGATTCCATATAGATGAAAGATTGGACGAGCCGGTTTTTGGTCCGGATCCGGCAAGCGATCTGGAAAGCGCGGGGACGGAAGATCCGAGATTAACCAGGATCGGGGACAGGGTCTATATAAACTACACTGCGTACGGCACTAACATGGGGATGGTATATCCTATGAAAGGTGTACAGATCGGAATTTCTTCCATTTCTTTGGAAGATTTTTTGAACAAAAAATGGAATTGGTCGAAAAGAATATATCCTTTTCCGGGAGTGGATAATAAAAATTCTTTCTTTTTTCCCGAAAAAGTCGGAGGCAAATACGTATTAGTGCATCGGATCCCGCCGCATATATGGATAGCCTATTCTTCCGATATGAAAGAATGGACTAATCAGAAAATATTGTTAAGCCCGAAATTCAAATGGGAATATTTTAAAATAGGGGGAGGAGCCCCTCCCATAAGAACGGATGAAGGATGGCTGTTGATCTATCATGGCGTTGACCGGCAGATGCGTTATCGTTTAGGCGCGGCGCTTTTGGATCTGGAAGATCCGGGCAAGGTGATCGGTCGATACAGTAAGCCTTTTCTCCAGCCCGAAACTGAATATGAGATCTCCGGAGTTGTTCCTCAGGTAACTTTCACCTGCGGCGCGGTGGATATAAATGGGACATTGTTTTTGTATTACGGCGGAGCGGACACGGTTATGTGCGTAGCCACCGCGAAAATAAAAGATGTGTTGAAAATCTTTAAATAGCGAATGAAGAATTACCTTTTTATGGATTCCCCCCTTTTTCAAAGGGGAGGAGAGAATGATAGCTCTCTTTTTTGAATTAGAGGATGTATTGAGAAGAATGAATATGAAAAAAACCCGCGGGAAAACTGATCGAAAAATTATAGCCGGTGAAATTAAAAACGCCTTTCTTCATAACCGAAAATATTCTCTCGCGAAAGATATCTATACGGCCACGCCTTATGATAACTACCAATCTTTAGCCTTGGCGGTCAGAGACCGGATGATCGAAAAATGGATACTTACTCAGCAAAGGTATCATGATGAAAATTGTAAGAGAGTATACTATTTTTCTCTTGAATTTCTTCCGGGCCGGTTTCTTGAAGAGAATATTTTAAACCTTGATTTACAGGATGCCTGCCGGGATGCCGTGGAATCGTTGGGGCTTAAATTGGATGATATTTATAACGAAGAACCTGATCCCGGACTGGGAAACGGAGGATTGGGACGGCTTGCCGCTTGTTTTCAAGAGTCAATGGCAACGGTAGGCGTTGCCGGTGCCGGATACGGAATAAGGTATGATTATGGAATTTTTAAGCAGAAAATCAAGAACGGATATCAGGTGGAAATGCCCGATGAATGGCTGAGGCTCGGCAACCCATGGGAATTTAAGCGTCCGGAATATACCGTAAGAATAAAAATGTACGGAAAAACCATCAAAAAAACGGATAGATCCGGTGCGTTACGTGTTGATTGGGTGGATACGCGGGACATGTTCGCGACGGCGTTTGATACGCCTCAAGCGGGGTATCAAAATGATGTGGTGAATAATCTGCGTCTTTGGTCGGCAACAAGTACGGAAGACTTTGATTTGGAATATTTTAACGGAGGCGATTATATCGGCGCGTGTAAAAATAAAATCGATTCCGAAAATGTTTCACGCGTGTTATATCCAAGCGATGATATATATGAGGGACTTGAACTTCGATTGAAACAGGAATATTTTTTCACGTCGGCGTCTATACAGGATATTATTCGCAGGTTCAAAAGGCATAATAAAGATTTTTTGATTTTTCCGGATAAAGTCGCTATACAGATCAATGATACCCATCCTGCGGTCGCGATCGCGGAACTTATGCGTATTATGATCGATGAAGAAAATATTGATTGGGATATGGCGTGGGAAATCACCGTGAAAACTTTCGGATTTACAAACCATACGATCATGCCGGAGGCTTTGGAAAAATGGCCGGTATCTCTTTTTGGAAAACTTCTTCCGCGGCATCTTGAGATCATATATGAGATTAACGATAGATTTCTGAAATGCGCGGCGCTCAGGAAGAGTCAAGATCCTGATATCCTCAGTCGAATTTCGCTCATAGAAGAAGGGAAAGATCAAAAAGTACGCATGAGTCATCTCGCTATTTGCGGGAGCCATTCCGTTAACGGTGTGTCGCGCCTTCACACGGAACTTTTAAAAACTACGCTCTTTAAAGATTTTTTTGAGATCTTTCCCGATAAATTTAACGCGAAAACTAATGGTATTACACCGCGGCGCTGGTTGAAAAAAGCAAACGCGCCCCTCGCGGAACTTATAGATGAGACAATAGGGCGCGAATGGATCAAAGATCTGACTCAGCTTAAAAAACTTACGCCTTTCGCTTCTAATGCCGTGTTTGGTAAAAAATGGCAAAAGGTAAAAAGGGTCAATAAATTATCTTTTGCCGAGTTTATCAAGCTTTCTACGGGGATTCGAATAAATCCCGACTCGATGTTTGATGTGCATGTCAAAAGAGTGCATGAATATAAAAGACAAATTTTATTCATGTTGTATCTGATCTCTGAATACTTGAAAATAAAAAATAATTCCGCGAAGGACACGGTTCCCAGAACGGCTATAATTGCCGGTAAAGCCGCTCCGGGATATCGCCAAGCAAAGCTTACAATAAAATTCATAAACAGTGTCGCGGAAAAGATTAACAAAGATCCCGATATGAAAGATAAACTCAAAGTGGTTTTTCTTGAAAATTACGGAGTATCTTTGGCGGAGGAAATTTTTCCCGCCAGCGATCTTTCCGAGCAGTTGTCTACCGCAGGGAAAGAGGCTTCAGGTACGGGAAATATGAAATTCATGCTTAACGGAGCGCTTACGATCGGAACCTGGGACGGGGCGAATATTGAAATAGCCGAAGAGGTTGGTCCTGAAAACATTTTCATATTTGGGCTGAGAGCGGAAAAAATCGCGGAACTTGCCGATAGAGGATCTGACGGGAGTCAATACATGCGGCAAAACGCGGTTTTAAGTGAAATTGTCAGCCTGATAAAAAATAATTTTTTCTCACAAGACGAACCGGATATATTTAAACCGTTATATGAAACGCTTTTAGCGCGCGATCCCTATATGGTTTTCGCAGATTTTGAAAACTACCTTTCAGTTCAGGATAAAGTCGGTGAGTTGTATAAAAATACAAAGAAGTGGACGACGAAATCAATATTAAATACGGCAAATGCCGGTAAATTTTCATCCGACAGGATGGTGCGGGAATACGCGAAAGAGATCTGGGGGATTAATACTTAGTTGCAAGCTTCAAGTTTCAGGTTTCAGGCTTTCCGCCGAAGGCGGACCCGCCTTCGGCGGGAAACCTGTAACCTGAGCCCTGTAACCTGAGCCCTGAAACCTGAAACTTGAAACCTGAAACTTGAAACTTGTAACTTGCAACCTGAAGCGCGCCTGCGTTATAATTACAAATCATGAAGCAATATATCCTTGACGGGTTTTCAAAAGAAATAAAGACTCACATTGATTTTAAGGGAAGCTTGAATCAACAGCAATATGAAGTTGTCTCCGGCGCGGAAGGACCGTGCCTTGTTCTCGCGGGAGCGGGAAGCGGGAAGACAAGGACGCTGATCTATCGTCTGGCATATCTATTAGAGCGGGGAGTGGACGCGCGGAATATTCTTTTAGTGACCTTTACGAATAAGGCCGCGCGTGAGATGAGACAGCGCACTGAACAGCTTTTGAGATATAATCCTAAAGGTCTTTGGAGCGGAACGTTTCACCATGTCGGCAACAGAACTCTCCGGATACATGCCGGGGAGATAGGTTACGGAAAGGATTTTGGCATTTTAGATCAGCTGGATTCTCGGGATTTGATAAAGAATTGCATAAAAAAACTGCGCGCGGCTCCTCGGGAAGAAAAATTCCCAAAACCTTCCGTTGTTCAGGCGATCATAAGCCTATCTGTAAATACGAATAAGACTTTAGATAAAGTGTTAGAGGATAGATATCCTTATTTTTTTAAATTCAGGGAAGAGATAAAAAAAATAAATGAGTTATATGAAGAAAAAAAACGCGATTCGGAAAATATGGATTATGACGATCTTTTAGTGAGGTGGAGAGAACTGCTTAAAAATAATTCCGAAGTCAGACAAAAATTCGCCGAAAAATTCAAGTATATACTGGTTGACGAATATCAAGACACGAATTTTCTGCAGGCTGAGATAATTGATATTCTTGGGAGCCGGCACCGGAATATTTTAGCGGTGGGAGATGACGCGCAGTCTATCTATTCGTTTCGCGGCGCGCGTGTTGAAAACATACTTAAGTTTCCGAAAAAGTTTGAGAACACGAAGATATTTAAACTGGAAACCAATTATCGGTCTACTCCCGAAATAGTCGCGCTTGCCAATGATTCGCTTTTAAACAACGATAACCAGTTCAAGAAGGAGCTGAGGACGGTAAACCCATCCTTTTCGATGCCTGCTCTTGTTGAAGTTAGAGACGCGTATTCGCAGGCGGCTTTTATTTCTCAGAGAGTGAGGGAACTCTTAGACGAAGGGACTAATATCAATGAGATCGCGGTTCTTTTTCGGGCTCATTACCAATCGGCGGAACTTGAAATGGAACTGGTCAAGCGAGGCGTGCCGTACGTTATCAGAGGAGGCGTTCGTTTTTTTGAGCAGGCGCACATAAAAGATATTCTCGCGTATATGAAAATTATAGTTAATCCTTTGGACTTGCCGAGTTGGGTGAGGGCATTAACTCTTTGGCCGGGTATCGGCCCGGGGTATGCCGAGAAAATTTATGGGGCTTTCCGCAAAAAAGGGGAAGATATGTCACGTTTTCTTTCAGGAGATATTAAGGGTATAGTTCCGCCAAAAGCTCAAGCCGGCTTCGAGATATTTAAAAAAATAATGCGTTCAATAACTTGCGATATAAAAGGAGAAACCGGAATAGGCGATATTGTGGGAAGGATATTGGATGAGGCTTACGAAACACATCTTTTGGCAACTTATGATAATGCTAAAGAAAGACTGGATGACATCCGTGAACTTATGAATTTTTCACATGAATATGAAAATATGACAGACTTTCTTAACGATACATCTCTCAGGGAAGGGTTTCGGGGTGAAACTGAAACAGATTCGTCTATTTCGGAAGAAAAAGGGCACCTCGTTCTTTCAACAATACATCAGGCAAAAGGATTGGAGTGGGACGCTGTTATGATCATAGGGCTTTCTGACGGACAGTTCCCTCATTCGAAAGCGTCGGCGACAGAAAACGAAATGGAAGAAGAACGGCGTCTTTTTTATGTTGCCGTAACAAGAGCCAAAAAATATCTGTATATGATCCATCCGGCTTTGAAATACGACTATCAGCTCGGCACGGTAAACGCGCCGAGAAGCAGATTTTTAGAAGAATTGGCAACGGAAGACTATGACGTGTGGCGGGCGGAAAGCAGAATGAATGATTCAGAAAGAGAACGGTTTATAGAAATGTGATTGGTTAAACCTATGTGTCCTTTCCGCGGACAGACTGTGTCAAAAGGCGGAGACTCTTTTTAAAGTGGAGGGTATCTCCACAAGAACACCTAAAAAAATGTCATCCTCTAAAAAAATTGTCATCCTCCAAAAAAAATGTCATCCTCGCGAATGCGGGGATCTATAATATAAATGTGGAGTAAAATTTTTAAAGAAAACGCAAAATTCCACTTTTGACATAGTCTGGGAGGCGGGAATCTGTTGCAATTCAATTAACGGAGGTTAATCTTGGAGGAAAAACAATTTTCAGCGGGCGGGATAGTAGTTAAAGGAGAAAAAGAAAATTTACAAATTCTTCTCATAAAAGACAGGTTCGGACACTGGACATGGCCGAAAGGGCACATAGAAAAAGGCGAAACTCCGCCTCAGACGGCATTAAGAGAGATACGCGAAGAAACAGGCCTCAAAAAACTTGAAATTGTAAAAGAAATCGGCAGTCAGGAATATCGGTTTACGCAAGACGAGAAAAAGATATTTAAGAAAGTAAGCATTTTCCTCGTGAAAGCGCTTGAAGAGGAAGTTTTAAAAATACAAACTTCCGAAATCCATACCGCAAAGTGGTTCTCTCCGCGGGACGCGATAAAAACGATAGAATACGAAGGTTCCAAAGCCCTTCTTGAAAAAGGAATAAAAAACAAATAGAGACGACTCCGTATAGAGTCCGGTTGTTTTGATAAAAAAGGTTGTCATCCTCGCGGACAGACTGTGTCAAAAGTCGGAGACTTTTTTCAAAGTGGAGGGTATCTCCACAAGAACACCTAAAAAAAATGTCATCCTCTAAAAAAAATTGTCATCCTCGCGAATGCGGGGATCTATAATATAAAAGTGGAGTAAATTTTTTAAAGGAAACGCAAAATTCCACTTTTGACACAGTCTGGGAGGCGGGAATCTATAATACAAAACGGGCAGAAGGAAACCCTTCATTTAAGGGTTGGCGGACTATTATTGAGAAGACTCCGTATTGTTCTTCGATATCTTGCTACACCAATTACATTAATTAATTGCACAAAAGAAGCAGAGATTCCGGGCTTGCCATTTACGGGCGCGCGCACAGACCCGCCCCTACACTTTATCGTAACCACCATCCTCGTAGGTTAGTGGTGGTTCCCCACACCACTAACCTACGAGGTTAATGGTGGCTAACGCTTTTTAATTGTATTGGTAATAGAAGTAATAGGGGGCATATTTGTTGCGCTATCTTTGTCATACATAAACAGCCTCCTTGTCAATCCGCTTCTTCAGAAAAGGGTTCATTTTTTTTCTGTAACTGACGATGTCGACTGAAGAATGCAAGTTTTCTTCTAAATCTTGTTTTATTCCAATGATTTCAAATAAGTCCTGTTTTGACAAACTAACAACAATGTCAATATCGCTTTTGCTGACGGCTGTATTTCTTGCAACCGAACCAAAAATGCCAAGGCGTTTTATGTGATATTTGCTTTGGTTCTCTTCTTTGAATTTTTTTAATCGTTTGATAATTATTTTTCGATGCACTATGAACTCCTTTTTAATCCAACTTTCTATACTGACAGGAGTATAATACATTAAAACGTTTTTTAAAAGACCCTGTTTAACTGTTTCTAAAACAACCTCGTAGATTATTTTTCGCATGGTGAAAGAAATTCTTGACCTTGCGGTTGGTTTTATTGATAATGGGTGTTATTAAAACAGGCAGGTGAATTTTATGGGGGAGATTAAGACAATATTGTTTGATTTGGGGAATGTTATCGTTAAGGTGAATCCGGAAGTTTTGGTGGAAGGATTCAAGAAGTGCGGGAAAGTTGTACCTGAGAGAGTTATTGATTATTTTATGGATTCGGATAACGTCAATAAATATATGGAAGGCAAAATCACTTCTTCACAGTTTTTCTCCAAAACCCGCCGGTTTTTTAGGCTGGATATCAAATATCGTGAATTTTATGATTTGTGGAACAAAGTTCTTGAGCCGTATCCGGAAATGGAAGAGATTATTCGAAATCTCAAGAAAAATTATCCGGATATTAATATGATACTTGTTTCCAACACCAACGAAGTTCATTATGATTTTGTGAGGGAAAAGTATAAAATACTGGATCTGTTGGACGGGCATATCACCTCTCATGAGGAAGGCATGCAAAAGCCCGATCCCGAAATATTTGTCCGCGCGTTAAAACTTGCCGATACGCTTCCGAAAGAGACCTTCTATACCGATGACCGTGAAGATTTGATATCTGCCGCCAGAACAATGGGCATCCGAGCGTTTCAATTCCATGATCACCACCAATTTCAAGCCCAATTAGCCAAATTTAACATAAAAATCTAAAGAATTCCACCACCAACCTACGAGGTTGGTGTTTTTGTTAAGCTTCAAAAAAGGTGGAAAGTATAGAGTTGACGTCTAATTGGAACAGTGATAGAATGGCACCTACAATATGTTAGTCATTTAAAAATGTAAAAACCCCACCACCAACCTCGTAGGTTACTACCAACCTCGTAGGTTGATAGTAACCTACGAGGTTGGTGTTTTTAAGCCCCAACTGCGCCTACGAGGTGCAGTTGGGGTAGAGGTCTGGCGGAGTGGGGATTAAATTTTGGTACTGCCAAAAATAAAATGAAAGAATATGAAAGGATTTAAACAGAATTAATGGTGTATATGAGGACGTAGAGAATGAATAATCTTAGACCACAGAGGCACAGAGGGAATACAATGGACAAATTAGAGTTAGAAAATAGAATATCGGAAAGAATAATAAGATGCGTAGGAAGTATATTACGGGACTGTCGCAAAATAGGCTACATCTGTCATCCTCGCGAACGCGGGGATCTGTAACTTCAACAGCTATAAAATGTTATAGATCCCCGCATTCGCGAGGATGACATTATTCGCGAGGATGACATTTTTAGGGCATTTG
>Ga0208325_1000041_pt1 | contig 32350 bp, 37 predicted proteins | sample PL_2010_330m_FD_185486 | JGI IMG/M metagenome (GOLD analysis project Ga0208325, IMG submission 185486) | Freshwater microbial communities from Powell Lake, British Columbia, Canada to study Microbial Dark Matter (Phase II) - PL_2010_330m... | ecosystem: Environmental > Aquatic > Freshwater >...
CCTACGAGGTTGCACGTATGGTATTGTGTTAATGCCCGTTCGGAAAACACCACCAACCTCGTAGGATAGCGGCGTGAAGAGCCGCCGCTAACCTACGAGGATGGTGGTGTCAGAGACTGGACGGAGGTGAATGTTAGTAAAAAACATTACAGACGGAGGTGAATGTTAGTAAAAAACATTACAGCATGAGCCAGCCCTGGGGTCAAGCCCGGGATCTCTTCTCCTTTTGGGTAATTATTTTTTGTAATTGGTATAAAAAGCAACTTTAATTCAACAAACAATTATCCTCTCCCAGACTTATGGATAATGGATAGACAATGGGGTGGCGGGATTAACCCGAAGATCGGTCTTTAGCTAAAAAAAGAGAAACAGTTTTTAGAACTGTTTCTCTTTTTTTAGACTAACAATTTCTTTTTTCAGGCTGTCTACTTCTTGTTTAAGCCTCTGAATATTATCTCTGAGTTCTTCCATATTGTTGATTAGAGAATAATATTCATACCATTCAAGTGCCATAAAACCTTCCTCTTCAAAAAAAGGACACTAACAGGAAAAAAGGCTCTTGGTCGAAAAATTCGGCTCACTCGTAAGATTAACACCAAGATTTCTTAAGCCCGCTTCATCTCCGGAAGTAGGCATATGCGTTATATGAACCTCAGTACCCCTGAGTTCTTTCAGCCTTTCCATCGCAACCTGCGAGGTGGGATTAGCGGCCGCGCTTATACTTAACGCTGTCAAAGCTTCTTCCAAGTCTAAGCTTAGGGTTTTGGTATTTAAAATGTTCTTTTTCAAATTAGCGATCGATTCTATCGTTTGAGGCGATAAAAGATGGATATTATCCGGAATATCCGCTAATTTTTTTATCGCGTTTAAGATCAGGCTTGAAGAAGCGTGCATAAGATTTGAATTTTTCCCGGTAATAACGGAACCATCCTTTAATTCGATCGCCGCGCCGCAAAAAATGCCTTCATTCCCTTTACCTTTTTCTTTTGCTTCCTCTCGGGCTTTCCTTGCCGGTTCAACCACTTTTCTATCAATGTCTTTGATCTTAAGATCTTCCATCAAAAGTTCTATCCGTTCAACTGTCTCTTTGCCTGTGAACCCCATCATATGTTCACACGAAGCTCTGAAATATCTTCTAATTACTTCCTGCCGTGAAGCCTCTTTCACAACGCTGTCATCAATAATACCAAAACCGGCTCTATTAACTCCCATATCTGTCGGAGATTTATAGATAGACTCGGCACCGGTTATTTTTTCAAGTATTCTTTTTAAAACCGGAAAAACTTCCATATCACGATTATAATTTACGGCTGTTTTGTTATACGCTTCCAAATGAAAAGAGTCTATGAGATTATAATCCCGAAGGTCGGCTGTAGCCGCTTCATAAGCAATATTTACGGGATGCTTTAACGGAATGCTCCAAATCGGAAAAGTTTCAAACTTGGAATAACCTGATTTTCTGCCTCGTTTATTCTCATGATATAACTGTGACAAGCAAGTAGCGAGTTTTCCGCTTCCCGGACCCGGTCCTGTTACTATGACCAAAGGTTTTTTCGTTTTGATGTAAGCATTCGCGCCATACCCCTCATCGCTCACGATAACATCTATATCGGTAGGATATCCTTTGGTGTAAGAATGAGTATACACTTTCAGACCTCTAAGTTCCAACTTGTTTTTAAATATCTTCGCGGCAGGCTGATCATCAAATCGCGTAATGACAACCGCGGACACTTCTATCTCCCAATCTCTCAAATCATCTATCAGTTTCATCGCGTCAACATCGTACGTAATGCCGAAATCAGCCCTTACTTTTCTTCGTTCTATGTCGCCGGCATATATGCAAAGTACAATATCCGCTTTATCCTTAAGTTTTTGAAGAAGCCGCATCTTAACATTGGGATCAAAACCCGGCAAAACACGTGAAGCATGATAATCAAAAATAATCTTTCCGCCAAACTCAAGATACAGCTTATCTTTAAATGTATTTACCCGTTCCAATATCGCGTCAGTTTGTTCTCTAAGGTATTTTTCGTTATCAAACCCTTTCTTTCCCATCATCTTCCCTCCCTTACGAGTGAATGTGAATGTCGTTTATGAAAAAGTAAAAAAACCGTTACCCCCTCCACACCATTGTAAGGGCACGGCATGCCGTGCCACTACGAAGAACCAAAAGCAACGCGGGCACATGCAATGTGCCCCTACCGGTTGGCGGCGGACGATTCACTTTATTTAATAACAATCTTGTCCCCGCAAACTTTAAGCAAAAAAAACTTTACGGGCGGACACATGGGTCCGCCCCTACGAATGACCATTCACTCCGCCACCAACCTCGTAGGATGGTAGTGCTCTTTACTACCATCCTACGAGGTTGGTGGCGGACGATTCACCGGTCACCCAATCTCTTTATGATAGTCTTGAAGTGATTTTGCTGAAACTTTTTCCGATTTCACGGTTTTAATACCCTCCACGCTAGCCCAAGCCGCCGCCATGGAAGTTATGTATGGAATTTTATATTGAATTGCCATTAAGCGAATATAACTATCGTCATATTTACTGCTTCTGCCTATCGGCGTGTTTATTATCAGCTGAATATCTTGATTTTTGATAACATCGGAAAGATTTGGTCTGCCTTCATGCAGTTTTTTTAAAACATCGTTTTTTATCCCGTTTTCTTCAAGAAACTTTCCGGTTCCTTCCGTCGCGTAAATCCTGAATCCAAGTTCCTTAATTTGTTTCGCGATCGGAAGCAAACTTTTTTTATCTTTGTCTGTAACCGTCAAGAGAACATTTCCTTCCATGGGAAGTTTTACGCCCGCCGCTTCCTGCGCCTTGTAAAACGCTGACCCGAAAGAATCGGCTATACCCATAACTTCACCGGTCGCCCTCATTTCAGGGCCCAAAAGAGGATCAACTTCCGGAAACATATTGAAAGGAAATACCGCTTCTTTTACTCCGACATAAGGGATTTTCGGCACTTTTAATTCAGGGAAATCTTTTAGTTTTTTACCTAACATTAAAAGTGTCGCGATACGCGCGATCGGAAGACCCATAATTTTTGAAACTATCGGAACTGTTCGCGAAGCGCGCGGATTTGCTTCAAGTATGTATACTTTATCCTCGCATATCGCGTATTGAATATTCATAAGTCCTATAACCTTCAGTTCTTTCGCGATCGCCTTCGTATACTTTTCTATCTTGTCCAAATGCTCTTTTCTGATCGTCCTGGAAGGTATCACACATGCCGAATCTCCCGAATGTACTCCCGCCGGTTCAATATGTTCCATAACCGCCGCGACAAACGTATTTTCTCCGTCTGAAACGGCATCAACTTCCGCCTCTACCGCGTTCTCAAGAAACCTATCAATAAGCATGGGATGTTCGGGACTGACACCAATTGCTTCAATCGCGTATTTTCTGAGCATGTCTTCTTCGTATATGATTTCCATGCCTCGGCCTCCCAGCACATAAGAAGGTCTTACCATAAGCGGATAACCTATCTTTTCCGCTATTTTGAGAGCTTCATCCAAGGAACGCGCGATACCGCTTTCCGGCTGAGGGATTTGAAGCTTGATCATTCTTTCTCTGAAGTTTTCCCGGTCTTCCGCCAAATGTATGTTTTCAGGAGAAGTTCCTAAAATATTTACTCCATTATCTTTCAGCTCCCGCGCGATATTGAGCGGGGTTTGTCCTCCGAACTGGACAATAACACCATCCGGTCTTTCTTTTTCATGAATGGCAAGTACATCCTCAACGGTTAAAGGCTCAAAATAAAGTTTATTGGAAGTATCATAATCCGTTGAAACCGTTTCCGGATTACAATTGACCATAATAGATTCATACCCTTCTTCCCGCAAAGTAAAAGCCGCGTGTACACATGTGTAATCAAACTCTATCCCCTGCCCGATCCTATTCGGACCGCCGCCAAGAATCATTATCTTTTTCCCTCCCGGCGTTACCGGAACCAAATCTTTACCAACGTATGTTGAATAGTAATACGCGGTATTTTCCACACCGCTCACCGGAACAGGTTCAAACTTTCCATATTTTCCGATAGCTATCCTTTTTTGCCTTACTTCCGATTCTCGAACATTAAAAATACCCGACAAATATTTATCGGAAAATCCCCATTCTTTCGCTTGAGCCAACTTATCATTAGGCAGGTCATTCCATGAAAAAGAACTTAATTCTTTCTCAAGCTCTACCAGATCTTTCATTTCATTGATAAACCATCTGCCGATATTTGTCAGAGCGTAAATTTCATCTACTGTTACGCCTTTTGCCAGCGCTTCGTAAATCAAAAATATGCGTTCACTTGAGGGAATTGCTATTTTTTCTTTCAATCTGTCGCCTGAGATCTCCTTAAACTTTTTTATGTTGCCTAATCCATACCTTTTGATTTCCAAAGAACGTATAGCTTTTTGAAAAGCTTCTTTAAAAGTTTTTCCTATGCTCATAACTTCGCCCACAGCCCGCATCTGCGTTCCAAGAACATCTTTTGCCTGGGCAAACTTTTCAAACGCCCATCGCGCGAATTTTATAACTACATAATCTCCGCCGGGTTCATATTTTTCAAGCGTACCTTCTTTCCAATAGGGAATTTCATCCATAGTCAGCCCTACCGCCAATTTAGTGGAAATAAGCGCGATAGGAAACCCCGTCGCTTTCGATGCCAGAGCCGAAGACCTTGAAGTTCTCGGATTAATTTCAATTACAACAAGGCGGTCATCCTCAACATTATGAGCGAACTGAACATTGGTCCCGCCCACGACACCGATCGCTTCAACAATTTTATAAGAGATATCCTGCATACGTTTCTGAAGCGGAGCCGGCACCGTAAGCATAGGCGCCGCGCAAAAACTGTCACCTGTATGTATTCCCATCGGGTCAATATTTTCAATAAAACATACCGTTATTTTCTGATTCTTTTCATCCCTTACAACCTCAAGCTCCAATTCTTCCCATCCGAGAACCGATTCTTCAACCAAAACCTGATGTATGGGACTCACCGATAGACCGCGACTTACAATTGTCCTTAACTCTTCAACATTATAAGCTATTCCGCCTCCTGTTCCGCCCATAGTATACGCCGGTCTTAAAACTACCGGATATTTGAGTTTTTCCGCTATTTCCTCGGCTTCTTCTACTGAATGACAAGGCTCGGATAAAGCAACTTCGACACCAAGCTTTTTCATTGTTTCTTTAAAAATTATCCTGTCTTCTCCTCTCTCGATCGCGTCGATCTTTACACCAATAACTTCAACATTGTGCTTTTTTAATATTCCCGCCTTATGGAGAGCTGAGGTAAGATTAAGTCCTGTTTGACCTCCCAAATTTGAAAGAAGCGCGTCAGGTTTTTCAATTTCAATAATTTGTTCCAAACTGTCTACCGTCAAAGGTTCTATATAGGTCTTATCAGCCATTCCCGGATCCGTCATAATTGTAGCCGGATTGGAATTAACCAACACTATTTCGTACCCTTCTTTTTTGAGCGCTTTACAAGCTTGAGTTCCGGAATAGTCAAATTCACAAGCCTGTCCTATGATTATAGGACCGGATCCGATGATCAATACTTTGCAGATATCATTTCGTTTCGGCATACAAAACCCCCTTCAGCATTTACACAAAAAAAAACGCTCCCCCGATGAAAAGGCAAGAACGTCTTTGTTCATTCCCAATATTTCTACCACTAACACTCCTGTCCATTATCTACATTTTTCTCCGCTCGTCAAGGAAGAAAAAAAATTCGTAGGGGCGGACCCATGTGTCCGCCCTTTACACCTCATCTGCCCGAAACCTTACGTTTTCAAATATTTATCGATCGCTCTGGCAGACTGTTTTCCCGCGCCCATCGCGGCTATAACAGTGGCGGAACCGGTAACAATGTCCCCGCCTGAAAATATGTCTTCGATACTGGTCCGACCGTCTCCGTCAGCCGCAATGTTTCCTTTCGGGCTGAGGTCTAATCCTTTAATAGTATCAAGAAGCAAAGGATTTGACCCGTTCCCTACGGCTACAACTATCGTATCTGCCTCCATCTCAAAATCTGAAGCTTCTATCGAAACAGGACGGCGTCTTCCGCTCTCATCCGGCTCGCCGAGCCTATTTTTAAGACACAGCATTTTTTCAACTTGTCCCTCGCGGGTACCAATTATTTTTATCGGGCTCGTTAAAAGATGAAACTCTATCCCTTCTTCTTTCGCGTGATGTATTTCGTCTATCCGCGCGGGCATTTCGGCTTCCGTACGCCGGTAAACGATACATACTTTTTCGGCTCCCAGTCTAAGCGCGCACCTGGCTGAATCCATCGCGACATTCCCGGCTCCGATTACAACAACTTTTTTGCCCGTATTGATCGGCGTATCATATTCCGGAAATTTATACGCCTTCATAAGGTTTACGCGCGTTAAAAACTCATTCGCGGAATATACTCCATTAAGATTCTCTCCTTCTATCCCAAGAAAATAGGGAAGCCCCGCGCCGGTAGCAATAAAAAAAGCTTTAAAACCATCGTTTCTTAAATCTTCAATTGTTTTGATCTTGCCGATAACATAATTCAGTTTTATCTCGATTCCCAGCGCGCGTATCGCGTCAATTTCTTTTCGCACGATTTCTTTCGGCAGCCGAAATTCCGGAATACCATAGATCAACACCCCGCCGGGTTTATGAAGCGCTTCAAAAATCGTAACGACGTGCCCCATTTTCGCAAGATCCGCGGCCGCCGTCAAGCCCGCCGGACCGGCTCCAATAACCGCGACTTTTTTTCCGATCATTTTCTCGTCAACTTTAGACTTGCCCTTCGAAACACTATTCCGATATTCGAGATCAGCGGCAAACCGCTCGAGACTTCCTATATTTATGGGATCACCCGTTTTAGACAGAACACACGTTTTTTCACATTGATCTTCCTGCGGACAAACTCTCCCGCAAACAGCCGGCAAATTATTAGTGTTTTTAATGACGCCAATCGCGTCCTTAAACCGTTTTTCTTTGATCGCGTTGATAAACACCGGTATATCGATTTCCGCGGGACACCCTTTCACGCACGGAGCGGATTTACAGCCAAGACACCTGGAAGCCTCACGAACGGCCTCTTCTTCACTATACCCATAAGGAACTTCGTTAAAGTTTTTTATTCGTTCTTTAGGATCTTGTTCTCTCATTCTGCTTCCTTAATTAGTCCATACGGGCGGACACATGGGTCCGCCCCTACGAAGAACCAACAAACCCAGCCAATATCCTCGTAGGTTGGTGGTGCTCTTTACCACCAACCTACGAGGTTGTTGGCGGACGATTCACCATTTACGATTCATACGGGCGCACGCCGAGGGCCGCCCCATTTTGTAGGAGCATGCCATGCCCCTACGATGAGGCAGAGCCTGGCAGCGGACGGATATTCAAAGCGGGCACATGCAATGTGCCCCTACGAACGATCATGCAATCCTATCTTACATCTTCCCTCATAATGATCCAACGCGTTTTTTTCCTTGCCCTTATATCTTCCCTGTCTCCGCGTAAGATCTTCAAAATCCACAAAATGTCCGTCAAATTCAGGACCATCGACGCACGCAAACTTTGTTTTCCCTCCATAAAGTATCCTGCACCCGCCGCACATTCCCGTACCATCTATCATTATGGAATTCAAAGAAACCAAAGTATGTATTTTTTCCCGGCGAGTCATCTCCGAAACCATTTTCATCATGATCACGGGCCCTATCGCGAAAACCAGTTCATATTTTTCTTTGCCGTTCAAAAGATCTTTTAAAACATCCGTAACAAATCCTTTTTGTCCGGAAGAACCATCATCCGTTGTCACATAAACTTTACCGCAAAATTCTTTTATTTCTTTTTCACAGATAATCAAATCTTTTGTCCGGGCTCCGATTATCACCGTAACATCGCCTCCGGCGGACGACATTGCTTTCGCGATCGGATACGCTTCGGCGGTTCCGACCCCGCCACCTATGCATATCACTTTTCCGTTTGTTTTAGTATTCGCCGCGTGCCCAAGCGGTCCGGCAACATCAAGAACATTTCCTCCTTCGGAAAGAGAGCAAAGTTTTTTTGTACTCACGCCAATAGCCTGACAGACAACTTGTATCGTTCCTTTTGTTTTGTCCCAATCATACAATGTAAGCGGAAACCTTTCCCCCGTTTCATCCACGCGAAGCACCACAAACTGTCCCGCCTGAGCGGACAGCGCGATATCCCGAGCTTCAAGTTCAAGCAGACAAATTTCAGAATTAAGCTGTTTTTTTCGTATCACTCTATGCATATCTTTCTCCTAAACATGTCCGTAAGGGAGTTCTCATGTGTCCGCCCTGGACATTAATGATGAATCTTCCGCCACCAACCTCGTAGAGGCACGGCATGCCATGCCCCTACAAAATGGAGCGGAGGATGTTAGCAGAGTTTATTGGTCATTCGTAGAAGTGGATCCGTACACGCGCCCTTTGCTATTTAAAAAAAAAGACGCTCCGCTGACAGCAAGAACGTCTTTGTTCATCCCCGATTTTTTCATTGGCACCAATAGACATTATCTATATTTAGAGCCGCCCGTCAAGAAAAAACATGTCCATTGGTTCTACGGTTCATCCCCACGTGTGTGGGGAACATACTTCTAATTTCGATTTAAATGGCTTTGAAATCAATTTTTTGATTAAAAATCGTTCGGTAACCCATTTTTTGTCTTACCACCCTATGCCCTGCTCCAATTCTCAACAAAAAAATCACAAATTAAATCCGTACATTTTTTCTTAAAAATGCGTTTGCCGAAATCTCGTTTTCCAAAGCCTCAAACACAATTTTTGCGCACGCTACAGCATCAGATTCCGCATCATGGTGCTTGAGAGAAATACCAAAATAGCGGCACACATCTGATAATCTAGTTGGATACAACCCCCACAAACAACGTGCCAGTTTCATTGTGCATAGATATTTAACATCCGGCGGAACAATGTTGGCCATAGCACAACACGTATTTAAAACTTCTCTGTCAAAGGAAGCATTATGCGCGGCGATAAATTCTATATTTTCAAAAGACTTCTTAATTTTGGGCCAAAGTTCAATAAAGTTAGGCTGTTTCTCCACATCTATCCACGTAATCCCATGTAAATACGAAAAGACAAAATTCTGCCTCGGAGGACGAATAAGAAAGGATAACTTTTTAACGATTTTCCCTTTTTCTGCTATAACTATTGCCATCGAACACGCGCTGTCCCTGCCATAATCGGCAATCTCAAAATCTATAGCCGCAAACCGCTTAAGAACCATTTCTATATTTCCTTCGATTTTTATTTTTTACGTTAATCTAACTGTCATTCACTTTCAACATCCTTAGGGCTATCTATTTTTTCCGGACAAAAAGATACCATCTTGAGGCCATCCATTTCAATCGGAATTCGTCGATTTTTACCACATGTAAAAAAATCAAACCCAGATTCCGTAGGCGCACTCCAAATCATAACAGCATTTCCTTGTTCAATCCCTTCAACAACATTTCCCCAAATCATTTCTCTCACTTTAACAGAGTAAACTCCAACATAAACTCCCGCCCTTACCTCAAGAAGCCAAACAGCCAAACGTCCGCGTAATCTTGCCGCCGCATTTTCAAGAACGATGACCATCATCCGCCAAATTCTCCTTCTCAGGGATCGCCGGTGGTTGAACATAATTCGGCATCTCCGGTTTATATAATCCTCCCGCGGATAAAACTTTCTCAATCTCTGGGATAATCCGCTGTAACAAACGCGTACTCCTAAACATCTCCCTGCAGGCATGTCGTACAGCCTGTTCAGGATTCCTCGGTTTTTTTGCGGCTATCTGGAAAGCTGCCGGAACAATAGTTTCAAACTTAAACAAATCAGCTATGTCATAAACAAAAGATAACGGCTTTCCCGTATGAATAAAACCGATTGCAGGAGCGTATCCAGCGGCAAGAATTGCCGCTTCAGTAATTCCATACAAAGCCGCGGTTGCCGCGCTTAAACATTTGTTAGGCAAATCACCTTTATCCCAATTATCAGGGTCATATTCCCTATGTTTCCATAGGACACCATACCTTTTTGAAAAAAGTTTATACATCTGACGAACACGCGCTCCTTCAATGCCACGTAATTGATTTACACTTCGCTTTGCCGGCGGCTCATCTCCAAAGCGTATACGATACATTTGTCTGACAACCTTTAACCGTGTATCTTCGTTAAGGGCAAGCTGGGCCTGGTAAAGTAACCGATCGGCTCGCGCGCCGCCCGGCTGACCGGCTGAATACAAACGAACCCCAGCTTCTCCTATCCAGCAAATCAGGCATCCAACACGAGCCGCCAACGCGACAGCCGCGTGAGATATTCTTGTCCCCGGCTCAAGCATCAAACAAGAGACCCCGCCCACCGGAATATGAGTACGCACGCCGTTAACATCAACAACCACAAACGCGCCGTCCAAAACATCAAGATTGCCCCTTTCCACATATACAAGGGACACGCGTTCCTTGATTGTTATAGGCGATAATTTCGGCAATAATGGATTATTTCCCGTGCTCATCGAGCATTAATTCCTGTCTTTTTGTTCAATCGTTTTAACGCTTTTAAGACCAACCAATAATTTCATCTGAGCTATCGCAATCTCATTAAGTTTTTTCAATCGTTCCGGCTGCTCTTTCTCTTCAGAGATAAACAACGCGTTCAAATTCTCCAAATTGGACAAACAAATAAGCTGAGAAATGTTTGCATAATCCCGAATGTTTCCTTTTTTCTCCAGATTACTCTCCTTCCAGTGTTTGGCAGTCTTGCTGAATAACGCTACATTTAAAACATCAGCTTCACTGGCATAAATCATATTTTGCTGCACCTTTGTTAATTTAGCGGGAATTAAATGCTCTTTAATCGCGTCAGTATGAATCACATAATTTATTTTAGACAAATTACGCTTAATATCCCAGCCAAGCTGTTTTTGTTCAGCTTCTTTAAGGCGCTGGAACTCCTTGATTAAATATATCTTAAACCGCGGTGATACCCACGAAGCAAATTCAAAGGCGATATCCTTATGCGCGTACGTTCCGCCATACCTGCCAGCCTTTGCAATAATTCCTCTTGAATTTGTCTTTTTCACCCATTGTTTAACTGAAAGGACAAACCGATTCAATCCAGCTTGATTTTTAATTCCCTCGAATTCGGGGGAATTAAAACCAGGATTATAAATCTCCTCCCATATTCCCAAAAATTCAATGGTATTCTTATTCCGTAACCATTTTTCAATTAAAGCAAGCCCGTTCTCAATATTTTTTACCATATCGGTCAAAGAAATATAATCTTCCCGATGCGCCGATAAAATAGTAATTTCGTTCTCCTGAACTTCAATTTTTGGCATTAACAAACCTCCTGTAAAGGAATTACTGATAAAAGCCCCAGCCCCATAGCTTTCCCATGACCAATACCAGTATCAATCGTTCTTTTAAATAGTAGATTATCTGTAACCTCTAAAATTCCATCATACAATACTGAAAATATACAAATCGAACACTCATTGTGCTTTTGCCCAGTAAGCATTTTTTCATCACTTCGATGAACAGTCAAGGCCTTGAATCCGCATTTTTCTCCCTGGCGCTGAAACCATGTAATTTGACTATCCATATCATAAAGTCCGAATCGTTTTCCATTCTTTTTAACAGAAGAATTTGCCCTTAATCGATATCTAAATTTATTTCCTATCCTTATGTATGGTGTAATCTTGTCGTCAATACTGATTGGTGGTAATGGTTGTTCCCAAAACCATTCATTTGGATTGATACGCCGCCAGTCAGGAATAACCCGACTTTGGACAATAGCTGCCGGCATTCCGGCTCTATTCCTTTCTGGCTCAAGCCGCCAAAACAAAACCCCTGGGGGACATTTTATACCCGGTTCGGAAAAAGCTCTGCAAAGCGTGGAATGCATTTCATAAGGATCAGCTAAATCCCGCCGAGCCTCTTTACATTTTAAGTTAAGATAAATCTTATGAAGATACATAAACCGCCTCCTTCCCAAAAGAAAGCCACTCAGAAACTACAAAGCGGGAACCAAACCTACGTTCAGCAAAAGACGATAGTAGCTGATCCATAACCATGCGTCCGGAACCATCCGATGATTCCAAAGAACATAGAATCTGCTCCGGAATAGTATCTGTTTCCCTGCTAAGTAAAGGATATGAACTGAAGGCTTCCTCTATAGTTTCATTTTCTTTAAACCCATCCTTCAGATAAACCGGCTCAGCAGGAAGATATGATTTCCTGCCAAGAGCAAGAACCCACTTTGGATTTTTTATCGCTTTTTGTATAACATTTAATAAATTTTCATCATCACCCTCCAGCCCAACAAGAAAAGCCGCGTCTGCAAGATAGTATCTTTGAGATATCACTCCATCTTTTGAAAGATCGCCATTTGCTTTTATTATGGTAAATGGTTCCGCACAACCCGCAGTTTGATAATCTCTTCGTAAAACACCCGGACGATCATGCCGCACCCCAAACCTAAGTTTAGTAATCGGCTCAAGCCTATCCCACTCATTACGGTCAATACCCATTGCCGCCGCAATCAAACCTATTATCCCGGACTTACTCGGCTCTTTGCCGGTATCGCGTTGATCAAACCTGCTGGTAGTCCCCCATGACTGCATGGAACCTTCCAATCTTAGCAGTAACGTATACACAGCTACACCTCCCTTTCAACTTCATTAATAACCACGTCAAGAAGCTCATTCAAAGATTTTTTCTCCTCTCCGATTTTTACGCCACTGTCGGTAATATCCATAAAAAAAGCTTTTCCTTCATCTCCATAAGCACCTGTCAATTTTTTATACTTTTCATCAAGACATTTGACTGATTTTATGGTAAGAGATTCCTCGCCTTTAACCCGTACTGGAACCTCAAAAGCATTGGCAAGATTTCTCGGGGCGCCGCTTTTGCGAACAGATATTACGACATATTCCACCGGATTGTGAGCTGCAAATGTATTTTGTTTTCCTGTCGGCTCGGAAACAATAAAACCTTCAAGAAATGCACGCAGTCCGCTAAGAGCAAGCTCATTATCTTTCTGAAGGTTATCTACCAGTTTTTCAAAATCCACTACTGTATATCTGTAAAAGCAAGCGGAGTTAAACTCTACAGTTCCCATCATATCAGAGCCGGGAATATCCTCCGGTTTTAAATCATCTATTGCAGTGTAAAAATCAAATTCCCTATCTACAGCATGAGTTGATATAGCGTGGGCAACCTGACAAGCAGCATATTGGTTCTTCTCTGGCATTACCGCAATCATTCTTCCAAACAATGCAATATCTAATGTCAAACTAGATTTATCTTCTTTCCCTGCAAGCGCTCCTGTGATTTTTTTAGAAACTTCAGATGGAATCTTTACTTTAAGTAATGTTTTGTATGATTCCTCTATAGCAACAGCAAGCGCGTCAATTTCTTCATTACTCAGAAAAAGAAGAACATCCGTTTTTAACTGTCCCGTCTTTTTATCTTTCACAACCTTTACTTTTTTAGCGCCTTCACCGATACAGCTTATGGCAGCCTCAATAGCTTTAAATATATCCTCATCTGAACAACCTTTAAGTTTTTTATCAAGCTTCGCCTTAATTTCATCGATGATACGTTTAGAACGATTGGCAAACCAAGCAACATTTTTATCCTTAAAATACTCTCTTACCGCGTGTTTGAGACACTGACTGGAAATTCTGGCGCGGCGGCGGCCTCCAAAAAACGCGTCTTTAGGCGCTCCTGTATCATCACGGTTTAAGTTACTCGGCGCGAAATTTTGTATTACATGAATTTCAATAAATTTCTTCATTTTAAGCTCTCCTTTTTGTTTATAGTTTTCATTCCATTTTCTTTGTTATCCGAATTTCCATAAAACTCCCTTGCCCATTTTATCTGCACCCATTTTTTTTGATGATTCCATGAAAGTAAATCGTCCAACAGAATGTCAAAATCAATAGAATAATCTTTAAGCAAAGATACTATCTGCCTCAGCCTGTGCGTAAGCTGTCCTTCATCAGAATCAAGCAAAGCAATAAACCTTTTTTCCACACTCGGCGATTTATCATTTTTCAAATAAAAAGCTTTACAGGCGGAAGAAATAGTTTGTTTCTGTCCGTGTGGTTCTCTGCGCCGCATAGCCCACAAGCCGGCAACAAGATAATAAACTAACCGTTTCCAGCCGTCATCGCCGCCTAAACGATACTCCACATAAGGAAAAGCCGAAGGATACAAGCCAGGTTCAAAAGCAAGGCTACGTTTTAACACCGCCCGCACTTTTGATTCTTTCTCTGCCATATCCTCCAATAAATCAATGAAAGTACTCATACCGTCACCTCCTCTTTAAGTAGTTTAATTTCTTTATTAAGCTTCGCGATTTCTTTCGCAATAATATCATCTGCTTTAACCATAGCGCGTATTGCCCACGCATCACTGCCGGCAATTGAATCCTGATGCAATTGCCATGAATCGGATAAAGCGTTACGTACCGCGACAAACCAATCGCGATGAATATCATCAGGATCTATATCAAGCGCATAATCCCGCAGTATTTCATGGAATTTTCTTTCAAGCATTGACCAGTAACATGGAAGTACATTCATTTGATCGATAAAATTAGTGATGTCCTTCTTTTCGGGTTTACGTTCCCCTCTGCTCAATAATGACTGTGCATAGGTCTCACATGCCGAATAAAGCGACTTATTTGTATTTTCAGCTTTCGCAAGGTATGAATGTATATCTCCTCTAATATATCGATCGCCTATCGCAACCTTAGGAAGAATAAAACTTTCTTTGCGCCAAAAAACAATGTTAGGCCGCGGCGGATTGTATTTTTGTCCAAGCACCATAATACTATCCGCTATCCTTTCCATGATATACCTTGTAAGAGCCACCATGTTATCAATTACTTTTGGAGCAAGTTGTGTATTATCTGGAAGAAGCGAGTCGAAATCACGCCAAACACCTTTTTCATGGAGATGAACTATAACCTTTCTTTTTTCTGTCGCCTTTGTCTCATTATTTTTCACATCAACGATAGCATATGCGAGCATCGGGTCAATAATATCGGATTCATCGTCGTTAACGCCTGAAGCAAAAGCTACTTCCGAAATTTCATTTGTATTATTATCGTTAAACCGGACAGAACGTCCTCTCCATGAATACATATCAGCTATTCCGAATATTTTTCGTTTAATCCCGGGTTTAAGATTTCCAACTGTTTCTGGAGGCCGCTCCCAAATCGGCAAGTCGTTCTTCAACACATCTTTATTTTGAGGGACAAGACAAAAACATAAAGTATCTAACAACGTTTTCCCTATAGGAATTACCATAAGCGCGCTCGCTGACGGAGAGGTGCCTGTATGCGCAATTTCACTCTTCCCTGTAGAAACCGCGAAAGTTTGTGCCGCAAGAAGCCATCTGACCGCGGCGGCAAAACTGATACTACCTGACATGGAAAGAGTAATATGATCAAATAATACTTTTGCATTATCCGCGTTATGTTCTGCGGCAAGCACTGTCCACGAACGCCAATTTTTTGGCGTAAATTCCGGTATTTGCATAAACGGATATTTATCATCAAACAAACAAAACCTATCTTTCCATTTTTCCAAATATTTCTGAATTTTATCTTCTGGCAAGCCTTCCTTAAAATATTTTTTTGCCTCATCAATATCGCACGGACCTTCAAGCGCGCGATAGAGCACCGCAAGCAGAAAACGGTGAAGCGCCACCGTAACTAAAGGCGATGGGGCTTCAATAACCGCAATATTTTCCACGTTGGTGAGCGTTGCAAGAATACCGAGTTCATCATATTCGCCACTCAAATACCGGACAGGTATCCATTTCTCATCTATTAAGTTATATCTACTCATTACGTCTCCTTTTCATACACTAATCCTAATTCCTTATCAAACCTAATGTTACTGCCTTCCACCCATCTATTATCTTCATCTAAAATAAACGGATAACAGTTGCGCAAAAGTGAACTCTTTTCCCATTCAGCAGGAACACCCGTTCCCCGCAACTGTTTCACAACATTTTTACGCGATACGGATATACCACGCAAAAATAATTTTTTTACAGTCAAATTATCCTGATTTATTCCATCACCAAAATTATCTTCAGGAAAGATTGGAATTACGATTATTGAATCTTCGCCCAATCGTGTTTTTGCTATTAGGGTATGATGAACTCCCGGTTCATCGTCATCATAGAGATAAAACCTGCTCGCGTCTTTCCAGCTTCCGTCATCAGGTAACCCTATAACTGACTGGTGAGCCATACTTTGTTGAGCTAGAGTTTCCCCATCAGAATTAATTTCAGCTTTTTCAAGCCTGCTAATTGTTTCTTCGTCTGTAGGCATAGCAATACCGTTATAAACTTCTATAACCAGAGATTCAATATGATCAGGAAGTATTATCTTGTCATTGTTTTTCAGGATTTCCCATGTCCTGATTAAAATATCTTCCCTATATACCTTATTCCACCACAAGGGTTCGCCGAATGAACCAGCACATTTTCCGGTAAGTCCCGCAATCAAAAGAAGCGGCTGATCAATCGGACGTTTTTCTCGCCGGTGCCGCCAAAGCCGTCCGGCTCTCTGTAACACAAGATCAACAGGAGCAAGATCGGTTATAAGCAGATCAAAATCAAGATCAAGGCTTTGTTCGACAACCTGTGTCGCTATAAGCACGCGCTTCCCGAAACGCTCCTTAAGCTTACCATTCTCATCTTCATTTTTTCCATAAATAGAAAGCACCGCGTCTTCGCGCTTCTGGCGTTCCTGCGCGGGATAGCGCGCATGAAAAAGATGAATTTCTATTCCGTCGCTTAATCGCTTTCCGATAATAATGCCATCTGATTCTATTATTTCTCCTGACCCGAACAAAACGTACAAATCCTGCGCTCTCTGCACAGTATTAACAATAATGCCAGCATAGCCACTATCCGTTAATTTATGCATAACACAGGACTTAATCTCTTCCAATGAAGAAGATAGTTGTTCCACAAATACCGTCTGCTGTCTGCCGATTTCAGACGAAAATGGTACCTGCCTACATCCATTATTATCAAATATTGTCAACCGAGGATAAACCGCTTCATGCTCCGGAATTTTTGTGCCGAGAGTATCCGACAGCCGCCTTCTAAATTCAGGCGGTAGCGTTGCGGAAAGAAGAATTATGCTAGAGCCAAGAGCACGAAGCCAGCGAATAAGATGAAAAAGAAGTGTGTTAGTATAAGCATCATAAGCATGTATTTCATCGAAAATAACAACTCTATTCGCCAAGCCCCAAAGCCGGACAAAATAATGACGCACCGGCAATATAGTAAGCAATGCCTGATCAATGGTTCCCACGCCATATTCCGATAGCAACGCGCGCTTCTTGCTCGTAAACCACTCGCCCGCGCTCACAGAACCGTTTCCCCCTTCAGCACATATTTGCGTCAAACGCACTTTTTGAAATGTATCATTAAGATAAGCCGCACCATGAACCAATTGCAAATCTATATTTCTTTTATCTGAAAAAGAATGAAGAAACGACAATGTTCGTTTAAACATAGCATTCCCTGTTGCTTTAGTCGGCAAAGCCATATACATTCCCCTATGTCCAAAACGCCTTTGCAGTTCAAGGTGAGCATAAAATGCCGCTTCCGTTTTTCCTTCGCCCATTGGAGCCTCTATAAGAATTACACTCGCGGAAGAAACCTTACTCACCGCTTCTGCCACAGCTTGCTGTAATGGCCGCGGAGGCATGCATTGTGGGAATACATCAGCAAACGATCTATATTTTTCGGAAAGAGGTGTTCGTTTTCCCCACCCAATAGCATCAAGAGCTTGTTCCGCTTTCTCACAACTTTGTTTAAACCATTTGGCTGGCTCACTGCAATTTGCGGCACTCCCAAAAGGAAAATAATCTTCATTTGAACCAATCCAATCAGCAAAACTGGCAAGACCAGAAATGAGCATGAAATCCGACCCAGAAAGATTGCACTTATCAGGAACCTTCTTTGCTCCAACGATTTCTTTAACAATATTAAATATTTCTTTCCAACATGGTTCCCAATTTCTTTTGTCAACACCATTTCGATTGCCGGAAAAATAATCTAAATCCTTCGGGGTTGCGCGGATTCCATGATGACAACCGACTGCATCCGCGCAATATTCAGCCAATTCTGCTTGCCATCCTACTTCTCGCAACAATCCTTCAAGTGCTATTTGGCTGACAAAATTATGCTTGATTGTAGTATCCGGCAGTTTGGGAATATTAAAACCTGTTTTTCGAAGTTGTTCTTTTCTTTTGGTATCTTTACATTGGAATCCAGGACAAGCCTTCCCAATATCATGACACGCAATAAGAAGCAACAACCAAGGAGATGATTCCTCCCATGGTAAATCTATACACTCAGCCATCCGTTTACATGTATGTTGGGGTTCTCGCAAGAGAATAGCCTGCACGCATGCCGCTACGTCAAGCATATGTAGAAGCAAAGGATGATAGATGGCAACTTTGTCGTTCTCCTTATTCAGTTTGGCCCATAGCTTTTCTATTGTATATATTCCCAAATTACCCATTTTTTTAACCTAAGTAACTTTAGCTTACTATTTTCAAAAAAAATCCCCGTCGGAACCACCGTGTTATCCTATTGTCGTTTGGTGTCTGATTTTTATTTCTTCACTCCCCCCAAGCAATAATAGGACTATCTAATTACACAGATTCACCATAAATAGAATTCGGATTGCCGATTTCCGTCCGCATCTTCTAATTTCAATCTGTGACAATTTGTCACAAATTTCAGCTGTCGACAAATTGTCACAGCTGAGCGCCGAATTCAGCTTCATTTACCCTCTTCCAAAACATCCACCTCCACAAACTCAAAGCTATTCATAAAAAACCACTCAAAAGGGTCAAGAAGTTCTTTGCATATGGGGCATACATAATCCACATTGCCCACTTGAATGGCGTTCTTATAATCGTGCTTGCAAATTGTTTTGTTTTTTCGTGTTACTCTGTTCCGCGCTTTCTTTCTCATTTTAAATTCCCGCTTAAAAACAAAAAAAACCTTCGCACAATTCAATATTACGCGAAGGTTTTACTTTTTTTAAGTCCGGGATTTACCCCTTCTCAACTCGGGACTTTTTTCTAATTATGCTTTATGCTACCTCTCGGTTTTGGTTTTGTCAATCTTTTTTTACAGTAAGGGTTCAAGGATAGAGATCCGGATCAAATCAGGGAAATAATGAAAATAACTGATTTTAAAGTTTGAAACTTCTTTGAAACAAACAAGTTATTTTTACTGTACAGCTGTCGAGCCTCACTAAAGAATAAAAACCTTATTCTTTAATAAAAATCTTATGCACTCCCTCACCTATACGCGTGGTATCCTTAACCATTCCACTCAGCGTTTCTCCGCACCCGGTCACAAAGAAACACAATGTAATTAAAAAAATGAACGTTAGTATCCTCATGATCTGCACCTCCGCAATCACAATTAATTTAATTTTGGACTTCCGCGAAATGAGAATTTCCGTTTCATTTGTCATTTCACGGAAGACTTAATCTCCTTTACTCATATTTCCGATCCTATCGATATTTTCCAATTTGCCGTAACAAATCAAGGTATCGTTCACGACAATTTGATCTGAAGCATGCGGAGCCGGCACCACACCCGTACCTCTCTCAATTGCCAATATTAAAATATCCCTTTTTCTGAAAGATGATTCAAAAAGTGTTTTTCCGATATCGATACATTTCTCGTTCATCGTCACTTCAGCGATTCCATACCCTTCCGCCAAGCGCAATATTTCTTCGACAGGACGCTTTGTAAAAGTGCGGCTTTTTACCAGTTTTTCTTGTATTTTTTTTGTAAGTTTTCTTATGATCTCTTTGTTGAGCGAAATTTTTATTATCAAAAGCACCGCCAAAAGAATAACACTTATGTTAAGCAGTATCGGGGTCAATCCCTTGTTGGAAAAAGAAAGCATAAGAGTCGTAATTACCGATACCAACCCCGCGTTTCCCAAGATCATAAGAAACATAATTATCCGCCGGCGGATATCATGGTTTACGACAGCTTCCGAATCGTTTGTGGTAAACCCTGTACCTGTAAACGCGGAAAGCGCCTGAAAAAAAGCTTTTCTTTCGTTAAGCCCCGTTAAGTTCAAAGCAACAGCGGCAATCTTAACGATAAAAGCCGAGACAACAATAATAAGTATGACGGGAATAACAAACACAAAATTCATAGCCGCTCCTTTTCCACCCTGCCTGCCGGGCCCACTCCCCCCCTCGTCATCCTGAGGAGCGAAGCGACGAAGGACCCCATCCAATTCCACCCTGCACGCCGGGGCCGCCACACCGGACTACCCGGCGTCCTCAAGTTCCCCGACTATTTCTTCCAAAATATCTTCTATCGTGATAATTCCTATTGCCTCTTTCCGAGCGTTAATCACCACACCCATCGGCTGTTTTTTATGCTGAAGACGCGCGAGCGCGATATCCAACCCATCCGTACGGCTAATATGCACCGTTTCTCTTATGAAATCCGTTATCGAATTTTTTTCTTCTTCACCGTTAAAAAGTATATCATAAATGTTTACTATTCCCACAATGTTATTCTTGGTTTTTCTGTAAATGGGAACCCTTGAAAATCCCGTAAGTGCTACCATCTTTTTCAGATCAGAAATCGTATCATCCTCTGAAACAGAGGAAACTCCGGATAACGGGATCATAAATTTTTCCGCCTTTTTAGAATCGAAATCCAGGACTTTATGTATAAGTTCAACTTCATCCGCCTCTATTTCGCCCGTCTCATATCCCAAAAGTAATATCTTTTTAAGATCGCTTTTAGTAAATGTCAAATTCCATCCGGTCCTTTTTTTTCCGAACGGTAAAAGAAAAATTCTTGCCGCGAAGTTTACCACAATAACTACCGGATAAAATATTTTCAAAAAGAAACTTAAAGGTTTTACCGCCTTTAAAGCGAACGCCGTTGATGATTCGCGTGCCATTATTTTAGGTACGATTTCCGCGAAAATCAGCGTGAGCGGAACCATAACGGCAGTCGCGATAAAAGGACTCGCCCCTAAACCGAAATATTCCGAGAATATTCGCGTCGCGAGCACCGTTGATGTGATAACAGCCAAATTCGTACCTACCAAAGTCGCGCCGAGATACATCCCCTCTCTTTTTAAAAAATTGTCGGCTTTGATCGCGTATTTGTTGCCGGTCGCGCTGAGATGTTTCAGTTTAATTTTGTTCACACTCGTAAACGCCATTTCCGAAGCCGTAAAAAACGCCTGAACCACTATCGCGCATAGGACGAGAAAAATATAAAGCGTTATCATAATTGACCCTGTTTTTTTCTTTCAACTATCAAACTTGTTATCCTGTTTTTCGAAATATCATTTACGGTTACAATAAACCCATTGATCTCGATTTTATTTCCCGCCCTCGGTATTCTGCCTTCCGACAATACAACATACCCTCCGATAGTATCAACTTCATCCGTTTTTATATTAAGACCTATAGTTTCATTTACTTCGTCGATATGAGTTTGTCCGTCAACTTCAAATTTGTTTCGGTCTATTTTACGAATTCGAGGCTTTTCAAAATCAAGTTCATCCCTTATTTCCCCCACTATCTCTTCAAGAATGTCTTCTATGGTAACTATTCCTGAAGTAACCCCGTATTCATCGGTAATGATCGCCATATGTGTATGTTTTTTCTGAAGTTCCTGCAGAAGATCATCGATTTTCATGCTTTCCGGCGCGAAAAAAGGTTTTTTGACAAGATCTCTTATCGGGGTTCCCGTGTTCAGTAAAAAATCCTTAGAATGAACTATTCCCACAATATTGTCAAGTGTGTGTACATAAACGGGAAAACGCGAATATTGGCTTTCCCTCGCTTTCAGTACAAGCTCATCCCGCTCCGCGGTGAGATCTAACGCGGCAATATCTATGCGGGGAGACATAATATCCGCGGAGTTAAGCTCTTTAAACTCCAGGATATTATCAATCATATCCTTTTCTTTTTCTTTGACGATCCCCTTCTTCCTGCCCAGGAAAAACAGCGACTTTATTTCCTGTTCTGTTATTTTGGGACGCCCGGCGGAAATTTTCACTCCGAAACCTTTAACGATCCTATACGCGATGGATGATAAAACCACGCGAATAGGTGTAAATACTTTTTCGAGAATTTTTAGAGGTACCGCCGCGAAGAAAGAAATCTTATCGCTGTAATACAACGCGAACGTTTTAGGAGTAACTTCTCCGAAAATAAGCACAATAAACGTTATAAGGACAATGGAATACCCGATTCCTTTTTCACCCATTTGCCGGTAAAAAAAACTGGCAAGCACCGCGCTGGCGGCAACGTTGACCAAAGTATTCCCGATAAGGATCGTAATAAGAAGTTTGTGGGGATCTTTCAAAAGGGATATAACCCGCATAGAAAGCGGAGAATTTATGGTTTCTATTTGTTTAAACCGTATTCTGCCAATAGACAAAAAAGCGGTCTCCGAACCGGAGAAAAACGCCGAAGCTATAAGTAATATGATAAAAACTGCTGCATCCACTAATAAATCACATCTCTCGAGAGTTAATTTTCTTTTGTTAATTCTTTTCGTACGATTTCACTTGCCATTTTCCCGTCGGAGGCGCCTTTTGTGCGAATTGCTATCGCCTTCATAACTGCCCCCATATCCTTAATTGAAGAAGCTTCAGTCTCCTTAATTATCTCCAGGACTATGCTTTTTAATTCCTCAAGGTCCATCTCTTTCGGCAAATATTCTTCGAGTATTCCCTTCTCTTCGGTCTCTTTTTCAACTAAATCGACGCGATTTCCCTCCGCGAATTTTGCTATAGATTCATTGTGACGGCGCACCGTTTTTTTAATTATGGCTATAACACTTTCATCAGCCAACTCTTTCGTTTTATCGGCAATTTTCTTATTTTTCATTTCGCTTATAAGCATCCGTAAAACCGAAACTTTAGTTTTTTCTCCACCTTTAAGCGCCCGTTTGAGATGTTCCAGTATTTTATTTTCCATCACGACACACAACCTCACAAGTTTTACTGCTCTTATTTTTTGCCCGTTTCAATGAATAGACCGTCATAAAATAACGTATGGGATCTAAATAATCAATGATCAATTTTCCGTTTAGATGGTCGATCTCATGCTGAACAGCTTTTGCCGTCAGTCCCTTCAGATCTTTGATGAAAAAATTACCGCGCGCGTCCTGCGCCCGTACCGTTACTTTCTCGGGACGCGCGACATTCACCGTTACATTCGGCAAGCTCAAACACCCTTCTTCCATCTTAGATCTTACTTTTGACACATCTTCGATCACGGGATTGATAAAGCTAATGACACCTTCTCCCGTTTCAACTACGAACAAGCTGAGCCCCAGACCCACTTGCGTCGCGGCAAGACCAATCCCTTGATTCGCGTACATAACATCCGTCATCTCAGCCAAAATCTCAGCAATATCGCTGTCAAACTTATCAACATTCTTGGTTTTTATCCGAAGACACGGATCCGGATATACTTTTATTTCCATAAAAATCAGCCTACCTGGATTTACACTGGTTATTCTTACCCAAAACAACTTTCCTCATATCAAAATTATGACTTTCCTTTGTCTCCATAAGACAGTATGACAGTATAACTAAGCCATCTTCAATTTCGCCTTTTCGCGCGGCCGGTCCATAAAAACAAATTTTTCCGGAGGCGGCTTTTTCTTCAATAACATAAGTCGTAAATCTTTCTCCGTTATTTGCGTTAAAAATGTGAACTTGTTCCCCCGGCATTATTTCAGCCGCTTCGATTATATTTTTGTCTATACCGATACTGCCTTCATATTTCATTTCCTTATGGGTCACGAACGCGTTCGATATTTTTGACTTACAAAAAACCCTCAGCATATTTATCATTTCCTCCTTAAATTACCGCACCGGCTTATTTTAATCTTTTTGTGATAAGTTCAGCAACCCTTTTTCCTGATATCAGCATCCCCCCGAAGATGGGTCCCATTCTCGGACTTCCGAAAACTGCGTTCGCGGCCATGCCCGCGGCATACACATTCGGAAAAATTTCTTTAGTATTCGCTGTCATGGATTTTTCGCCGATTTCAGCCCACATGGATTTTTCGCCGATAACGCCTCCCGTTTCAGTCGCAAGTTTAATCTTGGATTTTCGCTCCAAGAGACGCGCGATTTCACAAGGATGCCCTGTGGCATCAACGATAAATTTTGATTCTATGGTTATCGGATCGACATGCAAATTGGCCATACTTACCGTCGACCAGTTTATAACAAGGCCTCTAACCACATCATGCTTGATCATCAAATCTTCAACTTCCATAAGATTAAAAATTTTCAGACCCGCCAAAGTAGCTTTTGAACAAAGCGTAGATACTGCCTGGATAGAATCGGCCGTATAATATCCCTCTTTATACTTTTTCGTTTCTATGCCAAACTCTCCAAGAATCTTACGTCCGAGAGCCTGAACGACAATTTCATTAAACATTATACCGCCGCCCCACATGCCGCCGCCAATACTAAGTTTCCGCTCGAATAACGAAACTTTCACTCCGGCTTTCGCCAGATAATAACCGGCGGTAAGACCCGCCGGGCCGGCTCCCACAACTACGACATCAGTCGTAAGATAATTCACTAACTTTTTCGAATAAGTTTCTATTATAGCTTTCGATATTGTTACATCATTTAATGTTGTCTTCGGCATTTTCAACTCCCTCTCCCAAAGGTGTTTTGCTTATGTTTGTGAGGTTCTCTCCGTCAAAATATAGATATAGATCCTCCGAGAAATACCCCGCGTTTACAGGGAAAGAGGAATACCTTCCTTTGTACATCCATTCATCGCGCGACGAACCCCATTCTTCCGAGATCACAACTCTTTTAGTGTCCGATTCTCCATATACGGAAACAACTTTGTCCTTTGTCATTCCCACTCGAAGAGAACCTTCACCTAAAGGATCTTTTAACATTTCTTTCGCGTTAGGCAGTGTAATATCGGCACATCCAACGAAAAACAGACTTATTAGTACCGATGCCGCAACCCATAGAAAATATGTTTTCAAAATACCTCCCTTTTTCAGTTAATAGTGCAGTAAATAGGTCAATAAATAGAGACACCACCTTAGGGTGACGTCCCTATTCACCCTGTTTGTAAGTGGAGTTATAAAATAGATCGCAAAGATATTTTAAAAAGACGTTTTTGTCATTATCCTCAATGCTCGCGATTTCAACCCCAACATCATACGGAGCCTTGTCTTCCAAACTTTTTTTCTTCTGCCAAACCACTCTTGCCTTAAAGGTAATCGGATTAACCATTGAAGGAAGATATAAGACAATTTCCACTTTCTCATCAGCTTCAAGTTTCTTACTTGTTTCAAATCTCAATCCAACAGGAGAAATATTCTTAGTAATTCCCTTTTCCCGCCGTTTCCCGATTTTAACCATCAATTTCAAAGGAACATCAATACGAACAAACCGTCTTCTCTCAAATGATTTCACCTTCATCTCACCCTATTGCGGATATACCGCCCGCAATTCCCTTCTTGATAGTTTAAAAACAAAATTATTTATAGCAATTACAAAAAACGGGCGGTGATTTCATCCATCATCATCGCCCCCAAATCAAACACTACGTGATGGAATATAACATAATATTCGCTAAAAGTCAAACGGGAGCCTACCGTAAATACAGTCAAAATACGATATCGAATCAATCTTCCGATGTAACTGTTAAATTTTCTTCCGCAAGATTAGAATAAAGCGTCACTTCAATATTTTCTTCCTTTTTCTGAACATTATTTTCAGCAATCCATTCCGCTATATATTTGAACACGTCATTTTTTACTATTTTATTTCGGACCTTATCATTTTCCGGCGCTTTTTCGTCGAAAATTCCAAAATTTCTTACAATCTGCACTTTGCCCGAAGATTTATTTTCGTTAAGTAATTTTCGTAAGAGATTAACAGCCTCTGAATCGAAAAACAGATTATCTTTTTCAAAAATCAGCAATAACGGTTTTTGGTACAAAAGAACCGCTTGGTAAGGGTCTCTCAGCAAAAAATCCTTATATTCTTTAACCGGAACTTTTATGCCGAGGAAAAAAGAGGTTTTTTCCGTTTTTTTAGTTATATCTTCTCGCCATTTTTTGATTTTTTCCGCGTTTTCCTTCAAAACATCCGCGGAAACGGTCCTCACCCCAAACTCGCCGCACTTTATCTCCAATTCTTTTTCTATATTTTCCTCCTTAAATAACCCTGCTTTTTCAGAATTTAAGGGCAAATTCAAAAGAACACACTCTTTTATTTCGGGGAGGCTCGACGCGGTCATTAAGGCGGCATAGGCCCCTTCTGACAGGCCTATAAGCGTAATATCCGTATTTGCGACCAAAGGATATTTGGCAAGAAACTTAGCCGCCGCGATAATGTTTGCCATATTTTTTTTATCCCGGGAGGCAAACCCTTTCCCCTGACTCTTTCGCCGCCCGGAATTATTAAAAGTAAGCGTAATAAATCCGGCTTCTGAAAAAAACTCCCCCAATAGATCCGGTATATCCTGTTCAAGGTTAAAACCCGGGGTATCTTCGGAAGAAATAATAATTGCCGGAAATTTCCCCTCTCCGAAAGGAATCCATATTTCCCCGGCAAAAAAAGAATCTCCGGGTTCAACGAAAATCTCCTGTTTTCTTGTCTTTACGGAAGGGGCCTGTTTCCTGACGCCATCGACGGTTGCTCCCGCGTCTCCGTCAGTAGAAACCTCAAGAACCGCTTTTCCCTTTTTATCGGTTATTTTTCCGCGTTTTAATAAAGAAAAAACTTTCCTTTTTAAATATTCTATTTTTTCGTCCGGCCCTTCTATACACTGCGTAAGCACGAACTTTATATTTTGCTTTTCTATCTCCACGATCAAAACGCGATGCATGTATTTCGACAAAAACACCTTAATTTCGGGAAGAATATTGCTTTTTATGATAAAACTTTCCACCTCGGTTTTGCAATCATTAAATAATATGTATTCATCTTGGAGATACCTGATTTCCACTTCCCCTTCAATCGGCGGGGCCAATTTGTCTATTGGGATTAATACATTAAAAAACTGTGTTCCTTTTTTCCAGAAATTATATCTTTCGATAAGCGGCATATACGACATTATGTCTTTTGGAGAAAATATCACTCGATCAATATCAAATTTAATTTTCTCAAAATTGATAAATTCCGGGAATTCTAAAAACAACAGATCATATTTACCTTCATTCCGAACAAATAACGTCAAACGTCTTTCATCTTTAACTCCCGCGGAATTTTTTACAAATTTTAGCGGCGCCATATTTTTTTTATCTAAAAATAACTTTTCTCTTATTTCCGGATATTTTTCAAAACGTGAATATTTCTCGTTGCTCTTATAAATAATCTTGTCTTCAGTAACGTACCTGTCAATTTTTATAACAGCCGAAAAAATATCGTCCGCGAATAACCTGTACCGGTATCCGATATGCCCGTTTACATCAACATAAAAAAATGCCGCTATCACGAGAAAAATCATAAACCCGACAACAGCAAATACAAAAAACGCGAGCTTTTTCATATTATATCTAACCCCACGATTGAATAAATTATCATTACTTTATTTTTACCGTTCTTGGCAAAATTTGTCTTGTTGGAAAACTGTTCATATATTTCATCGGGACAATTTCTAATCGAATGGCGGAAGGATATTCCTTCCCCCGGGAGAAGAATATTATAAGTCTTGCTCCTTCGGAAAAACAATGAAAACCTGCCCGGCGGCGGTTTCCTGACTCCCAAAGGGTAAATCCAATCTTTATAGATAACGCTTCCGTCACTCTTTTGAAAAAACACCTCCACCAAAGCCGATGAAACAGCTTTTGCCGAATTATTTTTCAGACTTCCTTTAATAAAAGGCGGAGACATCCGCGCGCTCTGCTTACCGATATCAACGCTTACATTTGATAGAATTATGTCTTTTCTGAAAAGTTCCGCACTGAGCTCATAAATAGAATTTCTATATTTCGCGGCGGAAACATCCCCCTTCCACTTTATATAAAGGTTATATCCGATTAAAGTCGATATAAAAACCATCGCGATAACAAGAGATGAAAAAACTATTACCAATTTGTGTTTTCGTTTTATAAACATAAGTTCTACAGGGTTCAGGGTTCAGGGTTTCCGCCGAAGGCGGGACCGCCATCGGCGGGGAACTTGCAACTTGTACCCTGTAACTCTTCTCTATATATCTCCCTTACCTCATTGAAATAATCGATCATTTCCTTTGACTTGTAATCAGGATAAGTCCATGGCCATGGATTAAAAGTATTGTTTTGAAAAAATAAGGTCGCCTCGGCAAAGATACATCCGCTCAAATATATACGGTGCGCGTAATCTTTCGTAGTCAAAAGAACTAATTTTGCCTCCGTGATATAACCCGGATCTATATTAACTGTTCTTTTTCCATTAGCACATAAACTATGTTCGATCTTGTTAGTTTTCAGCTTTACCTCGGGTATCTTATTTCTATCTAAAAGCTTTTTAAAACATATCAGTTTACGTTCAAGCGGCGTACCGAATTCTTTTTCATAATATTTCGTGTAATTAAACGGCAAGATCATTTCCAAAAACTCTGACCCGCCGTATGTTTTTTTCAATTTACTTTCAGCGTATTCTAAAAACTCTTGATCCTTGTAAATTATGCTTATAACCAGCTTAACCGGTTTTTGTCCGATTAACAAACCCATCTTTTGAATTATTCTCCTATAATTTGCACAACTAATCGGCGCGTGCGCGGGCGGGTATCAAAATCACAAAATACTATTTGCTGCCAAGTTCCTAATGTTAATTTTTTATCAACAAACGGAACGGTTAGAGACGGGCCGATAAAAACCGACCGTATATGAGAAGATCCATTATCATCATGCCATGTTTTGCTATGTTCATAGACTTTGCCGGATGAAGCGATGATTTCCAGAGAAGCCTTAAAATCTTTTACTAAATTGGGTTCGTATTCTATGGTAGTAAGCCCTCCGGTCGAACCGGGACTAAAAACTGTGACAATACCGCTTTTCACACGCGCGGAGTTTACGAACTCTTGACAATTCCGCGTAATGTCAATAACATCAGTATTCCCTTTAGCGTCCAACGATATATATTCGGTAACAATCATTTTAAAAGTGTAACTATGTTTTTAGCTTTCGGTTAATATATTGGATCAACCGCTTACGTTCTTTAGGCAAAAGCGCGCTAAAAAATATCGCGATATCGTAATGCTGGAGGCTACCGTCTTTTTTTACGGGATGTTCTCTAACAACCACTCCCTCAAGATTCATCGTGCTGGAAGCATTTGTTTTGCCTTTACCCGGCACAGAAAGAAGCACTTGAACTCTGGTCATAAGAGGAATTCGTCTATCTACTTTACAATAAATTCCTGACGCGCTGACATCAAGACTTTGTGTAATGGCGCTAAAACCTTCCCCGGACAACTTAACGGATATATTTTCATCTCTGACTCGAGGAAATTTACGACGTTCTACTTTTTCTCCCATTTCACCCCTCCATCCTGCCATTCACTAAATACTTTTCACTCGTCTCCAAATACTGCTTATCCCGGCGGCCATAAAAATTTGCGCCCGCCCAAAACGTGAAAATGTAAATGAAAAACTTCCTGACCGGCATCCTTATTACAATTGGCGACTACCCTATATCCGCTTTCCGCGATACCCGCTTTTTGGGCGATTTTTTTTATTTTCAAAAAAATGCCGCCGATTAAATCCGCGTCTTCACGAAAGACGCTGTTTAAAGATTCAATATGCTTTTTAGGAATCACTAAAAAATGAACCGGCGCCTGTTTGTTTAAATCTTCAAAAGCAACACATTCATCGTCTTCATAAACAATGTCAGCTTTTATTAACTTATCCGCGATTTTACAAAAAACACAGTCGTTTCTCATTGGAACATTATAACATTTGTTTGCTATTTTTCAAGATGAGAAAGATGTTAGTTGTCAATTCAGCCGGTTTGCCGGTTCGCCCTTACTGCTTATTTTTCTTCGGAAGATTTTTTCTCAAGTGTTCGTTTAAAACATTTTTTTGTGCAATAAAACGCGTCATTTCGATAATACCAAAGTTTTTTACGTAATGCTTTACCGCAGGACGCGCATTCAGTCGGTTTGGCAGGTTTGGTGTTTTTCGGCTGGTTAGCATTCCCTTTTGTTTCTTCTTTTTTAGCTTCCGGCTCGGCTTTGGTTTCTTCCGCTTGCGTCTCAGGCTTTACTTCGAGAGTTTCTTCTTTTACAGTCTCTTTTTCCGCGGCTTCCGGTTTTTTTTCAGGAGAAACTTCTTTTTTTGAAACTTGACTCTTCGCTTCCACCGAAGGCTTTTCCTTTTCTTGTTTTTCTTCGTTTACACCCATTTTTCCTCCATATTTTAGTTTGATCCGTTTTCTCCCGGCGCTATCCATTTTCGATATATGTACTCAAGAATTCTGCTTTTGTCATGATTATCGATCTTCTTAAATTTCACCCCGGTCTTGTACAAAGCTTTGTCTGTCTCCAAATCCCCGGCCCAAGCAACTTTACCTTCAAAAAATATGGGAATATTATCCCCGGGAATAGTCATTTCCAATTCAACATCCTCTCCGTTCTTGAAAGCATCTTCACTTAATATGCCCACTCCCTCTTTGCTGAAATTATTTATTTGAAGTTTTTTAGAAGAACCGCGCCCGCGGCATATCGCGTCCATAAGCACATTAAAACGCATATATCTTCTTTGTTCGCTCATTTGTCCTCCATTAAATTTAATCTTCGCGGCAAAAACACATTCTAAACGCCATGTAAATCATAATCCCCCGCGGGACCATAAATTCCACCTACGCGATGAAATTTGACATTGCGATCAGCCGCACCTAAACTGAGAGGTTTCATTATATCATATTCATCAACCGCGTAAAGATAAAAGTTAAAATCTAACTTTTTTAAAAACATGCTTTTAACATGCCCGTAAAAAGAAGAAGGGAACGATTGACTCGTTCCCTTCTTTTAAAGACAATTAGCTCACCGTTGTAGTTTATTTACTTATTGTGCTACCGGAATCGCTGCTAAACACATATTCAGGTTCTAAAACAGGCTGGTAATCTTCCGGTATTGGAAACGGGAATGTTACTGTTTCGTATACGCCAGCACCCGTTCTCACGATAGTCATCCCAACACCCTTTGCCAGGCCCATTGTAAGACCAGAAAGAACGTTTTCTTCAACACTTGTATCATAGATATTTTTAGGAAGTTCCACCCAGCCTGTCAGGATATTTGCAAGACCTCTTCCGAGCTTCTTAACAGGATCCTGTGCGTAACACTGAGTAGCCATGCCTACCATAGCTATGATAACACAACACACAAACATAACTTTTGCTATCTTTTTCATAACTCACCTCCTTCTCTTGTAAAGTGTATCTCCATTCACTTGAAGTATATCATGCACATTCTACGAAGTCAAGTTTCGGCCTCTACTATGTGCTTTACCAGGTTTGATATACTCCTCCTGTCTTCCCCAGGCATATTACTGAACTCAATGCCTGTATCGTATTTAGGCTGTTCTGACTTGACCATGGGGTGTCTTTTAACTACCCACACTACTACCCCCGCGCACGAAACAGCCTTCTTTTCCGTCCCCAAAAACACCTCAAGGCTAACTTTTTTAAAGAGCCCTATGTTAACATTCAACACAACACACATCCCTCCGGAGCTGATATTCTCAGTAACAGCTTCTACCGGTTTCGTCTTTTTTCCACCCAAAACCCGTATGAGGCACTTATATTTAGCCCTCGGAAATTTTCTCTTGTTAATATCTTCCCACATCATAGTAATGAACTATACATTATGAATTTTATAAATTCAAGTATATTTGAAAAAAAACTGCAATTCCAGGAGGCCGCCACCAAAACACCAACCTCGTAGGTTACTACCAACCTACGAGGTTGGTGTTTTGAGATTTCGCTTTACACAATATATTTAACCCGTATAATGCTTGGTAGGGAGGTTATCACGCGATGTATTTGACTTTTTACGGTCTTCGGGAAAACCCTTTTAACGTGACGAGCGATCCCAGTTTTCTGTATCTGAGCCACACCCATCAGGAAGCCATCGATCACCTTCTGTATGGAATCAATCAGAGAAAAGGTTTTGTGGAAATTACGGGTGAGATCGGCTCCGGCAAAACCACCGTATGCAGAGCGTTATTAAATCAGCTCGATCATAAAACAAAAACTTCACTGATCTTCAATTCTAATCTTCCGGAAAATCAACT
>Ga0208325_1000042_pt1 | contig 32041 bp, 43 predicted proteins | sample PL_2010_330m_FD_185486 | JGI IMG/M metagenome (GOLD analysis project Ga0208325, IMG submission 185486) | Freshwater microbial communities from Powell Lake, British Columbia, Canada to study Microbial Dark Matter (Phase II) - PL_2010_330m... | ecosystem: Environmental > Aquatic > Freshwater >...
TGCCGGGAGATAACGTGACCATGCAAGTGGAGCTGATAACGCCGGTAGCGCTGGAGAAGGAGCTGAGGTTCGCCATAAGAGAGGGCGGACATACGGTGGGCGCTGGCGTGATCGCGGAGATACTGGAATAACGAAAGACGAAGGCAGAAAAGCATGGCGAAGAAGAAGACAGTTGTGGAGAATGTGATATTGCAGTGTGAAGTCTGCAAAAACAGGAATTATACGACACAGAAGAACAAGAAGAGCAATCCTGACAGGCTGGAACGCAGTAAATATTGCCCGTTTGATCGAAAGCATACCAAACATAAAGAGATAAAGTAGGTGAGTAGCTCAATTGGCAGAGCACCGGTCTCCAAAACCGGGGGTTGCAGGTTCGAGGCCTGCCTCACCTGCCATGCGATAAGGGCTGTTTTTTATTCCCCGATAGTAAGTTTTGAAAAAAAGGTGTAAAGCGAAATGATGAAAATAGGGAAATTCATAGGCCAGGTAAAGATCGAGATGAAAAAGGTCGCCTGGCCGACACGGTCTGAACTGATAAGTTCCACGGTCGTCGTGATCATAGCGACCATTATCCTGGGGTTTTTTATCGGTATCTGCGATCTGGTGCTGTCTCGCATTATTAATCTGTTAATCGGCGGGGTTTTCTAATGGCAAAAAAATGGTATGTCATACACACTCAGACAGGCAAGGAGAAGGGCGTAAAGAAAAGCCTTGAGAACCAGCTGGAACGCAACCCGGAAGGGAAAAAATTCATAAGTAACGTATTTATACCCACTGAGAAGGTTTCAGAGGTCCGCGGTGGCGAGAAGAAGATCAGTGAAAGGAAATTTTTTCCGGGATATCTTCTGATCGAAATGGAACTGAATGATAAAAGCTGGTATCTTATCACGAACACTCCCGGGGTTACGGGGTTCGTCGGTACCAAGACAAAACCCGTGCCTTTGGCGGAAGAGGAAATCGCTGAGATAATGGAGCAGACCAAAGAGGCGAAAGCCAAACCCGTCCCCAAATTAGTGTTTAAAGATGGGGAAGTGGTCCGGGTAAAGGAAGGACCGTTCAAGAATTTTTCCGGCACTATAGAAGAGACGAATCTGGAAAAAGGCAAGATAAAGGTCATGATATCGATATTCGGCAGGGCTACGCCGGTCGATCTGGAGGCGTGGCAGGTCGAAAAAATGTGAATAATAGAGGTTACATATGGCAAAAAAAATCAAGACAATGATAAAACTTTACTGTCCGGGAGGGCAAGCCAATCCGGCGCCTCCGGTCGGCCCCGCATTAGGTCAGCACGGCCTTCCCATTATGGAATTTTGCAAGCAGTTCAACGAACGCACTAAAGACAGACAGGGGCTGATCCTGCCATGCGTTATAAGCGTTTATGAGGACAGGACCTTCTCTTTTATAATAAAAAGCCCGCCGGCGAGCGTGCTCTTGAAAAAAGCGTGTGGTATAGCCAAAGCCAGCGGTAACCCGAAAGCTGAAAAGTGCGGAGAGGTGACCATGGAACAGGTGAAAGAGATCGCCAAGGAGAAGATGGAAGACCTCAATGCCGCGGATATGGATAGCGCTGTAAGAATGATAGAAGGTTCAGCCCGCAGTATGGGGATAGAAGTAGTGGAAGCGTAGACAGGAATGCTAAAAAGAACAACGATACAAATTCGAAACACAAATTTAACTTGCAGTGTGGCGTTGATTTGTGTGAGCTTGAGTACAAAAAAGGTGCGTTTCTTATGACAAAATTGAGTAAGAGAAAGAAGAAGATAAACAAGCTTGTGGAAAAAGGCAGGGAATACGGGCTGGACGAAGCCGTTGATATATTAAAAAAAGGCCCTGAAACAAAATTCGATCAGACCGTTGAGGTTTCGATGAAACTCAATCTTGAGCAGACGGTTACTCCTGTCCGCGGAACGGTCAGCCTTCCCCATGGAACGGGAAAAAAGGTAAAGATCGCGGTTTTTTGTAAGGGTGACTTTGAGAAGAAAGCCAAGGAGGTCGGCGCGGAGTATGTCGGCAGCGATGAACTGATAAAAAAGGTATCGGATGGGTGGTGTGACTTTGATGTGGCGGTAGCCACCCCTGATATGATGAAAGACCTTGCAAGACTGGGTAAAATCCTGGGCCCGAGGGGTCTTATGCCGAATCCCAAGTCAGGGACAGTGACTACGGATATCGAGAAGGCTGTCAATGAGCTCAAAGCCGGAAAGATAGAATTCAGGATGGACAAGCTGTCAGGGATAAAAGGCCCTGTAGGCAAATTGTCATTTGAGAATAAATTGCTTGTCGAGAATGTCCAGGTATTCATAAAGACCGTGCTGAACAGTAATCCCAAATTGCAGAAGGCACAGAATATAAAATCCATAGCTGTTTCTTCCACCATGGGACCTGGGCTGAGGCTGGATAAAGGACAATTCAAGTGAAATTCGCACTTATGATTTACGGATACTTCGTGTCCGTAAATCATAAGTGCGAATTTCATCCCGAGCGAACGAACGACCGAGGACGAAATGTCCGAGGAAGTGCCGGGTCCTCCGGGCGAGGCCGAAGCGAGCGACCCTAGGGACCCAAAAAAGTGAGGATATTAAGATGGCAGTAAAATACGGTAAAAAAGTTCGAGAACTCATGATAAAGGAGATAGAGGATCTTTTAGCGAATAAGGGTCTTATTTTCTCCAACTTTGAGAATATAAAAGCAACGGAAATGGATGCATTCCGAAAAAGGGTCAGAAAGTCAGGGGCAAGGCATCTGATACTCAAGAAGCGCATGAGCAGGATAGCAATGAAAAATGGGGGTCTCTCTGAATTCGAAGGCATTCTACGGGAGCAGAAGAACATTGGAGTAACCGTTATCGAGAACGATCCCGTTGCTATCGCCAAACTTTTGATGAGATTCGCCAAGAAGAACAAAAATTTCGTTGTGACAAACGGATATCTGGAAGGCCGGGTATTAGAAGCCGATAAGGTCAAGGAATTCTCGGAGTTACCGGGTCGCGAGCAGCTTCTGGCAATGGTTGCCAGCGCGATGAATGCTCCAGTTGCCGGTTTTGCCGGAGTTCTGGCATCCATGTTGAGGAGTGTTTGTTATGCTTTGAACGCGGTTAAAGAGAAAAAAGAAAGCGGGAAATAAGGAGGACTTAAAATGGCAGAGGAAACAAAGAACCAGAAAGATACGGAAGCCAAGGCTGCGGAAAAGCCGAATGAGGAAGCTTCAAAAGGCGCTGAGTCGCAGGCTGCGGATAAACCTGCTGAAGGACAAAATCCTGAGCCTGCCGAAGAAAAGGCCGAAGTAGCGGCTTCTGAAGGACAGGCGCAGACCGCGGTAGCTGAAGAAAAGGGCGACGCAGCTAAGGATGAGGAAAAGCCCAAGGTGCAGCTTTCCGAGAAAATGGAAAATCTGATCAAGACGGTCGAAGAGATGACCGTTCTTGAACTATCCGAGCTTGTAAAAGCGATCGAGGACAGGTTCGGCGTCAGCGCCGCCGCCCCGGTTATGACTGTTGCGGCCATGCCAGGAGCTGCTGGTGCCGCTGGTGGTGCTGAAGTGGAAGAAAAGAGCTTATTTTCCGTTGTTCTCAGCGAGATCGGTTCCAACAAGATCCAGGTCATCAAGGAGATCAGGGCTTTGACGAGTCTCGGCCTTAAAGAGGCCAAAGACCTGGTGGAAGCCGCGCCTAAAGAGGTCAAGGGGGATGTGCTCAAGGAAGACGCCGATAAGATGAAGAAGCAGCTCGAAGCAGTCGGCGCCAAAGTTGAACTCAAGTAAATGAGACCACAATTTATGGAACGACCGAGGACGAAATGTCCGAGGAAGTGGCGAGCCCTCCGGGCGAGGCCGCCAGCGACCGAGCCGAAGGATCTAAAGGATTCCCGCTTTTGCGGGAATGACAAATGCAGCGAAGCGAGGGATCTAATAATAGATTCCTGCTTTCCTGGCCATCCGTTAACGCTGAGGCCAGGGAACCTTGATATAGCCCAGTGGGCTAACACGGTTTCGCAGGAATGACAGTAACGTAGGAAAGGAAAAGCCAATGGTAGTGAAAAGTCGGCGACATAGTTATGGCAGGCTTAAGGATACCTATAAACTTCCGAACCTGATCAAGATCCAGCTGGATTCTTACGCGGATTTTTTGCAGATGGATGTGTCGAAGACAAAGCGAAAGAACCGCGGGTTGGAAGCTATTTTCAGGGGCGTTTTTCCTATAATAAGCCTTGGCGGTGTATATAAGCTGGAATACCTGTACTATGACCTGGGGAAACCCAAATATAACGTGGATGAGTGTAAGAATCGTTCCATGACCTATGGCGCGCCTTTCAGGATAAAGTTAAGGTTGAAATCAGAGCATGAGATAAAGGAGCAGGAGGTCTATGTCGGGGAAGTACCGCTTATGACCGATAAAGGGACATTTATCATCAACGGCGACGAACGTGTCGTAGTAAACCAACTTCACCGTTCGCCGGGTATCTCTTTTGAGGAGACCGGTTCTACTGCAGGCAAGATGACGTTCACCGCGCGTCTTATCCCGGACAGGGGAGCATGGATCGAGTTTTTTTATGACAGGAACGAGCTCTTATATGTCTATATCGACCGCAAGAAAAAATTTCTTGCCAGCACATTTTTACGGATTTTTGGATTGTCCAGGGATGAGGATATTCTCAAGGCTTTCAGCGGGGTCGAAACGGTAAAATTGACCCGGCAGAAACAGTGCGAGGAACTGAGCGGAAGGGTTTTAGCCGAGGATATCGTGGACGAGGTTTCCAATTCAATACTTGCCCAGAGGACCGAGAAGATCACGGTCACTGTCGCGAAGCGTTTATGGGAAGGCAAGGTCAGGAAGGTAAAGGTCTTAAGGAATGTTCCGAAAGAAATAGTCAATACGCTTGAACATGACGGGACAAAGACAAAAGAAGAGGCCTATCTGGATGTTTACAGGAGGCTGAGGCCCGGGGATCCGCCCACACTGGAATTTGCAAAAGAGCTTCTTAACCAGATGTTCTTTGATAAGAGGAGATACGATCTGCGCGACGTTGGTATCAGGATGATCAACCGGAAACTCGGCATGGACCGTCCTTTGGATATCCAGTTATTGGACGCCGAGACACTGGTCAACGCAATAAACTACCTCCTGGCGATAAAGGCCGGAGAAAGGGGTATCGACGATATAGACCATCTCGGCAACAGGCGGGTCAGGAGTATAGGCGAACAGCTTGTAAACCAGGTACGTATAGGTATGGCACGGGTTGAGAGGGTCGCGAAAGAGCGGATGAGCGTTTACGACATGGAAGACGTGATGCCTCATAATCTTGTTAACACCAAGCTGATAGCCGGTATCATCCATGACTTTTTCGCCAGGGGCAGATTATCCCAGTTCATGGACCAGACAAACCCCATTGCTGAATTGACGCACTTGAGGCGCTTGAGCGCTCTTGGTCCGGGAGGCTTGAACAGGGAACGCGCGGGATTCGAGGTCAGGGATGTCCATTATTCGCATTATGGAAGGCTGTGTCCCATTGAAACGCCGGAAGGGCCTAATATCGGCCTCATCAATTCCCTGAGCACGTATTCCGGGGTTGACCGTTTTGGTTTTCTGGTTACGCCCTATCGCAAGGTCGAAAACGGTAAGGTCCTCACTAAGATAGAGTATCTTTCAGCTGATGTGGAAGACAATTATATTATCGCGCAGGCTAATTCAGAGACTGATGTGAGGGGATTTTTCAAGAACCCCAAGGTCTTTTGCCGTCTTAAGGACGATTTCATGCTCGCGAACGCGAAAGACGTCCAGTATATGGATGTCTCTCCCATGCAGCTCGTGAGCGTGTGTGCCGGGCTTATTCCCTTTCTGGAGCACGATGACGCCAACAGGGCCTTGATGGGGTCGAATATGCAGAGGCAGGCTGTCCCGCTTCTGAACCCGGAAGCCCCACTTGTTGGGACGGGACTGGAACACCGCGCTGCAAGAGATTCCGGGGCGCTGGTCCTTGCCAAGAAAAGCGGCAAGGTCACCAAAGTCGATGCCCATGAGGTAGTGATAAGCGGTGAAAAGCACGTGTTGAAGAAATTCGAAAGAACGAACGCCAGGACGTGCGTAAACCAGAGGCCGCTTGTAAAAATCGGGGATACCGTGAACGAAGGCGACGCTATCGCGGATGGCGGGGCCACGAAAGACGGGGAGATAGCGCTCGGGAGGAATGCCCTGGTGGGTTTTATGTCATGGAGGGGGTATAATTTCGAAGACGCGATCCTCATAAGCGAGATAATCTTGAAGGATGACGCATATACTTCGGTGCATATCAACAGGTTTGAGATAGAAGCGAGGGACACCCGGCTGGGGAACGAAGAGATCACCCGTGATATTCCTAATGTCAGCGACGAGGCGTTGAAGAACCTTGATGAAGGCGGCATCGTCTGTATAGGGGCGGAGATAAAACCGGGCAGCATATTGGTCGGGAAGGTCGCGCCCAAGTCCGAGACGGAATTATCGCCGGAAGAAAAACTTTTGCGGGCCATATTCGGGGAAAAAGCTGGTGATGTCAAAGATGTTTCATTACGCGTACCTTCAGGGGTGGAAGGCATAGTCGTGGATGTCAAAGAACTTTCCCGCAAGTCAAGCAAGACACTGACAAAGGAACAGAAGAGACAGGATGCGAAGGAGCGCAGGATAGTAAGGGATGGGTATGAGAATATCATCGCCCGCCTCGAGGAAAAAAGAGCGGAGAGGGTTCACCAGAAGCTTGTCGGCAACAGGCTGATAAGCGACCTGGATGATTTAAAGACTGGAAGGGTCCTTATTAAAGCGGGACGGAGAATAACCGAGGCAGATCTTTCCAAGTTCAAAAAAGCCGATTTTGACGATCTATGCGTGGAAGGTGATGAGAAGCTGCAGGCAAAGATAAACAGCATCATCATGACCATAGACGGACAGATCGAGCAGGCGTCAACCGAGAGGGAAAGGGATCTTGACAGGATAAAACACGGTGATGAGCTCCCTCCAGGTGTGTTGAGGCGCATTACGGTTTTCCTTGCCAGTAAAAAGAAACTGCAGGCGGGAGACAAGATGGCGGGGCGTCACGGGAACAAGGGCGTTATCGCCAAGATCGTTCCGGAGGAAGATATGCCGTATTTGCCCGATGGGAGGCCGCTTGATATTGTGCTGAACCCGCTCGGTGTGCCCAGCAGAATGAACATAGGGCAGCTTCTGGAGACCCAGCTCGGCTGGGCGGCCAGAGTTCTCGGGACGAAGGCAACCTCGCCTGTTTTTGATGGCGCGACCGAAGAAAATATAGAGGAAGCCATGAAAAAAGCGAACTTACCGATGACGGGAAAGATCGTTCTGCGCGATGGATTTACCGGCAGGCCGTTCGATCAAAAGGTCACTGTTGGGTACATATACCTTATGAAACTGGCCCATCTGGCGGATGATAAGATGCACGCCAGGAGCATAGGCCCGTATTCGCTGGTGACGCAGCAGCCCCTTGGCGGTAAAGCGCAGTTCGGCGGGCAGAGGTTCGGAGAAATGGAAGTATGGGCGCTTGAAGCCTACGGGGCAGCCTATACTTTGCAGGAGCTTATGACCGTGAAAAGCGATGATGTGGTCGGGCGCACCAAGATCTATGAGGCTATTGTAAAAGGAGAGAACATGCTCCAGACAAGTACTCCGGAGTCGTTCAATGTCTTGATAAAAGAGCTGCAGAGCCTGGCTCTAAATGTCCAGCTGGAACAGCTTGAAAAAAAAGAAAAAGTGACCATATAAATGAGGAATAATATGATACAGAACGTGAACCGATTTGACAGGGTAAGGATACAGATCGCGTCGACCGATACCATAAAAGCATGGGCTACCCGGAGAGTGGGGAATAAAAATGTGCTTTTCGAGGTAAAAAAGCCGGAGACAATCAATTACCGCACCTTGAAGCCTGAAAGGGACGGACTTTTCTGCGAGAGGATCTTCGGTCCAACCAAGGATTATGAGTGCAATTGCGGCAAGTACAAGAGGATCAAGCATAAGGGTATCGTCTGTGACCGCTGTGGTGTTGAAGTGACAAAGTCCAGCGTACGACGCGAAAGAATGGGATGTATAAAACTGGCTACTCCAGTATCCCATGTCTGGTTTTTTAAAGCTATACCCTCCCGCATGGCGAACCTCCTGGACATGAAGATGCGGGACATGGAAAGGGTTCTTTATTACGAACAGTATGTCGTGGTCGATCCCGGGGACACGCCGTTGAAAATCCAGCAGATGCTTACGGAGGACCAGTACCTGGAAGTAAAACAGAAATACGGCAGCAAGTTCAAAGCTCTTATGGGCGCCGAAGCCGTCCGGGAACTTTTAAAAGGCATGGACCTGAACGCTATTTCCAAGGACCTGAAAGTGAAAATGGGAGAGAAGAAAGACATCAATTCCAAAAAGCGGTTGATAAAAAGGCTCAAGATAGTAGAGTCTTTCAGGAAAAGCGGGAATAACCCCGAATGGATGATCCTTGACATAGTTCCCGTTATTCCGCCTGACCTGCGGCCACTTGTCCCGTTGGATGGAGGAAGGTTTGCGACAAGCGATCTTAATGACCTTTACCGGCGGGTCATTAACCGCAACAACCGCCTGAAGAAGCTCCTTGAGCTGAAGGCGCCAGAGGTGATCGTGCGTAATGAAAAACGCATGCTACAGGAAGCTGTTGACGCTTTGTTCGATAACGGCAGGCACGGCCGGGAAGTCCTGGGTTCGGGAGGGCGTCCGCTTAAATCTTTAGCGGATATGCTGAAAGGCAAGCAGGGCCGCTTTCGCCAGAACCTGCTCGGCAAGCGCGTGGATTATTCGGGCAGGAGCGTTATTGTCATCGGTCCGGAACTGAAAATACACGAGTGCGGATTGCCAAAGATCATGGCGCTGGAACTTTACCAGCCGTTTATCATCCGGAAGCTGCGGGAGAAGGGTTTTGTCCATACCATCAAAAGCGCGAAGAAGATGGTCCAGCAGGAGAACCCGGAAGTGTGGGACATACTGGATGAGGTCATAAAGGACCATCCGATCCTGCTCAACAGGGCGCCTACGCTTCACAGGCTTGGAATACAGGCGTTCCAGCCCAAGTTGATAGAAGGAAAGGCTATACGGATCCACCCGCTTGTCTGCGCCGCCTTTAACGCGGACTTTGACGGCGACCAGATGGCGGTGCATGTCCCCCTGTCCATGCAGGCCCAGATGGAGGCCCGCCTCATAATGAGCGCCGCCAATAATATATTTTCTCCGGCGAGCGGCCGTCCGATCACGATCCCGTCGCAGGACATAGTCCTCGGCGTGTACTATCTTACCAAGATGAAGGCGAATGCCACCGGCGAAGGAGGGATGTTCGCGGATACGGAAGAAGTCATCATGGCTTTTCAGAATGAAGAGGTTGATAAGCACGCCAGGATAAAGGTCCGGATAAAAGGAGAGACGATCGAGACCACGGTTGGAAGGGTTATCTTTAACGATCTTCTTCCCGAGGGCCTGCCATTTTACAACGAGCCTATGAGCAAGAAAGCGGTCAGCCAGGTCATCTCGGACTGCTACAGGCTGAATGGTCACCAGGAGACAGTCTATCTTCTTGACAGGCTCAAGACTATCGGTTTTGAGGAATCGACCCTTTCAGGCGCTTCCATGGCAGTGGCTGATCTGGGTGTTCCTGAAGAGAAAAAGGAAAGAGTTGGAAAGGCCCGGGTGGAGGTGGACAAGATCCAAAGCCAGTATCAGCGGGGACTTATAACCGATGGTGAGAGGTATAACAAGATAATCGATATCTGGACCCATGTAACCGAAGATGTCTCAGATCTGGTTTTCCGCCATCTTGATACGTTTAACCCCATGTTTATGATGGCCGATTCAGGCGCGAGAGGCTCGCGCCAGCAGATCCGGCAGCTCGCGGGGATACGCGGGCTGATGGCAAAGCCGTCGGGCGTGATCATAGAAACTCCTATAATCGCGAACTTCCGCGAAGGGCTGACAGTGCTGGAGTATTTTATTTCCACCCATGGAGCGCGCAAGGGGCTGGCCGATACCGCGCTTAAGACCGCTGATTCGGGATATTTGACAAGAAGGCTTGTTGATGTCGCGCAGGAAGTGATCATTAGCGGGGATGACTGCGGGACGCTCAACGGGATAACGACTTCGGCCATCATCGAGGGGGATGAGGTTGTTATTTCCCTGGCGGAACGCATCGTGGGCCGTGTTGGCCTGGAGAACATCGTGGATATTATAACGGATGAACTGATCGTAAAAGCCGGTGACATCATAACCGAAGAGAAGGCCAGGCGTATCGAACAGGCTGGAATAGAAAAGCTCCGCATCAGGAGCGTGCTTACCTGTGAAATGAAGAAAGGCGTATGCGCGAAATGTTACGGGAGAAATCTTGCTACTGGTAAGAAGGTGGAGATCGGAGAGGCCGTAGGGGTCATAGCGGCACAATCTATCGGTGAGCCGGGTACCCAGCTTACCATGAGAACGTTCCATATTGGCGGTACTGCCAGCAGAATAGTCGAACAATCTTTCTATAAAAGCAAGGAAGAAGGGTTTCTCAGGTATCATAACCTGAGGGTAGTGGAGACAGAGAGCGGAACATACGTTGTGCTTAACAGGAACGGACAGATAAGTATTAACGAAGAGGACGGCCGGGAGATAGAAAGACAGGCAATACCACAGGGCGCATATATGTTCTATAAGGATGGCGCGCCTGTCAAGAAAGGCGCGAAGTACGCGGAATGGGAACCTTACACGGTCCCGATACTGACCGAGGTTCCGGGCAAGGTGCAGTATGAGGATATCAAGGAGAATGCCACCGTAAAGGTCGAAAAGGACGAGTCGACCGGAGTAAGCAACCTTGTGGTCCTCGGGCAGAAGGATGATTACCATCCGCAACTCCTGCTTATAAACGAGGCAAAGGAAGTCGAAGCCATTTATCCGCTTCCGGTCGGCGCTCATATAGTGGTTGACGACAAGCAGAAGGTCAAGGCGGGAGATGTCCTGTCAAAGACGCCGCGAGTGATGACCAAGACAAAAGATATCACAGGCGGGTTGCCCCGTGTGGCAGAGCTTTTTGAGGCCAGAAAGCCGAAGGATCCTTCTATAATCAGCGAGATCGACGGGAAGGTGGAATTCGGCGAGACCAAAAAGGGGCAGAAGCGCATTATAGTGGAGAACGAAACAGGCATGCGCAAGGAATATCTTATTCCCCATGGCAAGCACCTGAACGTATATCGCGGTGACACGGTAAGCGCCGGTGAGCAGCTTGTGGACGGCCCTGTGGTCCCGCAGGATATACTGAGAGTCTCGGGAGAGCAGGAATTGCAGGAGTATCTTGTGAACGAGGTCCAGCAGGTCTACCGGTTGCAGGGCGTGCAGATAAACGACAAGCATATAGAGGTCATCGTCAAGCAGATGCTCAGGAACGTGAGGATAACCGATTCCGGGGATACTGACTTTCTGGTCGGGGACAAAGTGGAAAAGCGTACGTTCAAGGAAGAGAACGAGAAGATGATAAAAAAGAAGAAAAAACCCGCGGTTGCCGAACCGATCCTGCAGGGGATCACGAAAGCGTCGCTTACGACGGAAAGCTTTATTTCCGCCGCAAGTTTCCAGGAAACTACAAGGGTCCTGTCAGAGGCGGCTGCCATGGGCAAAGTCGACACGCTGAACGGGCTTAAGGAGAACATAATCATGGGACACTTGATCCCGGCCGGGACCGGGTTCGAGATTCATAGAGACGTTGCCCTGGACCGCGAGATATTGAAGGCGGTTGAAGAAGAGGAACCCGAAGAAGGGGAGACGGAAGAATAAAGGGAGGAACATGCCTACGATAAACCAGTTAATAAGGAAGGGCAGAAAACAGATAAAGGAAAAAAGTAAATCACCGGCGCTGGTGGGATGCCCCCAGAGGAGGGGGGTATGCCTTCAGGTAAGGACCAGGACGCCAAAGAAACCCAATTCCGCTCTCAGAAAGATCGCCAGGGTAAGGCTTACCAACAGCATAGAAGTCACGGCGTATATACCGGGTGAAGGGCACAACCTCCAGGAGCATTCGATCGTAATGATCAGGGGCGGCAGGGTAAAGGACCTGCCCGGGGTCCGTTATCACATAATAAGAGGGACGCTTGATGCTTCGGGAGTGGACTCCAGGAGAAGAGGAAGATCAAAGTATGGGGCGAAGGCTCCGAAACAGTAACAAACAAAGGCAGGAGTAGTGTCATGCGGAGACGAAGAGCGGAAAAGAGAGAGGCGTTGGCTGATCCGAAGTACAACAGTAAGCTTCTGGGAAAGTTCATAAACATGGTGATGGAACGCGGAAAAAAGTCCGTGTCAGAGCATATTGTCTACGGCGCGCTGGACATTATAAAGGGAAAGATCACGGATAAAGACCCGCTGGAAGTTTTTACGCAGGCCATTGATAATATCCGTCCGCTGTTAGAGGTCAAGTCCAGGAGGATAGGAGGGGCCACTTACCAGGTCCCGATCGAAGTGAAGGTCGAACGCGGCCGGTTCATGGCGATGAGATGGATAAGGGACTTTGCCAGGACGCAGAAAGGCAGGCCCATGCGCGTAAAACTCGCTGATGAGATGATGAATGCTTATAAAAGAGAGGGGCCTTCCATGAAGAAGAGAGAGGATACGCACAGGATGGCCGAGGCGAACAAGGCGTTCGCGCATTACAGATGGTAAACGAGCACATGATTTATGAACACCAGAGTGTTCATGAATCATAAGTGCGAATTTATCCCGAGCGAGGGATCTGAAAAATAGGTAACAATGGAAAACATTAAAAATTTAAGGAATATAGGGATAATAGCTCACATAGACGCGGGTAAGACCACGGTCACTGAAAGGATACTTTACCTCACGGGAAAGACCTACAAACTGGGCGAGGTCCATGACGGCACTGCTGTTATGGACTGGATGGAACAGGAGCAGGAAAGAGGGATCACTATTACCAGCGCTGTTACTAATTGTTCGTGGAACGATAAAAAGATCAACATCATTGATACCCCCGGGCACGTGGATTTTACCATAGAAGTAGAGCGCTCCTTGAAGGTCCTTGACGGGACGCTCGTTATCTTCTGCGCTGTTGGCGGGGTTCAGCCCCAGACCGAAACGGTCTGGCGGCAGGCAGATCGCTATGAGGTCCCCAAAATAGCTTTTATAAACAAAATTGACCGTACCGGAGCTGATTTTTTTAAGGTCATCATAGATATGCATAAAAAACTTGGCGCGAACGCAACACCTATACAGATCCCCATAGGCAAGGAGGATGATTTTCGGGGGGTGATAGATCTTGTGACCTGCAAGGCGCATATCTTTGGCGATGAGGGGGATTTAGGGGAGATCCAGGAGCAGGAGATCCCGGAAGACATGAAGGATATTGCCAGCCACTGGCGGCATAACCTTATTGAAAAACTTGCCGATGTGGACGAGGAAGTCGAGAAATCATATCTCCTGGACAAGGGAATATATCCGGAAGAATTAAAGAAATACATAAGAAAAAATACGATTAACAACCTTTTTGTGCCGGTCATATGCGGTTCCGCGTTGAAGAACAAAGGCGTGAAGTTCGCGCTTGGCGCCGTCAGTGATTATCTTCCGTCGCCCCTGGACGTCGATCCACCAAGGGGTGTTAATACCAAAACGGACGAGGAAGTGGTTATTAAGCCGGACGAGGGGGCGCCTTTGTGCGTCTACGCGTACAAGGTGATGACAGACCCGTTCGTGGGGAACGTGACGTTCGCGAGGATCTACTCCGGCAAACTGGCCTCCGGGACATATGTTTACAATACCACTTCTGGGAAAAAGGAAAGGATAGGACAGATACTCCGGATGCACGCTGACCAGAGGGAGATCATACAATCGGCCGTGGCGGGCCAGATCGTGGGATTGGTAGGACTTAAATTCACAAAGACCGCGCATACGCTTTGTAGCGAGGCCAATCAGGTCACCCTGGAAAGGATAAAATATCCGGAACCCGTAATCTCCATGGCTATCGAGCCTGATACAAGAGCTGACCAGGACAAGCTGGGCATGGCGCTCAAGAAAATAGAAGATGAGGACCCTTCTTTCAAGGTCAGTTACAATGCGGAAACCGGCCAGACGCTTATCAACGGAATGGGTGAGCTGCACATGGAGATCATTGTTGACAGGATGAAGAGGGAGTTCAAGGTGGCAGCCAAGACCGGCAGTCCACAGGTCGCATACAGGGAAACGATAACCCAGCAGGTAAAAGCCACTGGAAAATTTATACAGCAGACAGGCGGGCACGGTCAGTATGGCCATGTCGAAATCCAGATAGAGCCTGTGTCAGCCGGAGAAGGTATACAGTTCGAGGAAAAGATAAAAGGAGGGGCTATCCCAAGGGAATTTTTCTCCGCGATTGAGAAAGGCGTCAGGGACGCGGCCAGGAGCGGGGTGCTGGCAGGATACCCGGTCACGGATGTAAGGGTCACTCTTTACGACGGTTCTTTTCATGAAGTCGATTCTTCGGAAATAGCGTTCAGCAACGCCGGGGCCATAGCGTTAAGGGTAGGGCTCCGCAAAGCCAGGCCGGTCCTTCTGGAACCTATTATGAAACTGGAAGTGACCACGCCGGACGAATACCTCGGAGACGTGATAGGGGACATGAACATGAGAAGGATAAAGGTGGAGAGCATTTCCCAGAAGGGAACGACGAAGATAATAACCGGGGCCGCTCCTCTTGCCCAGATGTTCGGATATGCCACGGCGCTAAGAAGCTTGACACAGGGACGGGCAACATATACAATGGAGCCTTCCTATTACAAGGAAGTGCCAAAAACAGTGATGGAGAAGATTGTTCCGGGGATTGTGGTCTAAAAACCTAAGGAGGGAATGATGGCGAAGGCAAAATTTGAACGAACAAAACCGCATTTGAATGTCGGGACCATAGGACACGTCGACCACGGCAAGACCACGCTTACAGCGGCCATAACCATGTACCTCGCCAAGAAAGGCATGGCTGAAGTGCGCGAGTTTGACAGTATCGACAAGGCCCCCGAGGAGAAGGAGAGGGGAATAACCATAGCTGTGGCGCACGTGGAGTACCAGACGGATAACAGGCATTACGCGCATATAGACTGCCCCGGGCACGCCGATTACATCAAGAACATGATCACGGGCGCCGCGCAGATGGATGGGGCGATCCTGGTGGTCTCGGCCGCGGACGGTCCGATGCCGCAGACAAGGGAACATATCCTTTTGGCGAGGCAGGTGAACGTCCCGGCGATCGTGGTATTTCTGAACAAGATAGACCAGGTGGACGATTCGGAGCTCCTGGACCTTGTGGAGCTTGAAGTGCGGGAGCTTTTAAGCAAGTATGAGTTTCCCGGTGATGACACGCCGATAATAAAGGGCAGCGCGCTCAAGGCCATGGAAGCAGGGGGAGCGGTGGACAGTCCCGACTGCGCGTTCGTTGCCGAGCTGCTGGCGGCGGTGGATTCGTTCATACCGACGCCGGTTAGGGACATTGACAAGCCGTTCCTGATGCCGATAGAGGACATATTCAGCATAACGGGCAGGGGAACTGTAGGGACAGGCAGGATAGAAAGAGGCCAGGTAAAAGTGGGAGAAGAGATAGAGATAGTTGGGATAAGCCCTACGCAGAAGTCGGTAGTGACGGGAGTGGAGATGTTCCGCAAGATACTTGACTCCGGGCAGGCTGGAGATAACGTTGGAGTGCTTTTGAGGGGTATAGAGAAGAAGGACCTGGCAAGAGGGCAGGTCCTGGCCGCACCCGGGTCGATCACGCCGCACACGAAGTTCAAGGCGGAGGTATATATATTGACGAAGGAAGAGGGTGGCAGGCACACGCCGTTCTTCACTGGATACAGGCCGCAGTTCTACATCAGGACGACTGATGTGACCGGGGTGGCGAATCTTCCCGAAGGTGTGGAGATGGTAATGCCGGGAGATAACGTGACCATGCAAGTGGAGCTGATAACGCCGGTAGCGCTGGAGAAGGAGCTGAGGTTCGCCATAAGAGAGGGCGGACATACGGTGGGCGCTGGCGTGATCGCGGAGATACTGGAGTAGATAAAACATGACGAAAAAAACTAAGCAGCCGCAAAAAATAAGGCTTAAGTTAAAATCGTTTGATCACAAACTGCTGGACGTCTCCATGGAAGAGATAGTGGCGACAGTGAAGAAGACCGGCGCGTCTATAATCGGGCCGGTTCCTTTGCCGACAAAAAAGGAGATCTACACTGTGCTGCGCTCTCCACATGTGGATAAAAAGTCCAGAGAGCAGTTTGGACTGAAGACCCATAAGCGGATCCTGGATATAATGGAACCTACAGCAAAGACCATAGATTCGTTGCGCAAACTGGATCTTCCCGCAGGCGTGGATGTCGAGATCAAGTAAAAAGGAAAAAATGAGCACGGGTATACTGGGCAAAAAAATAGGGATGACACAGGTCTTTGGCGAGGGCGGAGAACGCATATCCGTGACCTTGCTGGAAACAGGGACCAGTGTCGTGCAGGCCGTAAAGAACGAAGAGCATCACGGGTATAACGCTGTCCAGCTTGGGTTCGACGACACAAAGGAAATGCGGATCAAAAAGCCCCAGAGGGAATATCTAAAGGCCAAAGGGCTTAAGCCGAAGAGATTCGTCAGGGAGATAAAATGCGATGAAGCGCCTGAAGCCGAGGTGGGGGATAAACTAACGAATTCGATCTTCCAAAAAGGTGATTTCGTGGATATTACGGGTATTTCCAAGGGGAAGGGGTTCCAGGGAGGCATGAAGCGCTGCGGCTGGGTAGGCGGAGGAGAGACACACGGCTCCATGTCGCATCGGGCACCGGGGTCCATAGGCGCGAGTTCTTTCCCTTCGAAGGTTGAAAAAGGCCATCCTATGCCGGGGCATATGGGCAATGAAATGGTTACTGTTCAGAACCTGGAGGTCGTTGTCGTTGACAAGGAGGCAGGGACTATAGGGATAAAAGGGGCTGTTCCCGGAACGAAGAGCAGTTTTCTCATAATACGTTTTGCCAAAAAGAAGCCGTTCGCGCCAAGAGAAGTAAGGGAAGAACAGGAAGCGGAAGAGGCAAAAGAACAGGGTGCAGCTGAGAAAGAGGAACCGGAAGCACAAGCAAGTCAATAGTCGATAGTCTATTGACTAAAAATGCGATAATACAGAGGCTAAAAATGCCGGAGAAGAAGAAAACAAAAAAGAAGACAAAGAGTAAAAAGACGAAAGAGCTCAATACCAAGTTATCCGTATATGGCCTGGATGGCAAGGTCGTTGACAAGGTCCAGCTGGACAAGCATTTATTTGACGGCACTGTCAACGAGACGCTTCTCTATGAAGTGAATAAAATGTACGAGGCGAACAGGCACAGGGGAACGGCCTCTACCAAAGGGCGAAGCGAGATCTCCGGTGGCGGGGCCAAGCCCTGGAGGCAGAAAGGCACTGGCCGCGCCAGGGTAGGTTCATCAAGGAACCCGTTATGGAGACACGGGGGGGTCATTTTCGGCCCTAAACCCCGCGATTACAGCTATTCCATGCCGAAAAAGGCCATGCGTAAAGCGCTTTTATCGAGTTTGAACGCCAGGCTTCTGGAGGACTCGATAAAGCCTGTGGTGCCGATCGAACTGGAGGAAGTGAAGACCAGGGCGTTCAAGTCGATACTGGATAATCTTAAGATAGAAGGCAAGACCCTTGTAGTGATAGACAAGGTCAACCGGGAAGTCGGCTATTCATCCCAAAATCTTAAAGAGATCACTTTAAAGGAAGGAAGGAACATAAACGCAAGGGATGTGCTCCTGAACGAAAACCTTGTGATAGAAAAAGACGCTTTGGTAAAGCTGATGGAGAGATTGAAATGAGAACTTCGCATGATACCATAAAGAACATGATCAGGACCGAAAAGGGGTCAAGGATCCTTAAGGAAAACAAGTATCTCTTTAAAGTGGATAAGGGTGCTAACAAAATACAGATAAAAAAAGCTGTCGAAGATATATATAAAGTAAAGGTGGATGCGGTCAATATAATGAACATGAAAGGCAAAAAACGAAGAGTCAGGTTCCGTGAAGGCATGACAGCTTCATGGAAGAAGGCAGTGGTGACCCTGAAACCTGAGAACAGGATAGAGGTAACGTAAAAAATGGGTATCAAAAAATACAGGCCGGCTACACCGGCAACTCGTTGGGCGAGCAGATTGACCTTTGAGGAGATCACCAAGGACAGGCCGGAGAAGTCTCTCACAAAGCCGCTGAACAAGACCGGTGGACGCAACAAATATGGAAGAAAGACCGTGGGGTCGAAAGGCGGCGGGCATAAGAGGCGTTACAGGGTCATTGATTTCCGCTACTCCAAAAAAGGCATGTCCGCTGTGGTCGAAGCCGTAGAGTATGATCCGAACCGTTCGGCAAATATAGCGCTTATCCGTTATGAAGACGGACACAAGGCCTATGTTATCGCAGCCATGGACCTCAAAGTCGGGAGTACCGTTGAGTGCGGCTCCAGGGTAGGTATCGAGGTCGGCAATTCAACGGAGCTTAAGAATATCCCTTTGGGAACCATGGTTTACTGCGTTGAATTACACCCGGGTAGAGGGGCTAAAATAGCACGGGCGGCCGGGATGAGCGTTATTGTAGCCGCGAAGGACGAAGGCGATGTCCACCTGCGCCTTCCCAGCGGAGAGATCCGGTTAGTGAGCGAGAAATGCTATGCTTCTATCGGCAAGGTCGGGAATATCGATCATGAGAAGGTGGTCCTTGGCAAGGCGGGGAGATCAAGATATCTGGGCCGCAGGCCGAGCTCGCGGGCCGTAGTCAAGAACCCTGTTGACCATCCCATGGGCGGAGGTGAAGGTAAATCTTCGGGCGGCAGGCATCCTACAACGCCCTGGGGTAAGATCACCAGAGGGTTGAAGACCAGAAAAAAGAAAAAAGCGTCGGACAGCAAGATCATAAAACGGAGGAAATAAGGTATGTCCAGGTCAGTAAAGAAAGGGCCTTTTGTTGATGAAAGCCTGATGAAGAAGGTCCAGAGGATGAGAGAGGGCGGCCAGAAGAAGCCGATCAAGACATGGTCAAGAAGATCCATGATACTGCCGGAGTTTGTTGGGATTACACTGATGATACATAACGGGAAGAAATTTAACTCGATTTTCGTTACCGAGAACATGGTGGGGCACAAGCTGGGGGAATTCGCTCCGACGAGACAGTTTCGCTCGCATGGCGCGGCTACAAAGATATCCATGGACAAGACGTAGTGAATTCCTAGTTCGGAGACAAAAGTAAGAGCATAGTTTTTTAACTACGAACTACCAACCACGCACTCCGAACTAACTAGTAGTTAAAAGAGGGAACAAAATGCTGGCAAAAGCGAAAGCAAAATATATAAGGATATCACCTAGAAAGGTGAGATTGGTGCTGGACCTGATCAAAGGCGAGACGGTAGAGAAAGCCAATCATATCCTGGATAACGGGAGCAAGCGTGCCGGTGGGATGGTGAAGAAGGTTATAAACTCGGCTTTTGCGAACGCGAACTTTGGAAAACAGAAAAAACTTCTGGCAAAGAATATTTATATTTCAAAGATAAAAGCCGATGGAGGTCCGATGCTGATGCGTTACAGGGCGGCTACCATGGGAAGGGCTACTCCTGTCCGGCACAGGACCGCGCATATATATGTTGAACTGGACATGGTGCAAGATGCACATCAAGAGAACGGCGAGGTGGAGAGCAAATAATATGGGACAGAAAGTTAATCCAATAAGTTTTCGTCTGGGCTTTAACCGCGGTTGGAATTCCCGGTGGTACGCCACTAAAGCTGATTTTGCCAGGAATCTGGCGCAGGACGCCAAGATAAGGAAGTTGATCCAGAAGGAGATAACCTCCGGTATGGTATCCCGTGTGGATATCGAGAGGACAAGCAAGCGTATAAGGGTGCAGATCTACGCGGGCAGGCCCGGTATGATAATAGGACGCCAGGGCGCGCAGATCGAAAGATTAAAGGAATCTATACAGACGGTGATCGGAGAAGGAAATAAGCTGCTTGTGGATATTAAGGAAGTATCAAATCCCACCCTTGATGCCCAGATAGTTGCCGACAATGTCGCTTTCCAGCTGGTGAGGAGGATGGCTTTCAGGAGGACGATGAAGAAGGCTCTTCAAGCTGTCAAAGACGCTGGCGGTGAGGGGATAAAGATAAGATGCGCCGGACGCCTTGGCGGGGCCGAGATAGCCAGGGCCGAAAGCTACAAATTCGGAAAGATACCCCTGCAGACCATACGGGCGGACATCGATTACGGGTTTTCGGAAGCAAGGACTACCTATGGAATAATAGGGGTAAAGGTGTGGATATACAAAGGTGAAAAGTTCGCTAAAAAAGTGAAGAAAACCGGAACCGGACCGAAAGAGGTAACAGAGGGAAGCAAGGAGTAAGCATGGCTTTGATGCCGAAGCGGGTCAAATTCAGAAAACAGCAGAGGGGCAAACGCAAGGGGATAAGTTCGGCCGGGAGCGTCCTGCATTTCGGGGAGTATGGTTTAAAGGCCCTGGAGAGTGACTGGGTCTCGGACAGGCAGATAGAGGCCGCCAGGGTAGCGATCATGCGAAAGACCGGAAGGGCCGGAAAACTGTGGATAAGGATATTTCCCGATAAGCCCGTGACCAAAACAGCCGCTGAGACCAGGATGGGCAAGGGTAAAGGATCGCCGGCGGGATGGGTCGCGAGCGTGAGGAAGGGGCGCATAATATTCGAGATGGAAGGCGTCCCTCTTGACATGGCAAGGTCCGCTATGCGTCTGTCAGCGCATAAACTTCCGATAAAGACTAGATTCATCATGCGGGGAGGGAAAGTTTGAAGCCGGCTGCAATAAGGAACATGACGGAGGCTGAAATAGAGCATACACTTCTTTCTTTGAAGGAGAAGCTTTTTAACCTCAGGTTTGAAAAGGTGAGCGGCCGCCTTGAGAGACCGCAGCGTTTGAGGGAGATGAAGCGTGATATCGCGAGATGTTACACTATATTAAAGGAGAAAGAGAAGTGAAAAATAGTGTCAGAAAAAAAACTGTAATCGGTACGGTCGTAAGCGATCAGATGGACAAGGCTGTTACGGTCCAATGGGAGACGCGGAAAATACACCCTCTTTATAAAAAATTCGTTACCAAGCACAAAAAGCTAAAGGCTCGTGACGATAATAATGAAGCGGCAAAAGGCGATGTGGTGAAAATAATGGAGACGAGGCCCCTGGCCAAGGACATATGCTGGAGGATCGTCGAGGTCGTTGAAAAGGCCCAGAAGGAATAGCTCAAGATGATTATAATGCGCAGTATTTTGGACGTTGCCGATAACACGGGCGCGAAAAAAGTCGCCCTGATAGGAGTTATCGGAAGATCCGGCAGGCGGGTAGCGGAGATCGGAGATGTCGTGACCTGCAACGTAAAAGAGTCCGCCCCGACAGGCGAGGTCAAAAAGGGCGAGGTTGTGCGCGGGGTTATAGTCCGGACGGCGTATCCCATCCTTAGGGCGGACGGGACAGTACTCAAATTTGACAGGAACGCCGTGGTAATTATCGATAAGGACGGCAACCCGCGGGGGACAAGAGTGTTCGGTCCGGTAGCGCGGGAATTGAGAAAAAAGAACTTCATGAAGATAATATCTCTGGCGCCCGAGGTCATTTAAGGAGGTTTTTATACATGCTTAGCATAAAAAAGAACGACATGGTAAAGGTTCTTGCTGGAAAAGACAAGGGGAAGACCGGAAAGGTCTTGAAGGTCTTTCCGGTGAAGCACAGGGCCATAGTGCAGGGCGCTAATTTCGTAAAAAAACACCTCAGGCAGAAAAGCCAGGACCAGCAGGGTGGCATCATCCAGCAGGAGGCGTCCATTAATGTGTCCAATTTGAACGTGATCTGTAAAAGATGCAATCGGGTTACGCGCACGGGAGTGGACATCCTGAGCGATGGCAGCAAGTCCCGCTATTGCAGAAAATGTCACGAGATTCTTTAACGGGGAGATACGATCAGATGGTGCAGTTTAAGGAGTTATATATAAAGACGATAGTTCCGGAACTGATGAAGACGTTCGGGTATTCGAACACCATGGAAGTTCCATGTATTGACAAGGTCGTGGTTAACGTCGGCATGGGGGAAATGGCCCATACCAAGGAGCTGGTTGAAAAAGTGCGTGATGAGATAGCGCTTATTACCGGACAAAGGCCCGCTTTGACCAGGGCCAGGCAGTCGATCTCCAATTTCAAGATAAGAGAGGGCTCTCCAGTGGGCTATAAGGTGACCCTTCGCAGGCAGCGGATGTATGAGTTCCTGGACCGGCTTATTAATTTCTGCATACCGAGGATCAGGGATTTCAGGGGCGTGCCACGTTCGGCATTTGACGGGCACGGGAATTATACGCTGGGATTAAAGGAGCAGACCATATTTCCGGAGCTGGACCTGGACAAGATACCAAGGCCGCACGGTATGGACATCTGTATTGTAACTACGGCTAAGTCAAAGGAAGAGGCCATGGAACTCTTGAAGGGGTTTGGCATGCCGTTTAGTAGAAAGTAAGTTGACGATTAGTTGGTTCGTAGTTCAGAGACAAAAGTAAGAGTATAGTTTTTTAACTACGAATTACCAACTACGAACTAGACAAGAGGCCCTATATGGCAAAAACAGCGCTTATCGAGAAAGCAAGACGTAAACCGAAATTCAGCACCAGGGTTATTACCCGGTGCCAGATCTGCGGCAGAAAAAAAGGATACATGCGGCGTTTCAAGCTGTGCCGTATCTGTTTCAGGGAGCTGGCATCCCGTGGTGATATACCCGGCATTCACAAGGCGAGCTGGTAGTGCAGTTCGTAGTTCGGAGACAAAAGTAAGAGCATGGTTTTTCAACTACGAACTCCGAACTAATAAAGGAGATCATAAATGAGCGTTACGGATCTGATAGCCGATCAGTTGACAGTGATAAGAAACGCCATAATGTCAGGCAAGAAAACCGTGATAATAAAGAGGTCAGGCACACTCGAAAGCATCATCGGTCTTATAAAGAGGGAAGGATTTATCGAGGATTATCAGGTTATCGAGGATAACATGCAGGGTAAGCTGAAGATATATCTAAAAAGCCTTGAAGACGGGACCCCGGTCATGGAGAACCTTAAGAAGAAATCAACGCCGGGCAGGCGCGTTTACGTTCAGGCAAAGGATGTGAAAAAGGTCCTGGGAGGTGTAGGCGTCGCTATCATCTCTACAAGTAAGGGGCTGCTGACGGATAAAGAGGCAAAGGAACAGGGCATCGGCGGCGAGATCATCTGCCAGGTATGGTAAATGAGCACATGATTTACGGACACGATAGTGTTCGGAAATCATAAGTGCGAATTTATCCCGAGCGACCGAGGACGAAATGTCCGAGGAAGTGCCGAGCCCTCCGGGCGAGGCCGACCCGCCTTAGGCGGAGAGCGAGGGATCTAAAGACACAAGATGGAAGAAGACAGATTTCTAAGGATGGATAAAGGACGGGAGATGAGGGACGAGATCATTGATCATCTTTCGGTACTTATTTCCAATCGAGATAAAGGAGAAGAAGATGTCCAGGGTTGGAAGGAAGCCCATAGAGATCCCAGATGGGATAAAAGTTGAAACAGAGGACGGGAAGGTCAAGGTCGAGTCTAAGGGCAATGTTGTCGAGTACGGGGTTCCCGCAGGATTTGCGGTAGATGTCAAGGACAACACGGTCACGGTCACGAGGCCTTCGGATTCCCGCAGAGACAGGGCTTTGCACGGGACTACCAGGAGCCGCATCAATAATATGATTGTGGGGCTCAAGGACGGGTTCAAGAAGAAACTCGAGATCCAGGGTGTCGGTTACAAGGCGCAGATGAAGGGCAAGGTCCTGGCCATGGAAATAGGTAAATCCCATACTGTTAATTTTGACGTGCCGGAAGGGATAACCATTGAGACCCCGGACGCGAGGGCAATAGTCGTGAAAGGGATCGATAAACAGAAGGTCGGAGAGGTGGCGGCGGAGATAAGAGCGCTTTATCCTCCGGAACCGTACAAGGGTAAAGGCATACGTTATGTGGGAGAATACGTCCGCCGCAAACAGGGGAAGAGCATCGCGTAAGGGGCATGGCGCATGGCGCATGGCGCGAAGGATAGATAGAGGAACAAAGATGAAGAAAAAAGAAGCAAGAGCACGACGGAAAAAATCAATAAGGAAAAAGATTTCCGGGACAGGGGAGAGGCCGAGGATGGCCTTCTATAAAAGTCTCAGGAACATATATGTCCAGATTATAGATGATATTGAAGGCAGGACTTTATGCGGCCTGTCGTCTCAATCGCAGGCGGTCGGCGGCAGGGTCAATGGTTTGACCAGAAAGAGCGTAGATGTCGCCACTATGCTCGGTGAAGAGATAGCAAAGATCGCGGGTTCAAGGGGGATAAAAAAAGTGGTATTTGACCGTTCGAGATACCGGTATCACGGCGCGGTCAAGGCTTTTGCCGACAGCGCCAGAAAAAACGGACTGGAATTCTAACAGGAGGCTGTATGCTGGAGGAGAACAAGAAAAATAGCGGTGAGAAATCAGTTGCCGAAGGAGCGAGCAAGCAAACTCCTAAAGAAAAGAAGGACACCTTTTTCGGCGAGAAACGGCACGGCGCCGAGACCGCCGAAGAATGGGTAGAACGGGTTGTAAAGATAGGCCGGGTTTCCAAAGTCGTAAAGGGCGGGAAGAATTTTTCATTCAATGCGCTGGTTATTACGGGTGACGCAAAAGGCAGAGTGGGTATCGGGTTCGGAAAATCCAATGAAGTCGTGGGAGCTATTACCAAGGGGACCGCTGAGGCGAAAAAAAGCTTAAAAAAGGTAAAATTGAGGGGCGATACTATTCCTCACGAGATCATCGGGAAGTTCAAGGCGACCTCAGTGATGCTGAAGCCCGCGGGGCCAGGCACGGGTGTTATAGCCGGCGGAGCCGTAAGGGCGCTTTGCGACGCCGTGGGCATAAAGAACATTCTGACAAAAAGTCTCGGCTCAAGAAATCCCGTGAATGTAGTTAAAGCCACAATGGACGGATTTTTGAAGTTAAGGTTGAAAAGAAGAGGATAAGATGGTCTTTAAGATAGAGAATATAAAAAAGCCGGACGGTGTGAAGAGGAACAGGAAGATTAAAGGCAGGGGCATCGGTTCCGGACGCGGCAAGACCGCTGGCCGGGGGCACAAGGGAGCAAAGCAGCGTTCAGGAGGAGGGACTTATACACCCGGTTACGAGGGAGGGCAGATGCCGTTGGTAAGGCGCGTTCCCAAGAGAGGGTTTACGAATAAGTTCAAGAAAGAAAGGAACATTATCAACATCGACGTCCTCGAGAACATGAAGGCGGTTGAAGACGGCGCCGTGATCGACAAGGAGTTCCTTTTGAACAGCGGGGTCCTGAAAAAGAAAAGACTGGAGCTGAAGGTGCTCGGGGACGGCAAACTGAGCAAATCCATAACCGTTAAGGCCAATGCTTTTTCAGAGAGCGCGAAAAAAGCGATCGAAGAAGCGGGCGGTAAAACCGTAATTATATAATTAAGGAGTTTTGAAGTGCTGGAATCCTTTAAAAATATGTTTAAGATCCCGGATCTGAAGCGAAAGATACTGGTCACTTTCGGGCTCATAGCCGTTTACCGGATAGGAGCGTTCATACCCACGCCGGGAATAGATGGCATGAAACTGGCCCAGTTCTTTGACAATATAGCGAGAACGCAGGGCGGGACGCTTTTCGGGCTGATGAACATGTTCTCCGGTGGAGCTATGAGACGCCTTACCATATTCGCTCTGGGGATAATGCCGTACATCTCTTCGTCTATTATTCTGCAGCTTTTGACGACCGTAATCCCGGCCTTGGAACGCCTGGCCAAGCAGGGTGAGGAAGGGCGTAAGAAGATAACACAGTTAACCAGGTACGGCACGATCGTGCTTTCGATAATACAGGCGTTTTTCATAGCCCTGTGGCTGGAGAACCCGGCGCGTTTCCAGGGCATGCAGATCGTCGCAAGCCCGGGATGGGGGTTCCGTTTACTTACTGTTATCACGCTTACCACTGGCACGGCTTTTATTATGTGGCTGGGGGAACAGATACAGGAGAAAGGCATAGGTAACGGGATATCGCTCATAATCACCGCGGGTATCGTCTCAAGACTCCCGGCAGCCGTGTTCCAGGTCATAACCCTGCTTACTCCGGGCACGAGTGGCGAGACCAGCATGGACCCGTTCAAGCTGATATTCCTGCTGTTCATGTTCGTCGTAGTGGTCGTGGCGGTCGTGGTAATAACGCAGGGGCAGAGAAAAATACCGATCCAGTATGCTAAAAGGGTCGTGGGCAGGAAGATATACGGAGGGCAGAGCACCTATATTCCTTTAAGGGTTAATCAGGGCGGGGTTATTCCCATAATTTTCGCACAGTCCATAATAATGTTCCCGGCGACCATCGCGGGGATAGTTCCCAACAGGGCCATACAGGGCGTGGCAAGTTCCCTGATGATGGGCAGGCCACTTTACTACGTGGTTTATTCGTTCATGATACTGTTTTTCGCGTATTTTTATGCCGCCATAACCTTTAACCCCATAGACATGGCGAATAATATGAAACGCTACGGAGGATTTGTCCCTGGAATCAGGCCGGGCCGGCAGACCGCGGAATACCTGGACTTCATCATGACACGGATAACGCTTCCGGGTGCGGTGTTCTTAACGATAATCGCGGTCCTGCCGACTGTTATTAACACCAGGCTTGGCATCCCGTACCTTGTGGCCAGTTTTTTCGGAGGCACGGGACTTTTGATCATTGTCGGTGTTATGCTTGATACCATGAGACAGATCGAGTCTCATCTTTTGATGAGGCACTATGAGGGATTCATGAAAAAAGGAAGAGTAAGGGGACGGTTGGCATGACGGAAGCGAAGCAGGTGAACATGGTCCTTCTGGGCCCTCCTGGAGCGGGCAAGGGCACGCAGGCCGCGCTCCTTATTGAAGAGTTCGGCCTTCTTCATGTTTCAACAGGCGATATGCTCAGGGAAGCCGTGAAAGAAGGCAATGAGATAGGACAGAAAGTGTCCGGGTACATGAACAGCGGAGAGTTGGTCCCGGATGAAATAGTCACGGCACTGGTGATCGAAAGGATGAGCAAGCCAGACGCCAAAAGAGGAGTTATACTCGATGGATATCCGCGGACCCGAGCCCAGGCAGAATCCCTTGATTCATCGCTGGAAGGATCCGGCAAGTCGCTGACGGTGGTCCTCTATTTCAAGACCTCTGAGGATACGGCGGTCCAGAGACTGTCCGGGAGGAGGGTGTGCAGGGCCTGCGGCAAGAATTATCATGTGACGAATATGCCGCCCGCGAAAGAGGGTATATGCGACGCGTGCAGCGGCCGGTTGTACCAGAGGGAAGACGACAAGCCTGAAACAGCGAAAAAAAGGCTTGTTGTTTATAATGAGAGCACTAAAGATCTTATTGAATATTACCGGGATAAGGGCCAACTGAGAGAGGTTGCCGGCGATATCCAGGCAGAAAAGCTCTTTGAAGACGTAAAAGCTCTTTTCCGGAAAGAGGACATGATATAGATGACTATTTTGACGGACGAAGAGAGCATCCGGAAGATCCGGGAAACGGGGAGGATCATACAGGGGATATTTGAATGGCTCCGGGGCCATATCCGGGAAGGGATGTCTACTGCCGCCATTGACAGGGAAGTGGAGTCGATCATACGGGAACAAGGCGGCGAGCCGGCTTTCAAGGGATATAAAGGATATCCCGCTTCAATATGCGCATCGCCGAACGAGGTAGTCGTCCACGGTATCCCGTCTGATGATATCATCCTGAAAGATGGCGATATCATCAGCATAGACGTTGGCGTAAAAAAGAACGGTTTTTTTACGGACAGCGCCAGGACCTTCGCTGTCGGCGAGATCAGTGAAGAGGCCCGGGACCTGATCAATGTTACTAAAGACAGCCTGCGTGAGGGAATGAAGGAAGCGTTCGAAGGCAACAGGGTGTCGGACATCTCGAACGCGATAGAACAAAGGGTCAGAAAAAGCGGATACGAGGAAGTAAGGGCGTATGTCGGCCATGGTATCGGGCGTGCGCTGCACGAATCTCCGGAAGTCCCGAACTGGGGTGAAGGAGGCAGTGGCCCGGTGTTAAAAGAGGGACTTCTGCTGGCGATAGAACCAATGGTGAATATCGGTACACGTGAAGTAAAGGTCATGCAGGACGGGTGGACCACTCTTACAAAGGATGGAAAGCTGTCCGCCCATTTTGAGGATACCGTTATTATCGGAAAGGAAAAAGCGGAGGCGTTGACATGAGTCCAAAGGAAGAACCTATTGTCGTTGAAGGAAAAATTGCCGAGGTTCTGCCGAACGCGATGTTCAGGGTCAAGCTGGAAAGCGGGCATCTTGTGCTGGCCCATGTCTCCGGAAAGATGAGGATGTATTTTATACGTATAGTTCCCGGCGATACCGTTACAGTGGAGTTATCGCCCTACGATTTGAACAGAGGAAGGATTATCAGGAGAAATAAATAGCCATGAAAGTCAGATCCAGCGTGCGGGCGATATGTCCAAAGTGCAAAATAGTGAAAAGAAAAGGTGTGGTCAGGGTTATTTGTAAAGACCCGAAGCACAAACAGAGGCAGGGGTGAAGAAGTCTATAGTCGATAGTCCATAGACGATAGGCCATCGACCATTGACTATTGACTAATAGGCGTTAAAGAGGAGAAAACAATGCCGAGGATAATAGGGATTGACATACCGAAGGAAAAAAGGATAGAGATAGCTTTAACCTATATTTTTGGTATAGGCAGGACCATGTCCAACAGGATACTGGAAGAAGCCGGGATCTCTCCAGATAAAAGAGCGAAGGACCTTGATGACCAGGAAGTAACGACTATTACGCATATCATACAGGAAAGATACAGGGTCGAGGGAGACCTTCGCAGGGAACATCTTGGCAACATCAAGAGGTTGATGGGCATCGGTACTTACCGGGGCATGCGGCATAAAAAAAACCTTCCAACAAGGGGGCAGAGGACCCGGTCGAACGCCAGGACGCGCAAAGGCCCGAAAAAGACCATAGGGGTTGCCAGGGCTAAGACGACCAGAAAAGTGATGAAGCCGGAATAGAGCATGGCGCATGGCGTCGGAGCTCGAAAGAAGAAAGATAAGGGAGAAATAAAGTGCAGAAGAAAGCAAAGACAAGAAGGCGTAAGAAGATACTGACAAAGGTCCCAAGCGGGATAGCATTTGTGCATGCTACGTTCAATAATACCATTATTACAGTGACAGACCAGAAAGGCAAGGTCCTGTGCTGGAGTTCAGCTGGCACGTCCGGCTTTAAAGGGTCAAGGAAATCTACCCCTTTCGCGGCCAGCATAGCGGCAAGAGACGCCGCGAAGAAGGCAAGAGACCATGGTATAAGCGAGATAGCGATCCGTGTTAAAGGCCCGGGCCCGGGCAAGGAGAGCGCCGTAAGAAGCATACGGGCCGAGGGTTTCAATGTGAAGGGGATTATGGATGTTACCCCTGTGCCGCATAACGGCTGCAGGCCGAAGAAGCGCCGCAGGGTCTAATGAGTTCGCAGTTGGGAGTTCGTAGAAGAACTGACTCCGAACTATGAACTACGAACTGAAAAGGAAAATAAATGGCTAGAAGATTGGGATCGTCATGCAGGCTATGCAGAAGAGAAGGCGAAAAGCTTTTTCTGAAGGGGATAAGATGCACTACGGACAGGTGTGCGATGATGAAAAGAGGATACGCTCCGGGACAGCATGGCAGAGGGAGGAGACGGACCAAGACATCCAACTACGCGTTACAGCTGAGGGAAAAGCAGAAGGCGAAGAGGATTTACGGTCTGCTGGAGCGCCAGTTCAGGAATTATTTTAAAAAGGCCGAAAAGGCAAAGGGTGTCACCGGAGAGGTCCTTCTTCAGTTGCTGGAAAGGCGCCTCGATAACATGATTTACCGGGCCTGCTTCGCTGAATCGCGGGCAAAGGCCAGGCAGATTGTGATGCACCGCTTTGTCAAGGTTAACGGCCGCAAGGTGGACATACCCTCCTATCTTGTCGGTACGGGGGACAAGATAGAGATGACGGGGAAAGACGAGCAGATCAAGGCCTTCCGCGAGACTTTCAAGGTTTTAGGGGACCGTGGTATCCCGGAGTGGATAGAAGTTTCACCCGAGGACCTCACGGTCGAGATCAAAAAGCTTCCGGAAAAGAAAGATATCGGTATGGTCATAGAGGAAAGCCTTATTGTCGAGCTCTATTCCAAATAAACAGGAGGATACACGAAATGGCTGTGAAACTTAAAAGCTTCGAGTTGCCGAAAAAGATCGTTTTTGAAGAGGGAACATATTCCCCGACCTACGGGAAGGTCATAGCGGAGCCCTTTGAAAAAGGGTACGGGATCACGATCGGGAATTCCCTCAGAAGGATATTGCTTTCCTCCATAGAGGGGACGGCAGTGACCAAAGTGAAGATTACCGGTGCGCTGCATGAATTCTCGGCCATTCCCGGTGTCCTGGAAGATACTTCCCAGATCATTATGAACATAAAAGGGATAGTGCTCAGGTCACATTTCAAGAACCCGAAGCCGATGTTCCTTTCAGTGAGCAAAAAAGGAGAAGTGACGGGCAAGGACATAAAGACCGATGAGACGGTCGAGATCGTTAATCCCGGCCACCATATAGCGACATTGACCGAGGACAAAAAACTGGAGATCGAGATGACAGTTGACCGCGGGCGCGGCTATGTCCCGGCGGAGAGGAACAAGACCGGAGATGAAGCGGTCGGTGTCATAGCCATGGATTCGTTGTTTTCGCCCGTGAAGAAAGTGAATATCGATGTGAAGGATACCAGGGTGGGTTACATCACCGATTATGACAAGCTTATTCTTGAGATATGGACGAACGGCAGCATGGAGCCCAAGGAGATACTGCTTTACGCGGCGAATATACTCCAACGCCATCTTGACGTGTTCATGACGATCGGCAAGCTTCCGGAAGAGATAGAAGAAGAGGAAGAAGAATCCAAGGACAGGGAAGAACTTAAGAAGAAATTGGACAAACCCATCTCTGAACTCGAGCTGTCGGTCAGGAGTTCCAATTGTCTGGCCGAGGCCAGCATAAGGATGATAGGTGACCTTGTGAAGAAGAAGGAAACGGAGATGCTGAAATACAAGAATTTCGGGAAGAAGTCATTGACCGAGATCAATAAGATCCTTTCGTCTATGGGACTGCATCTTGGCATGGAGCTCGAGGAAGAATGATAAAGCGATGATATCAGGAAAGGCAGGTAATGAGGCACAGGAAGAATAAAGGGAGGATAAGCAGGAATATAAGCCACCGGAAGGCCTTGCTGAAGAACATGGCTAACGCCCTGTTTACACACCAGAGGATCGAGACCACGATGGCTAAAGCCAAGGCGTTGCGAAGCTTCGCGGAACCTCTGATAACGCTGGCCAAAAAGGATCCCGGCTCGGTTTTTGCTAAGAGAGAGGCCTATAGAAAGCTTTGCAACAGGGATGTTGTCACAATACTGTTCCGGGACCTTGCCCCGTTATTTAAGGACGTTCCGGGAGGATACACCCGTATCATGCTGCTGGGCGCGAGAAAAGGTGACGGAGCCAGTATGGTGATAATGGAGCTGACCAAAAGGACCATATCGGATGAGGAGCTTCTGGGGGCGCCTAAAGCGCCAAAGAAGAAAGAGCTTTTAAAGAAAACGTCCAAAAAGGAAAAAGAACCGAAAAAAGAAGCGAAGAAAGAGGTCAAAGAACCGAAAGAAGAGATAGAAAAGGAAAAGGCGTATGCCGCTCCTGACATAGATATTGAAAAGAAGGAAGAACACTTCGTTGAAGACGTAAAAAAAGAAAAGGCCAAAAAAGAACAGAAGAAGATAACCAAGAGGGGATTTTTCAGAAGATTCCAGCGAAAATCCATGGATTGATCTCTTAGATATCAGTCTTCAGCTATCAGCTATACACAGATGAAAACAGGCCCCACGCTAACGCCGCATTTTCGCAGATTAGCACAGATAATAAT
>Ga0208325_1000043_pt1 | contig 31752 bp, 42 predicted proteins | sample PL_2010_330m_FD_185486 | JGI IMG/M metagenome (GOLD analysis project Ga0208325, IMG submission 185486) | Freshwater microbial communities from Powell Lake, British Columbia, Canada to study Microbial Dark Matter (Phase II) - PL_2010_330m... | ecosystem: Environmental > Aquatic > Freshwater >...
CTAATCAAGACTCTTCGGATACTCTATAGCATCTAAGTTTTATAAAAAGACAGGTTATAGTCAGAAACGCCTGCGAGTCTCCCATTCTAGAAGTCAATTAAGAGCCCCACACTTTGGAGATAGTCGCTAACCATCATCATGTTCTGCTCCTTCCATGATTCAGGTTCTTCTGGTTATGATATGTCACAGCCAAGTAACGGGCGAACCCATCATCCTCGTTCCACTGGTGGGCAACTTTGTTCCCCCAGCTTTCCGCTATCCTGCACAGTTCCAGGGCGGTTGAACGTCCTATAGTCCTCACCAGTCTTTCTACATGGCTCTCCAATGCTTTCTTCAGCTTTGTAATTATGGCCTTCACTATTTTGGCCAATACCGGACTTCTAACAGCCTTTACGCAGTTTATGGTGAGATTCATGATGTCACGTTCCCGCTTACATAAAACATTGAACCAGGCTTTCTTCTTCTTAGCTTCCCTTCTAACCTTAACTAGCCTATCCACAGGGATTATGGAATCCAGTGTTATGGTCATTTTGGTTTCTCCTCCAAAACGCTCACGGTTTGCGCGCGCACCTTCTGCTTGACCTTCCTAACTGTGCACTCGATCAGGTCTCCATCCACGATGCCTAGGGCGTCCCTTGTCCCCTTCGGAACTGTCAGCCTCCCGTCCTTCCCTATGTACACCGTGAAACTCATTTTATTCTTCTTAGCCATCCGACCGTCTCCGATAATCGACGCTTGTTGGCACATTTTGTGCGAAGATGCTTATAAAAGTTTGCCATCGTGAGCGGGAAACCGTCAATTTGTTGTTGGAGGAGACAGCGGATATAACAAATGCAGAGAAGGCTAGAAAACCCTAGGTGAAAACGGGGATTTGAACCCGATCCATATCAGGCTAGAGCGTGGAGCAAGTAGCCGAGAATCAATCCGGATAAGAAGAACCAGAACTCCTTGTATTCGTTCAGAAGTTTCCGTATGGCTTCTAAAACCTTTTCTTGTTCACGTTCCTTCATTGTCATCACCCCTATTTCAGTGGTTTGGTGGTTGACAGCGCGTGTAGTTGCTTTAGAAAAGTTTGGTACTGTGGCGACAGCCTTCCTTTTATTCCTTTTTCGTCTATCTCAATGAACCCATGTTTTGCGAGAAACTCGAAGAGGATGGCTGCCTTAAATTCGTGTAACTTAATCTGTTGTACAAGCTCTTCAAGGTTATACCATTCTCCGTTTTCAAAACATGATAAAACTACGCAGGTTTCTTTTGTCATGCCTTCTCGTGGGGAGACAATGTATTTTATCAGGTTGGTTATCTCGCCTTGGAGAGTTGTGATGCGATTTTCTATTTTTTCGATTTTACTAGATCCTAAACTCTCTGTTATGATGCCTAGTTGAGTTATGAGGCGATCTAGGGTCTTTTCGTGTTCTTTCAAGACGTTTATGATGAAGTCTAGAGCTTCCAAAGCCATTATTTTCCACTCCATAAAGTTAAGAAGTTAAACTCTTAAGCAATTTTTTGATCTCAATTAGTCTGGCTTGGCGAATGCCGTAGATCGTGTATAGATGATGCATGGTAACGTTTTGTCCCCGCTTTTGGGCTAAGTAGTGAATTGCCGCAGGCTTCAAGTTTCTAGGCGCCCTTCCCTGCAGTCTAGGAGGATCATGTTTTAGCGAGTCAAGCAGTTTGTCAGCGTCTCTGCAAAGGTTCAGAAACTCCTCAAAGTCCAATACTAGTTCGCCTCATCTTTTTTTCAGCCTCCACAGCCTCTTCTAGACATTTTGGACATTGAGGCGGACTATTGGAAATACCATGCTGAGCACCAGAATATAACCCATGTATAGGACATTTAACAGCGAAGATAGGAAGGTATCCACTCCATCCTTCCCGCTTCTCAAATCGTAGGAACACAGATCCTTTAACCAGTAACACAAATTTCTGCCTCAAACTTAACTTCATGCTTTCACTTCCTTTCTGACGTCTTTTCTCTTCTCCAACAACCGCCTTTTGTAATTTATGAATTGAGCATCCACATTTTCGTATCTCAGCATCTCTCACCCGCTCATTAACTTGACTGTGCACTCAATCATCGCACCCTCTTCTATGCCTAAAGCGTCCCTGACCTCCTTGGGAATCGTGATCCTGCCCTCCTTCCTCACGTAGGCCATGAACGAAATCTCTTTTTCCTTCTTCAACAAGCCAACATCTCCTAAAATCGACTTTTTTCTTATTTAAAGGTCTGAGAATATAAGGTTTATGGCGGTTTTCCTTTTTATCCCTTTTTTGGGGTTATTCCCGACCATCCTTATATTAAATAATTAAATTAAGCATAACAAGGTTTTTTGGGAGATGTGGAGGCGGATATGAGTGAGAAGCGAGACAGTGCTTGGAACTAGCAAGGTGGATCCCCGCTACAGGATCACTTTGGTTCAGCCGATCCCAGAGCTGCTGGAAGTGAATGTTGGAGACTTGATCGTTTTTGTCAGGGATGAGGAGGGAAACGTGAACATCCGAGTGTCAAGCATCCCCTCAAAGAAAACAAGGAGGTGATTAAAAAATGGTGGAGGAGAAGCGAGTTTTAGAAACCCACCTCAGGTTGCGTGGACAAATCAAAGACCGATTCCTTGAGATCAGGAGGGCTAAGGGCCTGACCGACGACGAGGCTCTTCGGCTTGTCATCAACGATTTCTTTGAAAAGAAGCTTGCGAAGGGTGCTCCTCCGAGAAGTACTCGCGGTTGACTACGTGAGGCGTTTCCAGCCTTTTTTCCGCAGCATCTCCTGGACTTCTGGTAGGGAGAGTGCGAATTCAATGTGCCTGCATCCGCTACCACAATGCTCGCACCAAACCTTGTCTGGTTCGAAGTAGACTTGGACTATGCTGTTTAGGTCCCGGTCGAGAACCAGCATTCCCTGCTCGTTAAAGTTGAAGTGTTCAAGTCTTGGTTTGAGCTCCTCTTCGTGCTCCCTCCAATACGAGTTTATGAGGGAGCGCAAGACCTCTGTATCATTTTTTAGCCCCACGTGTTTTTTTATCAGCGAGAAACGCTTGGCTATCTCCCCGTCATCTCTAAGGTAAATCTTCAGTTCTTTCTCCATAGTCAAACATCTCCTATTTAGCCACAAAATGTGTATATTTGATATATAAGGCTTACGAAACGAGGGTGTGGATATAATTCGGCCAGCGTCATGTTGATTTTTGCTCCCGTATCCACTTTTTCACTGCTCCCCGAATCAGCGTTGAGAGGCTGCATCCGGTCTCTTCCATCTTCTTTTTGAGGAACTGGACGTCCTCGGGATCTAGAAACACTGTGTGTCCACTCTTTTTTGTCATGTTTCCACAGTTAAACAAAGTGAAGTTATGCGTTTATATGTCTTTCTGCTTTTTACAACCATCAGAAACCTTATATGGCAAAAAGCCACAAAAAGTTACTTTGTGTGTACAAAGATGTCTGAGAATGAACAGGTTTTAGACATCCGACTCAGGTTAAGCGGACAGGTCAAGACCCGATTCCTTGAGATCAAGAGAGCTAAGGGCTTAACCAACAACACGGAGGTTCTGAGGCTCATCATCAACGAATACTTTGACAAGAAACTCGCAAAGGAGGCCACGTAGTCTTGGCTCAGTGTTCATTCGGACGGCTGGTTCAAGATGAAGACCGAGAGTTCGTTCGCGACGAGCTGGCCTGGCTGGCAGAATGGATCCGCAGTAAGTATCCGAATCTGAACTTTGGGGACATTCGACGTTTCCTGAGGGAAATGCTCCCCGTGAGCGTCTAAAACGTGGAAAGGCTGACTGGTCGGGTGTCGAACACCTAAAAATGTTGGACTGAAATCGAGCTGAAGGGATAGAAGGAATCTACATGGGTGAGGATTTCCTGTTATTAGGTTACTAATAGGCTATAGAGACTCTTCGTGGTTATGCATCAGGTCCCAATCCTTAACTTTTTCTTTCAGTTCTCTCAGGGACGTTTTGACAGTATATGGAGTCTCCTCAAATGTTGATTTGTCCGGATCAAGTATGAAGCCTTTTTTTGTGCAGTCACAGCCATTTGGACATGATGTAGGAGCAACCATGAGTTCTCCTGTCTGCTCGATAGACTGTTCATGCCCGCAGGTTCGGCATTTAAAAACGCCTACCATAAGCTTCAGCCTATATCGGGTTCCATAGAGTGGGGTATCATCGTTTATCATTGACGTTTCTGAGCCTCCTTGGCTAACGATTCCCTTTTGAGATTTCGAAGAGGGCCTCGGCGATCAGATGGAGCTCCGTTAATTCTGCGCCGGTTAGTTTCTGTTGCGCAAAATGCCGGTCTGCGAGCTCCGCGAAGAGTATAGCGATTCGTGTAGCCTTTGGACCTATGCCGGCTTTTACGACTTGGATTCTGAAGTCTCGCACCAGGATTAAGGCCTCTTTCAGGTCCATGGGGCAGATTCCTAGGGCTTTTAGTTTGCTGTCGATTTCTGGGCTGAAGCCAGACATTTTTCATTTATTCCTCCTTCTCCTGTTTTCTTTACTAACTCAAGAAAGTCCTCTAAATCCATAACGACGACACAGTGTTTTTCAGTTTTCATTTTCAGGTTTTCTTCCAAGCCTTTTTCCGAAACATTCATGGCAGAAGGGTTCGTTCTTGCATTTTTTTGTGGTGAGTCGCCTAACCGTGCCTTTAATGACTTTGCCGCAGTCGCTACATCTTATCTTAGCCCCGCCGGGCATGAACCGCTCTAACGACAGTTCATTTAGCCCTCCTTCAGTACTCGAGTTTTCCTGTTTGCTGGAGCTTTTCGGCTGCCGCTTTTTCTCGTTTCTTCTGTAGCGCGCGCCTGCATGCAGTACAATTATCTGGGCTGCCGTCGTTTCCCTGCTCGCGTGGGCCCCTGTATAACCATTTTCCACAGATAGAAGTGATCTGCCCTTCCTCGAAGTAGTGCGCTTTTCTGCTGTTGCCTGGCCAGCCCCAACCCCCTGTTATCTTCTGTTCACTCAACTTTGTGGATCCTCCTTCTTTTCTGCGAAACCAAGCAGCTCTAATTGTTTCATTGTGATGTCCACAGAATGTCCTTGATAAAAAACTCGAATAAAGCCTCTGCCTTTATGAACCATCTTTCTTTCAGGGTGAAACTTTAGATTATACTGGTACTGTTTGCAGTCAATTTTCTTTATTGTTTTGTCATCAGCATACAAATGTGTTATGTTCCATTGTTCTGTTTTTGGTGAAGCTTCTTTTTCACTCAACCTTCTGACTTCCCTTTCTTGTTTTTTAGTATTTGACCTGCCTTGTCTGCTAATGCCGTGATTTCTTTCTCCAGACCCGCGTCTTGCAATGATTGCATCACTTCATAAGCTGTATGATGATGAATGACTGACAGTAATCGGTTTACTCTATCGAGGTTCCTGGTTAGTTCGCATACTAAAAGCTCTTCTTTTAAAATCTGCAGTAGCTTTTTTCCGCTTTCTCTGATTGCTTTTCTAACCATTTTCTTGTCGGAAGCGCTCAGTTTTTTCAACGCCTTTTCTTTATTCTGCATTCAATCCCTCTTTATTTCTCCTCGACTTTTAGAAGACCTTTCTCTCGAGCTTCCTCCGGCTTCATTTTCAGTCGATATTCGGGTCGTCTGCCTGCGAAGTGTTTCTCAAAGTAACCCCATTCACAGAGCTGATCTAACTTCACTGAAGTGCGGGGATCCTTTTTCCATCCGTGCTTAATGAAAGCTTGAGTGACATCTGTAACGGTGAACCACTTGTCCTGTGGTAATTGCCCTTCAGCGTAAACAATGGCGATTCTACCTAGCAGATCTCCTTGGACCAGAGTTAACGGTTCACGAAGAGTCTCCACTGTGAGTGTTGGCTGCTCTGCCTTCACATTGACTTCAGACGGCCCGGGTTCAAATCCCGGCGCCTTTGCTACCGCATCTAGCCGTAGAAACTTCAGGAAGGCCTCCCGCAGATTATCCGCGTCTTCACCTACCTGCTTGAAACTCTCCAGATCTTTATTTTCTAAGCGTAGCTGCTCAACTTCATCTACAAGAATCTTATTTCCTTCGCCAAGCTTCAAGATTCTTGTTTCGAGGTCCTTGATCTTTTCGTTAGCCTTCAAGTCGCTTAGCCGTTCAACCTGCCTGGCAAACTCTTTCTCAGTTTCCTCTCGCAGGCGTTTCTCCTCTTCATATTTTTCTTTATACACCAAATCATCCTCCTCTTTTTTTACATGAAAATTGAAACCATGAATGAGGGGTTCGGCTTCTAGCGGATCCCTCTTTCCTGTAGCTATAGCCATGGCCAGCTCATCGGATACGCCATACGGCTGCAGGTACGCCTTTGTCACCGTATGCCTTACGCCATCCACTACAACAAAGAATCCCACAGCCAGCTTCTTGATGTCCTTCTTGTCCACCGTAAGCTCAGTCATGTCATTGACCGTTTCCATGGCATACTTTACTTCGTGGCGACTCATCTGCTGTCCCACTATCCAGACTTTCACCGGCTTAAGGGGCTCCTTATCTACCTTGGCTAGCGCCTGGTCTGCCATCCAGTAGAACACTTCTTTTCCTCTGCCTTCCGCAACGCCCTCGCCGATTGGCTGCTTGCAGATACTAGCCCACCTTTGCGGGCACCACTTATGTATCTCATCTAGGACAACCAGTACTTTCGTGAACTCCGGCTCCGTGAGCTTCAAACAAACAGAGCGCACAATCAATGACTGAAATGCTCTTTTCAGTCGCCCTGGAACTCCGGGAAGAGCGACTGGCATCACATTAAATCCGGGATGCAGCTCTAGTTCGCTCGTGATCTCTGGCCTGTCGACAAGTGTGACCAACTTTTTTAGTAGATGGTTTATGACTCTAAGTTTCCCTAGTGTTTTAGCTGGAATCTTAATTTGTCCACTCTCGGCGCCCACAATCTTCTTGTTGATGCTTTGCTGCATTTCCCCCAACGTGTCATAAACTGATTCCTCAATTATTTGGTCCAGATAATACATCATAGAGGAATTACCGGACCAGACTGGCGTGCCATTGCGACGTACATACACAAGTCCGTTTGGGACTGTGACGCACCAAACAGACCCATCATAATCTTGCCATTCCTCTATGAGATTGTATCCTTCGCGTCGCGCTCTTTTAGCGTAGAAGCGAGGTAAATTCTGTTTGTAATTGAAAGATATAACCCAACAATCATGACGTGCGGTGACTGTTTTGCCGTTTATTGTTAAAACATCACCTTTTTCATTTGATTTTGAGTATGTTGCAGAATAACCAATTTTCAAAGCGATTTCTTGTAAGTCATCTCTCAGTCGAGGTGATGTAGTCCAGCATGCATGCAAAAGCCCTGAGTCTCGGAAATGACCATCTCCTTTTGCATAGTACTCAAGAAGAACTCTCAAGTGCGCTGGACCCAAGGCTTTAATCTCTTTAGGAATGAACTTCTCCCAAGCCTTACCAAATTGTTTAAGATATGCCCAAAGCTGTTTGCTCTGAACAAAGATGTTGTAACCATTTTGTTGAACGCTAAATCCAGCTTTTCGCAGTAAACCAGTAATCTCTAATAACAACTGTGGGTTCTTTTTGTTTGCCCAACTCACCAAATACTTCCAATAGTAATAATGTTTACGAGGATGAAAAACTCGAATTTTAGACGCACTACCTTCAGCTAACCAAAACCCGAAAATCTTTAGCCAATCATCAAGGGGGATCTGACGGTTTATCGGATAAGATCCAGACATTCTATATGCAGAAGGTGATCTGGCTACTTCGGGTAAAGCAAACGTAGCCATCTGAGAACAATTCCAAACACCATTCTTCTTATAGAAAATGTGCTTCCCAAAGATTTCTTTCGGTGTATAAAAATCAAACTTTCCTCGTTGTCCAGGGATAAGAGAGCGACGTTTTGCGACAAAGAGCCTGTGATTAGGGGTTACAAGTAAATCAACTTGCCGTGATTTAGCTCGGTACATCTTTCCTTTGTAATGGAACCAGAACACTCTCTCTGGGAATTGAAATTCTATATCGTTTGTTTCAGGGTTTAGAGTACAAAATCTGTCTTGCATCATTAACTCGGTATAGTTTTTCCATCCATCTTCCGTCAGTATCTCCGTTTCAGGATCATAGCAGCCGACCATGGGCTCCAGCAGATTCTTTAGGTCCAAGGGTTCTGTTGTCTCCACGAAACAGATTGGAATGTCTGCTTTTAGGTCTGCATAGTCGCGTATGTCCTTGCTGTCAATTATGAGGATCTTCCAGTCTGGATGCGCTTGGTGGAAGCGCCATAGCATCGTCTTCATGCCAACCGTTTTTCCATGGCCTGTCGTGGCGTCGAAGAACGTTTGGAATAATGGGATAGAGACAGCATTGCCTTCCTCGTCGTAGCCAAAATGGATATCTAAAGTCATTCTTCCTTCTCCTCTTCCTCCCGCTTCTCTTCCGCCTTCTTCATCGCAGCTGAAAGAGCGAGGACCCCAGCTAGACTCTGGCTCATGCCGACCCGTGTTGGTCTTGGGAGAAGAGTCATGGGCGTTGCCGGTTGCCTTCTTTTCTTCTCTTTGGCTTCAAGTCGGCTCATCTTCGTCTCAGCTTTTATCTTCGACCATTCCAGGTTGAAGGAGAACCTGCGTCCCCGAATCTTCACTTTCTCATGGCAGCCACGATGAGGACACATCACGTAAGTTTGATGCTGATGTTTCTCCATGTTCACCGGGAACCTGTGGCCGCTGCTGCACCTAACAGTTTCAACCATCCAACTTCACCTTATCTCGCGCTCTCCGTTTTCACCGGTTTCCTGTTAATGAACCTGTCTTTCATGTCGTCTTTTCCACCAAAATTATACTCCATATCGCCAAGCACAAGTTTCTGGTCCTTCGCGCCCTCCACAGCCTTCACTAGCTCCCACAGCACCGGCGTCGCGTCAAAATGTTCCCAAAATGTTGGGTTTTTGATCCAAGCGACCTGTCCTGGCTTCGCCGGCTGCTTCTTGTATGTCTGCCATGGACACTCATCAAGCTCTGCCAAGTCGAGTTGGGGAATGTCACTCCGGACTACCTCTTCGGGTTGAAGCGGTTTCGATTGCGGTATATGCTTCTCTTGTCCCAGCCAGTCGTCTATTTTGAAGCTGAGATCCAGCCGTAGCTTCTCCAGCTCGTCCGGGGATGGCCCGTCAGACAGGTCAGCCTCTAACCTGTAAGCAGATTTGCTCCATGTTTTGTCGTCAACCTGGAAGGTCAGGCCCTTCTCCACGTGCAACTTAACAATCTTAGGACTCACTCTTCCACCTCTTCTTCACGGGATATGTGGGATATCCGGTTTCACTGCCCACGCTGAACTTGTGGCGGTGCCGATTATGCGCCCTAATCATCTCTTCAACCTTGACTTCAAGGGCGGAAACCCTACTCTCGAGATCCCCGCTCATTCCTCTATTACTTCCCTCAAGTTGTGATAACGAACCTCTTCTATCCGAATCATCAACTGATCTCCACGCTCCAAGTGGAATGCTTTAATTAATTTTGGGGATACCCAGAGGTGAAGCCCGGACGAACATTTGGAGACGCGAAAGAGATCTCTTATGTTAATTTTTTTGGACATCACCAAGTTTTTATCGTCTTGTTCGGCCATTTAATTACACCGTAGAAATTTCATAATTTGTCATAAATTTATTATAAAATAAGTGATATAAAAAGGTTACAGTCCACCATAAAATGTGGAGAATCAAGCATCACTAACCTAAATTAACGTCAGACTCCTAGGTGACTACTCCCACGACTGAAGGTCGTGGGCTTCTACGGTGTTTAAGCCGAGAGACTGTAGCCCCAGTCTCAGAATATTAATTGCTGCGTTCAAGTCGCGGTCTATTTCTAGACCACATTCACAACGGTGTGTTCTCTCACTCAAATCTTTTTTTACGACTAACCCACATCTTGAACATATCTGCGAAGTGCCGTTAGGGTTCACCAACACAATTTTGGAACCAGCCTCTTCCGCTTTGTACCTAGCTGTATTGACAAACATACTCCAACCAGCATCTCCAATACTCTTCGCAAGATTTCCATTCTGCATCATACCCTTAACGTTCAAATTCTCAAATGCTATCACACCAAATCTGTCCACGAGTTTACGACTTTCTTGGTGAACAAAATTATTCCGTTTATTCCCTATGCGTTCATGAACACGCTGAACTACCCCCAATCGCCTACGCCACACAATAGACCCTTTCTTTTCAGCAGACATCTTCCGTTGAGCCTTAGCTAACTCTGCCTCTTCATTTCTAAAGAAACGTGGATTAGGTATCTTCTCGCCGTTTGACAACGTGGCAAACGACTCTAACCCCACATCAACCCCTACAACAGCGCCATCCTTGAAAGACAACGGTTTATTTTCTACTTCAACAATGAATGAGACATACATTTTGCCTGTTGAAGCCTTGCGAACCGTGACCCTTCGCATCTTACCTTCGACTGGTCGATGCAGTTTGATTTTAATGTCTCCTATCTTGGCAAGCGATAGAATGTTGCCTTTCAGTTTGAAGCCGAACTGTGTATAAGTTAAGCTGTCATAGCGTCCATGCCCCTTAAAACGTGGGAACCCAGCCTCTTGTTGACCTGCCTTGACTCGACGGAAAAACGATTTAAATGCAAGGTCAACCCGCACTTGTGCGTCCTGCAAAACTTGACTAAAAATGCTATTAAGTTCTAGATGTTCCTTCTTCCAACATGTGAGTAGTTTGTTGGTCTTAAACAGCGAAATACTCTTGTGTTCTTGTTCCCAACTATTCTTGCGAACTGCCAACGTTTCATTATAGACCCAACGCAGAGATTCTAAAGTGGAGTTTATTTTGGTTTGCTGCACTTTAGTCGGATATAGCCTATAACGAAACGTCTTAAGCATAACAAAACAATATTCATAATTACTTAAAAGGTTTACGCCATTCATCCCACGATTGAAATCGTGGGCTTTCTGCCTAACGCCACTGTAAAAGAGTATCCGCACATTCAGCGTTATCCTAGCAGTTTCCAGCCTATTTTTTTGCCGTACGAAACAACTAGCTCGGGTTTGAACCTGGGTCGAACCATTCCCTCTTTTTTATCCTCTTTTGAGTCCTCTCTCAACTACAAGCTGAAATATGAACGCTATCAAGAAAGCTTTGAACATGGTCCAAACGCTGTCAATATCAGGTATAGCTTCCGGCATCACTGCACACATAGCCATTACTGCAATAATTATGCTGTCGATTAGAATCCATTTCCAAGTTTTACTGGCTTTTATTTCTTTATTTTTGCCTTGTGTTGTATTTTCTTTTGAGTTCATTAAAGTTTTAAGCATATCCAACAACTATTCACACTCTCACAATCTAGTTGGGAAATTCTGTTTAAAACATTTTGGTAGACTCTTCGTAGAAACAATGCTATAAATAGTTGTTTATGGTGATTAGGCTTCGAATGGCAATGCTGGCAGGGGTGGCTTCGGCGGAACAGGCAATCCCAAATTCTCTGAAAATTCAACGAATGGGACCCAGAACTGATCAAACAAACTTAATTCTCCATTTTCTGTTGCTACGCCAAATTCTGCGACAGCTGCGCCAGCGAAGGTTTGCGAGGTTGACACTTGAATTTCAAGCGCCAAATCATAATTAGGCATGTTTAATATGGGCTCCCAAAATGCTATATTCCCGGGCAAAATGGGAACGCCACTACTTTCTGGACCGTGAAGCACTTCTCCTTTGGGACCAAGGATTCTGCCATAAAGCATACTTTCTGCAGTGCCGATGTTGCGCGCGCCATAAGCAACAACCAGATTCCCGGAGCCTGGTCTACATTTAGCTTGCTCTCCTTCCGGATAAACCGAGTACCAAATCCCGGAATTTCTATCCAAAGCACGGATGCCCGCCCAACCAACTGCAGGTTCCCCTGGAGGGGGAGGTGGTGTTGGAACGCCCACGACGAGCACCGTAAAAGTGACAGTAGCTCCGGGATCCACCGGGATACTTATACCATATGATCTGTTAGGCATTTGTTTTGTGCCTGTCTCATCACCAAAAACGCCACCAGCGACTACATATTCAGTTTTAGTTGCCAACGTTGCGCCTGTGTCGTCGATGATTCTTAAAGTTAAGTTTCCTGCATCACCCACATTCCCAACGTAAGCTGCTATGTAGAGATTAGCTCCAGCGGTAACTTCAGGGGTTTTGTCCCACATTCCATTATCATAGTTGAACCAAAGGTTTCTTGCAATGTCCTGTACCCTGATTGCCACAATCTTTCCATAAGCCTCAGCTGGTGGCGGTGGCGGCGGTGGAGCGCCTACTGTAAACGCTACAGCATGATAGTAATCAACACCGCTGAATGACACACCGTTTATAGTTCCGCTGTAAGTTCCATACGCTGAACCTCCTATTTGACTCACATCAAACTCGTATGTACCATCTGGTAAGTTGACAGTCCAAGTGTATCCGGAGGACGCTACTATTTGCGCAACTACAGCTCCGTTTTTGTAAATTGTCCAGTATCGACTATAAGGATCAAGAGAATTCACAGCGTAGATTGCAACGGCTACCATTCTCTTTGTTTTCCATGTTTTTTTTCGTCTAACAAGAATTAGACCGGTAGTGCTGGCACTGGCGGCTTTGGAGGAATCATATCAGCTGGTACGCCTAAACCCGTTAAAAACGCTACAAATTGGGCCCAGAACTGAGAAAACAAGTCTCCCTCAGCTGCTATGCCAAGTTTTGCAACAGCAGCACCAACGAATGCTGAACTAGTTGAAGCTTGTAACTCGATATTTAGGGTCCCAGCGGGCATGTCTAAAATAGGTTCCCAATATACAAACTCTCCTGCACGACACCATTGGGGAGCTCCTGTGGAAAGCACTTCGCCGGCAGGCCCTAAAATCCTGCCATAAACATTACCATCGACGGCGCCAACATTTCTTACACCATACGAAACAACTAGGTTTCCTGCTCCAGGCGTGCACTTGGCTGCCTGCCCTTCTGGATAAACATTGTACCATGTTCCAGTTGTTTTGTCGAGAATACGGACACCGACCCATTCGACCAAAGGCTCTCCAATCGCCGAAATAACAATTGGCAAAACGATAGTTTTACTCAATTTTTTTCACACTCTCAAATATGTTTTGATTGTTTGTTGCTTATTTGTTTTTCCCACGAAGAGTCTACCTAAAAAGCGTGGGTTGGGTGGGGTAAATCCTTCAAAAGAGGCCTTTCTGCAGGTGTACGTTAATAATGGCCCGCAAGAAGCATCTGTACGCACCTTCAGTATGGTCTAAAAGACTTATTAAGCTACTCTTTTTCTTCGTTTTATGCTCAAAAAACGTATTCTACCACTCTTCATTATTTTCAACGATTTTCCTGTAAAGTTTAAGGTACTTCTGCGACATAATTTTTCTTGAAAAGTTGTTCTCCACAATCACCCGGCAGTTCTCGGGCTTGATCTTGTCAACCTGCTGGACCATAGCAGCCATCTCCTCCATAGAGTTGCAGACATAACCAGTTATCTCCTCCTGCACCACCTCGGGTATAGCTCCATCCCGAAGAGCCACGACGGGGGTCCCGCATGAATTAGCCTCGATCGCTACAAGCCCAAAGGGTTCTCCCATTTTGCTGGGGAACAATAATGCCTTAGCGTTCTGGAGAAGCTTAACCTTGAGTTTATGCGAAGCCTCCTGATGCAGCACTATTTGTTTTCCGTCACATTGAGACTTAATCTGTTGGCTGAAGTAAGGCTCTTCATAAGCTCCACCAACAAGGTCTAGTCCCATACCCAACTTCTTCGCCACCTGGATAGCTACATGGGTCCCTTTGAAACTTGTGAAGCGACCTACACAGATCAACCTGTCTCCCTTCTCCTTCTTGAAGGGATAAGCATCCAGATCAATTCCATTGTAAACGAAATTAACATCAGTATTAAGCTGTCTAGCGTATGTTTCCGCCATAAACTTAGATATAGCTATCAGATTCATCTTCTCACAAGGCTTGGATTTCCAGTTAAGACCTCCGTGATGAGTATGGCAAACGTGAGAAGCTAAACCGTCTCTTTTAGCTAGGTACTCGAATGCGAACCACCCATGACCGTGGACAATATCGAACCCCTTAAGCCTGTCCTTGAAGGTCTCGTAGTGTGCCTTCTCCTTCTCGTACCAGTTGATCTTACTCCAGTCTGTGCCGTAATCGAAGACGGGGTCAATCGTCTCGAAGACTTCATATCGTCCAATGGGTTTGCTTCCCTTCGCAGCGAATAGTGTGACGTCCTGTCCTAACTCGGCTAGGCCCGCACAAATATCGGCGCAAACTCGCTCAAGTCCGCCATAATGGAGAGGAGGCGAAGTCAAAAATGGAGTTGACAAGATCGATATCTTAAGTTGTTCCTTACGAGGGCCTACAGTCACAGGGGTCTCCTTCTTAATTGGAGCACCTTCACAGAAAAGGCTTAAATCGGGATGATAATCAAAAATGCCGGGGATCTCAGTTTTGTTGAAGCGTTTCCGCTCAGGCGTGAATCCTGCCTGCTTCATCACCCGGATCAACTCATGTTCATCAAAAACCGATTTGTGGCCTCCAAGAAGTAAAGCCTGGAGCTTCCCAAGCTGCGTTTCCGCTTTTTCGCATTCTATGTTTATTATGTCATAATCTGAGAGAGAGCCGGCAAGGTATTCCAGTATCAGCTTTTCAGCGTCGGGGACGGCTATTCTGATTAAGCCGCCGGGCTTGAGGACCCTATGGCATTCCTGGAGGAAGACTATGCCCTCGTCGGCTGTCAGATGTTCTAGGAAGTGGCTGGCGACCAGATAATCGAAGCTATCGTCCGGGAAGGGTAATGTTCGAGCGTCAAGCTGTTGGAAGCTGTAACCGTATGCTTTTGCGTAAGTTGCTAAATCTAGGGCGTCAATGTTAAGCCACTGCGTTTCTATAGTGTTCAGGAGCATGTTCACGAAGCAGCCCACATTCAGCCCCCGTTTCTTTCCTCCCTGAGGAATAGGCGTAGGCTTCGGGTACCAGTCAGTTTCCTTGTAGACTACTTTGTGAGTGGATCCACAGATCTCTTTTACTTTGTCTACCCACCACCTGTAAGGTTTGTCGCTATTGACGTGTGTTATGTCCTTGGTCTGAAATAGGTCGTCTACTTCTTTGTAGGCGATCCAGTGGACTCCTCTTTTGGCGACTCTAGCCATTTCTTTGAGGGCTTTGTCCGTGTGCTTTTCGGGTATGTGCTCCAGGAGTTCTATGCTTACTACTAGGTCGAAGGCGTTGTCTGAGAACGGCAATTCAAGGATGTCCCCCAGCTGCACGTCGTCGGTTGCTCTCATTGCGATACAGAAGGGGCTAATCTCTATTCCCTTCGAGGGAATGCCTGCATCGTTAAGTCTTTTCACGAGAAAGCCGTAAGCGCAGCCGACGTCTAGAACGCTTGCAGGCTTCAGTGACTTGATGTACTCGAGGAATTTTAGGTTTTCAGGAAAGTCTGCATAGTGTCCTCGGTAGCCTTTTGCTTCACCTTTGCCGTTGTATACGAAGTATTCTCTGTCGAACTGTTTTGCAAGTTCTTCCGGGCTTATATCCGCTGGAAGCTTCGTCATGGACACACTACTCATCTCCTTTCTTTGAGAGTTTATGGCCGATATCTGCTGTATTTATCTTCATTTTCTGCTCTTCGACCCAATGGCGCCAATCAACGCCTGGTTTATAGGTTACTTTAGTTTTTCCTTCGTCAAGAAGTTTTTTTGCTGCGTTGCCGTTGATATAGTGTGCTACTTTCTTTTCCCAGTCAACGTAGAGCCTTCCTATGTACGCTATCGACACCTTAACGTGAGGATTAACCATTTCTGCGAGGGTTTTATTCGACACCTCTAACATATGTTCTTCGGCGCAGAAAAGCACAAGCTCAATTTTCTCTGGCATCTTATCACCTCCTACACCCTCAGGGTCCTTACCTTCCCATCCGTCTGGACCGCTAGTTTACCGATATGCGAAAACCTGACCGCACTGAATACCCAAAGCTTGAACCCATGCTTCGCCGCCTTCTCGAAAAACGCAAAGTCCTCGCTCGGGGATGGCTTGTCCCAGATGAACCAGGGCTTAGGTATTTTTTCAAAGACCTCACGCTTGATTAAACAGTTCCCAATACCTGCTACATCTACAGTGAAAAAATTTGTTCCCTCTGTCCAGCCACCATCAGGCACTGCAACATATCCTTCAGATCCCTCCACTTTCTTCCAGATGTTGTAGGGGAAGCCCTCCTGTTTTTTTGCTCTGTACAGCGCCGTCACCATGTCTGCATCGCATAGGAGGAGCTGCCGTAGCGCCTCGTTGATGTCCGCGGGAGTCTCTGGCACGTGATCTGCGTCAATGAAAAAGACGTGGCTGCACCCCGCTTTCAGCGCGTCTTCGACCAGCTTGTTTCTGCTCACGGCTATGGGTACGCCTCGGCAGAGGAGGGGGACTTTCTCGCACCATGGAACATGATTGAATATAAGGGGACCGTAAGTTCTATGAGACCACTCCATCGTCGCCTCGCCGGTATGGCAGATACAGACCGCTATCTTTGGTTTTCCTTTAACCTCTAATCCATGTTCCCATGCCACTATTCATCCCAACCTTTTCATTACTCACCCTAGCTTCAGGGTCAGGGACGACTTCATCCTGTGCCTCGCCTCGGCTCCTCGGCTGAGCATCTCCCAGACAGGCTTCACGGCTACGGCTGGCGGTGGTTCTCTATATGCAACAAAGCCCCAATAGGCATCAGCAGCATCTGGCGTATCAGCTGGGACAACCTGTAAATCCACATACTCATCATTATCAACATCATCCTCAAGCGCCCCAGAGTTCCCTGTGGTGGCAGCACCAGTAACAGCAGCAACCACATTACTATCTGCACCTGCAATCCGAAGAGTAAAAGTATAAGTATTACCAACGCCTGGAGCAGCGGATAACAATATATAGAGCTTCTTCAGGGTGCAGACCTGCCCGAGAAGATATCTTAGGGCTTCGTTGGTAGACCAAAGTGTACCCGTCTCACCTGTAACTTTATTGTATTCTATGTTAGCATTATGAAGATCGTCAGAACCCCCTCCAAGCACGATACTTTCACCATCGATGTCGGCAACAAAGGTCATGCCCCAAACTGCTGAGGGCGCCACCGAAGGTGCATTCAGAGGCTCAACCATTAAAGTGAGAACATCGCCAGCAACCACATCAACTGTGTTGACTAAATCACTCCCTGTTGTGGCATCAGCAGTAATAGTGACCGTTAAAGCCTGACTTACCCCATTCTTTCTCAGAGTAAATCTGTAGCCCTCTGGGTCTGTACCAGGGTCTTCACTCAGCTTGACGTAAAAATTCTTGATTGTCCCTGCGGTAGGCACAACTTGGCGGAAATCGTTTTCAGTAGCGGTATAAGCAGTTCTAGCACACATCACCTGACCATATCTGGTAACTGTTTTGCTTAAGGGGCTAAGTTCCCCTCCTAGAATGAGGCTTTCATTCTCTATATCGCCCTCGAATACACAAGTCCAAGTGGCATATCTAACCGTAGGCGTGTTCTCAGGGACACATCGAATAGAAACCGTGTCGCCAGGGGAGACAACAATTTCATTCACCATGTCGCTGCCAGATGTAGCACCATCAGCAATCTCAACCGTTAGAGCACTTGGAGCACCATTCACCATCAGAGCGAAGGTGTATTTCGTACCTACCCCAGGCGAGCCATCCAATTTGACTCGGAGATTCTTAATCTTCCCATCGGTGCTGACAAGTTTATAGACATACAACTCTGTACCTTGCCATAAATACCCGCTGATAGGCGAGCTATACTTTGTGTCAGTAGCAGAGAGAGCAGCCTCTGTATAACCGCCAAATATCACCTGCTCCAACTAAAACACCCTCCGATACCTGATTCTAATCACCTGCTTGTCATCGTCGGTTGGCTTCCGCTCGCCAAGGTCAGTTACCTTACTTCGCCACGCCGTCAAACGTGACAGTTTCTCCCGACAGCTGGGCGAAGAGCTTCACCTTGTTGAAGTCGTCTAAGTCCATAGATTCGCATTCTCCTGGACTCAAGCAGAAACCATAGCCGCTGTAAGGCCTATTGTCATCACTGTCTCCTCCTATGTAGATGTCTCCGCTGTTGCTGCTGAGGCTCTTCACTTTCAATGATACTACGGCTCCGCTGTGCAGGTAGACTCCTCCAGACGCGGCTGTGATCTGGCGTATCGGTCCAGTCTTCAGCAATGTCGGCGTGCATATGTTAATTATCTCACCGCTTACCTTAGCTATGACGATTTCGCCAGAGATCTTGGCAATTACTGTTTCCCCAGAAATCTTCGACAGAATTGGGCCAGTTCCGCTTTCTAGCTCGACGGTTTCTCCGGATATTTTGGCTATGATCGTGTCGCCAGAGATCCTAGCCAATATGGGTCCAGTACCAGACTCTAATTCCACAGTCTCCCCAGAGATTTTAACAATTTGACTTGCTGGGAGTAATACCGTTTCCCCCGAAACCTTGGCGAGTATTGGTCCCGTTCCGCTTTCAAGCTCAACAGTCTCACCGGATATCTTGACAACTTGTGTGGCTGGAAGCAATACAGTCTCACCACTAATCTTGGCGAGAATAGGACCCGTTCCCGACTCCAATTCAATGGTTTCACCGCTAATCTTAGCGATGATCGTGTCACCTGAAGTCTTCGCGATGACGGTTTCGCCAGAAACCTTGGCGATCACTGTTTCACCGCTTACCTTAGAAATCACCTGACCAGAAACAACAACATAATCGCCAGAAGCCGTGATTACAAGCACTTTTTCCCCTGAAACCTTAGCGATGACTATTTCGCCACTGATTTTTGCAATGACAACATCACCTGATATCTTAGCTAATATTGGACCTGTTCCTGATTCTAGCTCAACAGTTTGTCCAGAAATGAGAACTACATTACCTGATGCAACTGTCACTGTTTCCCCAGAAACCTTGGCGATAACTATTTCTCCACTAATCTTTGCAATGACAACATCGCCAGATATCTTCGCGAGAATCGGTCCTGTGCCAGATTCTAGCTCAACAGTTTGTCCAGAGATGAGAACAACGTTACCTGATGCAACTGTTACTGTGTCTCCAGAAATCTTGGCAAGTATGGGTCCTGTTCCTGATTCAAGTTCCACAGTCTCGCCAGATATCTTTGCTATCACTGTCTCCCCCGAAACCTTGGCTAGAATCGGACCTGTACCAGACTCTAATTCGACGGTTTGCCCTGAAATCTTGACAGCTTCACCAGATATTTTGGCTATAACGGTCTCCCCTGATATCTTCACAACCTGAGTTGCTGGTAGTAGTACAGTTTCTCCTGAAACCTTGGCGAGTATTGGTCCCGTTCCGCTTTCAAGCTCAATGGTTTCACCGGATATCTTGACTACTTGGGTGGCTGGAAGTAGCACCGTTTCTCCGCTTATCTTTGCTATGACGGTATCACCGGAGATCTTTGCTAATATGGGTCCAGTACCAGATTCTAGTTCTATGGTTTCTCCTGAAATCTTGACCGCCTGAGTAGCAGGAAGCAATACTGTTTCGCCAGATATCTTGGCGAGGATGGGGCCAGTTCCACTTTCCAGTTCTACAGTCTCGCCACTGATTTTTCCAATGATTGTCTCGCCAGATATTTTAGCCAAGATCGGACCAGTGCCACTCTCTAGTTCAATCGTCTCACCAGAAATCTTGGCTATCACCGTTTCCCCTGAGATGGCTACGGTTGCAAGTACAGTCTCCCCAGATATTTTAGCAATGATTGGTCCTGTACCAGACTCTAATTCGACGGTTTCCCCTGAAATCTTGACAACCTGAGTCGCTGGAAGTAATACAGTTTCCCCTGATACTTTCGCTAGGATTGGACCTGTACCTGATTCAAGTTCAACAGTTTCTCCGCTAATCTTTGCAATGACAGTATCACCTGAAACCTTTGCTAGTATGGGTCCAGTGCCAGATTCCAGTTCAACGGTCTCGCCGGATATTTTCGCGATGACTGTTTCCCCTGAGATGGCTACGGTTGCAACTACAGTCTCACCAGATATCTTGGCGATGATGGGTCCAGTGCCGCTCTCCAGTTCGACGGTTTGTCCTGATACGAGAACTACAGCTCCAGACGCTATAGAAACATCTAGTCTGCCTGCTACCGTCTGCAAAGCAGCAATTTGCTCGCTACCTAGGATCAAAACCACTTTTTTTCCTGTATAACTCATTTTATTGTCCTCTTCCTCTCTGTCCGCTCATTTTCTTATAGAGTGTTGGCTGTTGTGCTTTCTCAACTCTCGTTCTTGCGGGCAGCTTAACTGTTCCACCCCAAGGATGATGCTGAAAGACTGTTTGGTTTCCACATTTTGGGCTTGGACATGTCAAAAGCGTTGTTTCATTTGGTACTACTTTGGTATGACCGCACCATGCACAGCGCACAGTCTTTGTAGTCGACAACTCTGTTCCATGAATTCGTTCAATACAAATAACTTTGGCGGTCCCACTCAGATCAGCAGCGCCTAAATTTGTGCCCTGCACAAGTAATGTATGTGCCGCGGCAAAAGTTGGGTCAATATCCGCAGTTGAGGTTGACACAACCTCATTATACATGAGTGTTGTAAAAGCATCCGTATAACCTTCTATTGCTATTAGCCCGTCTATCCATGTGCGCATACGCAGGTTTTGGTTGAAGGTGGACCAAAGCATTGTAATTTGAAGTTCAGTTCCTATTGGAGTCGTGTACGGCATCGCCAAACCAGTATCCACATCTATAAGAATTTCTGTACTACGAACTGCTGGTATAGGTGGCATAGGATCCACAACAAACGGAAAACGAAATGGTGGTGCTAGTGCTGCGGCAGTTGGACATAAATAAAATAGTTTGAAGCGTTCATTAAAATGTAAGGAGTGGAGAATGTCTGCTTCAGTTTTTGAACGCCACACTTCAGCTTGGTAGTCAGGTCTCCCTTTTCCTGTGGTGGTAACAGCAAATGTTCTTCGTTCAGACATTTATTTTCCTCCAGGAAACTTGGGCATTTGAGGCAAGGCTGGTGAAGGAATAACTGGTGTTGCCACTGGTTGAGTTATAATCGGATTCACTATGATATCCACCGAAATAGTGTGATCAAACGTATCATCAGCATTTCGGATAACAACCATGAAGTAATCGCCTCTTTTCACTGGAAAATACAGATTAAAGATGGGTGTTACATCATCTAACGCTAAAGTGATTCCTGAATCAGTTGGGACAATACCGGTTTGTCTTCCTCCAGGTCCACCTTGTAAGTGTACGACAGCAACTTCTACAAGGGCAGCGCATCCTAGAGGCCAATGTATAACAACCGTAGATACAAATCCGTTTATGGGACAGGGCTTTTTTACCTCAACTCCCGTAGCAGCATCTACGGTTTCTCTGAAGTCCACTGTTCTAGTGGATTCGATAGGGGGAGTTACGGTGGACATTCACCCATCCCTTTTTATGGCTGTCTCTCTATTTCATCAAATTCGATATTAACCGAAAATTCTATACCAGCTCCGGTTACCCCAACTTCCATAAATCTGAGCCATGTTGTGGTATTCCATGCTTCAGCTGCAATTATTGGTCTATTGAATTTTTCTAGCCTCTCTGGAACAGTTGCCACGGGTTTACTGAACCCTTTCAGGTCTTCCCAAACGGCGCCATCTTTGCTATATTGAATCATTATGTTTGCTATTCCGTTGCCTTCGAGCTGTAGTTCCCAGATTTTCGCTACCATCCCTTGATCCAATTGGATAACACCAGCAACAGCCGCATTTATTCGCTCAGTGTCTAATGTTATTACACCGGCTACGCCCGTAAGTGTTCCTTGGAACATCCATAAGTCACCCATGTTTATCACCCCATGAACTCCATTACACTTCTACGTACTTCGTCCAAGTTTCTGCTCAGTGGAATCGGTTGCTGAATTTTATAGGCTCTAACAAACGGGTCCGTTGGAATCCGAGTTTCACCAGGATAAGTCATCCAATGAGCACGTTCTCTCCTCGTCATCAGATTATAAAGCAACACTGGATCTCTGATCAGTTCAACGTTGTATTCGGCATATTCGAATGCCACATCAGCCAATATCGCCATGTTTGTCATATTGAAAGACGACATTTGCATATGCATGTACGGTAAGACTGGAAGCTCTATTTCTCCTCTCCAGTAACCGAAATCGCTTGGAACAGTATCATCCGTTGTTGCAATCCCCAGATAAACAATTTCTTGGGTTCCCACTGCCAGAAACAGGAAGTTCCGCAACATATATGGGCTGACTTTCCATCTTGATGCTACAATTTTGTCGTTGTTGTCGAACCACCACATATCCGTTTGCCGTTCAGCGGGCAAAACGCCCCATGGCCATAGGAACCGTCCTGAGCTACTGTTTGCTGCTATGAGTCCTGTTCGTGCTGCCCAGTTAGGAAGTGGAAGCGCTCCATAATTGATTTTTTCGAAGCCTTTATTTGTTCTTGCCAAGATGCGATATGCGAGGATTCCTTGAAACATGGGAAATGAAACAACGAGATTGCCGAAGCCTACACGCTTGTTGTAGACTTATTCGTTCTCTTTGACAAATCCCATGTCATCTAAAATCTGAGTCTCTCTTCTTTTCACTATTTTTCACACTCTCACACAATGAATAGGTGTGGATTGCCTTTAAAGTTTTTTGTATTGATGTTATTGACATTTATCACTGAAGCCATTCTGGAACAAATCAGACATTTTAAATTTTCAATCTTTCTATTATCCGTTTTGCCACCAGATTCCAAGTGTGTTTTTTTGCTTTTTCGCTTATTTCCTTCGGGTTTGTTTCTAGTTTTAAGGCTGCTATAAGGTCTTCTTTCGTGTTCCAGATTACGTGTTCAAGTGAACCCATCGTTCTTGGCATGTATAGTAGTTTAGGCACGATAAGTAGCGCTCCACAAGTGGCTGCTTCAATTCTCGTTAAGCCGGACTCACCGAATTGTGTGCAGCAATAGTAGTGCGCCTTTCTAAAGAACTGATTTTGCATTTCAAGCCATTTCATCCAGCGCGTAGTATGTAGAATCTTTAGTCCTGTTGTCGGTAGCACTTCTTTATAGATTTTGAATATTTGCGCGTAGGCTAAGCCACGTGCTGAGAGGTCTTGACACTTATCGAGGAAAACAGCTTTCTCGTCTTGTTCAGGATAACAATAGTTAGGATCTGCCCCCCAACCTGCATACACAAATTTTTTAGAGCTTGATGGCAAGGGATTCGTAACCGTAAAAACGGTGTCATATAGTTGATCCCAACCCTGAAAATCGCTGTCGAGATATAGCATCACTTTCTGCTTTGTCGCTTTTCTAACGGCAGTATAGTAGGCTGGCTCTGATCGCATACGCTTCATGGCTACAGCGGAGAATATGATGCTGTGGTCAGCGGGCTGAATGACGCTATCATGGTCTCTCTGGAACCTGCACTCGTAGCCTAGTTTTATAAAAGCATCTCGAAGAAACCATGCAACAGCCTGGTTAAAGGCGTAAAGTTGCTCAAGCTTAGCATTTTCCGAAAGGTTACTAATCAGGTTAATCATTTGTGAGCGATCCTTCACTTTTTACATACAGTCCAAAACCACGCCGCCCTTTTTTTGGCTTCACACTTCAACTTTTGATAGTTGATGGATTCAAGAGATAAACCGTTTTCATTCACCATTTGAACTATTTGCTCTCGACTGTATCCAATGGTTTTCTCTTTCTCAATAAGGGTTATGTCTAGCAAGTTTATCTGTGGATCATGGTAGGTAATCACTTGAAAAACAAGTAGTCCTAAAGGTTTTAAGACCCGAAAGGCTTCCTTAAGGTAGTCGCATGTTATTTTTTTAGGAATGTGTTGGAAGCAGGCAACTGAGTAGACTAAATCAAACGTAGCATCTTGAAACGCGGATAGTTCGTTGCCTTTTGTCACATGGAAATACGCGTTTTTAAGGTGAGAAAGTCGTTTAGCGCCAAGCTTCAGCGCCTTTTCTGAAATATCAACTCCATGAACCTCACGCACCATAGGCGCAAAGGCTTCCATAAAATGCCCAACTCCGCAGCCGATCTCAAGTAAGACCTGGTTTTTGTTTAGCCATCCGATTGGGAGATTAATGATTAACTCGTTTAGTCTAGGATATGTTGTATAGCCGTGATAGCCTTCTAGGTGTATGCGATCCCAAACAAGCCGATTATTACTTAGTATATCCTCCGTTTTTATGCACCTCCATAACAAAGCAGTTTGGGTATGACGAAGATTGTTGGAATATCAACCATTGTCAGCTCACCTCAAAAAGAAAAATGGGTCTGATGCCATGCCAGGTATCCAGAAGGGTAAACCCCATCAGCTTCTCAACCTTTTCCACGAACTCTCTTTCAGTAAACGTATATAGTTGCTTTTTGTCTTCGTTCAACCAGGATATTTTCTGTGAAGACATTGGAACTTCAAAAAATAGTTTCTGCGCCCTCCCGGCAAAGGCGTTTAATGAAGTAAATGCTGCGTCTATTCCCTTGTTAAGAATATCATGGTGAAACACTGATAAAAATAGGACGTTATCAAACTTAGTATGTGACTCAGAGAGATACTTGAACCATCTCGCAACATGGTATACAATTTCTAGATTACTCTTTGTCGAGAGATAATTAGTTACGGCTACACGTTTAGGACAGTCATCAATAGCGGTCACTCTGAACCCCCTTTTTGCCAACTCAATACTAAAATAGCCTTCGCAGCAGCCAACATCTAAGACGGACTTGCCAATCAAATGTTGGAGGAGATATTCTAGGCGATTAGGTGAGTCTTTTCTCCACACGTTGAAATCTTTTACGCGTTCATCTGCGACTGGTTGATAGACGTTTCGCCCATTGTTTAGCTCTATCAGAGTTTCAACGAGGGGAAAGTCTCCTTTAGTTCGTCCAGTTCGCTTCGTGTCTAGGCATAGGGGACTATTACTTATGGCAGCGTTTACGTCTGTGACTATGTTAAGATAGCTCATTATGCAGAGGCGATGGAACCCGTCACAGACGTTGATTCTGCCATCTTCGCCGAAGTACACCATTATAGGATATGTAACGTGAGAATGTTTCTCATCGAAGATCACGGATTGTTCGGGATCATACCCCTTTTCTTTAAAAAGATGGTATAGCTCGATAACCTCTTGCTGCCTCCGCTGTATATCTGCCTCGTTTATGCAGCCATAGAACCAGCGTCCTTCTCTCAGGGTTTCTCTGCCCCACTTAATGTAAGGCGAATCGGTTAAATCCTCGCCCCTCAGATACGCGTTTAAGGTGTCAGATAGTCTTTTTCTGAGTGGTTCTGTTAGTTGATTCATTAGCATAGTGTTTTTCACCCTGAAAATCGGTGGCTGAACATAGCCTCCAGCCAAGGCTTTTGCGTATATTTTGGGGTCGGTCATGTTAGCCTCCGCCTCTCCGCGAGTTCAATAATGGTTTCCCATTTGTCATACCAAGTGATCCAGTCGTTGCTCCATTCTTTAGCTTCTGCGCCCATTGTGGCTAACTGTTTTGGGTTCTTCAAAGCTTCACTGATCGCTTCTGCCAACAGTTTTGGCTGCTCCTTGGGAACTATTGTTAGGTGTTGGCCGTTACCTGTTGTGAATAGATTATGCGTTGCCTTATAGGCTTGAGACATTGGCTTCCCCACTTGATCTTTCGCCGTCTGAAGGCTGCTACGAGAAATGCCTTGCACGCGGATTATGTCAGACACTATGGGCGCAACTCCTGAATCAAACGCTTCCGAAATAGTTTTAGAAAAGGCGTCGCCAGACGTGTAGTGGACAAAAATATCACAGTCTAACATGAAACTGCGAACCATCTCGCGAGGTATGAATGGAACAAAATTAACTTTTGGTAGATTTTTTAACTTGACAAACCCAGGTTCCGTAAGAACGGGGCCTCCAAACATCTGCACTAGCTTGAGTTTGTGAGGTTCAGAGAAACCCTGAAAATCCAATATTGGATATATGATGTTCACATCGTCTGAAAGAAGATTGGTGGCCGAAAGGAAATGTTCGGGTTTTTTGTATGGGTTCTCTGTCATAAGAGATCCTACAAGCTTCTTTCCGTTCCTCCGGGAGAAGGGCGTTTTTTCTGAGGCAGGCAGATTGATTCGTCCATTTGGTACAAAAAACGTTTCGTCATAGTTAAAGTTCATATTTGACGCTTTGAATACTTCACATACATTCATATCGAGGAAAGTCACTAGGTCGCAGACGTTGGTTAGGTTTACGAGTTTGGGATTAACATAGCCATTATGGAAACTGGTTTTACCGTATCCGTCTACCTGAAACATGATGGGCGGCTTTATTTTTTTGCGTGGTTCTTCATTAAGCACTACATCATATATGCTTGTCCAGATCACGTCACAGTTGTTAAGTTCTCGAAGAAGGTCTTCTTTGACAGATAGTTCGGGATGCCCCGCGTAGCGTGGAAACACGTCTTTTGGATCAAACTCTCTGACTGTAACGCCTAGTCTTTCTAATGCTTCTTTTGATAGGGCCACATCTTCAACAGTTTTTCGTAGGAAACGGCTTTGCCACCATAGAATACCTATTTTTAATCTTGGTTTCGGTGATACACAAACAGGAAAGAGGTCTTCATATTGAGTGGCTATTTTGTTCCAAGTCCATTTCTTAAGGATTGTTTCTCTCGCTTTTTCTCCAATTTGTTTAGCTAGCTCTGGATTATCCATAAGTCTTTGGATAACTGCTGCAAACTCTGATGAATCGGCGTCTACTGGAAGAATAAAACCGTTTTCGCCATCAATAATAGTTTCTTCTACATCTCCCACCTTAGTGGTTATAACAGGAAGACCACAGGACATGGCTTCATATACTACAAGCGGATGGGCCTCGTGTATGCTTGTTACGAGCAGACAATCTACTGAGTTATAAAAAGATGGCATTTCTTGATGAGGAAGATAATTCTCATCTTCAGCCTTGTAACCTGCAACTTTTAATGTTACTCCTGCCTCTTCAGTAATCTTTTGAGCTAATTGAAAACGTTTAATAAAACGGTGAGTTCGTCCAACCCAACCAACAACAAATTTTTCATGCGGAATTCTTTGAGGTTTAAACTTTTCTGTATCTGTGCCATGACTCAAAAGCAAAATTTTCTTCTTTGGATAACGCGTTTTAAGAACCTGTTCTATCTGTTTGTTATTTGCTCCTAGAATGTTAAATTTGCTGCAATTATACTCGAAGACTTTACGTGCATCCAGTTGACCCCCTCCGGCTATGCAAACAACAGTATTCTTTGGATTTAGTCTATCCATTAGCCATTTGGTAGCCCAAGGATAAACAAGAACTACATCGAAACGGTCAGGGTTTACGCGTTTTTCTTTAAAATCAGCGATATCCACGATTCTTGAATAAATGTTTGGTAGATGCTGGACAAGTTCTTTACTAGCTATATCCCAAGCCCAGCCATAAATATCAACAATTATTAAGACATTTACAGGTAGTTTGATTCTACGTTTAGTGTATTCCTCAATTTTATGTTTCAGTATTGTTTTGTTCCTTTCCATGTCTCCTCTTTCGTGAGGCGTAAAACGGTACTTATGAATCACGCGCGCCTCAGGATTTATGTGTATTTTAGCACCAAGTAAGTAAATTACTTTGTAGGCGAAATCCTGGTCATCGTATCCCCATGCGCCATCGTAATCTTCTGTAAAACCACCGATCTTCATAATTTCTGAACGGCTAAAACATAGATTTCCACAGCGTATTTTATATAACTCGTCTTCTGTAAGGATGTTCCGTTTCGCTGTGATGTTTTCGTCACATATTTTTCCGTTTCTGTCCGCTCTGAAAAGTTTGCCTGTTAACACTTTTTTTGGGTTAAAATAGTATTTGTGAGCTCTGATAAAGTATGGTAGTGGGTCACAATCGGCATCGAGTAATATAACACAATCGTTTTGGGCTTTTTGGATGCCAATATTGCGGGCTCTTTGTTGCCTGTAACCTTTCCTTTCCTGTTGAATGTATTTGATGTCTGGAAAATATTTTTTAATCATTTTATCTGTTTCGTCGTCGCTTCCATCATCTACAACTATAATCTCGTCTTGCTTAGACAATTGAGGATTAAGAGATGTTAGAGTTTCTTTGAGCATGTCCTTCATGTTGTATGAGGTAATGATAACGCTACAAGGAATTTCTCTTTCAGGCACGTAGAGTTTAGGTGGGAAAGGAGGTTCGACGTCAGGTTTTAATTTAATATTAAATATCATGCTTAAGGCGTCGGTTTCAAGGGAGGTTATAACTTTGTTTTTATGTAAAAGTTTGAACCCTTTTTCTGCAGGTATGACGAGAACCGTGATGTAGAGTGTGGACTTCTCTCTTTTTAAGAGCAGTTTCACTTCTTTTCCGTATTCTGCTAGCCACAGAGTTTCGCCTATTCCAGATAGTTGTGGTGTTATAGTTTTTCCGTCTGGTCTCTTGACAACTATGGTACGCATTTTTTAGCCTCCAAAATATAATGAGGCTAAAAATATTTAACTTTACAAAAAAAAGGGGAGTTTGGCGTGTTTAGTGTACAATCACAATGATTTCCCAATCGCCGACTTCGGTATATGCTGCTTCAAGCCCATGTGGGTTACATACTGCCGCGCCGCATCGCACTGTAACTACTAAGTCGTTGGGTCCAGCGGCGGCGGGAAAACCCGTTTTTCCCACCCAAAGAGCTTCAGCTATTTCTGCGATATAGCCCGATTCGCTGCTGATGACTAGGGGTTGGATTACGCGCTCACATTTGGGGATGTGCACTGTAAACTGAGAGTTTACGTCCAATTCTACGTCGTCTTGGGTGACCCGTATGATGCGTAAGCCACCAGCCAAAGCCGTAATAGTTCTCCCGACATTTGTTGACATTGTTTATCACCAAGGTCAGACGTTCGGTGCGAACACGTTCAGGTATGTCCATTCTCCAAAGACTAATCCAAGAAGTCTGGGAGATATCGTTTCGGTTCGAGTTGGATAGAATTGCAATCTTGCCCCAAGATCAGGTGTCAGAAGTAATGCTCCAGGCGTATGATATTGGTAAACTGGTTTGTCACATTCAACCTGAACATCTCTTAGAATGGAGCTTCTCCATGGGAGATATGTTTGCCCCTGAGTGGTGTACTGGAATTGGCTAATCGTCGGCGTGGTGCCTGATTCGACAACGCCATTTTTCATGATAGCGACGACGCTTCTCTGATCAATCGTGGCTGCGACTCCTGTTGTGACCCAGTTGGTAGTGTACCAGATGGCTGCTGTTCCGAAGATGTAACCCGGCACGTTGACTACTGCGGCTATGTCCCAGTTGTTTTTAAGGTTTACAGCATCACCTATTGCTCTTAAGTCACGGCTGATTAACACTTGAGCGCCAAGTTGGCCTGCTCTCGGAAGTTCTGCAACTTCATCTTCATTGTATGGTTTGTTCTCAAAACGTGCTTTAGCGTAAGCGGCACAATCAATGAAGAATCCTTGTTGGGCTCTGAAATCTTCTGCTACTGCAGGAGCCGACTTTTCAAGAGTTGCCGCGTAATAATCAAGAAATTCTACGAGTCGGGCAAGTTCTAATGCTGAAAGCTGTGCAACTTCGAAGGTTCGTGTTCCTCCAGTTAATACTGGGAGGTCGCCGAAAATGTTTCTTGCTGTTGGTTTGTAAGGTTTACCTTGTGCGATATCCGTGCGTATTTCTGCCATTTTACTGTTGAGTTGTGGGAATGATTCTCTCAAAGTATATCACTTATCAGAATCGAGGAAATCATTTAAAACCGTTTTTGTATCAATAGTATATTATATACTGTTAGAGAGTGTGAATAGTGAGTCGGCAGAAAACAATCCCAATAAGAAAAGAGGAAGAACACCAAGTACGCACTTATATTAGAGCTTCAGATCATAAACGTGTCGACCTTTTTGCACGCAGAAATGATATGCGAATCATAGATGTATATCGATTGTTAACAAGATTCTTTCTCGACCATGATGGAAAAACCAAGCCAGAAACAGACAAAACAGGTGTCCATTTATCGCTTAAAACCTTTCGACTTTTAGATGAACAAATGGAAAAGTATGGAGTAGATAGTGATGTACTAATTTATAATTTGTTAACAGCAACAAAGGATCTGTTCAGAGCCAGAGTGTCTAGAGTAAAATAAACCAAAAAAATTTGAAATTATGTTTTTTGTCCTGTTTTCATTCGTCTTCCTCATCAGTTTCTTCCCAGTCTTCTTCCTCAATCAAACTTTTCACCTCCCAAATATTAATATCTTTGAGAGAGAAATTAATAAGGGTTTACTAGAAGATATAAAAGGCTTAGAAAACGACGTTTTCAAGATTTTGAACTAGAACGCCCTAGTTGAAACCCTTACGAGTCGAACTACATCTGAAGTTGTATCGTGAATTTGTCCCGGTAATATACGCCCACTTGCAAGTGCTCGAACAGAACCATAACCAGGGTTATTCTTCGTGAATAATGTGGGCAGATTAGGCAGACGTCTAGGCCATGGCAAAACTATGTCGGTTATCGGTTGATAACTGGTGCCTAATGGTCCATTTCCCAATTTTTTGTCTCCTTTAGAATCTTCTGCCTATTCCTGCATGATTTAGAGGACGAAGTGACACCTGCCGTTCCATAGATCTTACTACAGATTCTGGCTCTACAGTTTCGATTGCGGGAACAGGAATCTCAGGGGCAGTTGGTAATACAGGCAACTCTGGAAGAGTCGGCAATGCTGGAAATCCGTTTGTTGGAAATTCAGGAAAAGCAGGGGCTCCTTCTGGTGGTACGGGTAATCCATTTGTTGGAAGTGCAGGAAGAGCTGGCAATTCAAAATCAGGAATAACAGGTAAATCAATAGGGAATCCTTCTGGAGGTGTAGGAAGAGCCGCTTTAATACCTCTTGATCCCCTTCGCATCATACTGTTCAGTTGTCTTCGCATACTGTCGGCCGAAGCCATTGCTTGTTTGAGAGGATCCATTTTTCTCCTCTCACTTAACAGCTTGTAGTGGTAAATCTAGGGCCTCAGAAATGCCTTCGCCAATATCCTCTGGAGCCTTCGTAAGCCCATCTAGAACCTTATCCACACCTCTATGTGGACCGTTTGTTCCTAATGGGAGACTGTCAAGTCCCGAGGTAATTGCTTCTCCGGCGCCCTTAACGCCGTTCAGCAATCCATCCAAAATGTCGTTTACCACACGATGTGGCGCTTCTTTTGGCATCATGCTCATGTTTTTCACACACTCTCAGATTCTTCTGTTTAACTAATTAAAGCATTGACGTTTTAAAGTTTTCTATCTCTTCATCTGATTCAACAGAAAACGTGGCAAGGGGAGGTTAGGCGGTGGGGCGGGAAGAAGACTTTCAAGGTTGAGTCCTGGATTAGAACTCGATAATGGACCAAAGTGTCGTGCTCTTCTCTCAGCCTCAGTTCGAGGTGTCCCACCTCGTCTTGCTCCAGCTCGACCAGTCAATAAACCTGTACCTCTAGGTGCTAAAGGAAACTCTGGAAGTTTGGGAAGTTCAAATTTTTGAGGCATCATAATTCACATCTTAAATTTAGGTGGATCACTCTTAAAGATTTATCCTTTTCGAAATAGTTTCCAGTATATATAAAGCAACGTCAGACTTACTCCAAGAACTATCTTATTCCTGAACACAAATTTTTTAAGCATTATTCTTCTTCCATGAAGGTTCTTATGATTGCGACTGTGGAAGGGGCTACGCGGTCTTGTTTAAGATACTCCTCTAATTCAGGT
>Ga0208325_1000044_pt1 | contig 31538 bp, 29 predicted proteins | sample PL_2010_330m_FD_185486 | JGI IMG/M metagenome (GOLD analysis project Ga0208325, IMG submission 185486) | Freshwater microbial communities from Powell Lake, British Columbia, Canada to study Microbial Dark Matter (Phase II) - PL_2010_330m... | ecosystem: Environmental > Aquatic > Freshwater >...
TCTTGACAATGATATTGCCGGGAATGTAAAGAGGGTGGGGGAGTATCTCACTGCCGGACTGGAAGACCTGAGGCAGAAATTTCCGCTTATCACTGAGGTGCGGGGGCGTGGGCTGTTAATAGCCATGGAATTTAGCCGTGATATTGCCCCCTCAGCAGTAATGGCTTGTCTTGAGAGAGGCTTATTGGTTAATAAATTGAAGCCCAATGCCTTGCGTTTTATGCCTCCCCTTATTATTGGCAACCAGGAGGTTGATGAGGCGCTGGACATTTTGGATAAAGCGTTATCCAGCCTGGTTAGCTAGGCGGGAAGACGTGAGAGGTTGAGATGGAGCCGTTGGACGCGGAAAATCTGGACGAAAAATATGTTGCGGTAAATGGGCTTAACATTCGCTATATTGTAAGAGGCAGTGGTTCTCCCCTTGTGCTTATTCATGGCTTTGGCGAGTTTCTGGAGGTCTGGTGGCTTAATATCGCAACCCTGAGTGAACATTACCAGGTATATGCTATGGATATGCCCGGACATGGATTGTCCGATAAACCTAAGATTGATTATGACCTTGCCTTTGCCACTGAATTTGCTTCTGGGTTTGCGCAGGCTCTGGGGATTGAGCACGCCAGCCTGATAGGGCATTCCCTGGGCGGGATTGTAGCTACAAGTACGGCTATTAACTTTCCTGAGAAAGTGGACAAGCTTATTCTGGTAGATAGCGCCGGTCTGACCAATAACGAATCTGATTAAAGGAGGTTTGGTATGTCGGATAAGGTAGTATTGGCTTACAGTGGTGGATTAGATACCTCAGTAGCCATTAAATGGCTAAAGGAAAAGTATAACCAGGATGTTATTGCCGTTAATATTGATGTGGGCAATGAGCGTGATTTTTCGGCTATCCAGCAAAAGGCACTAGATGTCGGTGCCGTGAAGTCACTGGTGAAGGATGCCAAGGAGTCATTTGTTTATCATTTTATTTTTCCCGCTTTACAGGCAGGGGCTATCTATGAGGGTCAATACCCATTAGCTACTGCGCTATCCCGTCCGTTAATGGCTAAGTTACTGGTGGATGTAGCCGTGGCGGAGGGGGCTTCAGTAGTGGCTCACGGTTGCACTGGTAAAGGGAATGACCAGGTGAGGTTTGAGGTGAGTATTAATGCCCTGGCACCAGGCCTTAAAATTATAGCCCCGGCTCGGGAATGGGGCATGACCCGTGAGCAAACCATTGACTATGCTCAGCGTCATAGCATTCCGGTGCCGATTACTGCCACCAGCCCCTATTCAATTGATGAATGCCTCTGGGGGAGGAGTATCGAGTGCGGGGTTCTTGAGGACCCCTGGGTTGAGCCACCCGATGATGTGTTTACCTGGACAACGTCGCCTGCCGAGGCTCCCAATAAGCCAGATTATGTGGAGATTGGCTTTGAGAAGGGCATCCCGGTTACTGTTGACAGGGAGAAAATGGGTGGTGTAAACTTAATTAGGCGGTTAAATGAGCTGGCCGGAAGGCATGGGGTGGGGAGGATTGACCATATAGAGAACCGGCTGGTAGGGATAAAGTCAAGAGAGATTTATGAAGCACCGGCAGCGACAGTGCTACTGCGAGCCCACCAGGCTCTGGAGGCGATGACTTTATCCAAATCCCAATTACGTTTTAAGCAAAAAGTAGCTACGGAGTATGCTGACCTTATCTATAATGGTATGTGGTTTACCTCACTGCGTCAGGATTTGGCTGCCTTGGTTAAGAGTTCACAACGGTTCGTTACCGGAGACGTGCGGGTAAAATTATTTAAGGGAAGTTGCAGCGTGGTCGGGCGGAAATCACCAAGGTCACTATACGACTATGGTCTGGCTACCTATGATAAGGGTGATGTTTTTGACCAGAGTGCGTCCGCTGGTTTCATTCACATCTGGGGATTACCGGTTAAAACCCAGGCTCAGGTGCAGCCAGTGACTGAGGATGAGTCGGGTGAATATTGAATTAGACAAGGAGGTGAGCTATCGGATTAGATGGAGAGACGGTATAATAGAATTAGTGCCAAAGAATTATGGGTAATAAAAACTAAAAAGCAAGGAGGTAGTTGAAGTGCCCAAAAAGAAGGAATTGTTACATTGGTATGAGCCGTTAACGCCGTTAAGTTTTTTGGAGCGGATTGCTTATGTCATGCCCAATAGGCCGGCGGTAATTGACGGAGACAGACAGTGGACGTGGAAGGGGTTTTTTGACCGGGCGAACCAGCTAAGTAATGCCCTTAAGGGCATTGGGGTTAAAAAGGGTGACACCATCGCTTTCCTGTGCCGTAATTTCGAGCCTCACCTGGTGGCTCATTATGGCGTCCCGCTGAGCGGGGGCGTCTTCGTCTCCATCAACTATCGCCTCTCCGCCCCGGAGATTACCAGTATTGTCAACCTCTCTGAGGCTAAGGTCATGTTTGTTGACGCCGGGGTTGCTCACCTGGTGAAACCGGAGGACATGCCCAATGTAAAGACCTATATCAACATCAATGACGGGAAATATTACGGGGAAACTCCCAAGAAGGAATTGCCCGGGGTTGATTATGAGGAGTTTATCGGTAAGGCGAGTAAAGAGTATATTAAGTTGGAGCTTGACGATGAGAACGACCTCATCGCTATTGATTACACCAGTGGCACCACCGGTAAACCCAAGGGGTGCATGTATTCTCATCGTAGCACCTACCTTCATGCTTTAACTAAAATCATAGAACATTCGGTGAATCAGTATTCGGTATATCTCTGGTGCCTGGCTATGTTTCACTGCAACGGGTGGTGCTGGACCTGGGTGATGGCTGGGGTGGGGGCAACCAGTATCTGCATGCCCGCTCCTAACGCCAAGGAGATGTGGGAGCTCATCGACAAACACAAGGTAACCCATATGGCTGGAGCCCCTATTCTCTTTCTCCGGCTGGGTCAGTATATGGACGAGATTGGGGCAAAGAAGTTCCCTAAGAAAGTAATCATCAATAATGCCGCGGCTCCTCCGCCGGAGACCATGCTTATCGATATGGAAGGTAAAGGTGCCGAAATAAGGCACGCCTACGGCCTCACCGAGACCTACGGACCTTTCACCATTTGTGAATGGAATCCTGATTGGGATAAGCTACCTTTTGAGGAACGAATCTCAATGAAGATGCGCCAGGGGGTGCCTGACATCACCGCCGGAGAACAAAGAGTAGTTACCGGGGAAGGGACTGAGGATGACCCCTGGGTGGATGTGCCCTGGGATGGGGAAACCATGGGAGAAATTCTCCAGCGGGGTAACGATGTGGTCCGGGGATACTATAAGGCACCCGAAGAAGATGCCAAAGCCTTCCAGGATGGTTGGATGAAAACCGGTGATGGCGGTGTGATACATCCCGATGGCTATCTTGAGGTAAAGGACAGGTTTAAGGACCTTATCATCAGTGGTGGGGAAAATATCATCGGCACCGAGGTGGAGAACGCTATATATGAGCACCCTGATGTTGATGAGGTGGTCTGTTTCGGGAAGCCGGATGTAAAATGGGGTGAGGTGGTCAAGTGCCTGGTCCACCCCAAGCCGGGGAAAAATCCCGCCGAAGAGGAGATTATAAAGTTCACCCGCGACCGCCTGACTCACTTTAAGTGTCCCAAGGAAATAGAGTTTGGTGAAATACCCAGAACCTCGGCAGGCAAGGTTCAGAAGTATCTCCTGCGCCGGAAAGAGAAGGAGAAGATGGCGGGGGATAAAGGCGTACCGCGGGCATAGTAAAAATTCAAAAGGGGAAGAATCTAAATAAGCCTTATTCGTGGTCGATTTAATAAGGATGTTGATGAATCGGTCGCCAAATATATGTCTTCTATTTCCTTTGATTGGCGATTATATCACTATGACATCGCTGGCAGTATTGCCCACGCCAGGATGCTGGCCAAGCAGGGTATAATTTCAGAGAAAGAGGCTGAGATTATTGCCCAGGGGCTGACGGCTATTGGCGGGGAAATAGAGCAAGGTAAATTTGAGTTTAAGCCTGGACTTGAGGACATACATATGAATATCGAGTCCAGGCTTATTGATTTGGTAGGTGAGGTGGGGGGTAAGCTCCACACCGCCCGCTCTAGAAACGACCAGGTGGCTTTGGACTTGCGTCTTTTTGCCAAGGAGGCAATCGCTGAGACCCTGGTCAAGCTGAGGGATTTTCAGCAGGCTCTAATTAGCCTGGCGGAAGCCAATAAGGATGTGGTCATGCCGGGATACACTCACCTGCAGCCCGCCCAGCCGGTACTGCTGGCTCATCACCTTTTAGCCTATTTTGAGATGCTCCAGCGGGATATTGACCGCTTTAGTGACTGCCTGAAGCGTACCGATGTCATGCCCTTGGGCAGTGGGGCGATAGGTGGCGTAGCCTATAACATTGACCGGGAATTCTTAGCTCGCGAACTGGGCTTTGGCCGGATAAGTCAAAATAGTATTGATGCTGTCTCGGATAGGGATTTTGTAATTGAGTATGAGGCAGCGGCTAGCCTGTGTATGATGCACCTCTCCCGCCTGGCTGAGGAGATTATTTTATGGTCTTCAGCCGAGTTTGATTTCGTTGGGCTTGATGAGGCTTATGCCACCGGCTCAAGCATTATGCCCCAGAAGAAGAACCCGGATGTAGCTGAGCTGGTTCGGGGTAAGACGGGGCGGGTCTATGGCAAACTTGTGGCTCTGTTGACGACAATGAAAGCCCTTCCCTTGTCCTATAATAGAGATATGCAGGAGGATAAGGAGGGTCTCTTTGACACCGTGGATACCCTGCTGTCTACCCTGGAAGTATTTACCGGCATGGTTAAAACCCTGCGGGTCAAAGCGGAAAATATTGGGCTGAGGGTTAAACAAGGCTATATTTTAGCTACTGACCTGGCTGACTATTTAGTTAAAAAGGGGGAACCCTTCCGCACCGCTCACAATATAGTAGCCAGGTTGGTTAGCTACGCTGTGGAAAAGGGTAAGTTGCTTAGTGAAATTAGCCTGGCTGAATATAAGGAGTTTTCTCCTTTGTTTGAAGAGGATATTTACTCGGTTACCGCTGAGTCATCTATTGCTGCCCGGGATGTCATTGGTGGCACGGCTCCGAGGCAGGTAGACCGAGCTTTAGCCGCCGCCAAGAAAATAATTGGAGAGTTTAGGGGTGGAAAGTAGCCCCAGGGTCAAGATTGCCCCGTCTATCCTCTCTGCCGATTTCAGCCGTCTTGGTGAGCAGGTAGCTGAAGCCACTAAAGCCGGTGCCGACTATATTCATGTGGATGTCATGGATGGGCACTTTGTGCCCAGTATAACCGTTGGGGCTCCGGTAGTAGCCGCTATTCGTCATTGGACAGACCTCCCCCTGGATGTCCACCTTATGGTTGAGTCGCCTGAGTCTCAGGTTGACCAGTTTGCTGACGCCGGGGCTGACATTATCACCGTTCATATAGAAGTCTGCCCCCATATCCAACGGGTAGTGCGAAAAATTAAGGGGCTGGGGGTTAAGGCCGGGGTTTCCCTCAACCCGGACACACCTATAACCACGCTTAATGAGGTTCTTTCTTCCCTCGATTTAGTCCTGGTGATGACAGTACACCCTGGTTTGGGCGGGCAGGCTTTTATTGAGGCTATGCTGGATAAGGTAGCTTGTTTACGGGCTGAGCTAGATAGAAGGGGTTTGGCTACTGAACTGGAAGTAGATGGTGGCATCACTGCTGAGGTTGCTCCCAGGGTGGCAAGGGCCGGCGCCACGGTATTAGTCGCCGGGACAGCGGTGTTTAATTCAGAACAAACGGTGAAGGAAGCCCTGGAAAAGATACGGGCTAGCTTGGGCTAGAAGGTAGCTTTTTTGCCACTTTGTGCTGATTGCGCAGGCATCTGGTACACAGGTTGAGTCGTCTTGGCTGTCCATCTATAGTAATGGTAACCGGGTGAATGTTAGGCACCCAGCGACGGTTGGTACGGCGTTTTGAGTGGCTCACATTATGACCGAATTGCGGTAATTTCCCGCATAAATCACATTTCAATATCTCTTCTCCTTTGACAGTCAACCGAGTTTACTGTAGAATTGTGTTACTAGATATTATCATAACCAGCCAAGCTTGACAAGCTACGCCTATTATAGGGGATAGGTTAATAAACAATCTGGTGAGGATGGGATAAGATGAAGCAAGTTGATTCTGTCAACGGGCAAGTTTTAAGGGAAATGTTTGCTACTGCTACCACCTGGCTGGAGAAAAGTGCTTCAGATGTTGATGCCTTGAATGTCTTCCCGGTGCCTGATGGTGATACCGGGACTAATATGCTACTTACCATGCGTTCGGCTATAGAGGAGTCCTATCGGGCTCCTGACCGGAGTGCTGCAGCGGTAATTCAGGCTATGGCTAAAGGGGCACTGATGGGGGCTCGGGGTAATAGCGGGGTAATCCTGTCCCAGATTTGGCGCGGCTTAGCCCAGGGTTTGGCCGGCAAGGAATCGTCTACCGGTAGCGACCTGGCTGATAGCTTACTCCAGGCATCAATGATGGCTTATAAAGGGTTAAGCAATCCGGTGGAGGGAACCATTCTTACCGTAATTAAAGACGCCTCATCGGCTGCCGAGGCAGAGGCGGCTAGCGGTAGCAATGACCTAATATCAGTTTTGTCGGCTACAGTCAATGCTGCCAAGGAGTCGGTGGCTAATACCCCTAGCCTGCTGCCGGTGTTAAGGGAGGCTGGGGTGGTAGATGCCGGGGGGCAAGGTCTGTATATAATTCTGGAGGGGGCGCTGCTCTACCTTAAAGGTGAAGTAGACGAGATGCAGTTCCGTAAGCCCTGGATTATTGCCAGTAGTACCCCCCTGGCTGCCACCAGGACGCCGCAAATGATAGCCGCCGATGAGGAGTCCTTTGGATACTGCACCGAGTTTATGCTCAAGGGAGAAGGGCTTAACCCGGACAAAATTAGGACCAAGCTGGAGAAGAAAGGAGAGTCTCTAATTGTAGTCGGTGATGAATCTACGGTTAGGATTCATATCCATACCCTGGACCCGGGCACTGTTGTTCGCTATGCTACCTCCTTGGGCACCGCGCATCAGGTATCTATTCGGAATATGGATGAGCAGCATCAGGATTACCTGGCGATACAGAAGGAGAGGGCACCGGCGGTTGATGTGGCTATTATTGCTGTAGTCTCCGGAGACGGGCTTAGCGAGGTTTTTACCAGCCTGGGGGTGACCGCTGTTGTCCTTGGTGGACAGACGATGAATCCCAGCACTAATGATTTGCTCCAGGCGGTAGAGTCGGCAGCTTCAGACAAGATTATTATCTTGCCTAATAACAAAAATATAGTGCCTACCGCTAACCAGGTCAGTTCCTTGACGGAGAAAATTATTGAAGTGGTGCCTACGGTGACCATTCCCCAGGGGATAGCTGCCCTCTTGGCCTTCGACTATGAGGCTGACCTTGAGACAAACACTCAGCTTATGGAAAAGGCAAAGTCGGCAGTAAAGTCTATTGAAATTACTCGGGCAGTACGTTCCAGCCAGCTAGGTGGGTTGAGCATAAAGAAGAAACAGGCTATCGGTTTTCTGGACGGGGACTTAGTAGCTGCCGGTGAAAATATTACTGATGTGCTTACTGAGGTGCTAGCCAGGCTAGATTTAGGCGGAGCCGAGGTGATTACCATCTACTACGGGGCTGATACCAAGCCGGCCGAGGCGGAACAGGTTAGTGTCGCTATCCGTGAACAACATCCTCAACTACAGGTTGAGGTAGTTCGGGGTGCCCAGCCTCACTATAACTATATTGTTTCGGTGGAGTAGCCGGGTAGATTTCGCCTATGACAGTTAAGATTGTTACTGACAGTGTCGCTGATTTGCCCTCTCAAGTGGTTGAAGAGCTGGGAATTACTGTGATTCCGCTGAATGTTCGCTTTGGAGAAGAAGTCTACCGCGATGGTATTGATATAACCACTGAGCAGTTCTACGAGAGGCTAACGCACAGTAAAATCCCACCGGTTACTTCAGTACCGTCGCCTCAAAGCTTTGCTGATGCATATGATAAGCTGGCTGAAGAGACCGACGAAATCCTGGTTATTACCCTTTCTTCCAAGCTCAGCGGCGCCTGTGAGGTGGCATCACAAAGTATAGGGTTGATGAAGCGGAAATGCCGGGTGGAAGTAATTGATTCACAATGGGCGGTTATGGCAGAGGGGTTTGTTGTTATTACTGCGGATAAGGCGGCTCGGGCCGGGTCTAGCCTTGATGAGGTGATGGGTATAGCCCATCGCAATATAAAGCGGGTGGATTTCCGTGCCGTATTTGATACCCTGGAGTATCTCAGACGGGGAGGACGCATCGGTAAGGCGCAGGCTTTGCTGGGGTCAATGCTTAAAATAAATCCCATTATAACCATAAAGGACGGTGTGGTTGAGCCTGCGGGCAGAACTCGCTCTCGGGCTAAGGCGATAGACTACTTATATGACTTTGCCATGAGCTATGCCAATATTGAGGAGATGGCGGTTGAGGACGCTGCTTGCTCCGATGAAGCCGATAAATTAGTTGAGCAGCTTAGTTCTAAATTTCCCCGGGAGCGTATCTATCGCTCCAAGACGACCCCGGTAATCGGCACCCATACCGGTCCCGGTCTCCTGTTGGTAGCTATATTGGGCGATAAAAAGTAGTTATTAAGTTGAGGCGGACGGAGGCAGGAACTTGTCAATAAATGCCGAGCCTCTGCGTAAGATTCTCGACCTTGAGCTTAAGAAGGGTTATGTAGACTCAGCAGTAATCGGTGGTCTGGATAGATTCCTGCGCAACTGGGCGGGTCAGGCTGTAGAGTCGATAACCGAACCTCATCAATTAAACCGTTTCCGTAAGCTTCGTCTGATTAACCCCAACTATGCCTCTTTGACCAAGCAGCAGCGTAAACAGTGGGTAAATGATGTGCTCGACTTTTTAGATGAGGTGGAGGGTGGGGAGGGGGGAAAGGGTGAAGCTAAGTTATCCTCGCTAGCTGGTAAGCCGTCTCCAAAAGTAAAAGTGCCCCCGACAGTGGTTAGACAATCCATTGATTCACCCATTACGGTTATTAGAGGCATTAGCTCCAGCCTGGAGGCTAAGTTTAATAAGCTGGGGGTGAAGACAGTGCGGGACTTGCTTTATTTCTTTCCTCACCGTCACCTTGACTATAGCCAGAGAAAATCTATCTCTCAGCTTACCGAGGGGCCGGAGGAGACCATTGTGGCTAACGTGTGGCAGGCCGGTGTAACCATGCTGGGTGGTAGACGTGGCACTGAAGCTATTGTAGGCGATGAAACGGGCAATGTCAGGGTAGTATGGTTTAACCAACCCTACCTGGCTAAGAAGCTAGTAACTAATACCCGGGTGGTTCTCAGTGGACGGGTGAGCTTGTTTAACGGGCGACACGTGTTTGAGTCTCCGGAGTGGGAGCTGGCTGAGGATAAGGAACTGGTTCACACCGGGCGCTTGGTGCCTCTCTATCCCCTTACTCAGGGACTGCGTCCTCGCCAGGTAAGAAAATTGATGAAGGCGGTGGTTGACCAGTGGGCGTGGCAGGTAGAGGATTTTTTGCCCCCAGAGGTGATAGGGCAGTGTAATCTACTTGGCTTACCCCGGGCGATAAGTCAAGCTCACTATCCTGAAGATGAAGTAGGCAAGGCTCAGGCGAGGGTTCGCCTGGCTTTTGACGAGCTCTTTCTCCTCCAGCTAGGCGTGCTGGGCAAGAAGCGCCACTGGCAGGAGGGGCAGCCAGGTAGCCCGTTCGGTGTCCAGTCACCGGTGCTGGACGCCTTTATTAAGTCTTTACCCTTTGAGTTAACCACGGCTCAGCAAAAAGTTCTCCAGGAGCTACTAGCTGATTTACAGCAACCGCGACCAATGTCCCGGTTATTGCAGGGGGAGGTGGGCAGTGGTAAGACGGTAGTGGCGGTGGCCGCCTTGCTTATGGCTGTCGCCAATGGCTATCAGGGGGCATTTATGGCACCCACCGAGATTCTGGCTGAGCAGCACTTTACCACTGTTTGCCAGATGCTATCAGGAGTCGGGCATCAGGAAGGGGAGGAGGCTTACCTTCATAGTTACTCCGGGCTTTTGTCCCGTCCTCTTACTGTGGCGCTACTTATCGGTGACGTCAAACAGGCCAGGAAGCAGGAACTCCAGCAGCGCATCCTGGATGGAGATATAGATATTGTTATCGGCACCCATGCGCTTATTCAGAAGGGGGTTGAATTCCACAGATTGGGGTTAGCGGTGATTGATGAGCAGCACCGATTTGGGGTTGCCCAGCGCTCGGCACTGAGGCAGAAGGGGTTTAACCCTCATGTGCTGGTAATGACGGCGACACCTATACCAAGAACTCTAGCCCTGACCCTGTATGGTGACCTTGATTTATCGGTTATCGACCAGCTCCCACCGGGGAGGCAGGCGGTGAAGACGAGGTGGCTTAAACCGTGGCAGAGGGATAGCGCCCACGCTTTTCTGCGTCGTCAGGTAGCTAGCGGTCGTCAAGCCTTTATTATCTGCCCTCTGGTTGAGGAGTCGGAGGCAATTCAGGCCAAGGCGGCTATTGCTGAGTTTGAGCAGCTATCTAAAGAAGTTTTTCCCGATTTGAGATTAGGCTTGCTTCACGGGCGTATGCCGGCGGTGGAGAAGGATAAGGTGATGCGCCGCTTTCGCTCCGGCGAGCTGGACATCCTGGTTTCTACCCCGGTAGTAGAGGTCGGGATAGATGTGCCTAACGCTACGGTAATGCTGGTGGAGAGCGCCGACCGCTTTGGCCTGTCGCAATTGCACCAGTTCCGGGGCAGAGTGGGGCGGGGACAGGAGCAGAGTTACTGCATGCTGTTAGCCCAGAACCCTTCAGAGGTAGGTATGGAGCGTCTGGATGTAATCGAAAAGGTTCAGGATGGGTTTATCTTAGCCGAAAAGGATATGGAGATGAGGGGTCCCGGGGAGTTCTTCGGCACCCGGCAGAGCGGTTTACCTGACCTCCGTATGGCTAAGCTCTCCGATGTGGCACTACTGGAGCTAGCCCGTAGCGAGGCGATAAAACTCTTTCAGATAGACCCCGGTTTAGAGAAACCTGAGCATAATTCTCTCGCCAAGGAACTAGCCCGAGTGTGGCAGCAGGGTGGCGAGTGGAGCTAGGTATATTTGTGGTTCGAAGCTTGTTCGAGGCAAAAAATAAGGGAATGGGAGAAAATGTCACTTACACCAGCTTTTGAAATAGGGGTATGGAACGCCTGGATTTTCATGCTTTATAATTTCTCGCCTATGCCCTTACTGATGCTGGTTCACAGAGGCTTGATGCAACAGATGGAAACGCCGTATAGCGATATGGGCAATAAGCTCTATCCTGTCGTCTGGGTAGTCTGGATTCTTGCCTTCGTATACTCCATTTTCCTGCCATTACAGGTAGGGACGATATGGTTTTATGTAGGCTTCCCCATTGCTATAATAGGGTTAATTGCCTTTACCATAGTTATCGTTAACTTTGCCACTACTCCAATTAATAACGAGCCGATAACCAAAGGGCTGTATCGGTATTCAAGACACCCTATGTACATCACTCAACTGGTTATGTTTATCGGGGTGGGGATAGCCTGTGCATCGTGGGTTTTTCTGCTGTTTACGATTGTGTATTCAGCTTTTTCATTTGTGTTTATAGTTCCTGAAGAACGATACTGCCTTGAGAAGTATGGTGATGCCTACCGTGACTATATGAATAGGGCCCCAAGATGGATAGGAATGCCTAGGAAATGAACTTTAATTAGTGTTGTGCTATAATTTGGGCATAGTAGGTAGCTTACAAAAAGGTACTCCAGTAGGAGCAAGGGATTTTTGAGTTTGCGAGGAGGGGATTATGTCGAGGAAGTTTCGGGTAATACTTGAGCCTAACGAGTCAGGCGGATATACGGTGATGGTTCCATTGTTGCCTGGATGCATCAGTGAAGGCGACACTAAAGAAGAAGCCCTGGCTAATATCAAGGAAGCTATAGAGCTTTATATTGAAAGCCTTCAGGCTGATGGTGAGCCAATTCCTACTGAAGAAGCTGTTGAGGAGGCTGTTGTAGAGGTTGCAGCACGAGGCTTCCGCGCGTCAGCGGCAAGCAAACTGTGGAAGCACTCTTGCGGGCAGGTTTCACAGTTCAGCGTATTCGAGGAAGCCACTATATTCTTTAGCATCCTGAAACGGGTCGGAGGGTAACAATACCTTATCAACGACGAGAGCTCGCTTTGAAGACCTTACACTCCATACTAAAGCAGGCAGCAATAAGCCCCGACAGATTTTCTGAACTGGTATAAACTATGCTAGCGCCCGAGTTATCCTTTTCAACTATCATTATGCTATAATTTGAGCATATAAAAGATTAAAATAGGGGTATTAATGCTTAAGCAAAGGCTAATAGATTTATTGACGAAGGCGGCAAGCGAGGCGCAGCAACAAGGTAAACTACCCTCCGTCACCCTGCCTGAGGTTAATGTGGAGCGTCCCCAGAACCCGGAACACGGCGACTATGCCTCAAGTCTGCCCTTGAAATTAGCCCGGGCGACGGGAATCAACCCGTTAACTATAGCTAATGATGTGGCAGGGCTTATCGCCCCCAGCCCTGAGATTGATTCCATTGCGGTGGCGCCGCCGGGGTTTATTAACTTCACCCTTAAGAGTGATTGGTTGACCAGGCAGGTGGATTCTATCCTTCAGGCTGGCGATGCTTATGGCAATATTGACCTGGGGCAGGGCAGCCGGGTGCAGGTAGAGTTTGTTAGTGTTAACCCCACCGGTCCGCTTCATGTCGGGCATGGTCGTGGGGCTATTTTGGGTAGCACCTTAGCCAATGTTCTGGCCGCCAGTGGCTACAAGGTAGAGAAGGAATACTATATTAATGATGCTGGCAGCCAGATAGAAGCTTTTGCACGCTCACTCTATGCCCGCTATCAACAGTGTTTGGGTATTGATGTTGAAATGTCCTCCGAGGGTTACTTTGGCGACTATATGGTTGACCTGGCTAAGGAGATTAAAGCTGAGGAGGGGGACCGGTTTCTTGCCTTGCCCGAGACGGAGGCGGTGTCGCAGCTAGGGCAATTCGGGTTGGACAAGATGATAAAGCTAATCAAGAGCGACCTTGAGCTATTAGGGGTGAGTTTTGACGTCTGGTTTAGTGAGCGGAGCCTTTTTGATAACGGGCAATACCAGAAGGTAATGTCGCTCCTACGCCAGGGAGGCCATATTGCTGAAAAAGAGGGTGCTACCTGGTTCGTATCTACGGCTCTGGGTGAGGATAAGGACAACGTAGTGGTGCGTGGCGACGGTTCACCCACCTATTTTGCCTCGGATATTGCTTATCACTATAACAAGTTTTTAGAGCGTAAGTTTGATAAGGTAATCAATATCTGGGGGGCTGACCACCAGGGGCACGTATCTAGAATGAAAGCCGTGGTTGGTGCCCTGGGTATTCCTCCGGAGCGACTGGAGGTACTAATCTCTCAACTGGTTACCTTGCGTCGTGGTGAGGAGCTAGTCCGTGTTTCCAAGCGCAGCGGTGATATTATTACCCTGCGTGAGGTGGTAGAGGAAGTGGGCACTGATGCCTGCCGATTCTTCTTTCTTTCCCGCTCGGCTGATGCCCAAATGGACTTTGACCTGGAATTAGCCAAAAAAGAGTCACCGGAAAATCCGGTTTACTATGTTCAGTATGCCCACGCTCGTATTGCCAGCATCCTTCGTCTGGCTCAGCAGAGAGGGATTGACTATGGGGATGGGGATGTCTCTTTACTAACTACCGAGCCTGAGCTGGCGTTAATACGGAGGATACTACGCTTGCCTGAGGTAGTTGAGATAGTAGCCCGCACCCTGGAACCTCACCATCTTACCTATTATGCCCAGGATTTGGCGACTATCTTCCATAGTTTTTATAAACAGTGCCGAGTTGTTTCTGAAGACGAAGCATTAACTAAAGCTCGTCTTAAGCTGGTAGATGCAGCCAGGCTGGTTCTGGCCAAGCCCCTTCACCTTATGGGTATGACCGCGCCGGAGAAGATGTGACGTTATACCTGCTCATGTAAAACTTGGCAGGGTGGTAGAGTATCGGTCAAAATAGCTGAACAATGAGCTTCCCCAAGACGGGTCCGACAAAGCAGCGCATAAAGGGCAGAAATAGCGGAGAGTATTTCCTGGTTAGTTCCCTGGAGTAATCCTCAAGATAGTCTGCAAAAGTCTTTTGCTGGAATTTAAGCAGTTCCTGAGACTTACTGGTATCATACCAGTCCAGATAATAAGGCTCCCGGGTGAATTTGTGGGCGGGTGGCAGGGGCAATCCCATAACTCCTAAAATGGCCCTGATCATATCCTGATACAGCATGCGCTGTTCAGCCCCGCCACTGATGACCAGCGTGTTTCCCTTTACCGTGTCGAAATTCTTGACGGCGTTGAGTATCGCCATCGCGGTGTCATCTGGATGGCAGTATTCAATACGATTGTTCAGCGGTACAGTAAACATCCGCTTAAGGTCGCTTACTTCAAAGCTGAGGTACATAGTTGCCGTCAGGCGTAATATTACATGGTCAATCCCGGCTTCTTTGAGCAGGTTTTCGGCTTGGATCTTGGTCTCGGCATAGGCACCTTTGGGATGAGGCTTATTCTTGTCGGGGCTGATGGGTTTGGTGGCATTGGGGGAGGGGCCAAATACCGCCACCGAGGAAGTATAGATTAGGGGAATACGGTCGCCCTTTTCTTTTATCGTATCGACGATTACCCTAGTGCCGCCCACATTTACCTTTTGGGCGAGTTCAGGTTGCTGATAGGCTACCGGCGGTAAGATAGCCGCCATGTGGATTACTGTGTCCACTTCCTCTATTGCCTGGCGGACTGAGTTGGGTTGGGTGATATCTCCCCATAGGATTTCGGCTTGTTCACCGAGTTCTTTAATGCTTTTGCGGTTGCGTGCTGTATCCAGGTCGAACACACGTACCTGAAAACCATTGTGCAAGAGGGTTTTACAGACGGTTATGCCTAGTCGCCCCGCCCCGCCCGTGATCAACACACGCATTTTAGAGTCCTTTATTTCGAGCTAGGTCACCCGATGTTTAGCCACAAACCGCTTCATTCGGGATAGGGCTTCCTCAATATCAGCTAGCGAGGTAGCGTAGCAACAACGGACATATCCCGCACCATGCTGTCCGAAGGCTGAGCCGGGGACTACTGCCACCTTTTCCTCAATGAGCAGCCTTTCGGCAAATTCCTCTGAGGTCATGCCGGTACCCTTTATTGACGGAAAGGCATAGAATGCCCCCCGGGGCTCAAAACAGGGTAAACCAAGGTCATTTAATCCCTTGACTATTACCAGGCGTCGCCGGTTATAGTCCTCAACCATCTCGGTAGTACTGGCTTCGCCCGATTTTAATGCCTCAATAGCCGCTACCTGTCCCATTATAGATGCGCACAGCATAGTATACTGGTGAATCTTGGTCATGGCGGCAATAATCTCCCTGGAACCTGCGGCGTAGCCGATGCGCCACCCGGTCATGGCATAGGCTTTGGAGAATCCGCCCAGGAGAATGGTCCTCTCCTTCATCTCAGGCAGGGAAGCCAGGCAGGTGTGCTCTACCCCATAGACTAGCTTGGCGTAAATCTCGTCAGAGATTACCAGTAGCCGGTGACGTCGGGCTACTTCGGCTATTTGGGTCAGTTTGTCTTGGCTCAGCACGGCTCCGGTGGGATTGGCGGGATAGCCGATAAGAATGGCTTTAGTTCGGCTAGTAATTCGTTTCTCAATATCAGCCGCACTAATCTCAAAGTTACTCTCCTGGTAGGTAGGCACCATAACCGGTGTGCCTCCCGCCAGAATGACACAAGAGTCGTAGGAAACATAGCAGGGGTCAGGTATAATAACCTCGTCCCCCGGGTCAAGGATGGCTCTCATTGCCAGGTCTAACCCCTCGCTAACCCCGACTGTAATCAGAAGTTCGCTATCCGTGTCATAGGCTAGATTGTAGCTATCCTTCAGGTATCGTGATAGTTCCTGACGTAGCTCAGGCATCCCTGAATTTGAGGTATACATGGTATAGCCTTTCTCCAGTGAGGAGATAGCCGCCTCACAGATATGCCACGGGGTGACAAAGTCAGGCTCACCAACCCCCAGTGAGATTACCTCTTCCATAGACGCCAGTAGGTCGAAGAACTTCCGTATCCCGGAGGGGGATAACTGGTTCACCCGCTGTGAGATAAGATTACGATATTTCGTAGGCTGACCTTTAGAAGTTATTAACATGAGGACCTCCCGTATATAAGATGGGAAAGGAAAGACTTGTCTAGAGGATTACCGGCTGCCGCTTGACCTCTTCCTTCCCCTCCAGGATTTCACCATCCTCCTTATATCGCTTGAGTAAAAAGTGGGTAACTGTCCCTTGGACCCCTTCAATAGTGGCTAGCTTTTGAGACACGAAGTCAGCCACCCTATGCTCAGTTCTGTCTACTACTACCACCAGTAGGTCGTAGGTTCCGGAGACAAGATACACAGTGCGAGCCTGGGGGAAGCGGTAGATGTGCTCGGCTATGGAATCAAAGCCAACATCTTTCTGGGGGGTAACCTTAACCTCTATTAACGCCCATACCTGTTCATCCTCTACCTTATCCCAGTTAATTACGGTTTTGTATTTCAGGATGGTTCGGTCTTTCTCGGCCTGCTTAATGAACTTGGCTACCTCGGCACTGGAGGTGCCGGTCATGTCAGCTATCTGCTTGGTAGTAGTTCGGGCGTCATCTTCCAGAATTTTAAGAATGTCCTTAATCATAATTCAACTCCTCACCACCTCGGTTAGCGTCCACTGCTTTTGGGTCTCATTATAGCACAGCTGGAACAATTTGTTATCCTTAGTCCGAACCTGGAAATGCCTCTCCCCCGGCTCCTGCCACGATTTTTCTATTTCCTCCACCTCATATTCTATACCTTCCCACAGGAAAGAACGAGGTTCTTCGGCATAGGTATGACCTGAGTAGCAAGTAACTTTAAGTTTATCCACCCCTATCCCTTTTAAGCCAACCTTTCGTCATTGCGAGGAGCGTCAGCGACGAAGCAATCCTCCAAAAGCACCCTGCCACCGAGATTGCCACGCCTTCGGCTCGCAATGACATCCCCTTTCGTCTTTGCGAGAAGCACCAGCTTGTTATCCTCCTGTCATTCTGAGGAGTGAAGCGACGAGGAATCTCCGGGAACCTCTAGAGACCCTTCGCTTCGCTCAGGGTGACATACAGGTGTCCGAGCGCTTTTCATATTTCCCCGCTGTTCAGGCTAGTGTCATTGTGAGGAGCGTCAGCGACGAAGCAATCTCCAGAGATAACTTAGTTTTTTATTAGGTAACCCTCCCCCTTAATACTAAATAACCTTACCTTCCTTTTTGGCTTTTTTATCCAGATAACTGCCGATGGCTACCCCGATGCCAACACCGATAGCCATCCCAGCGCTAGGGTTACCTAATGCGGCACCAATAACCACACCTATCGCCGTGCCGATTACACCCCACATCCCCATGTATTGTCCGGCAGTAACCAGCTTGTGCTGTTTCTGGAGATGTTTGGTAATTTTGCCAATCGCTTTGAAGTAGCTTTTTTGGCTTTCTTTATTGGGCATCTGAATTAAAAGACTTAACTCTCTAGTAAGTCCGGTGATTTCTGACTGAAACATCTGGCATTCCCCGCAAATAGTAGAGAAGTCATCAACTCTTTTGGCCATGCGCAGCAGCAAGTCCAATTTGTATTTTTTGGCACTTTTCTTGTTTAAACTATCTTTGTGTAGATTAATCTCTTTGACAATACCGTCGTACCACTTGCTGCGAAATTCCATAGTATCCTAAATAATTTTAAATTAGGTGACCTACCCTCTTTAAGCCGACCTTATGTCATTGTGAGGAGCCTCAGCGACGAAGCAATCTCAAGAAATAACATAGATTTTTATTAGGTAACCCTCCCCCTTTGTCCCCCTCCCTTGGATAAGGGAGGGGGAATTGATTATATAAGAGAGGCTTCGCCTCTCTTTGACATCCCATTCTAAATTTCAGGCTTCCTCTTATGCCAGTCGGTTGCCTGCTCGTAGGCGTAGGCGATTTTGAGGATGGTTTCCTCGCTGAAGGGCTTGCCGATAATCTGCATGCCTATAGGCAGTCCATCGCCAAAGCCAGCCGGGATAGAGATAGCCGGCAGTCCGGCAATGTTTATCGGCAGGGTGCAGACATCAGACAGATACATCTGAAGGGGGTCGTCCACCTTCTCGCCGATTTTGAAGGGGACGGTGGGTGAGGTGGGGGTTATCAGGGCATCAAACTTGTCAAATGCCTGGTCAAATTCCTGTCGTATCAGGGTGCGAACCTTCTGGGCTTTGAGGTAATAGGCATCATAGTAGCCGGCAGACAGGGCATAGGTTCCCAGCATAATGCGTCTTTTCACCTCAGCGCCAAAGCCATACTGTCGGGTTTTCTCCATAGCCCCCCACATGCTGTCGGCGTCTTGGGAGGAGAAGCCATACTTTACCCCGTCGTAGCGAGCCAGGTTAGCCGAAGCCTCTGATGGGGCAATAATATAGTATACCGCCAGGGCATTGGGGGTATTGGGTAGCGATACCTCCCATTCCACCCTTGCCCCCAGCTCCTCGAGCTTACTCACCGCGGCTCGTATAGCTGTTTCCACCTCGGTCTGTATCCCCTCAACGAAATACTCCTTGGGCACACCGATACGAAGCCCGTTAAGCTCGGTGGTCAGGCACCGAGTGTAGTCAGGTGCGGGATAAGGAACCGAGGTTGAATCTCTGGGGTCGTAGCCAGCGATGGCATTTAGCACCAGGGCTGAGTCAGTAACATCCTGGGTTAGAGGACCAATCTGGTCAAGGGAGCTGGCAAAGGCAACCAGACCATACCGGCTTACTCTACCGTAGGTAGGTTTTAAACCGGTAACGCTACAGAAACCGGCGGGCTGACGAATACTTCCCCCGGTATCCGAGCCCAGGGCATAAATGGTCTCGCCGGCAGCTACTGCGGCTGCTGAACCGCCGCTACTTCCCCCCGGGACACGGGATAAATCCCAGGGGTTGTGGGTAGTGAACAGGGCAGAGTTCTCGGTTGACGAACCCATGGCAAATTCATCCATATTGCTTTTGCCGATAACTACTACCCCACAGTCATTTAGTTTCTCCACCACGGTAGCATCATAAGGGGGCACAAAATTCTCCAGCATCTTTGACGAGCAGGTGGTTGGTATTCCGTTAGTGCACATGTTGTCTTTGATTACCACCGGGATGCCGGTGAGAGGGTTAATATCACCAGCGGCAATAAGCTCATCAGCCTTTTGGGCTTGCTTTAACGCCAGTTCATCGGTAACGGTAACCAGGGCGTGGACCTTGGGCTCTACCTGATGGATGCGCTCTAATGTAGCTCTGGTTAATTCAACCGAGGACAGTTGCTTACTCTTAAGTAGCCTGTGTGCCTCATGAATGGTTAATCGGTTATGGTTGATTATCAACCTCACCCCCTTTAGATTTTCTCTAGAGGGGCTTCGCCCCTCTAAAACTCCCTTTTTTATTTTCTCCTTTAAAGGAGAGGGGGGAACAATGTTTTGAAGGGGCTTCGTCCCTTCGCTCTTACCTTCATTAAATTGATGGGTTACTCAAGCACGGCTCGTACCCTGAAGAAATTATCTTCCTTTCGGGGGGCGTTGGCGAGAATTTGACTTTGAGGCAGGGAGGCAGCTCCTTCGTCGCTCTTCATTACATTCTGGAGAGTGATGGATTGGGCGGTGGGGGGGACATTACTGGTATCTACCTGCTGTAGCACCTCAAAGTTTTCCAGGATATTAGATAATTGCTCGCTGAGCCTATTCACCTCAGCCTCGGCCAAGCCCAGTCGAGCCAGTAGGGCAATATGCAACACTTCTTCACGGCTTAGCTCCATTATCAACCTCACCCCCTTTAGATTTTCTCCAGAGGGGCTACGTCCCTCTAAAACTCCCCTTTTTTATTTTCGCCTTCAAAGGAGAGGGAGAACTGGTTTTGCAATGGAGGCTCTACCTCTCCTTAACTCTCCTCTATTATCGCCTCCCTTTGACTCTCTTTTTAAGGAGAGGGGGATAGGTCACCAAACAATATTTAACTTTCTCTGATAAACGACTTCTAAAATAATTATGAATAATTATGTTTGCCAATTATAGCACCCGTATTTGAGTATCCGCAACGGCAGCCATTCCGAGATTGTTTGCTAACGCCTAATGTTCCCGCCCATCCTTCCACGGGTTTTGCTCATTAGCTTCAGGGTGGGGGGTGGGAAAAAGATTGATAAACAACGGGAGCCGTCCGACTATAATCCTGCTATAATAATGGAGAAGATGTCGGCTAGACTTATATTGGCTATTATTAGCACCTTGCTGGAGGAGGTAGCCCTGGTAGTGATTGTGCTCTGGGGTTTGCCACAGTTAGACATTCAAATACCTCTGGCTGGTCTTATCGCTATGATGGTAGCCTGGGGGGCGATTTCGGTTTTTACTTACCGAGTGGGTAGCCGTGCCCTGAGTAGGAAGCCGGTAACCGGCCTGCCGGCTATGATTGGCAGCCGGGGTAAGGTGGTAAGCCCATTAGCCCCCAAGGGTGTTGTCAGAATCAAAAGTGAGCTCTGGGAGGCTAAATCAGCCGGTAGGAGGATAAATGCTGGCGAAGAGGTTACGGTGGAGGGACAGGAGGGACTTAAGCTGGTGGTGCGCAAGAGTAGCCCTGGTGATGTAGAGGGGACGGAATGATACATATTGATGGCTCTCAGAAATCGGGGAGTGGCACTATAGTTCGCTTTGCTGTCGGCTTAGCCACCTTGCTTGATGAGGAGCTTCACCTTACCAATATCCGAGCCAAGAGAGAAAAACCGGGGTTGAGACCCCAGCACCTTAAGGCGGTGGAGGCATTGCAGCAGATATGCCGGGGCACCCTGGATGGTGGTGAGGTTGGTTCTAATGAGATAAGGTTCAAGCCCGGGGGAGGGGTTGAAGGTGGCGACTATGAGTGGAACATAGGCACCGCCGGCTCGACTACTTTAATGGCGATGACCCTTTTGCCCGCTGCCTGTTTCTCTAGGGGAGCGGTGAGCTTTAGGATATCGGGAGGGCTGTTTCAAGACTTTGCCCCTTCTGCCTACCACATACAAAATGTCCTCTTTCCAATGTTGAACCAGATGGGCGTAACTGCCGAGCTCAGTATTATTCGTCCCGGCTATGTCCCCCGTGGTGATGGAGTTATAGAGGTTAGGGTGGAACCGGTGGTGGGGAAAATAAAGCCAATCAGTTTACTCAGCCAGGGGGATGTGGTCAAGATTGAAGGGATGGCTATTTCCTCTCATCTTAAGGAGAGGAGGGTGAGTGAGCGAATGGTGGAGAAATGTAATCAGGTGCTCAGGTCAAATGGATACCAGGCACAAATAGAAGTCGTCAATGACACGCTGGCTCTACAACGAGGGGCGGCTCTTGCCGTATATGCCAAGATTAGTTCCGGGGGCATTATTGGTGCTGACCGGGCGGGTGCCCCGAGACGAACCTCAGAAGATATTGGTAAATATGTAGCTGGGAATCTGTTAGAGGATTTGGCCACCGGGGCTACGGTTGACCACTATTTAGCTGACCAGCTTATATTCTATGCGGCTTTAGCTGACGGGGTTAGCCAGTACCGGATACCAAGGCTCACCGAGCATGTGGAGACCAATCTATGGCTGGTGGAGACTATACTGGGGGCTAAGACCGAGGTTAACCATAATCTGGTGAAGATTCAGGGCGTAGGCTACTTCCGCCGTTTAGAATGAAGTCTCTCGCGGCTTATAGACAAAAGAGGCTACGAGTAGAGCTATCCCACCAATCAGGATACCAAGGCTGAACATTTCCAGCGGAGATAAAAAGTCATCAGCGAGCTGCGGTAGCCACGCCTGGAGCGAGGCGGGGAAACCAGTCTGGGTCATAAGCTGTACCAGCTGTTCCATAGCATAATTCTTGAGAATAAATATACTCGCAAACCCGGGGACTCCGTAGGTTAGGAAGGTGATGCCTAGCTGGCGGGTAGCGCCCCTTACCTGGCGGTGTATCAGGATAATCCCGGCTATTAGTATCACAATGAAGGCAATTAGAGCCTGGTAACCGATTTGGAAGTAACCGATATATTCCCTTGCCTGCTCAAGGGTGGTCATAACCTCAGGGCCTATCATTTCTTCACTGATATCAATAGTTGCTGGTATCTGCTCGGAAAATTCCTGATAGTATTGATTAAACACTGCATCTATCTCAGACGGGGAGGCTCCGGCAAGCTCGGGTGGTATTGACTGATAGAAGACTGACCTCAAGTTGTCTCTCAAACTTTCCTTTAGCTGCTCGGTGGATATTACCAGGCTCAGGCTTTGACTCTCTCCTACAAGGTAGTCATAGCCGGCATAAATAACGGCGCTTGCCTGTTCTTTTATCCAGGGCTCAAGGTCGGCAATGGTATCATCTAGAACCCCAGCCACAAGTTCTTGCTCTCCATCTAGGGGGATTTGCTCGCTAAGAAATTCTTCGGCCAGTGAGGACATATCCAGCTTATTCACTCCAGAGGCAACGAAGTCTGGGTTGAGGACGGTTTGATTTATGGTCAGCGCCAGACCAAAAACGGATAAAGACAGGAAGAGAAAGAAGCTTAGAAGACCGAGAGCCAAGCCCTTGAGGAACTTCATTTGGATAATATCCCCCTAGTGTGTAGTGTAATAGTAATTTCTATAGATGTTACTATTGAGGCTCCTTTAATGTCAACCCTTGAGCCTAAACAAAAAGGGCTCCTGAAGCAAGCAGAAGCCCTTAAAATATCTGGTGGAGACGGGGGAGAGTCGAACTCCCCGTCCAAGAGAAGCTGCCCAGAATATGCTACAAGCTTAGTCAGCTCTTTGTTCTTACTTAGCTAGCCTCTGCTGACCGAGTTTAGCCAAGCCAGCCAATAATTCTTTCACCGCTCTTATCGGCGTCTAGGCGGTGGCACCTCAACTTTTCGGCACCCAATCCCAACCCATTGAGGCGAGGTTGGGGTGGATGTGCAACCTATTTAATTAGGCTGCGAAAGCGAATTCACGTTCGCCAGTTACTTTTTGCCACCTGTTTTACGAGGTTGGCGGCACCTCGGCTTGCCATCCTGTAACTTACTTCCCCTGTCGAAACCACGCGTCCCCGCTTACTACGGATGCTTGGATATAAACTACCTCCTTTGCCTTTTCATGGCTCGTTCCACTTCTCTTTCTGTCTCGCGGCGAGCTATAGACTCTCGCTTGTCGTATAACTTTTTACCCTTGGCTAAGGCTATTTCTACCTTGGCAATACTGTCCTTAATATATAGTTTTAGAGGAACCAGTGTAAAGCCCTTTTCCACCACTTTACTGGTGAGACTGTTAATCTGCTTACGATGTAGCAAAAGCTTCCGAGGTCGCGTTGGCTCATGGCTTAAATAACTACCTGCTTCATAGCGGGCAATATGAGCATTCAGTAACCATAATTCCCCACCCTCAGGCCTGATATAGGCATCGCCAAAATTTACTCTGCCGGCTCGGATTGATTTTATCTCGGTGCCGGTAAGCGTAATGCCAGCTTCTACACTCTCCTGTATGTGATAGTGGTGATAAGCCTTGCGGTTGGTAGCTACCGTCTTTATAGCCACGACTTTAAATAAATTATACCATAAATTTGCCAGTAAAGATTAGTCGTAGCTGGCTGACTTCTTGGAGATTTGCTAAAAGTTACCGCAAAGGGCTTGACAGAGCCTTTACCATTAGGGTATAAGTTAGCCCGAAAGGGTTGACAAACCGTCATACTTTAAGGTATAAACATCTACAACCTAGATAGGGGAGTGTGTGGATTGAAGGAAGGAGGTGATGGATGTAGGAGCATTGGGAAGTAAGCAGACAGAAATTTTAGGAGGAGATTTTACTTGAATAGGAGGAGGTTTTAATTGAAAAGGAAGAAGGTTTCGATACTGGTTGGTGTTATTTGTTTAGCTTTAATAATTGCAGTGATGCCCTTTGTGGGTGCCTGCGCCGAAGAGGAACCAACCATAACCCCAGCTCCAACACCGGAACCAGTGGAGGAAGTGTGGGAGCTGACGGGGCAGACAGCTTGGTCAGCCGGGTTAAAGTTGATGAATGAAACCCATTTCCACCATGTCGGGCTGATTGATAAGTATACCGGCGGTCGGGTGAAGATAGATTTGCACGTTGCCCCGGAACTGGTGGGAGCCATGGAATTGCTGGGCACGGTAAAGGATGGCGGTCTGGACGTCGGTGTTGGTTGTCCCTGCTATGCTAAGGGCATGTGTTACGGTTGCTCCTTGTTCTGTGATGCCCCCGGCGGGCAGAGCCCGAGAGAGGAGATGTGCTGGTACTACTTGGGCGGCGGTAAGGAACTACTCGAGGACCTGTGGGGGAGCAGTACTGGTACTCACCCCCTGGCTAGTACCCAGAATACCAGCGAGGTCTGGATGTACTCCAACACACCCATCAATACTATTGATGACCTTAAAGGGGTGAAGATGCGAGCTGCCGGTACCAGGTGTGATATTCTCAACTACATAGGCGGTGCTGCCGTTACTATGGCGGGTGGTGAGATTGTGCCCAACCTGGAGAAGGGTGTAATTGATGCCTGTGAGTTTGCCTCGCTATATACCACCCGGTATACGGGTATGACTGAGGTTACCAAGTATGCTTATTGGCACCCGTATAAGTCTACATCCTCCTTCTGGGTTATGTATATCAACGATGACATCTGGAATGGTTTCCCGGATGACATCAAGGCAGCCATTGAGGATGCTACTATGGATAACCACCTGTGGTCACTGGCTCAGGGCTACATCTGGGAACTGGAGGCTCTCAAGTCTGCCGTGGAGGATGATGGCGCTCAGATGCTCTACATGACGCCGGCAGTAATTGAAGAGTTTGACAAAGGCGCCAGGGATTTCCTCCGTGCCAAGGCCGAGGAGGATGCCGGGGTAGCTAGAGTGCTGGATTCCTGGGATGCCTTCAAAGCCGACTACGGACCCTATGCCAAGTGGCTGGATACCGTTGATATGACTTCGTGGTTCGGCCTGTGGGAGGAAGATGTATCGCCGTGGTATGAGCCCATTGAGTGGCCCACACCTGAGTAAAGAGCTTTTAGATTATAGAACACAATGGCCATTTTGCATAAGCTACCTAGGTTGCCTTCCAAAAGCGCTTCAGGTAGCTTATGCGTGTGGTCAGGAGGCAGTCTATAAAGGATGTAAGAAATGGCGAAATTTATGAGAGCCATAGACTGGTGGAGTGAGCACCTTGGGCGGTGGGTTTCCTGGTTGGCTTTGGGACTCACTATTTTTATGGGCTACAATATTTTCATGAGGTATGCACTTGCCAACCCGATTGCCGGTGAATTTGATGTGTCAATGTATGTTTATGCCTTTCACTTTCTGCTCGGTGGAGCTTGGGTTCTCCTCCACCGGTCTAATGTCAGGGTGGATATAATTTGTGGACGGTGGTCACCCCGGGCGAAGGCGATTCACGAGCTTATCTTTTATATCGTCTTCTTTTTCTGGTTCGTGGGCACGATGGTCGTCTTTGGCACCAGAACTGCCGTTATTTCCATTGCTACAGGGGAAAGCAGTCATCAGACCCCCTGGGAGCCGCTTCTTGGTCCCCTGAAGGTTATGATGGTGGTTGCCTTTCTTTCGCTGTTACTTCAGGGGATTGTTAAGTTCATTAGGTATATAGGCTATGTGAGGAAGGGGGAGATACCTCCGGGAGGGATAGCCGAGGGGGAGATACCGTCATGAGTCCTGAATTAGCTTCTATGGTATTGCTGGGGTTTGTGGTGGTGGGCATTATTCTGGGCATTCCTGTAGCCTATGTCCTGTGTGGTATACCCCTAATATTTGGCTTTATTTTCTTTGGCGACAGGATTTTTCCCATGTATGTCTCCATGGGTTACACCATGCTCAGGACATACTCTCTGGTATGTGTCCCCTTATTTATCTTTATGGGAACCCTTCTGGAACGTTCTGGGGTTGCGGAAAACCTCTATAAAACTCTGTTTTATGTTATGGGTGGGGTAAGGGGTGGATTAGCCATAATTACTATCATCGTCGGCACCATCTTCGGTGCCTGCACCGGCATAGTGGGCGCCTCTATTGTAACTATTGGGTTACTCGCCCTGCCCAGCATGCTGAAGTATGGCTATCATAAAGAGCTAGCCTGCGGACCTATCCTGTGCGCTGGCGGGCTCGGGCTGCTTATTCCCCCCAGCCTGGTAATGATTCTGTACGGGTCTACGGCGGGGCTGAATATAGCTACCCTCTTTGTGGGCGGAGTTGGTCCTGGTGTGCTCCTGGCCGCCATCTTCATAATCTACATACTTATAAGAGTCAGATTTAAACCGGGGATGGCACCAGTAATAGCACCTGAGGAAAGGGCTGGGGTTACTGGACTACAATTAACGCGTATGGCGGCAACCTCGGTATTACCCCCGGTGTTTCTCATCTTCGCCGTGATGGGGACACTCTTCCTGGGTATAGCTGGTCCTTCCGAAGCCGGGGCAATGGGTGCTATCGGTAGTCTTATCGTGTGTGCTATTGGGCGCCGGTTGAACTGGAAGGTGCTGAAGTCCGCCCTGCTCGAGACGTTGAGAATCAACACCTTTGTTCTCTTCATCGTGTTGGGGGGCAAGATGTTTCAGGGGGTATTCATGCGTCTTGGCGGTGGTGATGTAATAAGCGAAGCCTTATTAGGTCTTCCCGGTGGAAGCTTCGGCATAATGATAGGCGCTCTGGTTATTGTCTGGATTGCCGGGTGTTTTATGGACTATCTTGCCCTTATTTATATTCTGGCACCTATCCTTAACCCGTTAATGATTCAAATCGGCGTGAACCCGATATATTTTGCCTGCATGTTTGCTACTGCTCTGCAGATAGGTAACATGACGCCGCCCTTTGCCTATTCCGTGTTTTATCTAAAGGGAATCGCACCTCCGGGAATATCAATAGGTGACCTGTATCGCGCTGCTATCCCCTTCGTAATCTTGCAGACCATAGGGGTGGTAATATTACTGTTTGTCCCGAAGATAATCACCTGGTTGCCCGGTCTGATGGGGGCGGCAGGAGTATGATGGGGTAAAAATTATCCCAGCTTGAAGGTGTGTAGCAGGAGATAGATAAGCCTGATTTTCCTGGTCAAACAGGAAGAGGGGATTTGCATTTGTAGATAGGCATGGCTTTAGGAATGCCGAAGGCCATGTCTATCTTTTTTTTATGGGGATGGGAATGGTGGGCGGTAGAGGACTTGAACCTCTGACCTCCTGCGTGTAAAGCAGGCGCTCTAACCAACTGAGCTAACCGCCCACGAGTGGCGCGCTTGGCGGGGCTTGAACCCACGACCTCAGCCTCCGCAGGGCTGCGCTCTATCCAACTGAGCTACAAGCGCCAGAATAGTTAGTGGTGCCGAAGGGGAGATTTGAACTCCCACGCCCTTACGGACACTACGCCCTGAACGTAGCGCGTCTGCCATTCCGCCACTTCGGCAGGCTGCTTGTCTCTTTTCGGCAAATAAATTATACTTAGATTAGGTTTCACTGTCAATGTGAAGAGTTTCACCGCTTTTACAATTCTATAACACATATATGGGTCCATGTAGTAGTTCCAGTATTCAGAGACCTCCGAAAAGCCTAAATCCCTTCACGGCAAGGGTTTGAATGCCACTCACCTTGTATTATAGTGCTGCCAGAATATGGTATCGTGTTGCCTCAGCGTATTAAGCAATGTGATAAAATACCTGGAAGATTATGAAGAGTAGAATTATTGGCGTTATTTTCGGGCTGATAGCTGTGGGGATAATATTGTATTTTGTTGTTCCCTATGTAGTTAGTAACTTCTCTTCCTCAGTCTCACCTCAAGAAGAATCAGGTAAAGGCGCTGCGGAATTAACTGCGGATTCTACAGATGCCAATCTGGATGCGGTTATTACGCGTGGCTATACGTGGGATTATGACGGTAAAGAATGGACTTGGGAGTTGCAAATACCGGAAGGGCTTTATAATTATTATAAAGAAATGCCCAGGTCTTTGACTAATAACTATTCTGTCTATGTTACTCATCCTTTGGATGATGAATATATAGGGCAATTGGCGGTGGCGATTAAAGATGCGGCTGATAAGAATAGCTATAGTAAGTATAAAACCATAGGACTGGCGGCGGCCTTTGTCCAGAATCTTCCCTATAATTCTGACTCGGAAACGACTCCTTACGATGAATACCCCAGATATCCCATTGAAACTTTGGTTGATGATGGCGGCGACTGCGAGGATACCTCAATATTACTGGCGGCAATACTTGATAGTATGGGCTACGGTGTTGTCTTGGTGAATCCCCTAGAGCATTTGGCGGTAGGGGTATTGTGTGTGGAAGGTATGCCCGGGCGTTATTATCCGCATAAAGATGGTAGCTATTATTATCTGGAGACAACTAACCCGGGGTGGAGTATTGGCGAACTCCCGCAAACTTATAGATTTACTCCGGCGTATGTCTATGGCATTGAGCCAATTCCAGTTCTGACGCATCATTGGACAACAAAGATACGGGGTGGTTCAGTTATATTAAATGTTACTGTAGAAAATTCAGGAGCTATCGCTGCCGATGATGTTTGTGTGTGGGTAGGACTTGAATCTGGTGAGGGACAATGGTTGAATTCGGAGACAAGCCGCTACTTTGCTCTTCCCTCCGGCTGTTCTACGACGGTTAGTTTAACGCTGAAAATTCCCCCTGATACGCGTACTCGCCTATTAGTACAAATAATAGACGATGGTTGGGCAGTAGGTTCAAGCCAATCTTACTGGTTTGATAGTTAGCCGTTTTGCCGAAAGTTATTATAGACGGGTTAATATCAGGCTGGGGAGCGCAAGACGCGAATGGACTAAAATAGGATTGGCTACCTTTTCAAGTTATCAATAAAATCGTCGAGGGGCATCGCCGCCAGGGTCATGGTCTGGAGGGTTCCTCTGGCACCTAATTGTAAGCCCACTTTGGCTACGGCTTCATTGCTCGGAGCTTCAAGAATATTGATGAAATCATACTGACCCAGAAGGGCATACTGAGCCAGTATTTTGACTCCCATCCCCTCTACCTCTTTATTAACCTCCTTAATCCTCTCCGGCTTTTCTTTAATGGTTCTCCTTCCTTCATCAGTGAGAGTGGTGAGCATAACATAGAAAGGCATTGTTACCTCCTCATAGTTGGACTTTCATGGAGTTTTAGTCTAGTCCTTGTTGGGGCGATTGTCAATAATCCCCAAATACAAAGGTGAACCCCTGTGCGTGTGGGGTGTAGTTATGATTTTGGAGGGGGGTGGGTGACTTGTCAATAGTAGGTCTAGGGTGATTATGGTATTATAATGCGACGAAGACGCCAGAGAACCGTGAGTTGGAATGTCCTCGGGTACAGATACTCAACAAAGGGGGAACTGAGCATGAATCTTACCGAAGTAGAAGAAGCCATGGCATCCGGGAAGTATGGGCCAGGCATAGAAAAATGTATGAACATTCTCATCAGGATTGGAGAGGCCTTTGGTGCGGAGCAGATGGTAAGGATTGCCAGCGCCCATACCATGCCTAAGGAACCTCCTGACCTGCTGAATGAGATGACGGAAGGCACAACTCAAACCGGTGCCTTTACTACGCTTCACTCTTTGATGTCCGCCTTTGACCCGTACTGTTGGCAGAAGATGGGGATTCCAGAGGCGTTTGCTTCGCGGGAGCTTTCTATCTACAAGGAAAGGCTGGATGTTCATAGTCGCCTGGGTTTTTATCAAACGTACACCTGCTTGCCAATGCTGGTAGGGAACCTGCCTCGAAAAGGGGATTATGTTTCATGGATTGGCTCAGGGGCACAGCTTTTGGCTAACTCCATCATAGGTGCGCGAACCAATAGAGATGGGACCGTTTCCAATTTGGCAGCTGCCATCACCGGCAGGACACCCTATACCGGGCTCCTATTGGATGAAAACCGTTACGCCGAGGTTTTGGTGGTGCTGGACGGATTGGACTCATACCAGCTCACCCATACCGATTTTGGTGCTATCGGATATTATGTGGGGGGTAAGGCAGGAAATAGGAATATTGTCATAGACGGCTTATCCCGGGAATTAGACCTCGACCAGATAAAGTATCTTATAGCGCCTCTGGCAGCATCGGGGGCTGTGGGCATCTGCCATATTGTGGGCTTAACACCCGAGGCGCCAGATTTGCCGCAGGCCCTGGGACATCGTAAGCCGGCTGAGATTATTAGGGTGGGCAGGGAGGAGATAAAGCAGACCAAGGCGCTGTATGCTGAGGGAAAGAGCGGCCAAGTAGATATGGCTGTTTTTGGTTGCCCCCACTGCACCGTTGCCGAATTAAAAACAATGGCGTCCTTATTAGACGGGAAAAAGGTGGGGAATAACCAGAGACTGTGGGTCGGCATGCCGTATCAAATGTACTATCTAGCCCAAACTATGGGATATACCGATGTTATAGAAAATGCTGGTGGGGTTATCTCAAGCGCCTGCATGGCGGCGATTCCTGATTCGCCAATACCCTCCGAGGTAAAAGTAATAGCCACCAATTCCTTTAAAGCAGCCCATTACATTCCTAGACTAACAAAGGGTCGGGTTAGGGTGTTGATTGGAGATATGGATGTGTGTATCGATGCCGTTACTGGTGGCGAATGGAAAGGAGACAATCCATGAAGTTAAAGGGTCGGGTCATTAATGGGGGCGATGCCAAAGGTGAGGCGTTGGTTTTGGATGTGCCGTTTTCATTTATCGGAGATTTTGACCCAGATACGGGGAAATTAGCTATTCAAGGACATCCCCTTTTTGGAGAAAGCTTGGCTAACAAAATCTTGGTTTGTCCTTCGGGAAAAGGGGGTACGATTGCTCCTTTTATTGCCTACCAGGCTTGGCAGAAGGGGAACGCTCCAGCCGCCATTCTCTGCGAAAAGGCGGAGCCAATCCTTTGTGAGTCTGCCATAACTATCAACATACCGATATTGGATGCTTTTAATGAGAATCCTGTCGAGAGGATAAAAACAGGCCAATTCATATCCATTAATAAGGATGAGGTCACAGTAGAAGAGCAATCACATTAGGGGCTTCATTACCCAATAGATGACCTCCCCTCTTTTAATCGTTCGGTGGAGTTAAGGTCATCCAATAATTGGGTAAGTCTAGAGAGGTTTAATCAAGCAGGTGGATAACCAGAGTTGAACCAACGCCGGCATTCTACACCAAAAGGATTTGCTTTGTGGAACTCCTCGCAATGACAAACCACCCGTCATCGCCAGCCGAAGGCGTGCAATCTGTCACAATGGCACAAATCGTGTGTAACAAGGGGTTTGCCGAGAGGCGAATTTGGCGAAATCCTTGTTTCTCCCTTTATCCGCTGTTGTATGAAGGGGCTGGCATATTACTATACTAAATTTACCACCAAATTTTGATTATCTCTCAATTATTCTAGTATCTTTGATAATTTCTTCCTTCTCTGCTTCTTGG
>Ga0208325_1000045_pt1 | contig 31114 bp, 49 predicted proteins | sample PL_2010_330m_FD_185486 | JGI IMG/M metagenome (GOLD analysis project Ga0208325, IMG submission 185486) | Freshwater microbial communities from Powell Lake, British Columbia, Canada to study Microbial Dark Matter (Phase II) - PL_2010_330m... | ecosystem: Environmental > Aquatic > Freshwater >...
ATATCAAACTAACAAAATGAGTTGAATTTAGGTTGGCTACAAAAACTACAATCGTGATTGGGAGACCGCAGGACGGCGAAGTTGAAACAAAAGCTGGAAGCTTCGCCAAAAAAATCAATGACGTAACCACAGCCGCGGCGACCTATGACATAGCCATTGCCAAGAAGGGCAGCAGCATAGTCGCCGTGATCGTGTACACCGAAAGCTAGGAGGTGAACTGTTTTGGTGCGTTACAGTCCGTCCGCTAAGAAAACAAAGTACGTCAAGAGGCTGGGTTGGGCAGTCTACGATGACCTGTATCCAGTGAACACCAACGACACGATCGTCTGCAAAGATTTCACTGATGACTCGAACATGCTTCAGACGTTGTTAGTTGACGATTCGGATGGAAGCACCGTGACAACAAGCACCGCCCTGAATGTGGTTACAGTCACCGAAACCGTCAGCAACATTCACTGCACCCTGTTTGTGTATGGAGTCAGAGAAGATTGACCACAAGAACCGAGAAGAAACTGCATCCCAGCGACACCTTGAATGAGATGCTGTACTTCAAGGATGAAGACGATGAGTACTTTGATCCTACAAGCATAGACATAACCATCAAAACCCCTTCTGGATCAACTGAAGAAACTTTGGACATCGACGATTTGTCTCAAGAGGATACGGGGCAGTGGATTCTTGCTCATGATCTTCCAAGCGATGCTGAAACTGGAACTTGGAGTTACACGGTTAAAGCGATTTACAGCGGAGTGACGAACAGCGAAACCTTTCTTTTCAGCGTTAATCCGATGCCGTATGGAAGTTTAAGTGTTGTCCGTGACCTATGCGGAATCACAGACGACAATTACGACTATAGTCTTCAAAACTGCATGGATTTGGCAACCGCAGAAATCAACGATGCATTAACTCAGAAACAAACTTCAAGTGAAGACAAAATCGAGTACGACACAGAATCGCCGCCACTATCCAGTGTCCCCGACATAATCCACACAGTAGCCAACTATCTTGCATCTGGAATCTATCTTCAGCGTAACAGTCCAGAAGAGAAGGAGCATCCCTTCATCACCCGAGCCACATCTCTTCTCGGAGGTTACATGAGCAAACGGGTGAACCGCGAGAACCGAGAATTACCTAAGCTGATATAACATGGATAAGCAGGTTCTTCGTGAGCTTCAGAAGCAAATCTGCACGGTCAGATGCACATATCGTGACGTGTGCAGAAGCTATGACATGGCTGCCAACTGCAGAGTTCACAAATTAATCAATAAGCTTTTGGAGGAACGATAGTTTGGGTTTGCTTGCGGGCTGGCAGCACTACATCGACCTGACAGTTCCAGCAGCTAAGGTCACCGACGACCTAGCCCATTTTCCCGTTTGCATTCAGATTCGGGACGGCGCGGGAATCAATAGTGCAGACTTGACGCCTATCTTTGATGAGGTGGGAGCAAACTACAAGAAGATTGCAGTTACGGCGGAGGATGGGGTTACTCAGCTTTACTGTGAAGTGGTTAGCTGGAGCAGCGGAGATGAGTATGCGGAGCTTTGGGTCAGCAAATCGGGCTGGACACTTAACGGCGGCGTAGAGAACAAGGTTAGAATCTACTTTGACAATGACCACGCCGATAATGATAGTTATGTGGGCTTGACGGGAAGCACCCCAGCAGAGAATGTATGGGACAGCAACTTTAAGTTAGTCTGTCACATGAACGACAACCCCGACACAAGCCACATCAAAGATTCTACGAGTAACGATAATGATGGAACAAAGAAGGGTGTAAACGAGCCAATAGAAACTGATGGACAAATTGGGAAGGCACAGGATTTTGCGGGTGCGGGAACAGACGAATATATTAGTGTTGCCGATGCTGAGAGTATTCGATTTGATGGTGCTTTCACGATTAGTTTATGGTGGAAAAGAACGGTTAACCAAAACACAAACATACTTTTTCATAAGGTGTCTGCTGGAAAAAACAATTATTACTGTTATAAATCGGGTAATCAGTTTTTCTTTTCATTTTATGACACCCTTGATGTTAATCATTTTATTTCTGCACTTTGTACTGATGTGGGAATCGACAACCTTTGGACTTGTGTATGGGATGGAAGCTATCAGCGTATATACAAAAATGGCGCTCAAGTAGCGGTTTCAGATGATTTAACTGGGATAACCCCAAAAAACAATGCTGGAACAACTCTCTATTTAGGAACATATTATCCAGCATACGTCTATCCTATAGAAGGCGATGTTGATGAAATCCAGTTTTCTAAGGATGTTGGTCGTTCTTCTGCTGGGGTTGGTGCAAGCTACGAAACCCAGAGAGACCAGTTCTATAATTGCGGCGGCTTCGTAACCCGCCCAGTAGCCATTCACATAAGCTCTGAGCCTCGACACACAATCAGCATAGAGAGCGAAAGCCGATGAGCGTAAGAATCAGAGTCCGAGACGAGCAACTGCAAACCTTCCTGTATGCCGAACCAGAAAAGGAGGAAGCTATCCTAGCTCAATGGCGGGAAGAAGGCGGGGCTGAGACACGAAGAGTCATGCGGCAACTGATTCCGCTCGGCAAGTCTTTCATGCTCAGAGAATCCGTGACCACAGTAAACACTCCGCGGGGATTCACCACATACCCCGACATAGACTACGCCAAGTACGTAGACAAAGACACACGACCGCACATAATCAGACCCAGAAACGCCAAAGCCCTCAGATGGTTCGGACAGTGGGGACAGCCCATATTCGCAAAGCAAGTACATCACCCAGGTACCAAGGGCCAGCATTTCATACGGAGAACCGCGGAGCAATGCAGAGGCTACCTAGCCGATTTGTGGAGATTTATTTGGCTACAGCATCATTAGGAGAAAAAAAGTTTGAGTGTTACACCGAATACGATACTTGACTATATCCTTGAGACTCTTCGTGAAGACTCACACCTTTCAGACTTCAAAAAGTGGTTTCTCGGAGAACCTCCAGCCACACAGTACCCTTCCAGCCCGTGGGGATGGATAGAGTGGATAGGAGGACGACAAACTCCCGGAACCGCATCCAACAGCATGACTACAGAAGACAGATTCTATATCGTGCCTGTCATGAAGCACCCCGAAACCGCGGAAAGGTCAGTAGTCGCCTACGTCGAAGCAATCGAATCCGCATTAGCTTCAGACAGGACATTGGACGGCAATGTGGCTTATAGCTGGGTTGAAAACAGAGAAAAAATCAAAGACCGCATGAAAGACCACAACATCATAGCGGTTTTCATCACACTCCACACAAAACGCAAAAAATAAGGAGAAAAAAAAACATGAGCAGATACATCGGATTCCGAAAAGAAGGCGAATATGGCACAGCCGAAACAGACCCAAGCATCCGCTACGACGGCTACGCCACATCCAACATCCAAGCAGACCCAAACTGGATAATCCCCACCCCAACGTCACGAAGATCATACAGCAAACGCACAAGAGGACTATACAGGGCACAAGGACCAATCGACCTTCCAGTATCTCCAGAAAACATAATAGGAGACTTGATGATGGCTGTTTTCGGCGCAGAGGGCACACCAGCAAACCCAGAAACAGGCGTCTACACACACACCTTCACGCCCGCAGACACCATACCCAGCTACACCGTGCGAATCGGCGTGGAACAGACTGAACGGGTTCTGCCCGGATGTCTTGTTGAATCGTTGCAGCTGAAGTGGAAGGCAGGAGACGTTGTACGGGCAAACGCCATGATATACAGCGGCTTCCCAGAAACAACAGACGATATAGTGGCTTCACCAACATTAGATAGTCTGCAGTGGCTAACACAAATCGACGATCTTGTCAACATAACCATTGATGGTGATGCTACACGCGCCAGCGTAGTCTGTGACTTGGACGTAACCATCAAAAACAATATCCCTTTCAACACTGGCGACCTAAGCGGCAGAAACTTCAACGACATCGAGGTGGGGGTAAGAGATGTGACGGGAAATGTCACCCTCAAATTCGAGGACACAACAGACTTTGACAACTTCAAAAACAGCGCAAGCTTTGATTTGATTATTGCGGTGGCAAGCAGTCTCATCGGAGACAGCGAAACATACTATCACACGTTAGGATTGAATCTGTATAACCTTCAAATCCTACGTAGCGGGGCACCGCCGCTGAGAGCCCAGAATGAGACCTTGAAGATTTCGGCGCCATTCAGGGCATTCTACGACAGCAGCGAAGAACTGGAGATTGAGGGCTTGTTGCGGAATAGTATAAGTGCCTACTAGAGGTGAAAATAGAAGTGAAAATCGAGTTAGACAACATAGAATACGATGTTCAGCCGCTTCCCCTAGAACTCAGCTATATAAGCGCCTTGTATGCGGAGAAGGCGAACCAGAAAGCGAAAAGTATAGAGGATGGACTAACACGCGGAAAAGAACTTGTTGAAATCCGCAAACTGCTTTTGCAGGACTGCGTATCGCCAACTCCAAAGCCAGAACACGAAACGTTATTGCACATAGCCATAAACAAGCTGACGTTAGCTCAGAATGAGCGGGTTGAACAGTTTTTTCGAGACCAAAAACAACACCCTGAAAAAGGCTGCCCAGATGGGGCTAATTCTGCACCGTAGACCCTCCGAGCTGCTGAACATCCACGAAACGCCAATGTTCCTTTTCGAGCTTGACTATAATCTAATCATGGCTGAGTTACATCAACAGCAAAGCGGCGGACAGGAAACAGAGGAAGAACAGAACAAGCGCTTAGAAGAGGCTCTCAGAAGAAAAAAGAGGCGTAAATGTTGAGCGAAAGAGTAGAAATAGATGCTGAGTTAGTGGGCACTGAACAGGTGAATGCGGGATTCGCGTCTATGGCAGCCGCAAGCCAAGATATGGCAGCTAAAATGCGGCAAGTTGACCTTTGGGGTAAACCAATCAATAACACTCTCAAAGAAACAAGCATGAACTTGAAAGAGGTAAGCCGTGACATCGCAATTTTTGGCACAGCAGCCATGGGAGTAGCCAACCTCGGAAAAGCCTTCGGATTCCTCAACGAAGAACAAGCTAAAGCCTTTCAGCTGATGGGCAGCATAATGACCGTCGGCGGAAGCGTCATACGCGTCATGGATGCCCTAACCTCAGCCACGTGGATGAACACCGCAGCGCAAATCACCAATACAGTGGCGACAAATGCAAGGGCAGTCGCAACCGCAATCGCCAACGCAGTAGCAAACCCCCTTTTCTTGCCCGTCATGCTTGCAGCAGCAACCACAGCCGCCGCAACAATCTCAGCGATAACACCCACCGCGCACACTGGACTGAAACAATCCGTCACGGGCGGACTAGTCAATGTGCTTCCCGATGAGCTGATTCTGAAGCCAGCACAGCTTCAAAGCATCACCGAAAACAGCTTTCGCACATCGTCAACGCAGACCAGCAACAACGTCACCATCAACGTTTATGGCGGCAACGCTGAGCAGCTTATGGGCGCGTTACGGAAGGTTGGCATCAAGTGACTGCTGTTCTCCCCGCAAAAGTGAATGCAGAATTTTTTGTGGAGTGCCCCACATACACAGACTCTAATGATCGTGTGGTTCATGCGTTTTGGGATCACTTTTTGAAGGGTGACTGGGCTGGTTCGCCTTCGGCTGGATTGAGCAACCAAGCTGATTCTGCGGTTTTGACGATTCAGGCGGGAGAGACAGAGCAGTTTCTCACGACTTCTTTTGACAGTTTTAGCACGGTAGATTATCCTGTGCTTGTCGGCAGAGTCACAAGCTTCAGCGCAACCAACTTTGTGGTGCAAATCCAGAAGGCTTCAGATAGTGGTTGGGTTTCAGTCTACACGGGCACAGAAGCCGAAAGATTCACGGTTGAGGACTTGACAGAGTTTTATGAGGGAGCAATCAAGGGGCTTAGAATCTACTGTACGGGAAGCCCAGACGACACAGTCACCGTCGATTATCTCGTAATATGCAAGAAAGCCTTTTTCCCAACAAGCGCAGACCTGGAGGACACGATAACAGTCACGAAGAGTCTCCTTAACGACGAGGTGAGCAGCGCAACGGTTACGCTAAGCAACTTTCTTGATCTGGGCGACACATACCTGAACTTGGATGACTGCGGCTTTGGCATAATCTGGGCGGCTCGCGACGAAGAGTCATTAACTGATTTGGACAGCAAACTTTTCGGCGGCAAGATAGCTTCCATCAAACAGGACTACTACGCCTACAACGTTGCAGATGTTATTGTTGAATTGCTGGGTCACGCCTCGGAGCTGTTCGCCTCACCAGAACTGGTGTACAAACTGTATGAAGGTGAGTACGGCGACACAATCATAGATGACACCTTAGACTTGTGCGGTTACCTATCCAAGTATCCTCATGCGGTGGGATGGTTCGACGGCGGACATTCTGGAAGCCAAATCGCAGACACCGACGACCGCATGTCATCGCAGCACAGTGTAGAATATGATGAGGTTCAGCCGCTTAAGGGTGTTCAGGAAATCGCCGAGAAGGCATCTAACCCGTCTGATGTGATAGGCTTCGACGTTTTCGAGACAGCTTCAGGATGTCTTATAGGACATCTCAGAGAGAGCCAAGATTTCATCTGTCCAGTATCGCCGACATTAGAGAGTGCAGTGAAAGTAATAGATCCGCACCGAGTAGTCAACCGACAGAAAGTGTACGGAGCAACAGGAAAGAAGATTCCTTCTGATGAGTCTTGGACGGAGTCAACGGACGGATGGACAGTAGATAGTGGCGAACCTCTGGTCTTTAACACTGACTATTACGTGGAAGGAACAGGCTCAATCGAAGCAGACTTTATTTCAGGCACACTACAGTTTCGCAGAAGCATCTCACCTACAGTTTACGGTTTCGGCAAACGTGCAGCTAAAAGACTCAAATTTCATAGAAAGCGAAGATACACAGGGCTTGGACCTGACAGCGCAGTTGTACAGTTATGGGCACCAGATTCAAGTAACTATTTTAGTGCAGGAATCGAGCTTCATGGAGGTTTCGACTTGGACTGGAAACAAATCGATTTGCCGCTGGGTGTTAATAGCGAAATCACCGACTCTAACTCTAATGGCAAATGGACAAAAGTTGGAAATCCAAGTTGGCAACAATTAACTCAGATATGCTTCAAAGTTCAATATGCTTTGGGAATAGCGGTTTTAATTGATGGCTTATACTTCTGCGATATGCCCTTTAGTGCAAGTACTGAGGACACTGACAGTATAGCCAAGCATGGGGTCAATGAAGCTGAACCGATAGTCGACCAGACACTAATGAGCGACGCAGAATGTGAATCGAAAGCAAACGCAGTCATAGCATCTAAAAAAGACGTTCCGATTACAATTGAACCGTTCATTGTGGAAGGGGATGCACGTTACCAAGTTGGAGATATTATGAGTGACGGAGTTGATAGCTTTCGTATCATAGCGGTTGAGCATTTGATTGTTGGCGTGAATTGGAAGGCTCAATTAACCGTGTCTGAAGTACTTTGATTTGGCATGTAACTGCCGATAATGAAAGTGACAAACCCTATTAATCCAACAATAATCCCCCAATTTTTATATGGACACCAATAATCATCAGGGAAATTCGCATGAAAGCCATCAATTGTTCTTTCATAATAAAGAGACTCGGGCGTTCGCTCTGGAAAAACAGCCAGTATCCATGCAATCACCAGTAGAATAAACCCCAAGACTACAACTTCTTTCCTCATTCTCTTCCCCTATACTCCTATTCCACGAAGAGTCTATATGCCTTTTGTGGAAGTAAATTCTATCTGATTCAATGAGAGATAGACTCTTCGTAACTTTATGTGAGGTACAACCATGACTGACCTACAGCGTCTAGAAAAAACATTGAAAGAGATACTGGACAGACTACAGAAACTAGAAAATCAGCAATCCAAACAGGGCGGCACAATATCGGCGACGGCAGCAGCATCCAATAATATTGACCTCTGGAATCTTCCGAGCATACAAATCGTTGATGGTTTTCTTAGACTAAAAGAAACCGATAAAAACAACTGGTTAGACCTGCAAATTCAACTCTTCGAGGACATGGCTTATCCCGACGAATACAACCCATTCTTTCATATTGAGCAGGGATTCTGGTGCCAGAAGGACGTTTTCAGTCAAGGATTCTTAGGTTCCGCAAGCAGAATTTACATAACTTTTGGCGGAACATACACGCCCGCCGTCCCCGAGGACATAGGCAGAACCGTAAAAGACGATGGCGTATACAGCGGCACTCTGGTAGGATACTGGAACAGCGAAACCGACTACCTTAATCTTCCCACAAGCGTAGATCCGGAAGACCCAACCGCTCCCACATGGTGGCTAGTCGGGTATTACCCGATTGCTTCAGGCTCCACTATAACGATTCCAAGCGGCACAGGCGGCGGAGTAACTAACGCTGATTGGGCGACACAACCGGGAGGCGGCGCTGTTATGGTTAGTCATGGTCTTACGGGACCAGATGACCCGCCTAAAACGATTCTTTCCTCCGCGTTTCTAGGATTCGACAGATACCATTTCGTTGACATAGAAAGCAATTTAGTCGATATTGCCGTAAGAGATATAGAATTAACAACAATCAATGGCGCGCCACCCGGAGGAGAAATTGTATCAGGTGCAAACACTACAGACGCTAATGGAGACAGAACAGTAACCTTTGATGAAGAGTTCGATAATGTGCCTAAAGTTCTTCCGTCGGTAATAGATGCAGCTGGAAGGATGATAACTATCGTTGTTGTTTCCAAGTCTACCACTCAATTTGTTGTAAAAGCAAAAATCCTAGAAACCCATAAACACAAAATAGGCGCTATCGGAGCAAGCGGAGCAGGAGCAACCCATAGCCACACCATAAATACCGAGAACCAATCACAGACTAGCGGACCAGACATGCCCGGCGGAACAGAAGATGTTGCTGGTCCCATACACAGCCACACCGTTCAGGCGCATAATCATGGCGGATCAACGGGAACGGGCGGACCTACATCAACTGGGTACTCTGCACCAGCGACTGGTACCCCATCCGCAACACAGGAAGTTAATGTGCCGCTTTCTGGTCCCTGCGAGCTTGGGCATGCACTATGCAAGGTTACGAGCAGTTATCAGGTGTATCCCGCCTCCGGAACACACATCCATACCGTAGCGTCTCATGCTCATCCACTTGGTCAACACAACCACACTATACCTACAGAGAACCAGAGCCAGACATCTGGCCCCGACAGCGGCACTACAACAGTAGCGTCAAGCGTCCACAGCCACACCGTTCAGGCGCACAACCACAATGGAGCAACGGGGAGCACGCAAATTGCGCCTTATATCAGAGCTTTAGACCTCAGAAATATAGGTGGAACAAGCGAGATTTGCGGTGCAGTCTTAATCAACTCTGACGAACCAGCAGTTGACTTATACACGGAAGAAACTGCTGCTGCTGGTGTAGCAGTAAATTTTGAGTGGATGGCGATTCCAGCGTAAGGAGGGGAAAAGAAAGGATGGAAGAAAAGAAAATGTCGTTTGAGGAAGAACTTAAGCAAATCCATAATGGATACAAGCGAATCTCCAAAAAGACGGGGATAAAGATGAAAGAGTTAATTTCAGTTATTATGATTAGAGAGCTGGTGATAGCTAATCAACTCAAGGCAATACATGAACACTTGGACGCTCACTTTCCACTGGAACCAACCAAAAAAATAGAAACCCCCTAAAGGCTCTTCGTAAGCTTTTTTTGTTGTTTATTCTAAGTCAACGATAGCTACGAAGAGTCACTTTCTAACTCCTCCTTTAACCCTAAACAGAAACTGTCCTCTTCTTGTGTAAGCGATTCTCCTTGATGCAGTTTAACGATTAGCCGCTTTATTGTTTTGCTAAGACCCTTCGACATAATCTTTCCGCCCTTTCCTTTTCTGCATCCTCTTTTCCAAGATCATACGCTTTTCCAGTCACCCACACAAAAAACGGAACTACTATGAATCCAATCACAATTATGCCCGTTAACGCTCCAATCCAGAACATCACTTTTGAGCCTCCAACTTTTTACATTTAAATTGCCCAACTTGCCTATGTAACCGTTTTATCATTCGATCAAACTCTGACTTTCGCATAATCATTTTTGTTTCTGAACCTCCAACATTACCCCTCTCCTTGTTCTAGTAAGTGTTTGTCAAGCATTTTCACATCAATTTCATGGAAACGCAAATATCCGTTACATCCAACACAAGAACAGAAATAGGACAAACAAGTAATCCATTGATAAGCCCAGTTAGCAGATGGGTTTTCTTGAATTAGTTTTCCAAGTTTTTCTATCATATCATGTGCAGCTTTCCGTGTCATTAATGGTTGTTTCAGATACAAAGGCACTTCATCTCCGTTTTCTTGATGGAAATTCTTTTCTAAAGAAGTTCCTTTCTTTTCACTCATTTTCTAACAACCTCAAAACTTCTTCGAGTTCAGAAATACTATTCATCATGCCCGCAACATACGCGGTATCTCCGTGATTGTCTGAGTCGGGGAACTCATCGTCATACCATTGTTTATATTCTTCAAACGTTTTTGCCCAAAAAGAGCCGTACATTAACTCTTTTTTGTATTTATCAATCTTGATTTGAATCTTTGTAACAAGTTCATCGACTAATCTAAGCATGTCTTGAAGTAAGAACTCTTTGTCAGAACTGCAATCGAAATTATATCTAATCTGTTCTTTTAGTGATTGTTCACTTTCCAGTTTTGGTTCACTCATTTTTTAGCTCCTCCAAAAGCTCATCAAATGTATCTGCTCTGTGTTTGTAAGGGTCTTGTGTATCGTCTTCTCGCTGTTGTTGCAACCACTCCCTGACCGCTTTGGTTGCCCAAGTTGTCACATACACCCCATTTTCTTCAAAGATTCGTTTTAGTGTTGTCATTTTCTGTCAACCCATCTTCTAGGAGATACCCTTTGAGACATGAACCCTTTGCTCGCCTAAGCTTACAAACAAACTCGTCATTGTTACCGCTACAATCCTTACAACCCAACTCAGAACTCATTTTCTGTCAGACCTCATATAGTGAGTTGCTCGTCTTCGTCTAATGAGCCGTCAATCGTCATTTTTCGCACTCTCTTGCTGCGTCTCTGCTTAGCGTAGATGGTGTTCAAGTATTGCTGATATTCGGTTATTCTGGCTCTGATTCTTTTCAGGTGCTTGTAAATGTCGTCCTCGGTTTTATTCATGTTCTCTGAAATCAGCTTCACTGGCTCAACAGCAATCAAATCCAGCAACTCCAAATCTCTTTCATGTCGCTTAAACATATTTATTCAACCCTCCTTTTCTGCTAACTGTATATTCCATAAACGGTCTGTCCCACCTTCTAACGAGTGTCTATAGTGGAGAATCTCCCCGCCAAAGTTACAAACGGCATACAAAAATGTGCGCAGTTGCCCCATGTTACCCACCGAAGAAACCTTCACTTCACTTCAGCCTCCTTTAGATTCATAGCCCACCTGATTCCTTTTGGGGTTGTGCAAACATGACAAATAGCAACTCCATTCTCGTACCTGTAAATTTCGCTTCCACATCTATCACAGATGTCAACTTCTCCTGTTCCCTTACATCTACGGCAAGCCGATTTGTGTGTCGTTACTCTCTTTACCTGACCTCTCATTCTGTTTCAGCCTCCATCAGCTTCCGCAACAACTCATCAATGATTGTGTGAATACTTTTAGAGGGAAGATGAGAGCCAGCCACACTCCAATTGTATCGTTTATTTGGATTGTACTTTCGGTTATGCATCTTCGCGTCGATGAAATTCCACACGTCTTTGCGGAATCTAACTCCGAATGCCACATCGTCTTTTCGATGCTTAAAAGTCATCGTGTAGCCTCCCCCAGAACTGTTTGTCCTTTCCTTCTGACACCTAATGCCTTAGCACGGCCACTTTCAGTATCAGGCTCCGTAATTCGTGGATCATTCTCATTTGGATATTTACAAAGAAAAGCGTCAATACGGTGAACATAAGCTCCTTTTTTGTTTAGACGATATTTCACTCCTTTAATGCAGAGATATCTTTTTTCTTTTAGTGCAGCAGCTAACTCTGGATTCCAGATCTCGAGGTCTGAAATATGACAGTGTTCAGCGAAGAGTCGTCTTAAAGTGTTTCTCCAAATTGGTGGATCTCGATATCCGCATTTTGGGCACACTTTCATTTTTGGGTCAGCTCCAGCGTCTCCTGTTCAGCCAACTCCACAAGCTTCCGCGCATACTTCAGGTTCAGGTTACTTTTTGCATCCTTGACATGATAATACTTCACGTCTACACGAAGAGTCTCCCACTGCGCAATAACCTGTCTGTAGAGGTTGTTCAGTTGCCGATATCGCGCTTCCTTCGTCTCCTTTCTCAAAATCTCTGACGGCGAAAGCTTGTTAGCCTCTTCGTCAAGCGAAACCGAGTACTTGTTCTTGTATACTTCATAGTCTGCGTTCGCAAGATAGCCGAGATTGTGCAGTCCTTCAACTAGGGCGAGTAATCCAGCTTTGGATTTTGAAAGTTTTCTGTCTGCTTGTAATCGAATGGCTGCTAGGTACAGTTTGCGGTCGAGGTATAGTCTATAGCTCCAATCAATTGCTCTCAAAAAAAGAAGCCCCTTTCGTTTCTTGTCTAAAAGAATGCTTGTCATGTCTTGGTGTGTTCTTGTTGTGTTTTTTTGGCGTTTTTGGTTGAGGGTAGATAGATAGATAGATAATATACTGCAGATTGAGAGGGTAGATTGATGGGTTCGTTGGAGTGGAAATAGAGGTCATTGTTTGTGTTCTCCTATCCAAGCAAGAGTCCAGCCCAGCATCCACAGGAAAATGATTAGGGGAAGAAACAGAATGATTATGAGTTTCACTTTTGTTAACCCCTTCAAATTTCAATCTCCATTATTGTGTGATTGTAAACATCGTCAATTTCGCTTGGCGTGGCTTGGTGAATTTCCATCAGTTTTGCGATTTGGGGTTTCAAGTTAGCGTAAATGTGTCCCCTGTCTTTCCGAATTAGACTTAGACTCTCCAAATCCGAAAGCTTCTTTGTAACCCTAGAACGGCTACCACTGGAGGGATTCAAGAAAAGACATTTTTCCATAACTTCGCTAATGTTTGTTCGTTTGTCGATTGACTCTATGAATTTGAGCATCTGCTTCTGTTCTTGGTCTAAGCTGCTGATGTCCTGCAGGATTTTGTTTTTAGCTGATTCCTGAAAGTCTCTCTGAAGCTTCTCTAGTGGTGCAACTTCGTATGTGACTGTTCCAGTCATCTTTGGGATTCGTTTAACAAGTTCTTCAACAATCTCATTTTTGTTCAGTAGAGGAACTTTCTGGAGAACTAGGCTAACGATTTCGCCTTTGTCAATTTTAGGTTTGCTGGACTGTAACGTCAACATTTTTTCGCCTAGACTGTCCACTTGCTTTTGCAGTTGACTTATTTTCTCAAAAAAATCATTGCGTAACTCTATCACATCTTGTGAAACTCTTGCATAGAATTTTCTTGATTCAAAATCGGGCAAAACTTTGGTTTCAGATACTCCCTCGCTTAATGAGATACTGTTTTCTGGCTTCTGTAGCGATTCAACATTAACCGCTCCAGCTGCAACCTTCTTTGCGGTTTCGTCATCAAGCCAACTAGGCTGAACATAAACTCTAATGGTCTGGTCTGGGGTAGCCAAAATAAAATGTCCCTTAGAAAGTGTCATGATTTCGTCTTCTTTTGGCCTCATTTTTCGTGGAAGTGGAATCTGGTCAATCGTGTGCTTAACTTCATTTCTTTCGGATTGTAAACCGAGAATCCATGTGCTGACCTGTTTGAGTGCTGTCTTATCGACCCCTGCCATGTCTTGGCTGTCAACCCATAGGAAATTTCCGTTTGTTGCTCCTTGTCGGATAAAAGATTCTGTTGCCCACTTGCAGGGGTTTCCTCTTCCCTGTGGGATGAACTTCCATGCTTCGGGAATAACCACTATCACATCATGGAACTCTTGGAGAACCGTTTCTAGGACACTTCTTATGACTAGGCTCTGGATTTCCTCTTTGAATCGCTCTAAATCCATGATGTTGATTCCGTCATGAAGAGTGAGAAACTTGGAGAATTTGGCATACTGTAGTTGAGGTAGCACCATCTCAAAGTATGCTTGTAATGTGGTGTAGATGTTCCTTGAAAGCTGATTTAGTTTAGTTTCTGCGAGTTGCTTGTCAATGTTGGCTTTAACTTCCAAAAGGGAATCAGCGTTTTTGCACACTTTGATTATCCATGCTCTCTCAAACTTCAGCTTCTCCTTTAAAGTAGCTTCTAAGAGGCTAGACACATATTGCCAATCTGAGCGTTCCTTGAAGTAGGGGGGAATCAGAGTTCCTTCGTTGAATCCTTTCTCGCCAACTTTGGTTTTAAAGACAATGGCTTTTTTTCCGCTGCGCTTAATCAAAGCCTCAAGAGTGGTGGTTTTTCCCGACAGTTGAGAAACTCCAGTGGCAATCAGATGGCTGGGCTTAATATACACGGCTTCTCCTGTTCCAACCTCGTAGCCTAACTTTATCTCACTCATCCTCAATTTTCAATTCTCCTTTTGCCATGCGATACTCCCACAGTCCATGCGATGGCTCGCCTCTGCGACGTTTCACTATGATATGGCTTCCGAACTCTGGCTTACGAAGATTCCGCAGCTGAGCGGATATGCTTGCTTGTGGGTCTCCCGTGTAAAATTCGATTTCAGACAGGGTTCTCCATCTTCCGTCTTTCATTAGATCGTGGATTCTGCGGATTTGCCCTGTCAACCGTTTGCCGTCAAGTTCGGGACTGTAGTCGCTGCCTCTGAAAAAATCGGAAAGACTCATGTCTGTAGCTTCCTGATAATTTCCATTGCTTTTTCAGATGTTTGAGCCTTCACATAGAAAGACTTCTGGGATTTCAAATCCGCTTTGGTGATGGAAATCTCGGTTTCGTCTGACTTTGACTTTTTTCTCCAAAACTTCATTGTTTCGCCTTCTTCGTGTTCACGAAATCGCCGTTCACACCAAAATCGTAGCCAGCAATAGTTAAGGGAAGAACTGCTACTGTTTCGGGTTTAAAGTTCTTCTTGAAATCCCAACCATAAGAAAGGCTGCCTCTATCGTATGTGCCGTCTGGCTTTTTTTTGCCTCTCTTCCATTGATGTTGCATGAGGTCGGCGGGGTCAAACTGACTCTTCGTAGCTACATTGTGGCTGTTTTGTGGCTGCTTCGTAACTTTCGATACATTCGTAACATTCGATACTTTCGTTACAGTCAACGTTTTGATGAAAGCGTCCTGCAAGTTACTCATCTTCGCAACCATGTCACCGTAAACCGCTTCTGCGCGTTCATTCTTGGCTAACACATCTTTTCCGAGCGCCTTCACCGCTTGACTTAAAACGCCAAAATCTGCTCTGAGGGTTTTGATTTCCCGCATAACATCCATCAGCTTCGGCTCTGGAACTTTCTGTTGCAGTCCTCACACTCGTACTTCTTTGCCATTATGCCCGCATCCTCTTCAGCCCCTGAACGTCGTCTCGAATCGCATCAACAATCTCAGACAGTCGCTTCTTCGTTATCGGAGCCTTGTAACTGTAGCTTCGTACCGTGCAACCGTACCGCTTCTTCAGCAGCTCCCTAAGTTCAAGGTCTCTGGCTTCCCGTTTCCTGTGAATCTGTTCTCCGTCGATGTAAACCGCCAAGTTCACATCTGGAAAATAGAAGTCTGGTTTTGTGGATAAGAGACAGAACTCTTTCTGCGTCTCTATCGGCTGTAAGCCTACTCCAGAGACACAAAGTTCAGAGAAAATCTTTATCTCCACATCCGAAACACTGTAGTCTTGGGCGGGGTCAACGAATCGTGTGTAGCTCATTTCCGCATCACCAAACGGAGGGCTTCTGCGGTTCTGTGATCCCGCTCACGCATCGCCTTTCTGAGTTCTTTGATTTGCCAGTCGTTATCGTTTATCTTGCCTTTGAGGTCTGCTAGTTTGAACAGTTTTATAGTCTGCATCAATCAGCCTCCTTTTCTTTAAGCTCTTCTCTTGTTGTGTGGACCTTCAGCCATTCTGCAGTGTTATTGCTTAATGCTGTTGCAACTGCTTCGATAACTTCTTCTTCTGTTTTGTAGAATTCTTTTGAACTGCTAAAAGTGTAGCTTACGTAAACTGTGTATCCATTGTCTATTTGCTGTATGTCAATATTATTCACTCTGGTCATGTCTTAGCCTCCTTTCTGTTTTCTTCTATGAAGCGCTCCATCACCCTGTGAAGCGCAGCCGTGCGGCTTGGAATCCTGCCGTTTCTCTCAACTGCAGAATCAAAGTCCTGCAGCAGCTTAGAGGGACACAGAAAATTCACCTGCTGCTTCACGTCTGCACCACCTCGCTCAATTTGATTCTTTGCGCTTTTTTCACGATTTCACGGAAAAACCTGCAGCCGTCAGCATACTCGTTGTGTATAGCCTCGTCGGTGTACTTGCACACTTGGACGGCTGGACACTCTAAGCACTGCCGAGCTACAGGGCTCTCCAAAATTTCTTTTATGCTCAACTTCTTTTCAGTTCTCCTATCGTTTTGGACGCGGTCGAACTCGCGGCTTACCTCACTCCAGAAAAGTATCTTGCTGACGTAACGGAAGGTCATAGCTAAGTTGTTGTGGCGCATCATGTACTGCAGTATCTTTAGGCTGCGTCCCTTTCGATACCAGTCAGCCGCGAAATAGGCACGCAGTAAAGTGCTGTTGTAGCGGCGCCAATCAAAGATTCCAGCTTCTTTTGCGGTTCTCTTGACAACATCGTGAATAGTGTCGTTGCTGATGGGTTTGCCCCACGCAGATTTTTTTATGTTAACTCCCTCGGCTGGGCGAATTATCCAATCGTCCTCGTCGGGGCTTGTTTCCTCTTTATGTATTTGCAGTTGTTCAGCGAGATGCCAATGCAGCGGAAGCAGCACGCGCACGTGTTTTTTGCTGTCTAACATGTAGATGAAGCCGTTTTCGACGCTGATGTTGTTCCACTGTAGAGTTGTGATCTCGTGGGTTCTCAGTCCTTGCAGTCGGCTGAAGTCAATGATTATCTGGTCACGAAGAGTTTTGGGGTGGGCAATCAGCTTGTTTATGTCTTGTTGGCGTAGTAGAACGAAACGGAATGCTGCTTTATGACTCAAAAAAATACCTCCGAAATGCCTTATGATAATTAGAGATATGTCTAAAAGATAGTTTGTGGAAAGTAATGGCGGATAGTGGAGAGAGACAACTGAAACTATTGTATGCCGATCCATTTTGTAAGATGCAAGTGGATGAACTACCATGCTTCAAACCGTGTCCGCCTCTTTCATCTACATATCAGGTATATAAAATCTATTAATAAAATACAAACATGCAGGAGTATATCAGCGTCCCGATGGATTTCTGAAGCTGATTCCCAACGGTTTAAGTACTTCTTCGACTTCCCGGAAGTTTTCTTCTGGAAGCTCTATCCTGGCTGAAACCATCGTGTGCCGCATAACCCCGTCATGCTCGGTTTTGGTGAACTTCAAAAACTGCAACCTCTCTAAGCCTCCTTGGCTAATGTCATTTGACCCAGATTGTTAATTGACTTGAATTTTCTGCGACTTACCTTCTGTACAAGAAAATCGGTTGGAATAACTCGTCTGCAAGCAAAGAAAAGATTAGGATCATAGAAACAGCGCTTACAGAAATATGCTTGAATTGAAGCCGTTGCAGTTTTTATTACAGGTTTTTTATCGTACCCACAGCATCCGCAAATTATGCTATTTCACCTAACTATTATCCTCGGTATCGTAAATCCTTGAAATTAGGGAACAACACTTCAGCGATTTCCTTAGAAACTTTTGCGCCATAACGATACACGTCTTCAACTTCGGCTTCATGGTTGTTACCAGCAACAGCATCAATGTAACAACCCCAATCAGAACAGCCTCCCTCTTTTGCAACAGCCAAGACTCTTCGTGAAAGCGCTCTCCAATCCAACCTCAACTATTTTGCCTCCTCTAGCTCCTCCAAAAGCTCTTTTTTGTTTAACCATCTTTGGCTACCGTGAAACATTGAATAATTGCAGTTGTCATATTCCTGATAGATTTTTCCTGTTGTTGTTCCTTGTTTTTGTTGTAGCCACTCTATGACCTCATATAAGATAGAATCAATTAACAAAGTTCTATCAGGATAAAGTTCCGCTAAACGTTGTTTTAGTGTTGTCTTCATTTCAGTGTCTCTCCATGAAGCAACCGTTTTCTGATTTCTTTCGCATACTTACTGCTTTGATTGATAACGTTCTCAGCGTGTTTGAGGTGATCCATACTGTATGGACCAGTTTTGTTCTCAATGGATTTCAGAAGCTCATCTAACGTTAGATCGTCAACAGTCACGCTGTTGCCTCCTTGAACAACGATTCTTTAGTGAGCCTTTTTCCCGCTTCCAGAATCGCCTTAAGCCTCTCATCCATCTTATCTAAACTACTCATTTCCGCATCAACTCATTTTTGGTGGAATCCATCGGGATTCGCCTCTCGCCTTTCTTTCCAAATACATTCTGTGGTTATATTCCCTGTAGCTTTCGCCCTCACCAAGAAAAATCACGCCGCTAGTTACCCTGCCCGCCTTCTCCCATTTACCATCTATCTTGGTTACAACATCGTTGTCCTCTTTGAGGTTGGGGAAAACATACACCTTTCCATCATGCTTCACAAACATGTTACCGTTTCGGCTGTAGCGAAGCTCACACTTCACCTCACGCCAAACATCGCCGTCTTTCCACTGTAATGTTACTTTCATTTCCGCATCACCGATTACTGTAATGGTATTATCGTCTTATAAACATTACCCTGAGAGTAAACTATATAAGATAATACAACCATAGAAATACTGAACAACCATGAGACTCTACATACTATCACCAAAAGAAAAACGCACAATCAAAAGATACCTAGAAACAGGGGAATGCCTAGACGGCTTCTCGGTGCTGCTTCACAGATGTAAATATAATCTGCCTCAAATCAAGGAGGATTTAGGGTTGATTGAACAGCTGCTACAAAAGGAGGAACGAATTGAATAATGCCAACTCATAGAAAACTCGATAGTTACTGCATGAACTGTGAAACGTTATACATGAACACAACACGCTACTGTTGCCAAAAATGCGGCGAAAGACTACTATTTCACATAGTATTAGCTGATGAGATATCAGTAGATGTGCCTAGAAACGAGGCAATCCGTTTATTGGATAGGCTCGATGAAATAGAAAGAAGAGATCGTGAAATGTATTTGCGAATTATGAAAAGGAGAAACAAAAAAGAATGAAAAAACATAGAAAAAAATTAACAGAGGAACAGAAAGAAAAATTCAAGGAATTGTATCTGCAAGACTATTCAGCATCGTTAATCTTTGAAAAACTTAAATACCAATAGCTTCTAAACAAATATATAGCTCTGTCCCAGCTAAGCCCGTTCCCTTCTCCTGCAATCCACTCAGAACGAAAGCGGGGTGAAAATCCTCTGTAAAGTATCGACGTGAGTAAGATGACACGAGCTAAATCAAAGCGAATAAAAGATCAAGAACGCCTAACACGCCACCAACAAGAACTTGCGCTCTCCCGAAACATTGTCCTTGACTATAGTTGGCGAGACATCATTAATGGAGAAATCGTGTACACAGATCAGCCATGCGGAAAAGACCCCGAAGGCAACATCTACACCTACAAAATCCTCCTAAAAAACAAGCTGAAGCAGACTTTTGGATTTGTGCCCAGCCACGCCCTAAACCATGAATATGGCGAAGTCCTCAACCGCTTTGGAACATGAAAAAATGGTAACCCCCAGATGCTGCCACTTGAGAATATACTCTAACTTTCGGGGACAAAGGTTCTGCGCAATAGACAAGCCTATCCTAGCAGAATGTGACCTGTCATGCTTCATCAAACATTCCTCCTGATTATTGTCTGCTATCAGCTAATCCTAGCAGCCCGCGACTTCACCGTCACAGGAATCCTAGCAAAAGGACTACCCCCAGACTGGAGATTCCACACCTATTGCATTGTAACCACTCTTGAAGTCACTGTATTGGCTACATTGGCTGCATTAACCGAACCCAATGTATTGATTGCAGCTTTGAAGGCATGGACAATCTACCTCTGCTGGATCGGCGGATCTCTCGACTGGATATACTTTGGCTTCAGAAAGCTAGTGCACAACGAAGAGATACCCGAATGGCAGTTCATATGGCACTGGATGCCCCGCATTTTCCCCTACATCACCAAAGGAAAAATCAGCTTCGACCATCCAACCACAAAGCATTGGGCTGTCTACACGGCTTTAATGTGGATTCCAAATCTCACATGCTGGATTCTGGTTCTAACATAGGTGAACTTGTTTGAAGAAAATCAACTTCCGAAAAATCCTAGCAAACGCCTCCGCAGTGTTCATCAGCACATTCGCTGGAATCGTAACCGCAAACGGACTAATCAGACTCGACATAACCCCCCATGAAATCCTGATTCTCGCAACGTTCCCCGCGCTGATACAAGCGGCGATGGCATTCTGCAACGAGTGGAAAAAAGCTGAAGAAACACTAGAACAAGCTACAGGAGAGAACTCAGATGGCACAGTCACAAGCAGTCTTTCCGCGTTTACGCGTTTTCTCGAAAAGCTGAACTTGAAGGACTTCATCCTATTCGACGATTAGCTTCTGTTAGGCGGGAAAGTAGACTCTCCAGCAAGCCCAAAACCGTCTCAAAGACGTTGACGACGAAGACCACTCTTATGTTTGAAGTTCTATTGATTACGGGAGACTGAGGGCAGAAGAGTTCTATCCTAGAGCCTAACAGAAAAACTCTTCGTGAAAAAAAGATGAAACTGCTAACACACATCCTATTCAACCTCGGCTACATGACATTCTTCTGGGGAGCCTATGAGCAAGCATACCAGAACGGACAGCCAATATGGAGCGGAACATGGGGACCTCCAACCCCGCATCATTACCTAGTCGGAGCGGCACTCATATACATAGCGTATCTAATCTTAACACTCAAGAAGGAATGTCGGTAAATGTCAGTCTCTGAGCTATCCTATCAGACTCTTCGTAGACTCCCAACAATCAAACAGGGACTCCTCAAAGGAGACAGCTATGAAGCCATTGGAAAAGTCTGTGGGGTTACATCCCGCACAATCGACCGAGACGTCAAAGCATGGCTACAGTCGGGAGACTTCTATGATTGGATTAAAACACAGTGGATAGAACTGCATGGCAAAATTGTCTCCAAAAATCCTGAAGAGGCTTACAAACAGATAACCAAGCTATTCAGCAAAATGGTAACACAGAAAAGGGAAGTCAGAACCGAACTGTCAGGCAACCTTGACATAACCCAGAAACTTGACGAACTGATAAAGTTGACCGACGATGAAGAGTGAAATCTTTGGTTGGCAACTCACAAGCGGACAAACCAGAATAGTAAGCGCAATCCTAAACCCAAAACACCAAAGACTAACAGTCTGCGCCACAACCAGATACGGCAAAACAAGAGCCGTAGCAATCGCCATACTACTCTACATCCTCGCGCACCCCAAAACCAAAATCGCCCTTATCGCACCGACAAGAGACCAAACCGCCATACTCAGAAACTACATTGCCGAACACATCGCTACCACACCCATCCTCTCAGCCCTTGTTGACAGCCCAAGCCGCGGAGACCCCGAGCAACTCAGAAAAGAAATGAGCAAGAAGCGGGTCACCTTCAAGAACGGTTCAGAAATAATCACCCTCACCGCGCATGGCACAGGCGAGCAGCTGATGGGCTTCGGAGCCAACATCGTAGTGCTAGATGAAGCTTGTCTGATAGACGATGAAGTTTACCGCAGTCGCATCAGCCGAATGCTCGGAGATTCGCCTGATTCTAAGCTTGTGGAGATGGTGAACCCGTGGCACAGGCACAACTTCGCCTTTCGTCACTGGCAAAGTCCAAGATTCAAAAAAATCCACATAGACTGGCGGCAAGCTCTTCGTGAGGGCAGAGTCACAGAAACCTACATCAACGAGCAAAGAGAAGAACTGTCAGAGTATGAGTTTAAGGTCCTGTACGATTCAGTGTTTGCGGAAGACAGTGAAGACACGCTTATTCGATGGAGCTGGATAGAAACAGCGACAAAACGCAAAATCGAATTCAGGACTCCCACCCTTAATGTGTGGGGCTTAGATGTTGGCGAACAGGGACCAGACCTCACCGTCTTAACAAAATGTTTGAGTGACGGCATAAGATATGTTCACAAAGAAACCTATGTCATAAAAGAAAAAGACACAATGCCCATAGCCAACAAAGTATCCACAATCGTACCGAAGAACGAGCAAATCAACGTTGACAGCATAGGAGTTGGCGCAGGTGTTCACAGCCGACTTGCGGAGCTGGGGCACAAAGCCGCTTCGGTCAGAGTGAGCATGAGTCCAACAAGTCATGGAGAACGTTACCTTAATTTGAAAGCACAAAATTACTGGCGCCTCAGAACCCTATTTGAGCAAGGACTAATTTCAATCAGAACGGAAGATAAGCTTATGAGTCAGCTTGGGCAGATGCGCTACGAGTTCACTTCGGCAGGAAAAATCAGGATTATAGACCCAACAGCAAAGAGCCCAGACTATAGCGATTCTTTGATGTTGTGTGTCAGCAAAAACGAGGGTGTTGCGCCTTCATGGTTTTTGGTGTAAAATGAGCGAAAAAACTGTAACATACACAAAAGACGGGCTGATAGTCTATCCTACAGTAGCGGACAGCGAAGAGTCAGGAAGCGTCAGAATTCCGCAAACAAGCACAAGCTTAGGCGCAGGATTCGGCGACCCAATCAACACCGACGACCTAGAATACGCTTCAACCAGAGAACCCATCGCAGGCTTCCTCATCTATGGCATCGCCTCAGACATCATAGAGAAATGGTTCAAACTTAACAAGTCAAAAACGGAAGGCGAAGACCCCGACTTCGATTTGCAGATTCAAAAAGTTCTCAGCAGCCTAAAATTCAAGAAGACTTTAAGGCAGCTAATCGAGTACGAAAGACTCTACGGCAAAGCTCTTCTTGTAGCAAGCTTCGACGACGCATCAAACATCACGCAGTTGCAGAAAGAAAGAAAGAAGGGAGCAGAACCTAAACAGCTCATAGCCTACCCACCCACACAATACAAAATATTAAGCCACAACAAAAACCCGCAAAGCCCCAGATTCGGGCAACCAGAAACCTACAACATCAACGCATTCGGCGGAGTAACCTACACTCTTCACTGGAGCCGATGCAACGAAATTCAAACCAGAACAAACGGCAAAAGCATCCTAGAGCTAATCTGGGATGATCTCACATGCGGACGCAACATACGCTGGGGAGTCGCGCAGTGGATTTTCAGGACAGGCGGAGGCTTCGCAGTAATCAAATTCCCCAAAGAAATAAATGGAGTAGCCACAACCCGAGAGCAACTGCAAGCATGGGGCAACGCAAAAGAATGGAGCGACATAACACACCGCACATACATCGGAATACTAAATGAGGTTATGGACTTCAAATTTGAAGGCGCACAAGGCGCAGCGTTGAATCCTGAACCCTTCTTTGACACCAACACAAAACAAATCGCCAAAGCCACAGGCATCCCAAAAAGCATTCTAGAGGGCGCAGAAGCAGGCGCACTTACAGGCTCAGAACTAAACAATCAACAATACTACAAGAAAATCAGCGGATTCCAAACAGACTACGAAGAACCAATAAAATGGGTTATAGACGCTTGCATAGACGCGGGCATGGTTTCAGGAGCCAAAACCGTAGCTGACGAACACGAGCCTGCAGGTTCGGTGCTGAAGCGCATACTACAAAGAGTCATAGTTCATGATGAACAAGATGCTGAGCCAATCGACTACACTATAGAATGGAACAGCGCATTTGAACTTAACGCTTTAGATGAGGCAAGAACCACCCTGCTGGTAGAGCAGGCTAACCAGACCAGATTAGAATACAGGACAATCGACGAAGTCCGGGACATGAACGAGTTAGAGGCGTTGCCTGAAGGTGAAGGCGCAAAACTGAAAGCCGCCGCGCAACCACAAAACCCATTCTCAAGCTTTCAACCAAACCAGCAACAAGAGGCTGACCAGACAGCCAATATTCAGCCAAACCAAACCTTCGTATCAACCCTCAAAAGCCTTGCACAGAAAGTAATCAAAGGAGAAATCACCAAACAGACAGCTCTTGAAGAGGGCGCGGGCGTGATTGACGTTTACAGCAAATTTGAGGAAGAGCAGGCAATCGGTTGGGTCCGCAGAAGCACACAAACCACGGGACCAATTAGTCTTAGTCCTGAGATGCAGGCGGAACTGGAAGACCAGCGGCAACGGTTCCTGAAGAATTATGCTCGGATGCTTGAGGACGCAGAGAAGCTGAAAACAAGGAACAATCTATAGAATGGAGTAATCGAAAATGAATTATGAGGATGCGATTGCAGAAGCAGAGAGGCGACTCAAAAGTGAACGAATTAATGACGCCGCTAACAAGCTAACTATTCGCACTAATGAATTGATAGCGAAAGCCCAGATACTAACGAGACAATGCTCATTTTTTTGATGAGGACACCTGCACTGCAGAGGGCGGAGTTTGGCGAACAATCAGGGGTACCCATGTTTGCATCAAGGAGGGTGAGTCTACTGCGGAGGCGTTTGAGCGCACCACAGGAAAAAAGATTGGTGGTAGTGGAGAAACAGAAAACAAGAATAAGACTCCAGAAGACTTAAATGTTGCGAAAACAAAGTATAAGACAGGGAAAGACTTGAAAACTAAAGAACAAAAACTAATCGAAAAACACAAACTGTTCCTAACAACAGGTGCAAACGGCGTAGAGCAACTCGGTGTGGGAGGAAAACCAACACCTGAAGAAATCGCAAATATCAGAAAGAACAAATCAGCGATTATAACAGAACTCCAAACTCAGAAAAACGAATATTACACAAAACTCGAAAAGCCACAAAGACAAAGAGAAGAACAATTCAAAAAATTGAGTGTTCCTGAAAAAATCAAAGTGAAAAACTCGCCTGACTATGCAGACTTAGACCCTGAATACAAGAAACTTGCAAATAAGCTTGAACCAGTTAACATTCCAGACACGGATGGAAATGATGAATTAGCGAAAAAACTAATGGATCGCGCCAACGGCGTCAAAATGGAGAAACCAAACAAATATGGGTATTTTGACCCAGAATTTGAAGGCATCAACTTAGGTCAACAGGCAACACGCCGTGAGTTTGAAGCAGAAGCACAAAAACATTGTAGCCATTCAAAACTCAAAAACGAGTTGTATGGAGACTATACTGGTGATGCACGCAGACGCGTAACACAAACGTGTTCTTGCCCCATCTGCCAACTGTTTCGGAGAAGAGTCGCAGAAGAACGCGTAAAAGACACTTACGCTACTATAGGTGATGAAAATGACACTGAAAATCTTTGATAATGAAGAACATAATTTACTTTACACTCAATATTTGTATGCTACCGCTAGAGGCGATTGGGAAACATCGAAGAGATTAGCTAAAACCCTTTCTGAACACACTGATAAAGACCCTGAGTTCCAGAATCTGTTACGCCAACTTGGAATCAAATAAAAGGTAATATAACGATGGATTGTCCTAATTGTGGCGCAAAAATAAAGCCAAAAACATACAAGTTCACAAAAGCACTCACCAGATCGGGTAATAGTCTAGTCATTACAGTCACAGATGAAATCAAAAAGGCACTAGACCTAGAGCATGGCGACTTGCTAGACATACAAATCACCAAACAATAAATCCCTCCCTTTTTTTAGGGAATTATTCTTCTATTGTAATACCACAATTTAGGTGAATCTCTTTTGAATTTCTGGGAATCTGAAGAGGGCATAATGAACCGCATTGACCTGCTAGCTGAAGACGTCCGACTTGGCACATTCAATAATGCCACCAAAGTTTACGGCACAGCAGTCGGAGCAACAGATTTTCAAGTTAGTGGAGCATTGAAAGCCACAAGCTGTAGCTGGTGCAGATCGCATGTTGGGCGAATTTATCATCTTGGGATGTTCATGCCCTATCTTCCGCGTCATCCGCATTGCCCGCACTTCTTCACTCCCTTAAGGATTGGAGAGCCTCCTAACATGCTAAGTTGGCTCTTCTCATAGTCACAAAACAAAAACAATTGGAGGAACAAAAATTGAGAACAATAGTAAACGACTATGCGCCTCTCGAGGACGCGAAAATAATACAGGACGACGACAAGTATCTAGTCGTACAAGCAGTCATAGCATCGGAAATAGTTCAGCAATACAGCGACGGCTGGGCATACAAGCCAGCAGAAGAACTCGAAAAAGCCACATGGACAGCAGCGGGAGTACCCATCAGAGCACTTGCGCACCCGCGAGGCAGCCACATAGACGACGTTGAAGACGTAAACGGCAGAGTAGAAAACCCCCGATTCCGCAAAGACCTGATAGACCCCAAAACGAAAAGACCATGCAGACGAGGCATAGAAACACACCTGAAATTCTTCCGTGCAAACGCTCCTGAAGTCACTGCGGGGCCATTCAAGCCAATCGCTGACGCGACAGCAGAGGCGATAAGGAAAGGGGAACTCAGAGACAACAGCATAGGATTCAGCTGCAACAAAGACTACAGTCAGGGAGACTTTCAGGGCAAACATTACGATTTTGTGCAAAGAAAAATCTTGATTAACCATCTTGCTGCGCCAATACCGAAAGGCAGATGTCCAAGTCCCTACTGTGGAATAGCCGTAGACTCAATAGATGAACAGGACACTTGGGAGACAACCGAAGAATCAATCAGAAGCGGACATGGAAACAAAGACAAGTTTGACCCTGACAGCTTCAAAACAATAGACATCACCGAAGGCATAAAAGCCGTTGTCGGATGCCCAAAAGGCGAATACGAAAACGGCAAATGCAAAGTCGGCATGGAAACACAAAGCTTCATCTTCGACAAGACAAAGTTCACGATGGAAGAGGCTAAGGCATGGTTCACTAAGCATCAAACTAAAGACAGCGCAGAGCTTGAAGCCTACTTTAAGTGTCCAGTCTGCCAGAAGCTAGACGAGATTGGGGTACTCGAGGTTGGCAAACGGTTGATTATCGCTTATGGAGTCGATGTCATGCGTGTGATCGAAGGCAAAGACGAAATGTCTAACGAAGAAATCGAGAACAAAATTAAGGAACTTTATGACAAAAAAGACAAACTTATTGAGGCTCAAAAGAAATTTTATGCTGTTGAAAAGCCTAATCCAGAAGCAGAGAAACTGTATCGCCAAATTGAAGACCTTGACATTGAAATTAAAACGTATAAAGAACTAAAAATAAAAAAGAAGGTTGAAGGCAAAGACCAGCCACCAAAAACCGACGTGGAACGAGCAAAACAGCACTTCGGCTTATCTGACGAGGAATGGAACGCACTGTCAGAAGACGAAAAAAAGGCTTTAATTGCGAAGCTTCCGCCTGCAGGCACAAAACGCAACAACACAACATCCTCAGACGCAAAAGACCGCATCATGCGAAACCGCAAAGCCCTAGAAGACATCAAAGTTTTTTTGGACGTCTTCTAGCTTTTTACGCTTCTCCCTTCCACGGTGAAGGGTTCCCCCTTTGCCTCATGGGACATAACTGAGGCTTCCCCCCAGCATGGGACATAAAGGCTGAAAAAAAGAACAAAAGGAAAATGAACAAAATGAGCGAACCAAACAATCAGATGACGGCAGCAGAATGCCAAGTGCAGCTTGGCGAAGCGTTAGCAAAAGTCTCGGCGTTGGAAACCGAAAACAAGCAACTCAAGGCTCAACTGTCAGAATCAACCGACGCAATGCAAATACTGAAAACAAAATTTGACACAGCAGAAAAAGCCGAAAAAACCGACTTAATCAACGAACTCTTCAGAGACAGCAACGGCAAACTATCAAAAGACAGTCTAGAAACACGCACACTAACAGAACTGTACCTCATCAAAGACGCAATCGCGCAAGCCGAACCAAAAACTTTTGTGTCAGTCATGCGCCAAAAAGAAAAAGACAAAGCAAGCCCTCCGAAACCACATGGCACCGTCGGAATCTATAATCCCTCAACTAAAAAGTGGGAGGATGGAGTCTAATGGTAACAACCTATGGCTCAGCAACCGCAGACGGCGGAGTCGGACCACAACCAACAAACAGCATCGTAGTTCAGGGAACACCTAAAATTCAGCACCTACTCATCGAAACAGTCACAACCATGTACCCCGGACACCTCGTTCAAAAAGGCACAGCAGATCACCAAATCGTAGTTGGCACAGCAGGCGCAGACATAATCGGCGTACTAGGCTACGAGCAATGCCAAAAACTTGACAGACCAGCAACAAGAGCAACAATCTACACCGCAGTTAGAGCACCTGTCCTATCAGGGCCTGGAACCGTTCTGATGCTGAAACTTGCTGACGGCGAAACAGTCACCAAAGGCGAAAAGCTAGTGTCTGCAGCAGGCGGAGAAGTAGTCGCAGCCACAGCCGCAGCTCCCCCATCAGGAACAGAAGCAGTAGTATCAACAAGCGCACAACCAACAATGGCAGGAAGCATACCAACAGAAGGCATACCCATCGCAATAGCAGAAGAATCAGTAACCACATCAGGCGCGGCAGACTGGATAATGGCGAGGATGTTGATCTAAAATGAAGGCACTAAGATTTGCTGGAAGAGACGAACCACTACAAGCAGAACAAGGCGCGTATGTGCTGCCTAGCATGGTTGACATTGCACGCAGAGAATTCATCGGACGAAAACTTTTCGGAACAGCAGTACAGTTTGTTCCAGAAGGAACACAGACCTACAGCTTTGACGTCTTGACAGAAGTAAGCAACGCCCGCATCGACCCCAAATACCCAGGAGCAGAAAACCTTGACTTGACAAGCGCAGACAGAACAAGCCTAAACATCCCGACTCTCCACAAAGAAACAGTGATTCCAAAAGCTGACCTTGACGCTAGCCGAATGACAGGCGCACCACTCGACACCGCAGTAATCGACAGTCTAACCTACAAGGTAGGATTGCTCGAAGACACGATGCTGTTGATTGGCACCGCCCTCACAAACGGTTACGTCGTGAATGGACTCTACAACGAGGCGGTAGCATCAGGCAACAAAGACGAAACAAACTATGACTGGGCAACAGTAGCTCACATAATCACAAGCATCAACGCCGCAATCACACTACTCAAAGCAGACCACATATTCGGACCCTACGACCTGACAATAGGCGCAGAAGCAGCAGGATACTTGTCCGTGCTAGTTAATGATGGACCCGCCACATACGGCGAGTGGGTTCAGAAACGGATAGGCGGGCAAATCTTCGAGACAGAAGCAATGGCAACAGGCACCGCATTATTGAGCAAAGCAAACAACGTTGGCGCATACAAGTACGTAATCGCCGAAGACCTCAGAGTCAAAACCGAATTGCAGAGCGTCCGCGAAGGCGAAGGACTCTTCGCGAAGGTTTACGTGCGAGGCTTGCCAGTCATCTACGACGCAAACGCTCTATGCGCAATAACCGACATCAGTTAAGCGAAGCACATTAGTTTCACTTAACTCTCCCCCCATTTTTTTGGAAATAAACAATTAGGTGAAAGATATGACGCGAAAAACCAAGAGTAAACCATCAAAAAAAGCTAAGTCAGCAATGATTCAGCCAGAACAGCCAGTGACATCGGTGAAGCCAGTATTACCCGTTCGCAATCAAGATTTTAAGCTGCTGATTGCCGTTCCAGCCACAAAAACCAGCCACCTGCCCGAACAACCTAGAGTTCTCGACTGTATCAAAAAGGCTGCTGAAGGCTTCACATACGATTTGCATGTCGGAGAAGCCAACGAGTTAGGCTGGCAGCATGTAGTTGACCAATTCAATCTAGTCGCTGACAAGGTAGTGACAGAAAATTACGATTATGTTTTGCTTGTAGAATCAGACGTGTTCATTGCAGAAAACACTTTATCCCATTTACTGAGTTTAGACGTGGACGTGGCGGTTGCCACCGTCCCAAACCACAGCTACCCCAACCATCAGCGGCTACATGAACTACACAAGAACCTTGTTTGCGTGGCATGGTTCCGCGACCCCAAACATTACTGGTTCAGAAGCTGCACCATGCAAGAAGTCAAAGACAAAATATTAACTTTTGAGGACGGTCCACTTTTGGCGGGCACAGGATGCGTCCTCATCAAACGCAGAGTGTTTGAGTCTGGAATCAGATTCGTTTGCGATTACGATCATGCAAGCTATGACATCATATTCTGGCGTGACGTCGCAAAAGCTGGCTTCAGCGGTGCAGCTGACGGCTATGTAATTTGCGAGCATGGAGGAGACTAGAAGCTTGACTAAAACAGAAAAGAAGTACCATCCATCAGATACTCTAAATGAGACTTTATATTTCAAGGATGAAGATGACGAATATTTTGATCCCACAAGCATAGATGTGATTATCCGAGACCCTGACGGCGAAACAGTGGAAACACTAGACATCGATGATCTTTCACAGGATGATACCGGAATCTGGATACTTGCCTATGACCTGCCTGAAGACGCTGAGGCTGGCACATGGAGTTACACAATCACGGCAATCTATAATTCAGTAACCAACAGCGAAACCTTTCTTTTCAGCGTCAATCCAATGCCGTATGGCAGCCTCACAAGAGTTCGCCAGCTCTGCAGCGTAGACGATGATACTGAAGATGATAAACTGCTTGAGAGTATGGATGACGCAACCGCATACATTAATGCCAAACTACAACGTTACGCAACTGTTCCGCTTTCAAATGTTCCTGACGAGATAAGGAGAGCCTCTAACTTTTTGGCTGCAAGCTTCAACATGAAATCCAACAGTCCAAACGAGGAAACCCATCCCTATAAAACAGTTGCAGACGAGTACATTAACGAGTACATCAAGTATCTGCAGTCAACTGCATCGAATAGTTTGCCTATTGTGATAGGAAAGGACACTCTTTGAGTAAGCAGATCCTTCGTGAGCTTCAGAAGCAAATCTGCACGGTCAGATGCACATATCGTGACGTGTGCAGAAGCTATGACATGGCTGCCAACTGCAGAGTTCACAAAT
>Ga0208325_1000047_pt1 | contig 30585 bp, 35 predicted proteins | sample PL_2010_330m_FD_185486 | JGI IMG/M metagenome (GOLD analysis project Ga0208325, IMG submission 185486) | Freshwater microbial communities from Powell Lake, British Columbia, Canada to study Microbial Dark Matter (Phase II) - PL_2010_330m... | ecosystem: Environmental > Aquatic > Freshwater >...
TCTCGAGTTGCTTGAAATACATTATGCCCCCCTAACTATTTGCCTTTCAGTAGAATTCTTTTTAAAATATCTATTTCCTGCGGCGTATATTCGCGATATTTGTTGATCGGGTTCCGGTGCGGCTTCGGAAATATCCCCTTCTCCTCATAGTTCTTTATAGTTCCTCTATATATACCCAGCATGTTCGCCACTTCCTGGATATTATATTTTCTATTTGAGATTTTCGGAAGCTCCCCTACCATAAACATCACCTTTATATATGTTTGTATATCTTTCTATAACTCACTGCAAGTATACCTGATTTTGTTGCAGTTGTCAAGGACAAATAGTTTCTTTCTTCTTGCGGAGCATTTAAGAAGTAAACCGGGATTACAAATTTTGGTGGCAGCTGTCGGCGGGATGCCCTGGAGGCGAAAAATTTTGTGCGTGAGCGTCGCAATTGAGTGGTGAAAGCTTCCCCACACCAATTGCAGCGAGCCACAAAATTCGCCGGAAGGGCGCCCGCTGACAGCTGACACCTGCGGACAGGATCCCGGTTTACTTCTTACTTGCGGAGTACCTGCTTGAATTTTTTCGTAAGGGCGGGGACAACCTGGAAGAGGTCACCTACTACGCCGTAGGTGGCGACCTTGAAAATTGGCGCGTCGGGATCTTTGTTTATGGCTATGATGATTTTCGAGGACTGCATGCCGATGAGATGCTGGATCTGTCCGCTTATACCGCAGGCGATGTAGATTTTCGGGCAAACGGTTTTTCCTGTCTGCCCTACCTGGTGGGAGTACGGTATCCAATCCGCGTCAACGGCGCTTCGTGAGGCGCCGACGGCGCCGCCGATTGTAAGCGCGAGTTCCCGTATAATGCTGAAATTCTCCGCTCGCCCCACTCCCCTTCCGCCTGATACGATTATATCGGCTTCGGCGAGGTTAACCGTCTCCTCCATCTCTTCGACTATGTCGATAAGACTGGTTCTTGTCGATAGTGTTTCGTCTTTATATTCTTTTTCGATGAGCGTGCCCTTTCGCCCCTTTTCAACCGCCGCTTCCTGCATGACCTTGTGCCTTACGGTGGCCATCTGCGGCCGGTGGTTCGGGGTTACGATTGTCGCCATTATGTTTCCGCCAAAAGCCGGACGCGTCTGGAGGAGAAGTCTTTTCTCGGGATCAATATCGAGCCCCGTGCAGTCGGCGGTAAGGCCGGTATTTATTTTTATGGCGACCCTGGCTATGAGGCTTCTTCCGATTGTTGTAGCGCCGGAGAGAAGAGCCTCCGGTTTAAATTCGTTTATAAGTTCTGTGAGTACTTTTGAATAAGGATCGTCCTGGTAATATTTTAAATGCGGGGAATCTACAAGATAAATAATATCCGCGCCTCTTTCGAAAAGGTCCTTAGCCTTATCTTTTACGCCTTCACCCAAAAGTACGGCGCATAATTTGCAGCCGAGCTTGGAGGCGAGCTTCCTGCCTTCACCGAGAAGTTCATACGCTACCGATTGGACCGCGCCTTTTTTCTGTTCGCAGAAAACCCAGACATCCTTGTATGAGGTGTGATCGTATTTTTTTTCGAGGGTTTCAAGCTCTATGGCGTTGAATTTACACGGCTCAACGCAGGCGCCGCAGAGGTTGCACTTATCATAATCAATAACGGCCTTCTTATCCTTCATGCTGATGGCCGCAAACGGACATGCCTTAACACAAAGGCCGCAGCCCACACACACTTCTTCCAGAATCTTTATCTTTTTTTCAGGCATATATTCGTTCCTCTGCGGGCTTACCTGCCTGCCGGCAGGCAGGCGCCCGCAGTATTCTCCGCGTATTCCCCGCGCCCCTTCGCTGCCGCTTGGGATAAACTCCGGCGTGGGGTCTCAAATTTCCTGCCTCAGTTCCCCGACAAGCTTCTCTACAATTTCACCGGTATCACCCTTAAGAATCACCCCGCCCTTGCGCGGCGGGGGCGTAAAAATTTTCACAACGCGCGTCGGCGAGCCGTCAAGGCCTATCTTGTCGAAATCACAGCTTAAATCTTCCGCTGTCATTTTTTTAATCTCCGCCTTTTTGGCCCGCATCTTGCCCTTAAGCGACGGGAGGCGCGGTTCGTTGATTTCTTTTACAACGGTTAGAAGGCACGGGATGGGCGTCTCTATTATTTCGAACCCTTCCTCCGTCATCCTTTCGACACGAGCCCTCTTCTCTTCAATGGATTCTATTTTCTTCACATACGTAACCTGGGGTATATTCAGATGCGTGGAAATTCCGGGGCCTACCTGCGCCGTATCGCCGTCGGATGCCTGTTTTCCGCAAAGTATAACGCTGAAATCGCCTATTTTTTTCACGGCCTGCGACAGCACATAGCTGGTGGCCCACGTATCGCTTCCCGCGAAAGCCCTGTCGGTAACAAGCGCTCCCTCGTCGCATCCCATAGAAATGGCTTCCCTTAAGGCCTCTTCCGCCTGGGGCGGCCCCATGCTTATAACCGTAAGTTTTCCGCCCAACTTTTCCTTAAGCCTTATGCCCTCTTCTATGGCGTACATGTCGAAGGGGTTTATAATCGATTCGACCCCTTCGCGTATAAGCGTATTCGTCTCGGGATTTATTCGGACCTGGGTGGTGTTCGGAACCTGTTTTATGCAGACAATTACGTTCATGATTCTCTGAGGCGCCTCATTCCTATTTCTTCTTCAGCTCCTTAATCAAGCTTGCCGCGATAACTCCGCGCTGGATCTGGTTAGTGCCTTCGTAAATCTGCGTAATCTTGGCATCCCTCATAAGTTTTTCAACGGGATACTCCCTCATGTATCCGTATCCGCCAAAAATCTGGACGGCATCCGTTGTAACTTTCATCGCCACGTCCGAGGCGAAAGTTTTGGCTATGGCGGAAAGTTTCGCTATATTTTTTTCTCCCGAGTCGACTATTTTGGCCGCGCGGTAAACCATTGCCCTTGACGCTTCAACCTGTATGGACATGTCGGCAAGCATGAACTGCAGGCCCTGGAAGCTGGATATGAGCTGTCCAAACTGTTTTCGCTGGTGGGCATATTCTACGGATTCATCGAGGGCCCTCTGCGCGATGCCGACCGCCTGGGCGGCAACGCCCGGGCGCGAATAATCAAACGTCTTCATTGCAACGATAAATCCCATGCCCTCTTTCGACAAAAGATTTTCCTTGGGGACCCTACAGTCGGTAAAGATAACTTCCCTGGTGGCGGAACCCCTTATGCCAAGCTTTTTTTCCTTTTTACCGAACTCAAGGCCTTTTGTCCCTTTTTCGACTATAAAAGCCGAAGCTCCCCTGGCGCCCTTTGATTTATGCGTCATGGCTATGACGGTATAAATATCGGCTTCTCCCCCGTTTGTAATCCACTGTTTTGTGCCGTTAAGAACATAATGATCGCCGTTTTTTACGGCCGTGGTCTTTATGGAACCGGCGTCCGAACCGGCTTCAGCTTCGGTAATACAGAAAGCCGCTATTGTCCCCTTGGCTATTTTCGGCAGGTATTTCTTTTTCTGCTCGTCGTTTCCAAAAAGGATGATCGGAAATGTCCCGAGCCCTGTCGCCGCGAAAGCGAGCGCTATGCCGCCGCAGCCCCATGAAAGTTCCTCGGTGGCAAGGGCCATCTCAAAAACGCCGCCCCCCATTCCGCCATATTCCTCCGCTATGTAGACACCGAATATATCGGAATCAGCGAGTATTTTCACTATAGGCCAGGGGAACTCTTCCTTTTCATCGTACTCGGCCGCTACGGGTTTTATTTTCTCCCGCGCAATCTGGCGGCACAAATCCCGTATCATCTTCTGTTCTTCGGTAAACAGAACATCCATTTTTTACCTCCTTGTCGCCTGTGTTAATATAGACCCGTAATTATAGGGCATAAACTGCCCTTTGTCAAGGGGGTCCCGTTTTTTTCCCGTTTTCCCGTTTTTTTCTAGTTTACAACAGCGCGTTTATCAGGTAAGATATAGCGCAATGAAAAAGCGGATATTCGCAATATTGGTGTTGGCTATTTTCACTGCCGGATGCGCAAGGACGGCCAGGATACGCCATAGAGAAGCGTGCCTGCCGGTTTCGCAGGAAATCGTCAAGCCCGCTTCTCTCTTCACAGTCGGCGAAAGATTCACCTATCTCGCCGCGTGGAAAAGAATCCCCGTGGGCACCGCTACCGTGACCCTGGAGGAGCTCACCACTCTTAACGGCCACGAGGTCTATAAAATAGTTATCCGGGCGCGGACCAACAAATTCCTTTCGAAACTCTTCAAGGTCGAGGACACCTTTACGAGTTATATGGATAAGAATAACCTGATAAGTCGCCGGTACGAAGCCGTGATAAGGGAGGGCAGCTACAGAAAAAATCTTGTTGTGGATTACGATGACAAAAAAAATCTGGCGATATACCGAAACCTTACCGACGGCAGTGTGAAGACCTGCCCTACGCTAAGAAACGTCCGCGATCCGGTATGCGCGGCTTATTTCTTCAGGACGATACCGCTAGAAGCCGGCGATAGGGTGAAAATAGCCGTAAATCTATGCGAGAACAACTATGAAATAGTCGCCAACATCGTGAAGATGGCCAATGTAGGGCTTTCCGGACTGGGGGACTTCAGCGCCTTCCTCGTTGAGCCCTATATCAAGCTTAAAGGAAAAAGGCAAAAAAGGGCAACGGCGCGCGGCTATATCTCAGCCGATAAAAGGCGCCTCGGCCTCTTTATGGTACTTAAGGTCCTGGAAATACCCTGGATCGGCGAGGTTACAGCAACGCTTAAGAATGTGGAATACACTGAGTGAACCGTTTATCACCTTCAATATTGTCATATAACACAGTTATTTTACCCATATGTTTTCTTACCTATAGCGCAAAAACTCTTTTGGCGTTACGCGTGTAATCGTTTCGGCAGCTGGCACCCGCTGACAGATGGCGGTCATTTAGCGCACCTCAAAGATATTGCCCCTTCCCAGAATCAAATTTGGATCAAGCGCTTTTTTTACCTCCAGCATTTCCCGGACGCCCTTTTCGCCGTATAGCAACTTAAGAAATCCGCGTTTTGACTTGCCGATACCGTGTTCCGCCGAAACCGTTCCCCCCAACGAAATGGATTTTTTTACGAATTCGAGCCGGAGTTTCCCGGCTTTCTCGTAATCGGCCCTGCCGGAAGGAAGCATATTTACGTGCAGGTGCGCATTACCTATGTGGCCAAATATGAAAAATCGGAGACCGCTTTTTTTAAGTTTGTCGTCGTAGAACCGCAGCATAATCTCATTTTTAGCGCGCCTAACGGCAAGGTCCGTGCTCACTTTGGGAAATCCCGAGCGCTTCGCCATCTCACTCATCTGTTCCGGAATAAAGCGCCTCTTTTCCAAAAATTCGCGGCGGCCTTTTTCGCTCATGGCGACCCAGGTACTGTCCGGCGATGTGCCGTGCTTTGACAAAAGTTTCTCCCACTTCGCCAATACCGCGTCCTCGCCTTCGATTATTTCATCCTCGAAGAATACGGCCGCAACCGAGGCGCCGGGCACATTCGCGTATTTCGTACGTAAAAGCTCCAGGCAATTTCCGTCAAAGTATTCGATTGAGACCGGCGCGGCGGCTCGCGCGCTATGGGCAAAATCCCATGCATCCTGCCTGTCGGAGAAAAACGCGAAACAACTGAAAAGCGCGGGCGGTTTCCCGAGCAGCCCAAGGCGCGCCTCCGTTATGACGCCGAGCGTGCCCTCCTGCCCCACGAAAAGATCCACAAGGTCCATGTTGTCTTCCGCATAATACCCGGCTGAATTTTTTGTCTCGGGCATTTTATAAGACGGCAGGTTGATCCTGTAATGCTTTCCGCCCGATTCAAATTCCATTACCCGCCGTTTTGCCCTAACGTCCCCCCTCCTCAGGGAAAGGCAGGACCCGTCCGCTAAAATAACCGTGAGGCGCCGGACATATTTTCTCGTGGGACCGTACCGGAAAGACCTTGCGCCGGAGGCGTTCGTCGCTATTGTGCCCCCTATAAACGCTGTCTGCTCTGTCGGGTCGTACGTGTAAAAGAGACCCTCTTTTTCACAAGCGCCCTTCAAATCCCCAATTAAAACGCCCGGCTCGGCTATGACGTAGCCGCCTTCATTCGATTTTACGATTTCTTTTATCCCGTCCAGTTTTTCTGTGGATAGGACCAGTCCCCCGAAAGGAATCCTTCCGCCCGCCTGGCCCGTACCGGCGCCTGAGATCGTAACGGGTATTTTCCTTGAGTTTGCTTCTTTTAGTATTGAGGGGATTTCCGCGGCGCTTTGCGGGATAATTACTTTATCCGCGTGGCCGCCTTTCAGATTTGAAGAATCTTCGAGATAGGACCGAAAACTTTGCGGGTCGTCTTTGACGAGCATTAATACCGGATACCGGCTAAATTCCCTTTAGTACGATAGCCCCGATTATGATATATAGGACGCCGAGCGCCCTGTAACTGTTATTGTTTGCCTTGATAAGCCGGTTGGTAAGTTTTTCCATTTTTTTCGTAAAGACAATGAGGGCTATACCCTTAAGAAGCGCAAGCATTCCCAGCGCTATTACAAAAAGCCTGTAACGGCAGTAAGAAGCCGAGAGAAGGAATAGAACGCCGATCACCAGCGGAATCGCGCTCAGTTTTTTAAAAGGGGCATCCTTCAATTTTAAAAACACGTTTTTCTTTACCATGTCCGGCACAAATATCATAAGCGTGCCAAAGGCAATCCATATGATTCCAAAAAAATTAAGGAATATTTTCAAAATCGCTCCCATAATTCCACCTCCGATGAGACCTGGATTTCTACTCTGAACGATCGAATTGGACCCTTGACATTTTTTCTAAAAAATGTCAAGGGTAAATTCGCACCTATAACTTATGTCAGCCTACGGCTGACATAAGTTATGTGCTCATTTATTATAGCACTAATCGCGTATATTGCAATAAAAAATCCGCCATTTCTTACTGCGAAGAATTTCTCCGAAGTAGAAAGAGCGGAATGGGTTAACTTTATTTTTTATTCGCTTTTTATATACTCGAGGGCCTTCCTGGTCCCTTCTTCCTGCCACTTGCCCTTGAACGCCGCTTCCTCCGAGGTCTTCAAAGGCGGCTGGATGGCGCTTGTATTGCTTGCACCCCGGAATACGCCGGCGCTATTCTTAAAATACCTTAAAGATACCGTTCCGAGTAATGCGCACGCCAGGGTGAAAAAAAATCCGGCGCGCAGCAAAATATATGGCCTAAACAGCGCTGTGCGGCATTTCATACGCACGCCGGTTTCAATGCCGCCGTTCAGGTACTCACCCGCTATGTCCATCGCCTCATGTTTGTCTTTGGCTTCGGTGATAATCTCGATAACTGTCCGGTATTTCATATCTCCCTTTCTTGTTGCTTAATTATAACAAGAAAAAGGATGGCTGTCAAGCAGATTATCTACCTTTTTTGATTACTAACCCGACAGGGCCCGAATCATTTGGGCGTGAATTTTGGAATTTGAGGCGAGCATTTCTTTGTCGTAAATACTAAATTTTTCTCCGTCTAACTTTGTAATTTTCCCGCCGGCTTCTTCGATTATTCTTGCGGCCGCCGCTGTATCCCAGGCGTGAAGGTAATACTCCCAGAAACCGTCAAAACGCCCGCAGGCAACATAGCACAAATCAAGCGCCGCCGAGCCGGCCCTTCTTACCGCCTGAGCGGTCTTAAGGAGTCTGGTGAAATTGCGAATGTTTGTCTTTCCGGATTTCCTCACGTTGTAAGCGAACCCCGTGGCCACGATGGCTTTATCGATATCCCTTATTTTAGACACCCGTATACGTTTCCCGTCCAGAAACGCGCCTTTCTCCTTTTCCGCGTAAAAAAGTTCGTCCCTGGTAGGATCGTATACGACGCCGAGTAGGATATCGCCCTTGTGCGCCAGGGCTATGGATACGCAGAAAAACGGAAAGGTATGCAGGAAATTCGTCGTGCCGTCCAACGGGTCGATAATCCACTTGAAGTCCGACTTTTTCCCTTTATGCCCTCCCTCTTCGCCAAGAAAATCGTGGCGCGGAAAGGATTTGCCTATCGCGCCGACGATTATATCTTCCGATTTCCTGTCAACCTCGGTTACAATGTTGATTTCGCTCTTATAGCGCACCTGCTTTACCCTGCCGATATTCTTCTTGATATATCTGCCGGCCTTAAGCACGGCGCCTACAGCGGCTTTTCTAAACTGAACGGTTTGCATCCTATCCCACTTTTATCGCTTCAACCGGGCACTGTGAAGCAATCTCGTTTATATCATGATCTCCGCACGAATCGCCTTTAACTTTCGCGATATTGTCATTCGCGATTTCAAAGACCTCCGGACACAATGAAGAGCAGAGCCCGCAACCGGTGCAAAGGCTTTTATCGATTGTAATCTTTGCCATTATTTCACCTCCTTTAACGCTTTTACAACAATTAAGGATACTTTCATATCTTTCATGGCGGGGGAACAGAGGGGATTATTTTTCTTCGAATTTTTCGGGCACCTGGAGTCCGATTTTTTTGGCGATATCGTAAAATTCTCTCCTGCTCAGGCCCTGGAGCGTCTTGTGCTTTTTTTCGAGCTGCTCGTTGAACTTTACCGCTTTTTCCTGCATGAGCTCGTGGGTTTTTTTTGAACCGCCGTAAATACGGAAGTTGCCGCCTTTTGTTATACGCACGTGCCCGTCCTTACTGTCAAAGCCAAGCCCCAGAAGGACTTTTTTGAAAACTCGATTTTTCATATTGCCAGATTATATAACATACTTGATACGATGACAAGCACAAAATTTTGCTTATAGCTTAAAGCTTACGAATTACAGTTTATATACCTTATCCCCGTGCCTTACTTTTGACCTTACCTTCATGCCGATTTCCTGGCCCCTTGAGGCCTTTTCTATCGGCGTGTGGTTAACCTGCATGCTTTTTATTTTTTGCTCAAAATCCGTTGTGTGGCCCTTTATGTAAATGGTGTCCCCCGCCGATAGCGTGTCTTTTTTCAGTTTGATAACCCCCGCTTTTACATGCGGAAAAAAATGGATTACCTCGCCGATCGGCTCGCCTAATTCCTCCACGCTTCTCTTTTTCTTAAATAATCCGAATATCATGGCACACCCCCTTTGTTACCCGTAGGATAGTATATCATACTTTCACCCTATTTGACCACTCTTAATGGACAAATTTTGCAAAGCGGCTTTTTCTTCTTACAGTAATTTTTGCCTGTCTCCACGATCAGGGCATGGTACTCGTTAAAGAGCTTTTTTTTCTCCGGAAGATTGCGCGTAAAAAACTCCTGCATCCGGGCGTATGTCGCATTGTCGGGTATCAGTTTATGCCTTACGAATATCCGCTTCGTATAGGCATCCACAACAAAAACACTCTTGCCGAGCGCATAAAGAAGGATGCTGTCGGCCGTCTCAGGACCTATTCCATTTACTTTCAAAAGTTTTTCCCTGAGCGCCTCCCGGTCATAAGCGCGCAGTTTGTTTATGTTTCCGCCGCAGGATTTGTTCAGGAACCGGACAAAATTTTTGAGCTTTTTCGTTTTCTCTTTATAAAAACCGGACGGCCTTATGGCTCTCTGCAGGGTTTTTACGCTTACGCGTTTAATCTTACGCGGCGAGAGAAGCTTTTTTTTCTTCAGATTAATTATGGCCTTTTCCACATTCGGCCACGCCGTATTCTGCGTAAGTATTGCCCCTATCATAACCTCGAAAGGATCCCGGGCCGGCCACCAGTGCCTTGGCCCGAAGTGCCCGTAAAGGAGGCTGTAAATCTCAAGCAGCGTTCGCGCCTTACTCAAGCAAGCCCGCCTTTCTGAGAAATGACAGGCTCTTCTCTGTTTCGCCGACATCCCTCGGCTCCAGCACAAAAGTGCAGGCGTCCCCCCTTGCCTCGAGCGCCCTGAAAAAGGCCTCAAAATCTATATTGCCCTTCCCCAGCGGAAGGTGGGTGTCATCGTCACCGGCGTTATCGGCTAAATGCGCTTCCCTGATGGAACCGGCCGGGTATTTCTCAAGCCATGCCTCCATCCCCGTTTTGCCAAACGCATTAGAATGGCCTATGTCAACGCACATTCCGAAATAAGGCGAGTCGACTTCCTTCATGAGCCCTATCAGAGAATCAGGCTCGGCCTCGCAGTGATTCTCTATATTCAAGCCTATATCATGAACGCTTAAGCCCGCGCTTATTACGCGCCATAGCGAGACAGCATTTTTGAACTGCTTCTTTACCGGAAATTCCGCATGAGCGACGACAGAATGTATATCCAGGCATCTGCAGAGTTTAAACACCCTGTTATACAAAGACTGCATCCCGGATATGGCGGGATGAATACGGGAATAATCTATATCGGTAATGGGGGCGTGGAGCCTGAGCGGAAAGCGGTTTCTTTTAACGAAGGCCTTTATGCCCTTGATAAGCGCGGGATCGTAATTACTGATCTCCGCGGCATTGAGGTAGAGCTCTCCCCCGAATCCCGGGAAATACCTTCCCATATCGGCATCCGAGGCAAGGTCAGAATACTTCACCTGAACGAGAAAATTTTCTTTATCGAGTTTCATTACGGAGGAAGCAGCCAGTCCTGAATAAAGGATCTTCATGGAGCCCCTCCATTCGGGACTGGCTGCTGTTAATAAGCCTATCTCTTTCTTCTCTTCTTTTTGCCGCCGCACTGCATTTTTGCGCAGGAGACGTTGCCTTTCTTATCGATAAAATAAAGATAGCCTTTCTGCTTCTTTACGCGACAGTTGTGTATCATTTTCCTTCCGCCGCCCTTTTTTTTGCCGCGCGCCATTTTTGTCTCATAAGCGCAGCCGTTCTTACCGACAAAATAGAGGTAGCCTTTCTTCCTCTTTATGCCGCATTTGCATAACACTTTCGCCATTTATTTCACCCCCTTTCATTTCAAACATTAGGTCCCGATCCTCACGCTATCGACTATACCTTTTAAGGTCGCGACAGCCGAAAGAATCGCGAGTTCGCTCGTCTTCGGATTTTTCTTTGAGGGAACGTTCTCTGTTTTCGTCATAATTCTGCCAAAATCGCCCGCTATTTCCACCTCGTGCGTATTCTTCGTGTACTCCGGCGAAACGATAATCCTTACAACCGTCTTTTTCGCGCCGATGCCGGCCAGGCTTAAAACCGACGAGACATTAACATTCTTGGGAAAGCCCTTTATCGCCTCCCGGGCATTGCCCTCAAATAAAACCTCTTCGCCGTTTATGGAATTCAAATCAATTCCCTTTAATTTAACATAAGGGGCGCCTTCCAGGCTTTTCGGCGGTTTTTTCGTAGTCAGGCGCACCGATTTTATCCCGTCGAGGCCGGCGGCCTTCAGGCCGTCTATTCCGCATATCGCGCCGCTCGGAAAATAAACCTTCACGTTTTTTCCTCTCGCCTCTTCCAGAAGGGTTTCGGATTCAACAAGCCCTCCGACGCTCATCACCATGACGTCTTTCGATTTTTCTACGGCTTTCTTTACTACATCCCGCGAGACACTGCTTGCGGCGGCTTCTATCACAAGATCCGCTTTATTAAAAACCGCCTCCATTGAATCCTTTTTTATATCACTGCCCGTCAGTCGCGAAATCTCATCTACTTTGCGCTCATCAATATCGTATAACGCCGCGAGCTCAACTTTATCTTTCAGCTTCGTAAGGCACGCCTCGGCTATGGCGGCCCCTATGGTGCCGCAGCCTATGATCCCAAGTTTAAGTTTTTTCATATTATTTCACCTGAGGCACTGTTTTTCCCGTTACGCTGAGCATCCTCTCCAGTGTCTGACGGGCTTTTTCCATTACGCGCTCAGGAACCTTTACCTCATAGACCATGTTTTCCAGCGAATGCGCCACCCACCCCAATGTCGTTAGTTTCATGTTCGCGCATATAAGGTGAGTTGTAGGGATGTGAAATTGCTTATCCGGGTTTTCTTCCCTTAGCCGGTAGAGCATGCCGCTTTCGGTGCCGATAATAAATTCTTTCGCCTTAGAAGTCTTTGCGTAATCCAGCATCCCCCTTGTCGAGCAAATGTGGTCGGCCAACGCGAGCACCTCGGGCCTGCATTCGGGGTGCGCAATAAACTTGGCTTTCGAAAAATTATGCTTTGCCTTTACGACATCCTCTTCCGTCAGCCGTATATGCGTGGAGCAAAATCCCTCCCAGAGAATTATATCTTTCTCCGGCACCTGTGTTTTTACGTACCTGCCGAGGTTTTTGTCCGGGACGAAAATAACGCGCTTGTTTTTTACGGACCGGGCAATTTCTATCGCGTTGGAAGATGTGCAGCTTATATCGCTTTCGGCTTTGATTTCAGCGCTGGAGTTAACATAGCATACCACCGCGGCATCGGGGAATTCTTTTTTCTTCTCGCAGAGCTTCCGGACGGTAATCATGTCCGCCAGGGGGCAGCCGGCTTCCTTGGCGGGCAGAAGCACTTTTTTCCCCGGGTTCAGGATCGCGGCGCTCTCCGCCATAAAATGCACGCCGCAAAATACTATGATATCCTCTTTTGTGTTGACGGCGGCCCGTGCCAGTTCCAGCGAATCGCCGGAGAAATCCGCTATTTCCTGTATTTCGTCGCGCTGATAATTATGGGCCAACACGATAGCGTTTTTTTCTTTTTTGAGCTTTTTTATATTTCGCCTGAGCTCTTCTTTGTATAACGTATCGACGTTAGGGTTACTTTTGTCCCGCATGTATTTTCTCCGGCTTCTCCGTATCCAGAATCACATTATCTATCAGCCGTACTTTTCCTATAAAAACAGCCAGCGCCACCAGGACCTCGCCTGTGATGCTGGGGGTTTCTTTAAGGGATTTCACATCGGCTATCGAGATGTAGTCTAATTTTGCCGAGGGCACAGCGGAAATTATCTCGCGCATTCTTTTTACGATTTTTTTAGCGTCCCTTTCTCCGGAATCAAACGCCTCGTGCGCGGCTTCAAGCGATCTATGCAGGACGAGCGCATCCTTCCTTTCCGATTTCGAAAGATAGGTATTTCTGGAGCTGACCGCGACACCGTCCTTGTCCCGTATTATGGGCAATATTTTTACCGCTACATCCATATTCAGGTCCTCAACCATCTTGCTGATAACAAGCGCCTGCTGGGCGTCCTTCTGGCCGAAATACGCTATGTCGGGCCTGATAATTTCAAAAAGTTTCGCTACAACGGTCGTAACACCCCTGAAGTGACCGGGCCTCGATTTACCGCAGAGCCGCTCGGTCAGCTTTTCCACGTTCACATATGTCGAAAAACCGCCCGGGTACATACTTTCTTTCTTCGGGTAAAACAGGACGTCCGCCCCGCAGGATTTCACGAGCTCCTCGTCCCTTTTTATGTCACGCGGGTATTTTCTGAAATCCTCGTCCGGCGCGAATTGGATGGGATTAACGAATATGCTCAATATAACAACGTCGGATTGCTTGCGCGCGGATCTTATAATGCTTAAATGCCCCTCATGCAGATACCCCATGGTGGGAACAAAGCCGACAAGCTTATTTTCCTTTTTCATGATTTTGGCGTAGGTCCTCATCTTATCTATATCGGCGATTACTTTCATTCATCCCCCCCCGCGCTTACGCGTGCGGGGCGCTTCGTTTTATTGCAGATTCCCCACGCATAAGCATGGGGCAGTAATTCCCGCAGGCCGCGTAAAACAAATTCCCTTTCATGCATTCTCGGATGCGGGACGCTTAAGTCTTTCCTGTTTATTTTTTCATCTCCGAAGATCAGAATATCAAGATCTATCGTCCGCGGGCCGTTTTTTACTTTTCTTTTTCTGCCGAGTTCTTTTTCGATTTTCCGGAGTTCCTTTAAAAGCCCGGAGGGATCGAGGGCTGTTTCTATTTCGAAAACGCCGTTTAAATACTTTTTTTGCGGCGGCCCGCCTACGGGATCCGTCTCGTAAATCGTGGATGTCCGTTTTAACTTCACTCCATTTATTAACTTTACAAGCTTTATCGCTTTGCCGATATTGGCCCTTCTATCGCCTAAATTCGAGCCTATCGCTATGTATGTCCGATTTTTCCGATTTTGCATCTTCCGTTTTTAATTTATATGACTTTTCCGATCCTCGCGGCGGCTTCCTTCAGGCGCGCTTCATCGACAGTTAGGGCCATCCTCACATAACCCTCGCCGCTTGCGCCGAACCCGTTGCCGGGGGTAATCACCACATCGGCTTTCTCCAGCAGTTCCTTCGCGAGGCTTACGGACGTGTATCTTCCGAAAACCCGGGCCCACACGTAAAATGTCGCCTTAGGCTTCGGGACATTCCAGCCGATCTTGCGTAATCCTTCGGCAAAAACATCCCTGCGCTTTTCATAAAGGGATTTTATGTCCGCCGTAATCTTATCCACTCTCCCGAGCGCCTCAACGCCGGCCATTTGAATCGCATTAAAAACGCCGGAATCGATATTGGATTTAACTTTTGTAAGCGCGCCTATGATTTTCGCATTTCCGCAGGCAAAGCCGAGCCTCCAGCCTGTCATGTTAAATATTTTAGAAAAAGAGTGAAATTCCACCCCGACGTCCTTAGCGCCCTCTGTCTCGAGAAAGCTGGGTATCTTCAGGCCTTCAAAAGAAAGTTCACTGTAGGCGGCGTCGTGGCACACCACTATATTGTGCCTCTCTGCGAATTTCACGACTTCCCTGAAAAAAGACCTATCGCATACGGCCGCGGTGGGATTATTTGGATAATTCAGAAACATCATCTTCGCCTTATTTAGAACGCCCGGCTTCAGGTGGCGCAGGTTCGGCAGAAACGATGCCTCCTCAAGAAGGGGCAGCCTATAAGGCGTTCCGCCCGCAAAAATTATGCTTGAATTGTACGGCGGGTAGCACGGATCTGGCACGAGCCCGATTTCACCGGAGTTGATAAAAGCGAGCGGCATGTGGGATATTCCCTCTTTTGAGCCTATGAGCGGCAGTATTTCACCGTCGGGGTCCAGATCTACGTTAAATCGCGCCTTGTACCACCGCGCGATCGCGATCCTGAGTTCCGGCAGCCCTTTGTCAAGGGCGTAGTGGTGCGTCTGGGCATTGAGACTCGCTCTGTGGAGCGCTTCGACAATAAATTTGGGCGTCGGCCGATCCGGATCGCCCACCCCAAGGTCTATTATGTCCCTGCCCTCTTCCCTGGCCTTCTTTTTCGCCCTGTCTATTTCCACAAAAAGATACGGCGGCAGGCTCGTAAGCTTATTCGACAGTTCTATTTTTATGCCCATTCTTACTCCTTCAATCCCAATACGTCCGACATGGAGAAAAGGCCCTTCTTTTTCTTCGCGAGAAATCCGGCCGCCTTTAAGGCCCCGAGCGCAAATATGTCTCTTGTCTTGGCGCTGTGCGAAATTCTTAACACGTCCTCACCGCTTTCGAAAATTATCTCATGCTCGCCGACAACTTCGCCTTCCCGCACGGCCTCTACCGGCACGTCTGTCTTTGATGAATTTTCCCTTACAATATCTGCCATGGCCCGCGCGGTCCCGCTCGGCTTGTCTTTCTTATGTACGTGGTGCGTTTCCTTTATTCTCACGCTGTAAGGCGCGGCCAGTATCCCGGCTGATTTTTTTATAAGGCTGAACAAAAGATTTACGGAGACCGACATGTTCGGCGAAAAAATAACCGGTATGGCTCCCGACGCCTTCTTTATGGCGCCGAATTCCTCTTCTGAAAAACCTGTCGTGCCGATAACCATGCCTTTTTTAGCTTTCTCGGCCGCTTTTAGGTGTTTAAGCGTTGCCTCGGGTGTTGTAAATTCTATAATGCAGTCATAATCGACCTTGATATCGTTTAAACCGCTCACTATGTTTAAACCGGGATTCGCTTTTAACTCGAGTCCGGCTACAACTTCAAATTCAGGGTTTTTTCGGGCAAGCTCGGTAATTCTCCTGCCCATTCGCCCTTCGGCGCCGCTGACTACTATCCTGGTCATTTTTACCTGTCTGACCTCGCAGGTCTTTCTTATATCAGTCCGTACTTTTTCAAGGCCTTTTTAAGTTTTGTTTCGTTCTCTTTTTCCATGCCGCAGAGAGGCAGCCTGAATTCCCCATTCAGCCTTCTAAGCATCCTCATCGACGTCTTAACCGGTATCGGGTTTGTCTCTATGAACATCGCCCCGGCGAGCGGCAGTATCCGGTAATGCAATTTTCTTGCCCGTTCAAGGTCTCCCTCAAGGAAGCAGGATACCATGTTGTGGACCTCCCGGGGAACGAGGTTTGCCACGACACTTACCACGCCTTTGGCTCCGATAGACATCATCGGCAGCGTAAGAGAGTCGTCGCCGCTTAATACCGTTATATCGCACATCGAAAGAATCCGGCTTACCTGGTCCAGGCTGCCGGAGGCTTCCTTGATGGCGGTGATATTTTCTATTTTTGAAAGCCGCGCGATGGTTTGAGGACTTATGGATATGCCCGTGCGCGAAGGCACGTTGTAAACCATAACGGGTATGTCCGCGCTTTTCGCGACAGCCTTGTAGTGCCTGAACTGGCCTTCGGGGGTCGGCTTATTATAATACGGCGTTATGGATAGCACTCCGTCACAGCCGGATCTCTTGGCGTATTTTGTCAGGCAAACCGCCTCGGCAGTGCTATTCGAGCCGGCTCCGCCTATAACCGAAACCCTTTTATTCACTATTTCACACGTAAATTTGACAAGCTTTTTCTGTTCCTCGTGGGCAAGCGTTGCCGCCTCGCCGGTGCAGCCGGCGGGCACGATTCCGTCGGTGCCGTTTTTGATCTGGAATTCCACAAGCTCCCTGAACTTTGTGTAATCTATTTTTCCCCGCTTAAAAGGGGTTACTATGGCGACAAATGATCCTTTAAACATAATCTACCTCTCCCTTAAAAACTATATGCGCTTTTCCCTCTAAATAAACATCGCTAAAGGCGTCGCGCTCTTTCTTGAAATGCACGGTTAGAACGTCGCCGCTTTTTGTGACGGCGCTTACGGGCGGCTGTATGCCGTTCGCGAGATGCGAAACAACGGCCGACGCGACCACGCCGGTACCGCAGGCAAGCGTCTCGTCCTCGACGCCCCTTTCGTACGTCCTCACCTTTATCGCGGATTTTCCTGAAATCTGCACAAAATTCGCGTTTGTCCCATCCGGCTCAAATACCTTGTGGTACCTTATCTTGCCGCCCATCTCCGTAACAGGGTATTTTTCCACATCATCTACAAAATGCACCGCGTGCGGGACGCCCGTATTCAGCACGTGGACATTAATTATTGTCTTCCCGGCGCCTATGTTACGGTCGAGCTCGATATTGTTAGGCGGCGTCATTTTTACCCTGACCGCTTCGCCGTTTATGGACGCCTCCAGTATCCCGGCGCCGGTTTCGATCTTCATGGAAAGGCTGCACCATTTTCTGCTATAAGCGTAGAGGGCGCTCGCGCGAATGCCGTTTCCGCACATTGTAACTTCGGAGCCGTCGGGATTGAAAATTCTCATTTTAAAATCAGCCGCCGCCGAATCCTCCAGGACAAGCAGTCCGTCGGCGCCGAGGGAATATTTCCTCTTGCAAGCGAATTTCGCGAAACGGCCCAGATCCTCGATTTTCCCGGTAACGGCCCCGGCGGTATTGTCAACTATAATAAAATCGTTCCCGGCGGCTTGGGCTTTCGTGAAATCTATCTTCATATCCCGGAAGACTCTCCCCTCACAAGATCCCTGTAGTTTTCCCTGCGCTTGACAACGGAAAATCTGCTTCCGTCAACCATTACTTCCGGGGCGCGCGGCCTTGAATTATAGTTTGACGACATGGTATAGCCATACGCGCCCGCGCCCATCACGGCGATAAGGTCTCCCTGCTTAAAGAGCGGCAGGAGCCTGTCCCTGGCGAGAAAATCACCCGTCTCACAGATAGGGCCCACAACATCGCACTTTACCCTCTTTGCGTTCTTCGCCGGCTTCGTAACCGGTAAAAGGGTATGATGGGCGCTGTAAAGGCTCGGCCTCATAAGGTCGTTCATGCCGCTGTCCACTATGACAAATCTCTTACGTGACGTTTTCTTTCTGTACAGCACCCTTGTTACCATTATCCCGCTATTGCCGGAAATGAACCTGCCGGGCTCGAGAATAAGTTTCAGGCCGGTTTTCAAGACCAGCGGCAGTATCCTCCCGGCGAAGCGCGCCGCCGTCTGGGGCCTCTCAAGCGAATACACAATCCCCATTCCGCCTCCGATATTGAGGTATTCAATGAAAATTCTGTTTTCTTTTAGGAAATCCAGCACCTTTTTTATCGCGTTATGGAACGGCTGGGAACTCAGAATCTGGGATCCTATGTGTAAATGCACGCCTTTTATTACGGCGTTTCTGTACCTCCAGCTTGAACGAAAGATACCACGGGCGGTTTTGAAGTCAACCCCGAACTTCGTATGAGCCTTCCCCGTGGTTATATAATCATGTGTCGCGGCATCAACGTCCGGATTTATGCGCACGGCGACGTTTACTTTTCTCTGCATCTCCGCGGCGCACTTATTTAAAAGCTCCAGCTCTTCCTGCGACTCTACATTGAAGAAAAATATGCCGTACCTTATGGCGTTAATGATTTCATCCCGCTTTTTGCCTACACCGGCATATACAATTTTTCTCGGATCGGCATTTACCATTTTTGCGCGGTAAAGTTCGCCGCCGGAAACAATATCGAGACCCGCGCCCGCGCCGAGAAGAACCTTGAGAATGGCAAGGTTCGAATTGCTCTTCACGGAGAAGCATATAAGGGGTGAGGCGCCGCTAAGCGCCCTTTCTATGCGCCTGTAGTGATCAAGAAGGGTGTTCTTGCTGTAAATATACAGAGGGCTTCCCACGCGCCTTGCTATTTCATCGATCCTTACGTTCTCGCAATAAAGCGAGCGTCCTCTGTATTTGAAGCGATGCATATTATCCCCTTAAGGTCTTACTCCACTTTTTTATCTGTCTTTTTACCGAAGACGGGCTTGTACCGCCATATGACTTAACGCTATTTACAGAGCTAACGGGATTTAGTAACTTTTTTATAATTTTTTCATTTAAACATTTAGAAGACTTTTCAAGCTCTGAGTCGGAAAGTTCACTTATTTCTTTTTTTTCATCCAACGAATATCTTACCAGCTCACCTACTATCCTGTGCGCATCAAACCAGGAATACCCTTTTTTCACTAAATATTCGCATATATCAGCTGCAAAAATATATTCATTCTTACAGGCTTTCTCAAGAACGTTCTCATTGATCTTTATGCCGTATAGAACTATCGTTAGAATCTTTAATGACTTTTTTGTTTTATCTATTGCATTAAACAACGCCGGTTTATCAAGCTGCATATCTCTATTATAGGTTTGCGGCAATCCTTTCATCAGTGTAAGAATGGATACAAGATTCCCATAAACTTCGCCTGAAGATGCCCGTATAATCTCCAATGGGTCCGGGTTTTTCTTATTAGGCATCATAGTTGAACCGGTATAATGCGCATCGTCTCCTGTAATGTACCCGAATTCAGTGCTGGACCATAGAATAAAGTCTTCCGCTATTCTCGATAGATGCATTGCAAGTACTGCTAGTACGGCAAGAAACTCTGCTACAAAATCTCTTTGGCTGACTGCATCTATGCTGTTTTCCGAAACTTTAGAAAACCCTAATTGCCTTGCCACATAAAATCTATCTATCGGCAAAGCCGTTCCCCTATGGGCACCGCTGCCAAGCGGCATTACATCAACTCTTTTGAATGCATCCTGCAATCTTTCCTTATCTCTTTCCAGCATTTCAAGATATGCAAGCAACTGGTGAGACAACAGAATGCACTGTGCTTGCTGCAAATGTGTATACGATGGCATAGTTGTATTTTTTTTGCTAAATTTCTTCGCCCCGGAAAGTATGCATACTTGCAAAGAATTTATTGTTTTTGCAAGATTAATTATTTCATCTTTACAATACATTCTTAAATCCAGGACCACTTGATCATTCCTTGATCTTGCTGCGTGAAGCCTCTTCCATGTATTTCCGGATAACTCTTTTTTTAAAAGTCCCGTTATGGCCAAATGGATATCTTCGTATTTGGATTCCGCTATCTTTAACTTACCTTTTTTTAACTTCCTATCAATCTTTGACAGGCCCTTGACAAGTTTGGCACTTTCTTGTTTAGAAATAATCCCGCATTTGCCCAGCATCTTTGCATGCGCTATGCTGCCTTTTATATCATAATGAGCGAGCCTTTTGTCATATGATATGCTGGAAGTAAATTCTTTTATTTCGGGGTCCAGATCTTTCTTAAACCTCCCGCCCCATACTTCTTTAGTCATTTTTTTCTCCAGTTTTTAATTTTGAGTTTTAGTTTCTCGCTTTTCGCTTTACGTTTTTCGCTTCCTATACGGCAGCCCGAAAAGCTCGATAAAGCCCTTCGCCATGGACTGGTCGAACTTGTCGCCCTCGCCGTAAGTCGCAAGCTCCCTATTATAAAGGGATTTGGGCGATTTTCTGCCGGGGGCCGAAACGCTTCCCTTGTAGAGCTTCACATTTACCGTCCCATCAACGACTTTCTGCGTATAATCCACGAATTTATCTATCGCTTCCTTAAGCGGCGTATACCATAAACCGTCGTATATGAGCCTTGCGTATTTCAGGGAGACGATTTCCTTGAAATAAATCGTCTCCCTGTCCAGCACGAGCGCCTCCAGCGCCCTGTGCGCTTCGAGCAGTATGCTCGCCGCCGGCGCCTCATAGACTTCCCTTGATTTGATCCCGACCAATCTATCCTCGACCAAATCGGTTCTGCCTATCGAATGCCTCGCGCCTATTTCGTTCAGCTTCTTTATGAGCGCGACGGCCCCTAAAGATTTCCCGTTTATCTTTCCGGGGATGCCGCCTTTGAATTCTATCTTAAGGTAACAGGGTTTGTCCGGCGATTTCTCAACCGGCCCCGTCAGCTGATAGGCGTCTTCGGCCGGTTCGTACCACGGGTCTTCGAGCTTTCCGCTTTCTATGCTCACGCCCCAGATATTTCTGTCTATACTGTATGGCTTTTTCTTCGTAACGTCCAGCGGTATGCCGTGAACCTCGGCGTATCTTATCTCCGCTTCCCTGGTGGCAAGTTCCCACTCCCTTACGGGCGCTATCACGCTGATGGAGGGGTCAAGCGCCCCTATCGTAACCTCAAATCTTACCTGGTCATTGCCCTTGCCCGTGCATCCGTGGGCGACGTACTTTGCGCCTTCTTTATGAGCCGCCTCAACAAGTTTTTTCGCGATAAGCGGCCTTGAAAGGGCCGTAGCGAGAAAATATTTTGATTCATATACCGCGTTCGCCTTCAGGCTCGGCCAGACAAAATCTTCGACGAATTCCCTCTCTAAGTCGCCCACTATAAGTTTCTTCGCGCCGGCTTTTTTTGCCCTCGTTTTCGAAGCGGCAATATCCTTGCCCTGACCCACATTCGCCAGATAGCAGATAACCTCGAACCCTTTTTCCTTGAGCCACCTTACGGCAACCGAGGTATCCAACCCGCCGGAATAGGCTAACACCACTTTTTTACTCATTACCATACCCTTTCATCACCTCATGAACCGGGTCCACGCGTAAGCTTACGTCTGAACCTGGTTCAGAAACATTAACAATATCGCCTTCTGCACGTGGAGCCTGTTTTCCGCCTGCTCGTAAACAATGGAACTCTCTCCATCGATAACCTCGTCGGTAATCTCTTCGCCCCTGTGCGCGGGAAGGCAATGCATGACTAAAACACCCTTTTTAGCGCGCGAAACCAGCTCTTTGTTTACCTGAAATCCCCTGAACGTTTTTATCCTGTTTTCTTTTTCTTTTTCCTGGCCCATACTGACCCATACATCGGTGTAAATTACGTCCGCCCCCCTTACGCATTCCCCGGGATCGTTCGTTAGTTCCACAAGTGATTTGTTCGCGGCGGCGATTTTTTTCGCCTCTTTCAGAATTTCGGCCTTTGGCCCGTGCCCTTTCGGCGTCGCGACAAATATGTCTCTTCCGAGCGTGCCAGCGCCCAAAAGGAGCGAGTTCAGGACATTATTTCCGTCTCCCACAAATGATATTTTAATTTTTTTCTTGCCGAATTTTTCCTCAATCGTAAAAAGGTCGCTTAGGCCCTGACACGGATGAAGAAGATCCGTCAGCCCGTTTATAACCGGAATAGAGGAAAACTTCGCCATGTCAAGAAGGTCCTTGTGCTTAAAGGTCCTTGCCACGATGCCGTCCAGATATCTTGAGAGAACCCTCGCCACGTCCTTGACGGATTCCCTGACGCCTAATTCAAGCTCTTCCGGGCCCAGATACGTAGCGTGCCCGCCGAGGTCCACCATGCCCACCTCGAAAGAAACCCTTGTCCTGTTGGAGGGCTTCTGGAATACGAGCGCTATCGATTTTGAATCGAGCGCACTTTTCTTTAAAAAGGGATCCTTTTTAAAGACCTTTGCCGTTTTAAAAAGGTTTTCTATTTCGGTTTTTGTTAAGTCTGTTATAGATATCAGGTTCCTTTTGGTCATTTTCATTTGTTTATTCCCATCTTGTCATTGCGAGGCGCCAAAGGCGCCGAAGCAATCTCATCGTTTGGGATTGCTTCGGGCGCTATCGCGCCCTCGCAATGACGCTTTCCAAAATAGCCATCGCCTTATCGATCTCGGCCTTAGTAACAGTAAGCGAGGGCATTATTCTTAAAACATTTTTCTGCGTGCAGTTTATAAGAAGCCCCTTCTCGAGGCATTTCTCGTATATCGCCTGGCCGTCTATGGTTAATTCAACTCCGATCGTCAGGGCAATGCCCCTCACTCCTTTTATAACATTGTGTTTCTTTTTAAGGGCTTTGAGCTTTCCCGCCAGATACCTGCCCTGCTTTACGGCGTTTCGCAGCAATTTATCTTTTTCAATGGCTTTAAATACCCCGAGCGCGGCGGCCGAGGCAAGGGGACTACCACCGAAGGTCGAGGCGTGTGAACCGGGACCCAGCACATCGGCGAATTCGGAACTTGCCACAATGGCGCCTATGGGAAGCCCGCCGCCGAGTGATTCCGCGAGCGTAATCACGTCGGGCTTTATTCCATAATTTTGATAGCAGAACATCTTGCCCGTTCTACCCATGCCTGTCTGGACCTCGTCAAAAATAAGCACTATATCGTTTTTATCGCAGATTTCCCGCACCTTTCTTACGTATTCGGCCTTCGCGATATTAATACCGCCCTCGCACTGGATAAGCTCCATCATTACCGCCGCGGTTTTCTTCGTTACGGCATTTTCCAGGGCGAGCGCGTCGCCGAACGGAACATGTCTGAAGCCTTCGGGTAAAGGCTCAAAACCGAGCTTAACCTTCTCCTGCCCGGTAGCCGCTATCATCGCGAGCGTCCTTCCGTGAAAGGACTTATCCATAGTTATAACTTCGTATCTTCCCCTTTTATGGCCGTATTTTCTGGCGAGTTTAACGGCTCCCTCGTTGGCTTCTGCCCCGGAATTGCAGAAAAACACCTTTCCCGGAAAAGAATGCCCGATAATCTTTTCGGCAAGCGCCCCCTGAAGCGCGCTGTAATAATTATTGGAAACGTGAATAAGCTTTTTCGCCTGCTTTGAAATTGCCGCCACAACGCTCGGGTGGCAATGCCCTATCCCGCTTACCGCCCATCCCGGAAAAAAATCCAGGTATTTTTTTCCTTCGATATCCTCTAGAAGAGCGCCCTTCGCCTTCTCAAGAACAAGCGGCACCCTTGTGTATGTCCGCATCACGTATTTGTCGTATAACTCTATAACGTTTCTGGCGTTCATAACCCTTCCGTCGCTTTCGTTCGCCTTCCCAGCTTAATTATTTCCGTACCTATCCCTTTATCCGTAAATATTTCGAGAAGAAGCGCGTGAGACAGATTGCCATCGATAATGTGCGCTTTCCTTACCTTGTCTTCCAGGGCGTTGGTGCACGCCCTTGCCTTCGGGATCATCCCTTCGGATATGATCTTCGTTTTCATCAGCACCTCCGCATCCGAAAGGCTTAAAGAACGATAAAGCGTCCCGGGATCACCCTGCTCCTTCATAATACCCATTACGTTGGTAAGGATAAAAAGCTTTTCGGCCTTAAGGGCCATGGCAATACGGCTTGCCGCTTCGTCGGCGTTTACGTTATAAAGCTCGCCGTCAGCGCCCATTGCTACCGGTGAGATCACCGGAATAATATTATCGTCTATAAGTTTCCCGAGCACTGTCGTATCCACGGATTCAACGGCGCCTGCGAAACCGATGTCCTCCCTGTGCTTTATCTTTTTCGCAATTATAAGCTTGTTCTCTTTTCCGCTGAGCCCGAAAGCTTCCGAACCCATCTTTTTTATCTCATCCACCAGGACAGCGTTTACTTCCGTAAGGGCGCTGTCTACGATTTCCATCGTCTTTTTGTCGGTAACCCTGAGGCCATCGACAAACCTGATCTTTTTCTTCGCGTCTTTGAGTTTTTCGTTTATAAAAGGCCCTCCGCCGTGGACAAGCACCGGCTTCATGCCGGCGTAATTCATGAACACGATATCCTCAAGCACGCTGTTCCTTATTTTTTTATCGGCGAGCGCCGAGCCGCCGAACTTGATCACGAATATCTTATGAAAAAATTTCTTTATGTAAGGTAAAGCCTCTATCAAAACGCTCGATTTCTTTATCGCGTCTTCCATACCTGCCTCATGTCATGTAATGTGAGTTGATCTCGACGTAGCGCTTAGACAAATCGCACGTCCAGATTACCGCGGAGCTTTTGCCCATATTAAGATTCACCGCTATCTCAACGTTTTTTCTCTTGTATATCTTTGAAAGTTTCGTCTTCGCGGGCGTGGTAAATTTACCGCCCTTAAAAACGAGTATCCCGTCCAGATATATTTCGAACCTGTTCTGTCTTATGCCTTTTACGCCGCTTGCGCCTACCGCGGAGGCGACCCTGCCCCAGTTCGGGTTCTCGCCGTGTATGCTCGTCTTTACAAGGCATGAATTGGCGATTGCCCTTGCGGCCTTTTCGGCGTCGCCGGAAGTCTTCGCGCTTTCGACATAAACCGTTACAAACTTAGTGGCGCCCTCTCCGTCCTGAATTATATCTTTCGCGAGTTTTAAAGTCACGTTTTCGAGCGCTTTTGAAAACGTGTCATACTCCCTGGTTCCTTTCTTTATCGTTTTATTGCCCGCCAGGCCGCCGGCAAGAAGAAGCACCATGTCATTTGTGCTCATGTCGCCCTCGATCGTTATGGCGTTAAAGGATCCGTCGCACGCTTTCTTCAGGGCGGACTTTAAAGCGCTCTTGTCTATCCTGGCGTCAGTCATCACAAAACAAAGCATCGTCGCCATATTGGGGTGTATCATGCCCGCGCCCTTGGCAAAACCGCTTACAATGACCTGTTTTCTTCCGATTTTAATTTTCTCTACACAAAGTTTCAGTTTTTTATCAGTGGTCATTATGGCGCTCGCCGCTGTGACAAGCCCTTTGTGAGAAAGCCTCCCTGCAAGCTTCGGCATGGCCTCTTCTATTATGTCTATGGGCAGCCTCTTGCCGATAATCCCCGTGGACGATACCAGGACGCTGTTAAATTTCAATCTTAGGTTCTGACAGGCGGCGTTAATCATTCTCTTCGCGTCCCTTACGCCGTACCAGCCCGTGCAGCAGTTGGCGTTGCCACTGTTTACTACAACGGCTCTTATCGGCGCGCCCTTTTTTAAAATCATCTTTGAAACCGCAAGGGGCGCGGCCTTTACCCTGTTTTTCGTAAATACGCCGACCGCCTTACACCCCGTCTTTGAATAAATCAGGGCGAGATCCTTTTTAAACCTTTTTATGCCGCAATGCGTTCCGCTTGCCAGGAAGCCCTTGGGCAATGCGTATCTCATAATCCTTCGCCTTCTGTGAATCCGCACATTATGTTCATATTCTGGACAGCCTGCCCCGCCGCCCCCTTCAGAAGATTATCGATACAGCTTACGGCGATTACTTTTTTTCCCGTTACCTTAATCCCTATGTTGCAGAAATTCGTATGCTGTACATCCCTGAGCGCCGGAAGTTCGCCTTCTTCCATAACCCTCACGAACGGTTCTTTCCTGTAAAAATCTTCATAAATTTGGTTTATCTTAAGGGCGCCGACGTCCCTGTCAAGGTCCATATAGACCGTTGAAAGTATTCCCCTGTTTACGGGAATGAGATGCGGCACAAATACAATATTCACCGCTTCTTTGGCTACGCCGCCTATTACCATGGCAATCTCGGGTTTGTGCTGGTGCTCATTAATCTTATAAGCTTTCACATTTTCGTTAACTTCCGAAAACGAAAGGGAAATGTGCGCTTTTCTGCCGGCTCCGGTCGCGCCGCTTTTCGCGTCGACTATTATAGTGCTTAGATCTATAAGGCCGGCTTTAACGAGCGGCAGGGCGCCGAGCGAGGCGCCCGTCGGGTAGCAGCCGGGATTCGCTACGAGCTTCGCCTTCTTTATTTTGTCCCTGAAAAGTTCCGGCAGCCCGTACACGGCCTTTTTGATATTCAGGGCGTCTTTATGCTTCACCCCGTACCATTTCTCGTATTCGTTGACGTCCAGCCTGTAGTCCGCGCTAAGGTCTATGACCTTTTTTCCCTCTTTAAGAAATTCCGGCGCGACTGACATCGAAACCGTGTGCGGCAGAGCGAGAAAAAACAGGTCCGCCGAATCTTTTGCTTTTTTCACGTCGGGCTTTTTGCAGACTAAGTCGATTTTTCCCGCAAGCTGAGGGAATATTTTCGATATCGGGGCCTCGCTTTCCACGACCGCCTGAAGAACCGTTATCTTGACATCCTTATGCCGGGCAAGAATCTTTATGATTTCCTCGCCCGTATATCCGGTTGCGCCTATTACACCTACCCTTAGCACATCTACCTCCTTAAATTATCATCCGGCCTTCTAATTTCCGTCGACGTTTCCGTCGGCGTAAATCTAGCCTCATTATAATAAAAAAAGCCCACACTGTCAACACATTTCCTCGTCGGGAACTTAACAGAGTGGGCTTTCTAAAAAATTAGCGTTTGGAATACTGGAACTTTTTTCTCGCGCGTTTTCTGCCGTATTTCTTTCTCTCCTTGGCCCTGGGGTCCCTCGTGAGGAATCCGGCTTTTTTCATAACCTGCCGCTTCGTTTCGTCAAGCTTTATGATCGCCCTCGAAATTCCGTGCCTTAGGGCCTGCGCCTGACCGCTTACGCCGCCGCCTTTTATCGTGGCAAAAATGTCCAGTTTATTCTGGAGATCGGCTACGTTAATCGGCTGGTTTATGATCAGCCTGTGTGACTCCCGCGGAAAATAATCGCGGAATTCGCGTTTATTCACGCGGAGTTTGCCTTTCCCCTCGCGTAAATAAACCCGTGCCGTGGATTCTTTCCGCCGCCCCGTCGCCATTATTTGCATTGTTTTCGCTTGTTCTGTCATGATTCTTTCTTACAGCTTAATTTTTTTCGGCTTTTGCGCCGCCTGGTCGTGCTTGTCGTCTGCGTAAATCTTTAATCTCTTTATCATTCTTCTGCCGAGCTTGTTCTTCGGAAGCATGCCCTTTACGGCGTGCCTCAACACCTCATTCGGCCTTCTTTTAAATAAGGATTCGTATGTCTCGAGTTTCAAGCCGCCCGGGTAACCGGAGAACCTCTTGTATACCTTCTGCTGGGGCTTTTTGCCGGTAACCCTTATTTTACCGCCATTTATGACAACTACGCCATCGCCCATGTCCACGTGGTGAGAATAAGCGACCTTGCCCTTGCCCTTAAGAAGGGACGCTATCCCCGTAGCAAGCCTGCCCAGCACCTTTTCGCTGGCGTCCACCAGGTGCCACTCCCTCTTTACGTCCTCCTGCCTTACATACACTGTCTTCATAATAAGCTCCGCATAAGAACGCTAAATTTACCACATTCCCGCCGTATTGTCAAGCATAAAATAAACCTCCGGGTATGCTTTCCAAGCGGCTCACACACTTACCTCCGGCCGGGAGAGAGCCTGTGTGAGAGCCTTCTGCTAAAGCTGATAAGAAAAATTATCCCCCACACCAATAGTAATTGGTGTGGGGGTCGGTGTAGTTTTAAGCTTTTTGAGGGGATTGCAGAACTCGGCCCACACACGCCTTGCTGGTGATACGCTCGGTGTGGGCCTCAGACAACTGCAATCCTTTTTGTCTCATAACATGTGACAAAAGGAAACCTCAAAAAGCATAAAACTACGCCTTAATTTTTAAGGCTCTTCACACAGACTCTCTCCCGTCCGTAGGTGTCGATATAGACGGCATTCTAACCTGGTTAGATCTGTCGGATTAGCTTTCAAATGTACAGTAAGAATAGGCCTCCGGGGGATGCCTGCCAGGCGGCGAATGCTCTCGACAATAGAATTTCGCGCTTGCGCAGTTGGTATACAGGTCTAGTTCGAAGAAATAGCCGATGGTTTCCGCCTACGCCAAGGCTTCGGCGGACAAGAAAACCATCGGCTATTTCTTTTGTATTTCCTTAAATCCAACGAGCACAGCGCAGAAATTCTACGGAGAGAGCTTTACACAATTTTTTGTGTGAGCCGCCGCAGGCATCCCCCGGAGGCCTATATTGCTAAATTTTCCGGTTACTTGCCTTTAAGCTTCCGCTCGACGAGGCGGTGGATAAGGAGGAAGAGGAGGTATAGAAGGATAATTTCGGATATAACGAAGGTCCAGCCGAAGCGCGCATCAGCGAGAATGGTGAAGTCCACGTTTTACTCTCCGTTTCTTGTCTTTCTCTACCGTCAGCACCTTCACCGTCGTGTACAGAAAACCGCCCCAGAAGAGAACGCATATGAATACGATCATGACGATCGTAACGGGCGTTATGCCTATCGGGGTAAACTCAAGCGCCGCTTTCGAAGGAATTACAGGCGGTATGACGCCTTTCTCCTGCAAAATTTTAAGAAGCGTCAATATGAATAAAAGCCCGATGAAAATCGGCACGACTGCCCTGATCCAGGGCTTAAGCCAGGTATGGCTGAGTTTGACTCTCGCGTTTTTATTCATTTCGTCAAAGCCGCGGTCTTTCATGAAGTACCCGACGGCGATTATCGCAAGAATACCGAATACAGGTATGGCGAGCTGCCCTATGATAATATCCATTTTCGAAAGCAGCGCCAGTTTCGCGCCGAGGGTGCCTTTAATAAAGCCGTTAAGAATAAAAGGAAACCCCATTATCCACAATATAACGCCGGTAAAAAATGCCGATCTCTTTCTTGACCATCCGGCCTCGTCTTTCAGCCACGCTATGGCCGGCTCCTGGATACTTATGGCGCTCGATATGGCGCCGAAGGCAAGCAGGATAAAAAATAGCCCCCCGAAGAAGTGGCCTCCGGGCATCATCTCAAATACCTTCGGCAGGACGAAAAAAGTAAGGCCTATGGACTCTGCCCCGCCTATGGTCTTTCCGAATCCGAGCGCGAAGGCCGCGGGGAAAATAGCAAACCCCGCGAGGATGCTCGCCGAGGTATTCCCCAGCGCCACGCTCATGGCGTTCGCCGGTATGCCCCATTCGTCTTTAAGATAGGAGCCGTAAATAAGCATCGCGCCCATGCCGAGGCTAAGCGTAAAAAATACCTGGCCCAGCGCCGCAACCCATGTCTCAATGTTAAGCAGCCCATCCCACCTCGGCCTCATGTAAAATTCCACGCCCTCTGCCGCGCCCGGAAGCGTCACGCTTCTTGCCGCCACAATTATAAGGAGCACAAAAAGCGCGGGTATCATAATTTTGCACGCCCTCTCTATGCCCTTTTGCACGCCCATGGCAAGGATCCAGCTTGTAATGCAGACGGAAGCGAAATGCACGGCAAATATCCATTTACTTCCAAGAAAAGAGGCGAAAAAGGTTTCGGTGTTTTTACCGAAATAAAGCCCTTCAAGGGAGGCGAATATGAAAAATATAACCCAACTTGTTATGACTATATAATAGGAATACAGGAAGAACGGCCCGATTATGCCCCAGGCGCCGATGTCCCTTCCGAACGGAAATTTTATCTTGTCAAAAGCGCCGAGGGCCTCGCGCTTGGTGTGGCGGCCGAGGGCCCACTCGCACATCATCGCGAAAATCGCTATTCCGAATAGAAGGATTACGTAAGGAATAAGGAAGGTCGCTCCGCCGTACTTGCCGCAAAGGTAAGGAAATCTCCAGATATTACCGAGGCCGATAGCGGTCCCTATCATAGCCGCTATCATGCCCCAGTGCGATTTCCAGGTTTCCCGCTGTTCAGTCACCTTTCTTCCTTAATTTTTTCTCCGCCATATTAAGGGCTGCCTTCAGCGCGGATTCGCCGGTGGGAAACATGCTAAGTTTCGGAATATACGCGCTTACGCCGAGCGCTTCTGTGCCTTCGATGGATTTTTTGTCCGGAAATGCGGTAAACATGATAACCGGTATGTCCGCATTTACTTTACGTATTTCCTTTAGAGTGCTGATACCGTCCATATCGGGCATCATGTAATCCAGAATCACGATATCAGGGCCTCCGGACTTTACGGCGGTAAGGGCTTCTTTGCCGCCTGCAGCCTCCATCAAATCGTAACCCCATTTCTTTATCCTTTTCCCCATGATCATAATGAGATCCATTTCGTCGTCGACCAGCAAAACTTTTGCCTTTTCCATAATTTCACCTCTTGTTTAATTTTCCGAA
>Ga0208325_1000048_pt1 | contig 29972 bp, 24 predicted proteins | sample PL_2010_330m_FD_185486 | JGI IMG/M metagenome (GOLD analysis project Ga0208325, IMG submission 185486) | Freshwater microbial communities from Powell Lake, British Columbia, Canada to study Microbial Dark Matter (Phase II) - PL_2010_330m... | ecosystem: Environmental > Aquatic > Freshwater >...
TATATAAGCTCCCCTTCCCCTTATCAAGGGGAAGGGGATAAAGGGGATGGGGTTACCTAATAAAAATCTAGAGGGGGTGAGGTTGTTTATCGACCTCACCAAAAGGTAGAGATTGGTGAAATACTGTATTCTGATAATTGATGGTGCTGCGGGTTTGCCGCTGCCGGGGCGGGGTGGCCAGACCTGCCTGGAGCTTGCCCACACGCCAAACCTGGATGCTATGGTGCCGGAAGGCATTCTGGGGCTTGCCCGCACTGTGCCGCCGGGGATGGAACCGTCCAGTGCCTGCGCCTGTATGTCGGTGCTGGGTTACGACCCCAAGATTTACTATCGGGGTCGGGCGGCTATTGAAGCCAGGAGTATGGGCATTCCTATTGAAGATGACGAGGTCGTTTTCCGCTGCAATCTGGTGACGGTCAGGGATGGTAAAATGTGGGACTACAGCTCGGGGCATATCAGCACTGGTGACGCCCAACCGCTTATTTCGGCTTTAAACCAAAACCTGGGTGATGATAATATCCACTTCTACCCCGGCGTCAGCTACCGGCATATATGCAAGCTCAAGGGGCGAAAGGATACTCCCCTGGCTACCTGCACCCCCCCGCACGATATTCCGGGCAAGCCTATTGATGATTTCCTGCCCTATGGTCAGGGAAGCGAGTTGTTACGAGACCTGATGAGGCGCTCGGAGGCGGTTCTCCGAGACCATCCGGTGAACATAGCGCGGAGGGCTCGAGGCGATAAGCCGGCGACAATGATATGGCTGTTCTGGGGTAGTGGCCAGGTGCCGGGTATGCCTGCCTTCAAGCAGGTTTACGGTCTTGAGGCGGCGCTCACATCTGGAGTTGACCTTCTCCAGGGCTTAGCCCAAATGGTAGGCATGGAGGTATTGGATATACCCGGGGTGACCGATGGTCCGGACAATGACTACGCTGCCCAGGCAGCTGGAGCCCTAAAGGCACTTGACGACCAGGCTCTGGTGGTCATCCATATTGAAGCCCCCGATGAGGCGGCTCACGCCGGCTTGATTGATGATAAGGTAGAGGCTATCCAGAGGGCAGACAAGGAGGTTATCAGCCGACTCCGCTCGTGGCGAGAAGACGCCCTTCGGCTCCTGATTATGCCCGACCACCCCACCCCGATTGAAACCCAGACCCACAGTGGTGAGCCGGTGCCGTTTATGCTGTGGGGACCGGGATTTACCGCTAACGGGGCCAGGAGATTCACCGAGTCCGAGGCGGCCAAAACGGGCTTGTTTATTGACCCAGGTTATAATATTATGAGCCAGCTGATAGAAATATAACCCGGTGCACACACTACGGGTACAAATTGTTTGAGCTTTGAGGTTAGGAAATAAATGGCTCTGATTGTTCAGAAATATGGCGGTTCATCGGTGGCTGATGCCGAGAGGATTAAGACTGTGGCTCGGCGCATAGCTCAGGCTAAGGATAAGGGTGAGCAGGTGGTGGTTGTGGCGTCGGCGATGGGCGATACCACCGACGAGCTTATCGAGCTGGCTTACCAGGTCACCCGGCTACCTAGCGAACGGGAGCTTGATGGGCTGCTCTCCACGGGTGAGATTGTTTCCAGCACCCTGCTGGCGATGGCGCTGAGGGAGATGGGGTATGAGGCGATTAGCCTTAGCGGTGCCCAGGCTGGGATACAGACCGATGCCACTTATAGCCGGGCTCGAATTTTAAAGGTTGAATCCAAGCGGGTGGTCGGAGAACTGGAGAAAGGGAACATTGTCATTGTGGCTGGCTTTCAGGGTATTACCGAAGGGGAGGATATAACCACCCTGGGGCGGGGTGGTTCCGATACTACGGCGGTGGCTCTGGCGGCTAGCCTGGGGGCTGAGGTATGCCAGCTATTCACCGACGTTGACGGCGTTTATACTGCCGACCCGCGTCTGGTGCCCGAAGCCCAAAAGCTTGCCGAGATTGGCTACGATGAGATGCTGGAGCTGGCAAGCTATGGGGCTGGGGTAGTTCACCCCCGGGCAGTTGAGCTGGGAGAGCTATTTAGTATTCCTATTCTGGTAGCTTCTAGCTTCACTCAAAATCCAGGAACATTAATTCATGGAGGGGTGTCTATGGAAGTGCGAAATAAGGTGAGGGGTATAGCTCATGACCTTGATGTGGCTAAGATTATGGTGGTTGGTGTTCCTGACCGACCGGGCATTTCGGCGGCTATCTTCCAACCTTTAGCTAGAGCCGGTATCAGTATAGATACCATTGTTCAGAACGCCAGTATTAATAATATTACCGACCTGACCTTTACCGTGGCTAAAAGCAACCTGGCTAAGGCAATGGAGGTGGTGGAACCCATAGCCGAATCAATTGGTGCCAGAGAATGCGTTGGCAATTCCATGATGGGTAAGGTTAGTATTATCGGCACCGGGATGCAGAATACCCCCGGCTATGCGGCCAGGATGTTTGGGGCACTAAGTGAGCAGGGCATAAATATTCAGCTTATTACTACCTCGGAGATAAGGATAACCTGTATCATTAATGATACCGAGGTTAAGGACGCAGTTCGTGCCTTGCACCGGGCGTTTGAACTGGAAACACCGGAATAGGCTGATTGTGGAGGGGGTAGAGGATGGCATATCAGGAAGAGGAACAGGCAAGACTAATACGACAGCGCAGTAAACAGGCGATAGCCCTGGCTATGGAGGGTCGGTGGCGGGAGGCGGTAGCGACTAATAAGAGTTTAATAGAGAGTTTTCCTAACGATGTCGACGCCTATAATCGTTTGGGTAGAGCCTATATGGAGGTGGGAGAGTATACTCAGGCAAGGGAAGCCTACACCCGAGCTGTAGAACTTGACCCTTATAATGTCATTGCCCAGAAGAATCTTCAGCGTTTATCCTATTTAGAGGGAGCGGAGGTTGGTGCTGAGGGTGATTCCCGGAAGGTCGAACCGCAGCATTTTATTGAGGAAATAGGTAAGGCTGGGGTAGTTAGTCTTTACCGCTTGGGTTCCCCGGAGATACTGGCCAGAATGGTGGCTGGTGATAGGGTATATTTGGAGATAGATGGGTCTAATTTAATAGTCAAGAATGGTCGTGGGGAGTATCTGGGGCAGGTCGAACCCAGGCATGGGCAGCGGCTGGTTAGATTAATGCAGGGTGGTAATAGGTATACCGCCGCTATCATCCGCTCAACGGAAGATATGATGACTATCATTATTAGAGAGATATATCAGGACCCCAGTCAGGCGGGGCAACTTTCCTTTCCTTCAAGGGGTTTAGCGGGTGTTCGTCCCTATGTTAGCGATAGAATATTTAGGCGGGAGCGGGAAGATGAGGAGGAAGCGGTGGAGGAGCCTGGCTATACTATAGTGAGTGAAGAAGGGGTGGAATTATTACCTGAGGAGCCTGCTGATAGTGATAGTAGGCCTGATAGTGAGGAATAGGAGGTTCAACTGAATATGGTTCTGGGAAAAACCAAGCCGGTAAACATAGAAGATGAGATGAGGAGCTCTTATCTCGACTACGCGATGAGCGTTATCGTTTCCCGTGCCTTGCCTGATGTGCGGGACGGGTTGAAGCCGGTGCACCGGCGTATTCTTTATGCTATGAATGGCATGGGAATAACTCATACCAGTCCTCATAAGAAGAGTGCTCGTATTGTCGGAGAGGTATTAGGTAAGTACCATCCTCATGGCGACGCTCCGGTTTATGAGGCGATGGTGCGCATGGCACAGGATTTCTCTATGCGATATGTCCTGGTTGATGGGCAGGGCAACTTTGGCAGCATAGATAATGACCCTCCAGCGGCGATGCGTTATACCGAGGCTCGTCTGGCTCCCATTTCTGAGCAGATGTTGGCTGACATTGATAAGGATACCGTTGACTTTATGCCTAACTTTGATGACAGCCTTAAGGAGCCGGTAGTTCTGCCCACCCGGTTGCCCAATTTACTGCTTAATGGTAGCTCCGGGATTGCGGTGGGGATGGCGACCAATATTCCCCCTCATAATCTAGGCGAGGTCTGCGAGGCTATCTCTTATCTCATTGATAATCCTGAAGCCACGGTTGATGAACTTACCCAGTTTGTTAAAGGACCTGATTTCCCTACCGCTGGCATTATCCTGGGACAGGAGGGGATTAAGAGCGCCTATGCTACCGGGCATGGCCGGGTAGTAGTTCGAGCTAAGGCTCTCCTGGGAGATGTGTCAGGAGCTGGACACCGCCGAATTGTGGTTACCGAGCTTCCTTATCAGACGAATAAGGCGGCTCTGGTGGAGAGGATAGCTGAGCTGGTCAAGGATAAGAAAATCGGGGGCATCAGTGAACTGCGCGATGAGTCAGACCGTCAGGGTATGCGTATTGTTATTGAGCTAAGGAGAGAAGCTCAGCCGCAGCAGGTGCTCAATAATCTGTATAGATATACCTCAATGCAGTCGGCTTTCTTCTTTAACATGCTGGCCTTGGTTGATGGTCAGCCCAGGGTAATTAGCCTTAAAGAGGCGATTCGGTATTATATAGATTTTCGCCGTGAGGTTATCACTCGGCGCTCCCGATTTGAGCTGAAAGCGGCTAAGACGAGGGCTCACATCTTGGAAGGGTTTAAAATTGCTCTGGATAATATAGATAAGGTGATTGCTACTATCCGAAAATCAGAAACTGCTGAGGCGGCTCGCCGGAACCTTATGACTGGCTTTGGTCTATCTCAGGCTCAAGCGCAGGCCATTCTTGATATGCAGTTACGCCGGCTGGCTAATTTAGAGCGACGCAGGATACATGATGAGTATGCCGAGGTAGTAAAAACCATGGCTTATCTGGAAGGCCTTCTGGCTAGCCGCAAGAGGATTCTATTACTGGTAAAGGGAGAAGTGGATGAACTGAAGTCTAAATATGGCGACCCACGGCGAACTGAGATAAGCGAGCAAGAGGTGACGGAGTTTCATGAGGAAGACCTTATCCCCCATCAAAGGGTAGTGGTGACAGTTACTAATCGGGGATTTGTCAAAAGGGTTCTATCCCAGGCTTACAAGCTGCAGCACCGCGGGGGCAGGGGTATCATTGGCATGGTAACCAGGGAGGAGGACGCTGCCAGGCTCTTAGTGGTGACTGATACCCATGCTAACCTGCTGTTCTTCACCAGCCGGGGTAAGGTGTTTCGCCTTAAGTGTTATGAAATCCCACCCGATAGCTCCCGGCTGGCTAAAGGGACGGCGCTGATTAATCTTTTCCCGGTGGCTGAGGGGGAGAGGGTTACCGCTGTGGTAGCCGTGACTGATTTTAAGCCTGATGCCTACTTGGTGATGGCTACTTGCCGCGGGGAGATAAAGAAGACGGCGGTAGGCAGTTTTGCTTCAGTGCGGAGTAGCGGGCTTATTGCCATGGATTTGGAGGCAGGCGATGAGTTAGTGGCGGCACGTCTAGCTACTGGCCAGGATGATGTGCTATTAGTGACCCGGAAAGGGCAATCAATCAGGTTCGCCGTATCCGAGTTAAGGGCTAGCTCCCGAACCAGTGGCGGGGTGTGTGGTATCCGTCTGGCGCCTGATGACCGGGTGGTCAGTATGGATATTATCTATCCCGATACTTTCCTTCTGGTGGTTACCTCAGGGGGCTTCGGTAAGCTCACCCCGGTGGGTAACTATCCACGACAACATCGGGCTGGCAACGGGGTAAGGACTTTCAAGCTTACGGAAAAAACGGATGAGGTGGTGGCGGCTAGAGTAGTTTCTCAACATCAGCAGCTAATGATTATATCGGCTGACGGCATCATTACCCGCACCCCGATGAAGGAAAAAGACCCCAGGCAGGGCATTACCATTCAGGACAGGAGCACCCAGGGGGTGAGGCTGATGAGGCTCGGTGGAGGTGATAGGGTGGTGGCTATCACTTGCTTTGACTGAGTTCCTGGTGCTTTTGCTGGCACTGCGGTTGCCAGCGCTGGAGTCCGCAGACGTTACAGGCTTCAAAATGGCAGTCAGGGGTTTCTCTGCCGGCGAGGGCACGCTGGTATTCTCGCTTTAGGAAAGCCGTAGTTAGTCCCACATCAATATGAGCCCAGGGTAGGGGTTCGTCCAGGGGGCGCTCCCGCTGATTGTAGACGCCAGGCTCAAGTCCAGCCTCCTCAAAAGCACGAAGCCAATTTTCATAGTGAAAGTGCTCACTCCAGGCATCAAAGGTTGAGCCCAGTTGCCAGGCATGATAGATAACCTTACCTAATCGCCTATCCCCCCGTGAGAGTACCGCCTCAAGCTGGCTGACTTTGGGGTCTGTCCAGGATAGTCCAATACCTTTGCGGCGTAATCCCTGTTTAAGAAGCTCGTGCTTGGCGTTTAGCTGCGGTTCACCCTCCTGGGCTACCCACTGAAAGGGTGTGTGTGGTTTGGGGACAAAGGTGGCTAGGCTGACCCTTATCCGAGGTCTTTTCCCTTTAGCCTTCCTGCCCAGTGAGCTGACCTGGTTTATTAGCTGAATGATGGACTCTATATCATCGGTGGTTTCGGTGGGTAAGCCGAGCATAAAATATAGCTTAAGGCTTGTCCAGCCTCTATCAAAGGCAGTAGCCGCCGTTTCCAGGAGTTCCTCGTCGCGGGTGTTCTTATTGATGATTCGCCGCAGTCTTTCGCTACCTGCCTCCGGGGCGAAGGTGAGTCCAGTCTTCCGGCGGGAAGGAAGGGAGTCCATCAGCCTTACTGAAAAGCGGTCAATGCGGAGGCTGGGTAGTGACAGGGCGAGGTTATGGTGGCGATAACGGTGGGATAGGTTAGCTACCAGCTCTGCAATGTTGGGGTAGTCGCTGGTGCTTAGTGAGACTAAAGAGACCTCGTCATAGCCGCAGTTACTGATAAGCTCCCCAGCCGCCTGGAGCACCTCTTCTTTGGGGCGCTCGCGCACCGGACGATATATAGTCCCTGCCTGGCAGAAGCGGCAGCCACGGCTGCAGCCCCGCTGGATTTCTATCGCCCCACGGTCATGGACTACCTCAATGTAGGGGACTATCGGTCTGGTGACCGGAGGCGGGAGCTTGGTCACTATCCGCCGCTGAATGGTGGGGCTGGCCTGGTCTACGGTGGGGGTAATGCTTTTAAATAAACCTTCAGCCTGGTATTCCACTTGATACAGGCTGGGCACATAAATGCCGGGGATAGTAGCTACCTGATGAAAAAGCTGTTTTCTGGGGGCTTCCTTGCCCTGTCGTTTCCAATCTCGGAGGCAATCAAGCAGTTCGAGCAACACCTCCTCGCCATCCCCGATTACAAAGAAGTCAATAAAGTCAGCCATAGGCTCAGGGTTGAGGGCACAGGCACCACCGGCAATCACTATGGGATGGGAATCGTTTCTCTCTGCGGCGAGGACCGGTATCTGGGCGAGGTGAAGCATATGGAGTACATTGGTATAGGTGAGTTCATAGCCTAGTGAGAAACCAACAATGTCAAAATCCTTTAGCGGGTGCTTGGATTCAAGGCTAAACAGGGGAATACCCTCAGTCTGCATTACGGCTCCCATATCTACCCACGGGGCGTAGACCCGTTCACAAAGAACATCGGGCTGGCGGTTAAGCAGGTCATAGAGGATGGGCAAGGCTAAATTGGACGTGCCTATTTCATATAAATCAGGGTAAGCCAGGGCAATCCTGATGTGGGTTTTGTCCCAGTCCTTTACCACGCTATTCCACTCCCCACCGGTGTAGCGGGCGGGCTTGGTAACCTGATGCAATATATTATCGGGATAGGTCAATTGGCTTCCCCCAGACTGCCCATTATAGCTCAAGCTGGCGGAATAAACCAACACCCAGTTTAAAGATTGTTTATCAACCTCACCCCTTTTAGATTAGCCTCATGTCATTGCGAGGTACAAAGTGCCGAAGCAATCTCAAGAGACAACACAGATTTTTATTAGGTAACCCTCCCCCTTTATCCCCCTCCCTTGATAAGGGAGGGGGAAATGGTTCTAAAAGAGGGGCGTTAGCCCCTCTTAGACTCCCCATTATTTGCTCTTCAAAACAAGCAGAGGAGGATATTAAAAAGCGTGGCTTTACCTCTCTTAGACTCCCCTTGCTATAGGGCTAAATCCCTTAAGGGCAGAGCCTCTCCTTAAAAGGAGAGGGGGAACTTTCTATATAAGGGGGGCGAAGCCCCTCTAAAACTCCCCATTACAAAATAAAGGCGCTTATTGAGGGTAGCTTGAAGGGGCGTTAGCCCCTTCAAAAAATAATCATTCCCCCTTCCCTTATTAAGGAGTTTTAGCAAGGGGATTAAAAGGGGCGAAGCCCCTTTAAGAAATTCTCTTCCCTCTCCCCTTATGAAGGGGAGAGGGATAAAGGGTGAGGGGTTGGTAAACAATCTTTTAAGGGAAGGGGGTCAGGGGGATAGGTCACCAAATAATCTAAAAACTTTATCTGAAGGGGCGGAGCCCCTAATACGACTCCAGGGTGGGGGTGGGAAGAAAGAGTTGATAGTCAACCTCACCAAATCCAAAAGCCCTTTGACGTTTATGGCATAGCCGACTAAAATAGCCCTAAGCAATTAATAAGGAGAATGAAATGGAGCAAATTTGGGCGCCGTGGCGTATCGAGTACATCCAGATGGAAAAACCAGAAGGATGTATTTTATGTGAAAAACCTGAACAAAGCAGTGATGCTGTGAATTACATTCTGTATCGGGGAGACAAAAACTTCGTCATTATGAATGCCTATCCCTATAACCCGGGTCACCTGATGATAGCCCCCTACCGGCACGTAGCTAATCTAGACGAGCTAACTGATGAAGAGCGCCACGAGCACTTTGCCATGGTTAGCCGGTGTATCAAGCTCCTGAGACAGGCATTTAACCCCGGCGGTTTTAATATCGGCATAAACATGGGAAAGGTGGCCGGAGCCGGCATAGAGGAGCATGTTCACACTCACATCGTGCCTCGGTGGCAGGGCGATACCAACTTTATGCCGGTAATATCTGAGGTAAGGGTAGTGCCTGAAGCCCTGGCTGGAACCTATGAAAAGCTAAAAGGCAAATTCTGATTGAAGTTCTACAGGGCACCGCTTCCCGGAGAATTATCAATGTGCGTAACCGTTATTCCTAAGCTGTGGGTTGGTATGTGGTTGAAAGCCACAAGCAGTATAGCCTGATTGATAACCCCATTTCAACCCCCGTTTCCAAAACAAAAAGGGGCAAGTTGTGCCCCCATTAGCTTCTGTATTCAGTTGTAGATTGAATTAACCAATCTATCTTAATTATACCGGTATCATCCTCAAAACCCTAAGTAGCATGGTTATAATAGTCTCTCAACTTCTCCTATCCACAGTTTGGCCCTAATTATGAACTCAGTTTCTCTCTCAGCACGTTCCTGCCCATCATAAAGTTCGGGGTCAATATTGATTAAGTGAGGACTACCGGCTATTCTTTGGTAAAGCTGTAATTTCCGCTCTTCGTCTCCTTGCTTTACCGCTTCCCGGCAAGCATCTTCCAAGGACTTTACAAGTTGTTGGACCTCAATCAATAGGCTCTTTGTGTAATCACTAATATTATGGTCTTCCAAAATTAAGTTCCCCATTTTACCTTTGATACGGTTTCGAGTTGGGTGGCTTACTTCTTTTTATGGTATCAAGCCTCCGCTCCTGTGGTCTGCCTCTTGATATTGTGTATAGCTCTCGAGCACAAACAGGCATTTCATTACCCCTGTTGAATTAGGTTTTCTATTGAGCAATGGTTATAATGTCTAATGCTTGATTTTGTTTCTTACTGCCATGTTGCCTTCTCAAGGCAACAATAGCCCACAATAACTCTGGTAATCTCTCATCCAATCTCAACCTGCTTGAGCACTCATCACACACACTGTAGAAAACCGCTTCTTTGTCATCACCGTCTTTCTCGCCCATAAAATTGTGGCAAAAATAACACACCCTTTTCATTTCTTGACCCCCTCTTTCTTCAAGTTATTTATAGCTATATTCTGATTCACAGAGAGGCGAACTTCAATAGGATGTAAGTACCACTTCAATAGGTCATTAGTACTTTTGCTTGATTATTCCGCCGACTGGTAAAATCCACCCTTGCTTATACCCCAGCCCCAACCGCCTCAACTCAAGTGTCAATCAATCCTGTCTGGTTCCAGCCAAGACCATCGGTAGTACTCAGCGAGAAAGCACTCTGGTCGCCGCTAGCCCCACCGATAGTGCTTGTGCCGCAGTAAGCTACACTGCCGTCAGGAGACCAGGCTACTTGAGCTTGGTTAGGGCCGGTAGGTGGCTTGAGGCTGGACTTCCAGGTGGGGAGAGCGGATTGTGGGTTGAATGTAAAATATACCGGGGCGACCGGCACCCCGGAGGCTATTCCCACCCCCATCATCGCTCCAGCTAGCAGCTTACCCTCATTACAGCTACCGTAATAAGCCAGGCTGGAGATAACATATTCAGGGGAGCCACCACTCACATAGAGTCGATTACAATGGATGTCATCGAGCCGATAAACATCATCGTTCGGATTGCCGGCCACAGCCGTGCCCGGGGGATTATCAGACCAGCAGGCGTAGACACAGCGCGACGGCATATCCAAGACAGAGTAGTCTGAGGGCAGAGCCAGATCGGCGTAGGTAAGAGGTGAACCTGGGGTATCCTCGCCCGACTGGCAAATTTCCACCGGATACCCCAGCACTGCGGCGCCATTCCAGGTCATAGTGTCGGCGGCAACCCTTTTACCGATGTAGAGATAAGTATCATCTGTGTCAGGAGCCGGACCACTCGAGACAATAGCCAGTATCGCCCTGTCGGCAGCAAACGCCGGCGAATACTTTATGGCGAAGACATCGGTGCCGGCTATTGCTGGCTCTGACGGCAGCCAGCCCGGAGCCCCGCTGCTCATATCTCTCCAACCCGAGACGGGAATGGTATATACCCAAACTCTTCCACCTCCGTTGCCGGTAGACGTACCAACCGCCAACTCCCTGGCAGACTCCCCATAGGCTGGGGAAATGGCAATGCACTGTATCAGCTCGCCAGCAGCCAGATTGGCTGTCAAACCCAGTGGGAAACAGGCTCCCCCGCCATTAGTTGACAGGTAAACTTCAGTTCGGGCATTGGTGACCACAGCGACTATCTCAGGCGTATCAGGGGCTATTGCCAGTTCATCCCAGGTGGCAGCACCGGTAATGCCAGCCGATATGTCAACCCACCCGTAACCACCGTGACTTGACTTGTAAAGCCGTGTATTCACCGAATCAAGGGCATAGATATGCTTACCATCAGAACCGACGGCAATACGGTTCACCTCGCTATTCCTGAGTATCAATAGACCGCCGACTGGAGCCGCAGTAGCTATGGTGAACTGACTGACCGCCGGGGTTGGCTCAATATTGCCTGCCTCGTCTTGCGCTTTGACATAGAAGACGTAGGCGCCGTCAGGTAAGTTCATATAGGTCTGGCTAATGTCTGGAGTGAATGGAGAGTACCCAGCATCATACCCCTCTAACCAGTATGAGTAAACCAGGTCGGCGGTGGCAGTACTATCATCACTGCCTGTCCACTGGAAGGTTACATTACTATAGCCTATGGTTTCACTCGGGGCGCCAATTATTATCGTCTCTGGTGGTGTAGTATCTGGAAACGGTGGTAGCGTTTCTTTGGCTACCGGGGTCACACTTGTAATCGTCACCAATGAGCTTTCATTACCACTGTCGTCTACTGCGGTTACCGCAAAGTAGTACTTGGTTCCGTCTTCTAGTCCGGTCGCCCGATAACTGTTGGTGGTAATGTCGGTTATCCGGTGGATAGGTGTCATGCCGGTAACATTCGTTATTTCTACCTTGCTCAGGTATACGTTATAATGGTCGAAGTCTCCGGCAGCGCTCTGCTCCCAGCTCAGAAGCACGCTGCCGTTATAGGCATCACTGGCAGCTAAACCAGTTATTGCCGGTGGGGGTGTTGTGTCAGGTGCGGGCACAGGTACTGGTGCCGGCGGGATTGGATTAGCACAGCCGCCTAATAATACGGCTATTGAGACCCATACCACTACGTAGTTCCACTTCATCGCTGGTCCTCACGCGTTTCACCACTCGCCCTTCATATTCTATCAGAGGTAAGGATATACTTCCACGTGAGAAGTCGCCAAGGTTGGGAATTGAACATTGCGCTACCTTGTTACCCTATACCCTGATAGTTGAACTTATCTATCTTCGGGGTAAGAGGAGGGCAGGTGAACCGATGGTCGGGAAGCCTTCAGAAAGAGGATGAGTGCTATGGCTATGAGAGGACCGATGGCACCGATGAGGAAAGCCACCGAGTAACTCTGCGTCACATCAAAGATATATCCACCCAGGAGTGGTCCTATGGCTCCGCCGAGGGATGTGCCCAGCATTTCCAGTCCGACAATGGCTCCAATTGAGTGTAAGCCAAACAATTCCCCGGCTATTAGCGGGAGTTGAGTAACTACACCCCCGTATGCCAGTCCAAAAATCACCGCAAACACGTAGAATGTCCCAACACTACCAATCCCCATGAGCAAAAAGACCGCCGCCGCCTGAAAGAAGAGGCAGATAGCCAGCGCCGGTTTTCTGCCTATGGTATCAGATAGCCAGCCTACAGCCAGTCTGCCGAAAATGGTCGAAATACCAATCACCGCCAGGAAACTTGCCGCCACCGACCCGGATATCTCCAGATCGGTGGCATGGGGCACAATATGAATCATCACCATATACAGGCAGGTGGCAAAAAGGATGGTTATGATAAATAGTACCCAGAATGGCCGGGTGCGGGTTGCTTCTCGTAGTGAAACATCCCCCTTATCAGCAGCTGAGTTAGACGACTTGGCTGCTCCGGTCCCACCGTAGGGCAAAAGCCCCATCTCTCCGGGAGTGCGCCTCATCGGTAATGCTGCCAGGACAATGATAATTAAAGCAATAGCTCCCATAATAATATAGGACATACTCCAACCGTAGGTCTCGATGAAGTAACTCGCCGGTCGTGGCATAATCGCTGTCCCCAGTCCTATCCCGGCCAGGACAATGCCCATCGCTAATCCCCGCTTCTTAACAAACCACCTGGCCACGGTAGCTACCAGAGGGGCAAAGGCAACACTAACCCCCAGCCCGACTAACAGGCTGTAGAATATATATAATTGCCAGAGAGCACTGATTTGACTGGTAAGCAGCAGACCAAGACCGATAAAAAAACCACCGGCGGCCACGGTTATTCTGGGCCCATACTTATCAGTAGCCCAACCAGTGAGGATGCCAAATCCCCCGCGCGAGAGCATATAGAGGGAGAAAGCCAACGATGTCATTGCCCGCGTCCAGCCAAACTCGGCGGCCAGGGGCTTAAAGAATATGCCGAAGGAATAATGCACGGCGTAGGCAACTATGGCAACACAAAGCGCCGCCCCCACCACCACCCAGCCGTAATAAAGACGCCGGGTAGATGAATCCTGGGTTTCAGTGGTATGGCTCGGTTTCGTCTGAACCTCCTCGCTCGGTTACGTCTTTGGTAAGGCAGCAATCAAAAGTTGGCTTACAGTTTAAACGATTTGACGCACAACCACAAGACTATCCCTTACCCTGACGCTCATCTACGATAAGCTTCTTGGCTCTGGTCATGCGCTTCAATGTACCCTGGCTTACCAGTTCCACTTCGGGTAAAGCCATTCTATCAGCGTCAACATTTTTTCTGATTAGCCGGTGGCTCAATACCGTGTTGCTTATCGCCTCACCGATATGCTGACCCTCTCCGGTAACCTCAGCCTTAAAAAGAAGGATGTCCCGACCTCCTTCTTTGCCAAGAGTCAATTGATAATCAATGATGTCCGGGATACTAAAAATAAGTTCATCAAACATTGCCGGGTATATTTCATCCCCCTCGCCTATTTTCACTATCCCTTCCCGCCTTCTGGTTATTTTAGCTATCTTTTTTAAGGTAGACGCTCCGCACTCGCAGGGACTGCCGACCAACCTAGATATATCGTGCGTTCGGTATCTAATCAGGGGCATTGCTTCCCTGGTCAGGGTGGTAAAGACCAGCTCTCCTTCGGCATCATTACCTAATACCGCGCCGGTCTCAGGGTCTACCACCTCCACCAGCAGGTCAGCCTCATTGAAGTGAAAGCCGCTATGGGCATGACACTCTATGGCAACCCCCAGCCCCATTTCCGTCAGTCCGTAATGGGCAGGGACATCGCAGTTCCAGGCATCCTGTAGTTGCCTTCTCATAGATTCGGATAGGTATTCAGAGGTAACGAATAAGGCCTTAACCCCTTTTGCTTTTAAATCGTGATTGTGCCGTGTTTCCTGTGTAATCCGATACATGCGCGATACCGAGACGAACAGGACAGTTGAGTGAGCCTCGTCTATTATTCTCAGCTGCTCCTCGGGGCTTGGGGCAATGCCTGAAATTATCGGTAAGCCGCCCATTTTTATTACCCCCTTGGCCAGCAAATCAGCCTGGTCATTGGGCCTGGCGCTGGGCAGCATTATCTGAACCACATCACCCTCGGTGGCAACCGACCTCATGCCTGCTCCCATAAAATCGGTCATCGTCTCCAGGTCTCCCTCGGTGCAGAATACCCTCTTTTGGGGACCGGTCGTGCCCGAAGAGGTAAAAGTAGTTGCCCGTTCTATCTCACCATGCGAAACGCAGGCAAATTGATAGGGATGCTGTGCCAGGTCTATAGGATTAGTGAGGGGGATATTAGCTAAGTCATCCAGGGAGCCTATATCGTTGACCTTTATTCCACTTTTATTAAACAATTCTCGGTAGAAAGTGCTCTTTTCATAAACGTAGGAGAGTATCTTTCTGAGTTTGAAAAGCTGATAACGGTCTATATCGGCTCTGGTTACCTGGTCAATGCTTTCTTTCCCAGTAAATTGCCGATATTCAGGGTCCTCTTTTACTTTTTGCCTGATTATGTTATGGAGCCACGGCTCCAGAAAAATGGTTTCCAAACATTAACTCCTAGCGATAAAACACGTTTCCGTTAGATTGTTTATCAACCTACCCTTTTGAATCTACCTTTAGTAAATGACCTCGTCCTGGATTGACCGCCCCATTAAAGCCCTACCATAATAGCAGCTGAGATACTGATGGAAAAGTTCCACTGCAGAACCCTGTCGAACTACATGCTCCCAGCAGGCTCCTATTTCTTTTACTCGCTATGTTTCTCCAAATACCTGAGTTGGCCCTTCAAGAGGCATCCACCCAGCTTCCCACAGCATTTCTTTACACTTCTCCACAGAAAAGCCTCTGCCTCCCTTGGAAGTGTCTTCTAACGTATCCCTAGGATTAGGGCCTGTTTCCGCATAGATTTGATTAGCCCCGGCGCGCAAGGCCAATACGCGTGGTTCATGAACCCCCATAGCCTTAATGATGTCACCACTGACCAATCTTGTAACTGCCACTGCCTTTGCTAGCTCGACCTCAGAGATCTTGCCCAGTGGGGCAAGGGGTATCCCAGGTGCTGGAACCCTCCACATCGCTGCATGGTTAACGGTACCGTATTGCTTGCCACGGAACATCTCTTCAACTAGTTCTTCTGGGGAATGCTCCGGCCCAATTGGCTCAACGCAAAAGCCTAGCTCTAATTTGGAATCCTTTATTGTATCCAGGGTGGCTAGCCTGACCTCCGATGGTATCCTTGTATCCTTGCTCTCACGTAAACGAAACACGTGATAAACTCCTTGGAATCCTGCGCTTAGTAGCGCTTCTGCTTCCTGGGTACCAAAATCTCCAATATTGGCTACTAAGGGCAGTGAGATGTCTTCTCTTACTGCTTTTGCTATTTCGATGAATTGGTCGAAGGGGTAATCTGCGGTTGTCATAAGGAAAATGGCATTTGCCCCGGCTTCTTCAAATGCCTTTGCTCTGGTGACTACCTCCTCCAAGCTAAATTCTAAGGGTGACTTGACCAAGCCCGTGCTTTCACCAAAACTACAAAAAGCGCAGTTTTTGGAACAAGGCCAAAAATTAATTCCTATTTGAGCAAATACCTCGCCGCGGTTGTTGAATTGCCGACGCGATAAGCTATCAGCTATTGCCATAAGCGCGTAAAATTCACTTGAATTGGGGTCTATTTTCAAGAGTTCTATAGCTTGCGGCTTGCTAATTTCCCCTCCCTCTGAGGCCTGGGCCAATATTGATGCTACTCGTGCATCAATTTCCGTCATTTTCCTTGCCCTACCTTGTTGCCGACCAATAAAGGGGTGGAATAGAGCCTCTCTCCGCTAGTGTTGGTCAAATAATAGGCGCAGAAGGGTATTATTCGCCGGTCCGGGGTAACCACATGACCACAGCACCCGCGCAGTCTATCTATATCCACACTCCACACATCCTGAAAGGGCATGCAGGTGATGGTCAGGTAATAGTTTAGCAATCGGTCGTAGAAGTCTCCGGCATTACAGGATGGGCAGTGGCTCTCATTAAGTCGCCAGTGACGGCTCATAAAGCGTCGTGAGCTCTCCTCGGGAGGGGGCTCGGTGCATGAACCCCAGCCGGTAACCCGCCCTCGAGCCAGATTGCTTATGGCTTGCAGCTTTCCCTCCTCGGTCAGGATGAAAAAGCTGGAAAACGCGCAGTGTGAGTCCTGGGCATGGCGAGGGAGAAAATCCTGCCACTTGAGTTCGCCCTCAGTCTGAGATTCCAGGGCACGGATTACATCGGGGATAGTTATCCGGTCTTCATCACTGGGTGGGTGGGGGTAACGACCCAAATAGCTTATGGGCTGAAAGTGGATTCCCTTAACGGTGGGTATCCGGCTCTTGGCGAACCTGACGATGTCCCCTAGCTGATGGTCGTTTACACCGGGGATAATGGTGGGTACAAGGATAACCCCAATTTTCTCCCGGGTGCAGTTATCCAGCGCCTGCCTTTTAATATCAAAGAGATTTCGTCCTCGGGTGTAGCGATAGACATCATCAGTTACCCCGTCGAATTGGAGATAGATAGCGCTGGCACCGGCGTCCTTGAGACGCCGTAAATAATCCGGTTCTCGGGCTATTCTGAGCCCGTTGGTATTAATCAGGATATGATTGAATCCAGCTTCTCGCCCTAAGGCAGCGATTTGAGGCAAGTCATCGCGCACTGTAGGCTCACCACCACTGAGCTGGATAGTACAGGCACCCACCCCCTCCATAATCGCTTCATACATGCCGCGGATGACCTCAATATCTGGTTCATGTTCTTTATTCTTATCAGCGCTGGCGAAGCAGACCGGACACTTAAGGTTACACCTCAGGGTAACCTCCATCACCATGGTACAGGCTCGCGTCCAGTGCTCCGGGCACAGTCCACAATCATAGGGACAGCCCTTATCCACGGCGGTAAAGCTGTGGAGCGGACCGGAACCTTTCTCGCTGCCCTTAGCCCAGTCCAGGTAGTGCCTGGCATCCTGCCGCCAGATAAGGACCTTACTTTCGCCATGCTCGGGACAGGTCTTTTCCAGATAGACCTTCCCGTTGTCTGCCACCTTCCTGGCTGGGATTCTCTTGAGACATACCGGGCAGAGACTTTCTGTCTCTCCTAGCAGTTTTCCCATCCTTAGCCAACCTCCGCTATCTGGATAATTGCTTTCACATCTTGGTCATCGCCAGTAGGGCATAGCCGGGTCTTCCCAGTCTGAGGTACTCCTGGTAGGCATGGAGAGAGGGAGTGGCATCTCCCGCCCGTTTCCATTGACACGGTCCCTTTGGTAACTTGCCGGCGAAGTTATCTATGGAGCCGAAGGTAATACCTAGCTGGAAAGCCACTTTCCCTAATTCGTGGGAATGGTCTTCCATGTAAGGGGATTGAAGTCCAACCCGTTCCAGGAGATTGATGTATTCCTCCGCTTGCCAAGCGCCAGCCAGACAGCAGGCGAAACCGACTTGACTCCTCAGCTCGTTACTTACCTCTCCATTGAGGATGATATCGGTCATTACCAGCTTTCCCCCCGATTTTAAGACGCGCCCAATGTCTCGGGCGGCAATCTCCTTGTTGGGAAGAAGGGAGAGGGAACATTCGGATATTACAGTATCAAAGGAGGAATCGCTGAAGGGCAGGTTCTCTCCATCGCCCAGCAAGAAGCTTACCCTGCCAGTTACCTCTTCCCCCTCAGTTCTACCTTTACAGAAGGAAATCATCTTATCTGATAGGTCAATGCCGATAACACGGCAATCATACTCCCTGGCTAGGAAAAAGGCGGTCGTGCCCTTGCCACAGGCGATATCTAAAACAACAGAGTCGCTGTTAATGCCAGCGACCTCGGCTAACCTTGCGGTAAGCTTTAGCCCGCCGGGGTGCAGCGTTTCCCCCAATAACTGGTCAAAGACACACGATTCATATAATTTAACTGCGTCCTCCTTGGCTTTCTCAGTCATCTCTAATTACCCACATAATTAAGTCAGTATTAGACCCCTGCCAGGAGACCCTTGAGCTCAGCCTGCTTTTCCCGCCTGGCTTTCCCCATCTGTGGTGGCTTACGCAAATTCTTCTCCCAGTCAGGATTGAAAACCAGGTCAAGGATATGTATAGTTGGCTTTTCTGCAGAAGCGAATGTTTCGCGACAGGCAGCGCAGTATACCAGCATATCAAAGGGGGCTTCATCAGCACGCTGTTTGGCTAGTTTGAGGAATAGTTGAGCATCGGCGTAAGGAATCATTCCACCAGCTCCGCAGCAGCGTGTCTTTTCTCTAGAATACTCCATCTCCTCTATTTGATAGCCCATCTGCTTGACCACGGTTCTGACACTATCCATAAACTCCATTTCGTCTCTTACGGTGCAGGAGTCATGCAGGGAGAAGGTCTTGGGGTTGGAGGTTTTTGCTCCCTCAGGCAGCCCCTTCTCGGCTATTACCTCGTAGACCGACTTCAGTTTAAGGTCGGGGGAATTGCGTTTGATGGTGCGATAACAATCAGGGCAGGCGAGAAGCACTCCTGAAGCACCCAGCTTCTTTACCTCGGATTCAAGCCCGCCCAGTATTTCCTCGAACTTGGGGTGGTCACCAAGGCAGTGGGTTGGAGCCCCACAGCAGTTCAGGATAATTCCTGTGCCCGGCAATTTCTCCCGGAGATAATCATAGACCTTAATCACCAGCTCTGGTGAATGGGCGGATAGGGTACAGCCGGGAAAGAAGGCCCATTCGCCCTTTTCATCCTCGGGAGCAGATTTAGACAGGGCAAAGGCGTCGGAGGTAGAAAACTCCTGGTCCCTCCTGACAAACTGGTGTGAGGGAAGAGGTCCAATACCTTCCTTCACCATCGCCTCTCGTATCTCCATGCACATATCACCGAGGCACAAATCCTCAGGGCAAAGCGTTTTGCACAGCTCACAGAGGTTACAAGAATATGGAATAGCCGGGTTCTCCTTAAAATAGCCGGCCTTAAACTTCTCGGCAAATTCCTTTGGTGTTTGGCAATAAAGCTTCAGAAACTCGCAATCTTTAACACAAAGCTTACACTCACAAGAAAGACACCTCTCTGCCTCCTCTTTAGTCTCTTCTTTACTAAGCCCTAATTCAATCTCTTGGAAACCCCGTTCCCTTTGTTCTAAGGGTAAAGTAGGCATACTTACCCTCTTCTTGGTGCTGACCCCTTCTATGTTAACCTTCAATTTGCTTTCCTGGGGTCCTTCATCATCTCGACCAACGGTGAGGTCCTCGCCTCTAATATAACGGTCAATAGAGATAGCCGCCTTTTTCCCGGCTGCCAGGGCTTCAATGACTGATTTGGGACCATACACCCCATCTCCCCCGGCAAAGATTCCGGGCACGCTAGTTTCTAAGGTAGTTTCGTTCGCACTTATATAACCACGCTTCGAACGTAGTATTTCGCTATCTTCCAAGAAAGCCGTGTCTGGAGCCTGACCGATAGCCAGAATCACCATATCCGTATCTATACGGGTAGTCACTGCTTCATCAAAGGATGGATTAAATCTCCCCTCCTCGTCAAAAACTGAAGTGCAGCAAACAAGTTCTATGCCTTTTACCCTCTCGCCATCTGCCAAGATTCTCTTTGGCCCCCAAGACACATTGAGCTTGACGCCCTCATCTAATGCCTGCTGAATTTCCCATTCAAACGCAGGCATTTCCTCTCTGGATTCCAGGCAAGCCAGCTGAACCTCCTTCGCCCCCGAACGGAGAGCAGTCAAAGCCACATCAATAGCTACATTGCCACCGCCTATCACTACTACCCTGTCTTTAACCTCGACTTCCCGGCCGAGGTTAACCTCTTTTAGGAAATCCACACCCCATAAAACCCCGTCTAATTCTGAGCCCTCAATTTTCAACTTTCCGCTCATTTGGGCTCCAGTGGCAATGAAAATAGCATTGAAATCCTGTCTAAGTTCCGAGACCTTAATGTCGTCACCTATCCGCGTGTTGAGCTTAACCAGTATGCCCATTTTTTCAATGATACCCAGTTCCTGTTCCAGAATGTCCCTGGGCAAGCGATATCCGGGAATACCGACGGCAAGCATTCCCCCTAAAATAGGCAAAGCTTCAAAAATGGTAACCTGATAGCCCATTTTTCTTAATTCATAAGCCGCCATCAAACCAGCGGGGCCACCACCTATGATAGCTGTCCTTTCTTTCTTTTCCTCAGCAATGGTCAAATCACCGTCGCCTGCCATTCCATAATCAGCCGCACTCCTCTTAAGACACATAATGGAGATAGGTTCATCAACTTCTTTCCTCTTGCACATGTCTTCACAGGGGTGGGTGCAAATGCGCCCCATTATCCCAGGGAAGGGAAGCCTTTCTCTAATCAACTTTAGGGCTTCATCAAATTTGTCATCGCGGATTAAGGTAATGGCACCTTTCATATCTACGTGCAGGGGGCAAGCTGCCTGACAAAAAGGCATCTCATCTCCGATGCACTTTTCAATGATTTTGTCTAGTTCGCTCATAGTAAGTGAATGCCTCCGCTCATATAGTTACTTGCTTTCGAGCATCTCCTCAACCTTAATCACCTTTTCCAGAACTATTTCCTCCAGCAAATAAATAGCACCGCATTTGGGGCATTTTATCCCCTCGACATCGCCGGGTGTGTCAAGATAAGTCATCGACACGTCGCCTTCAACCATTTTCTCCTTACATTTAAAACAATGCCATTGTTCCATTTCGCTCACCCCTTTATCTCAGCCTTATGGACATATGCCGAGCGGACTATGTAGTTCCCATTTTCCATGGCATACTCCACATAAAAAGTTGCTGTCCCTATCCGCAATTTAGCCAGATACCTGTTTTCATCCGGCAGGTAGAGTTTCTCCCCCTCAGTCTCGGCACGGTGGATTACCTGTTTCACCTCGTCCTCTGATATATGCCTCTCCTCCAGTAGCTGCTTCCCCTTCTCGTCCACCTGCAGCTTTATCTCTTCCCAAGTCACATCAATACCTCCTTATATTTTGTAATCCCCTTCCCCACCAATAGCCGGAGATTGTTCTACTAAATAGACGTAGTATCCAGACTCAGCTACAACCAGTACCGCCTCTGTTTTATGGCTGGCAGCCTGCTGAGCATCCGGTATCGTCATTACGTTCCTCCGGAAAGAATGGGAAGGGTAAAAAATAAATGCCACACTTGCCGGCAATAAGACCTTCCCAGCTAGTTATGGCATTCAGAAGAATGGTCACAGAATACCGCTCCCCGTGACCGTAACTCTATAATATCTATTGTTGCCCAATTCAGCTACCTATAAGTTTACAATACAGAAAGGAGACTGTCAAACGAGCATTAAAAGGAGGCTGCGGAGAAGTTCGGCAGGGTGTTCATTACCACGGGACAGCGGTTCGACCTCGTGTGCCGACACCTATCCGGGGGTACTTCAGTGGCGCAGGAATTAAGAGACTTCCTACTTAGCCACTGTGAAAATGCCTATAACACTCCACTCGCCTGGGACAGGTTTGCTGGCTCTGACCTGCCAGAAATAGGTTTTGCCCAACTCAAGTTCCTTTTCACATGCGTAAGCTGAGGTGGGAACTGTTGCCTTTATTACCACGTCACTCATAGACGCATCTCCGGATAGAATGAACTCGTATTCAGTAGCATCGGCCGCACCTGACCAGCAAAAAGCAGGCTGAGGTGGTATGTTATCAGCCCCGTTTATCGGGCTAGAGAGGACTGGCCCGGGGTAGAGTGCCCTCACTGGCACACCTGGCTTCACGGTGAAGCTCTCTATCCATGACCAGGGACTCTTGATACGGTCGCCGGTAACAACGTCTCGGACTCTCACCCTCCAATAGTAAGTTTTACCAGCAGTGAAGGGGGGAACTGTCCACGTACTACCCTGACTGTCAACGACGGTACCACCGCCAGGAGGTATAAGTAAAGCTGGTGACTCCGGGGCTGGCGGGTAGTAAAATGGACCGAACAAGCCACCACCAATATCAGCCATAACTGCATAAAAATCTTTATCCATAGCTATCTTAATTTCATAACCTGCAGAAAGAGACCTTGATTTCCAGGAGATATCTACCTGACTAGCCCGTCCTGATACCGGGTCATAGTCCACAAGAGCGCCACTTATTGGGGAAGTGGGTGTGGGGCCGAGCCAGGATAAGGTGTCTTCACAAGACCAGATACCGCCTTGGGGTGGGTTATAGGCACGCTGGTCGATAACCCATAAGCTAACCGGTTCATTGAGTTCCATTCCCCCGGAAACGGAGAGTCTCTTGGTGGGTTGGTTCCCCAGACTAACGTTGGCGTCCAAGCCGGCGCTGGCTGCACCCCACCTTAGATACGGGGTGGTTGGCGAGGAGAAGTAGTAGCCAGATTTTCTGGATATTTGTAATCCAGTGACGGAGCTGGGCGAGCTTGAGCCACCCTTCCACGTATCCCACTCCTCATCCCCCGAGAAGACCCCCCAGCAATACATTCCGCCCGAGTTGATTGCCAGGATGTTACCGCCACTCTTATAGCTGGAGCTGGCAACTACCAGGGTGTTGTCGCGAGTGGGAAGTAGTTTTTCAATCGGGGTGAAAGTAGCACCACTGTCGGTGGAATAGGCTACATCAAAGTCACCAGTACCCTGACCACCCACTAACACCGTGCCCTTGTAGTTATCCGGAGTAGTGGTAGTATAAGCACAGGTTATTGCGTAGCCATTGCCAAGATGGGTATTTGTTGGTGCTTCCCATGTCCAACCTCCCTTGGCACCCTTGCTGACATAGCCGGCAGCATCAATGCCATAGACTGTTTCCTCATCCTCAACAGCAAGGTCAACTAAAACTATATTAGGGGAACAGGACCTATAAGAATTACCACCATCCTTTGACCAGAGTAGTTCCTGGGATGCCGTTGTCGGGTCGGTATTGACATACCATACCGCTTTGGTATCAGCGTAACCCGGGTCAATCCTGACCAGAGGATTGTCACCAGTGCCGGTACTGGAGCGAGCTAACATTCGCTCCCACCTCTTACCCAGCGGGTTGGAGGTTGACCGCCATAGGCTATCGGCATTGGCGGCACCAGTATTAACCGTGGTCATAAACAAAGTGCCGCCGTCTGGTACTGCCTCAAGACCATTGATAGTGGTAATGACGGTATCAATAAGCCCCGTCTGGTTCCAGCTGAGTCCATAATCAGTACTTCGGGAGAAGGCACTCTCATCATTAGCCGCACCACCGATAGTGCTGGTGCCACAAAAGGCTACCTCGCCGTCAGTAGACCAAGCTACCTGAGCCTCATTTTCCCCCGTAGGTGCCTTAACACTGTCTCGCCAGTTAGGGAGCTTTGTCTGTGGGTCAAAGCTGCTACGCACTTGGACGCAGGGTGCCATAGGCACTGCCCAAGTGCTGTTTCGTCTTCCAGCGAGCAACTTACCCTGGTCTTGTGTACCATGATAGGCTAGGCTTGTACTGACAAATTCGGAGCCATCACCGGCATTAAGACGCACCATAGCGGTATCATCCAGTCGATAAACATCATCGTTGGTATTGCTGCCAACTCTGTCAGACCAGGAGGCGTAAACACGGCGCAGTGAGATATCAGCACCATAGTAGTCTGCAGGCAAAGCCAGGGCGGCATAAGTAAGCGGCGTCCCCGGTGAATCTTCACCAGCTTCGGCGATAGCCACCGGGTAACCAGAGAAAAGCGGAGAATTCCAGGTTACCTGGTACGCTCCAACATCCATTTTGCCAATGTAAAGCCAGGTTGTCCCCGGATTGCCAATGTCACTCGGAGCAGTCACATTGTCGGATGTTATGGTTAATAGCACCCCGTCGGCATTGTAATTGGGTGAGTAAGCTAAAGCAAAGACATCAGCGGCTGCCCAGCCTGAAGCCCCGGTGCTTACGTTAGTCCAGCTGTGAAATTGTGGTCCCACAGACATCACCCACACCTGTCCGCCACCAGCTCCGTTTGAGGTGCCGAACATTATTTCCCTGGTTATTCCCCCACCGGCGCTATTGGAGCTAGAGACGGCCACATCTTGAATAGTACCGGCAATCGTCAGTCCGGCAACACCAGCCGGGGTAAAGCTCATACCACTATCAGTGGAGAAGAAAACCTCTGGGGTGGTGGTATCGACTACGGCTAGAAAATTAGGGTCATCAGGCGACACTGCCAGGTCATCAAGGGAGATAAACGCAGGTAAGCGACCGGTGATGTCAGTCCAGGTATAGCCACCGTCATCGGACTTGAAGAGCAAAGGTGTGGCGCTATCGAGAGCATAGATGGTCGTGCCATCAGAACCGATGGCGATGCGGTTGACCTCGGTGCCGGCAGCAATGATCCAGTCGCCGTTAGCACCGTCTTCAGGCGTAGTTACTCGCTGCCATTGAAAAGCAGTGTCATCGGCTATGGCAGGTCTGGCTTCAAGCATAAGGAAAGAACTAAATAGCAGCATAATCATTAACAACATCATTAACAACTGTCTCCAGGTTGTTAGCTTCAAAATAACTTCCTCCCGTGTAAAGATGAGTTTTCCCTGGGAAATTCAGCCACCTTTGAACATTCCCCTTAGAACCCGGCTTAAGGTGTGCCGAATATCTCCGGATAAATGAACTTGGCTACCAGCTCTAAACCGTCTACTATTCTGGGTCCAGGACGTTCTATCAGGTTTCCGTCTATTTCGTAAATATGTCCCTCGACTATTGCGTCCACGCCGCTCAATCTTGGTTCTGTCTTTATCGAGTTATATGTCCGAGTAGCGGCTACACCCATGCCGCTCACCACGATTACCTGAGGATTTCTGCCCATAATTTCCTCTAGTGACACAACACGGGTTTTCTTAAACTCTTCGGCAAAGATGTTTACTCCGCCAGCTTTTTGAATTAAATCATCAATGAAGGTCTCCGAACCCATAGTCGTTATCGGGTCATACCAACAGACATACAGAACCTTACGTTGTTCCTCCGGAGTTAAACTCTCCGTTTTTGCGGTTACCGCTTCGATTCTAGCCCTTAAGCCGTCAACTAGCTGAGCGGCGGTTTTACTCTTTCCTGTAATATGCCCCACCAGGGTAATATCCTCTAGCACATTATCCAGGGATATTGCCGACATGGCGATGACGGTCAGCCCCGCATTCTCCAGAGCTGGGAGGACAGTTTTTTCGTGGATTGATGCAGCCAGTATCAGATCTGGCTGCATATAGATTACCTTTTCTATGTCAGGGGTGGAGTAGCCAGCCACCCTCGGTTTGCTCTTGGCTGCCTCAGGGTAGCTGCAATACTGAGTGACGCCAACTATACTGTCTTCTAAACCCAGTGCAAAAAGAATCTCAGTATTGCTGGGGGCGAGGGAAATAATCCGCTGTGGTAACTTTTCAATCACTACCTCCCTGCCCAGGTCGTCAGTGATGGTCAAAGGGAAGCTGGGTAATTCCTCTGGCTCCGGCTCAACGACCTCTGCCGGCTCTGCCGGCTTTTCTTCAGGTGGTGGCGGAGGTTCGACTTCCTCTGGTGGTTTTTCTTCAGCAGGTGGTATTGGCGTGACTTCACTGGGGGGAGTCGGAGTAGCACAGGCTACAGACAAAAGTAACCCGGCTATCACTAACAAAGTCAAAAGGGCTAAAGCGTGCTTCCTCATTGTAACCTCCTTTACGTTTCTGCAAATAAAAATCCCCCTGCTCCTGTGCGCAGGGGGCATTCAATAACCAGCTCAAAAAAATTGAACCCCACCCCCTTACACCGTGGAAGCAGTGTCAACTGCTAGGGCTGGCGTTCTGACTGTTACAGTGGACGGGACTGTGCCGGAATTCCACCGGCTTGCTCTCCAATTAAGTCCTTAGTCACCCAAGGACACCCCGAACATGACTATTTAATTGGTGATTATTATAATCGGTGAGTTGGAGGGATGTCAAGTTATATTTGCCCTGTTACAACCTTAAACAGCATAAAGCGACAATCCCTACCGCTTCATCGTATCTTGCCTCTGGCAAGTGAGGCAAATATGCCTCCGAAACAAAGGGTAGCAAAAATGACAAAGGCTATCTTTAGACTACTCACAAAAACTGGATAGTACTCAGGCGTAATTTCAACCCTCCCCATGAATATGGTAAAAATCAGCATGGCGATTCCCATGCTGAGCGTCATCCCGACCGTCCGCATTGTTGCCAGCGTGGCTGAAGCTGTCCCGTAAGACCTCTTTTCAACAGAACTCATAATTGCGTTTGTGTTGGGAGATGAGAACAGGGCAAAGCCGAAACCGAGGATAATCAAGCTAATCAAGATAAACTCAATTGCTGTATTTTGGTTCAAAAAAGTGAGCAGGACGAGCCCTATAGTGGTCAAGCCCATCCCGATTGAGGCAATTATTCGTGGTTCAATTCTGTCGGAAAGCCTGCCGGCAAGCGGTGAAAGAATAGCCTGCATAGCGGGCATGGATACCAAAATCAAGCCGGCATTTTGCGGGCTGAGCCCCTTTGTATACTGCAGGTAAAGACTCAAGAGAAAAGCGACGGCAAATGTTGCGCTGTAGTTAATTAATGCTGCCAGGTTAGAAAAAGCGAAGACGGCATTATTCTTAAAGAGATTCATAGGTAACACAGGACTTGCCACCTTCATTTCCCACCTAATGAAGGCTAATATTCCCAGGATGCCGATTGTGATTGCCCATACACCCGACATCGCGGGTAGGAGAGAAAGACCATACATTATCGCTACCAGCGCAACGCCGTAGATTATAGAACCGCTGAGGTCGAACTTCTCGCCTCTTGCCTCAGCCCACTCCCCTTTCAGTTTCCAGAAAATAGCCGCCATAATTATTAAGCCCAGAGGTACATTTAAAAGAAAAATACTCCTCCACCCAAAGTGCTCTGTCAGGAATCCTCCAAAAAGTGGCCCCAGAGAAAGCCCTAGGTAAACCGCAGCGACATTTATTCCCAAGGCTCTACCCCTCTCACCAACCGGAAATACTGAGGTTAGAATGGCTACCCCGGTGCCAAATATCATAGCGCCGCCTATCCCCTGTAAAATTCGGAAGGAAATGAGCATAGCGGCAGAAGTTGAAATTGCCGAAAGAATAGACGAAACAGTGTAAATCAATATGCCGTAAGTGAAAATCCTTTTCCTGCCATGTATGTCGGCTATTCTTCCGAAGGGGACAAGAAACACTGCCGTAGCCAAAAGATATGAAGTAGCCACCCAACTTAATAACACTGCATCCATTGCGAATTCTTTTGCAATTGAGGGAAGGGCAATATTGATGGAAGAGCCCATAAAGGGTGTCAGGAAAGAGCTTAATGTGACAACAAGTAATACCGCCTTTTTACTAATATTAGTGTTCATACGACTTTCCTTGACCGCTATTATACTTTATTTATTCAACAGTTATTCAACAGTTATTAAAAGGTAACCATTTTCCAGTTGACAAAATTTTTGTTTTATGCTAGCATTCCAATTACAGATGAAGATATCTGAGACATAAAGAAACAAACTGATGATTGAAAACCAGGCGGACGGCTTGGTGAAACAACCATCAAGCCGTTTTTTTGTGTCTAAAGCACCTTAACAATTGAATATGAGGACTAATATCAAGTCTGAAGCAGGTCAAGTGGAAGAAGGCACGTGGTGGATGCCTTGGCATCAAGGGCCGAAGAAGGGCGCGGCAAGACTGCGAAAAGCCTCGGTGAGCTGCCGAGCAAGCATAGCCGGGGATTCCCGAATGGGGCAACCCACTCAGGTAAAACCTGAGTACACCCAGCCGAACACATAGGCTGGGAGGAGGTAAGCAGGGGAAGTGAAACATCTCAGTACCCTGAGGAAAAGAGATTATTCCCTGAGTAGTGGCGAACGAAAGGGGAGAAGCCCAAACCCAATAAGCTAAGTGGTTCCGAGGCCTAAGCTTATCGGGGGTTGTAAGGCAGGTAGGACCCAGCTCGGGATGGGTCAAGGAGTTACCAACCGAACTCTAGTCGAAGGATTCTGGAAAGAACAACCACAGAGGGTGACAGTCCCGTAGATGAAAGGGAGAGGCTCCTTATCTGTTCTTAAGTACCACGGGACACGAGGAATCCTGTGGGAAGCTGCCCTGACCACAGGGCAAGGCTAAATACCCTTGATGACCGATAGTGAACTAGTACCGTGAGGGAAAGGTGAAAAGTACCCCGGGAGGGGAGTGAAATAGACCTGAAACCATGTGCCGACAAGCAGTCAGAGCTCGTCTTAAGACGGGTGATGGCGTGCCTATTGAAGAATGAGCCGGCGAGTTAATCTATGTAGCTGGTTAAGCAACTTTCGTTGCGAAGCCGAAGCGAAAGCGAGTCTGAATAGGGCGATTAGAGTTGCATGGATTAGACCCGAAGCCGGGTGAGCTACCCATGGCCAGGGTGAAGCTTCGATAAAATCGGAGTGAAGGCTCGAACCTCTCAGCGCTGCAAAGCTGTAGGATGAGCTGTGGGTAGAGGTGAAATGCCAATCGAACCCGGAGATAGCTGGTTCTCCCCGAAATGCATTGAGGTGCAGCCTCAGATGTTAGCTAATGGAGGTAGGGCTCTGGATGGACTAGGGGGAGAGTATCTTACCAACTCCAACCAAACTACGAATGCCATTAGCCAAAATCTGGGAGTGAGACTATGGGGGATAAGCTCCGTAGTCGAGAGGGAAACAGCCCAGACCATCAGCTAAGGTCCCTAAGAACGAACTAAGTGGAAAAGGAAGTAGGATTGCCCAGACAGCCAGGAGGTTGGCTTAGAAGCAGCCATCCTTTAAAGAAAGCGTAATAGCTCACTGGTTTAGTGGTGCTGCGCCGATAATCCAACGGGGCTAAAGTTCGTCACCGAAGCTATGGCTTCCTGATTTTATCAGGGAGGGTAGGGGAGCGTTCCCTTAGCCATGAAGTTGCTACGTGAGTAGCAGTGGAGTTAAGGGAAGTGAGAATGCCGGCATGAGTAACGCAAGGCGTGTGAGAAACACGCCCACCGAATACCTAAGGTTTCCTACGGAAGGTTAATCCGCGTAGGGTTAGTCGGGCCTAAGCCGAGGCCGGAAGGCGTAGGCGATGGACAACGGGTTATTATTCCCGTACCGCTCTTACGGAGGTAAAGGGGGGACACGGAAGGGTAAGCTAGGCGTGCCCAATGGACATGGTGCGTCACCCACTCTAGGTGAGGCCGGGGCAGGTAAATCCACCCCGGATATTTAGCTGAAGGTGGGGGGAAGCTGCGGGGAGACCCAAGGCGATTTAGCTAATCCCAGACCGTCAAGAAAAGCCTCGTTGCCGGTGAAGTATGAGCGCCCGTACCGCAAACCGACTCTGGTAGGTGGGGATAAACGTCCCAAGGTGTTCGAGACAACCCTCGTTAAGGAACTCGGCAATCTAACCCCGTAACTTAGGGAGAAGGGGTGCCCCCTCATGGGGGTGACAGTAAATGGGTCCAAGCGACTGTTTAACAAAAACATAGGTCTCTGCGAAAGCGTAAGCTGAAGTATAGGGGCTGATACCTGCCCAGTGCTGGAAGGTTAAAGGGAAGGGTTAGGAGTAATCCGAAGCTCTGAACTGAAGCCCCAGTGAACGGCGGCCGTAACTATAACGGTCCTAAGGTAGCGAAATCCCTTGTCGGGTAAGTTCCGACCCGCACGAATGGTGTAACGACTTGGACGCTGTCTCAACGAGGGGCTCG
>Ga0208325_1000049_pt1 | contig 29962 bp, 22 predicted proteins | sample PL_2010_330m_FD_185486 | JGI IMG/M metagenome (GOLD analysis project Ga0208325, IMG submission 185486) | Freshwater microbial communities from Powell Lake, British Columbia, Canada to study Microbial Dark Matter (Phase II) - PL_2010_330m... | ecosystem: Environmental > Aquatic > Freshwater >...
CCTCGTAGGTTGGTGGTGGAAATTCAAGGTATATTATTGTTCTTAATTATACCTGCTGAAAAGGTAATTTGTAAAGGAAAAGAGTTGATTATGAAAATTACATTAGTTAATTGATCGATTAATAAATTGAGGGGTCGGGGAGTTTCACCCCTTTAAATACCGGAGGGGCGGACGCAAGGGCCGCTCCTCCGAAAAACCAACAAACCCCGCCAATATCCTCGTAGGTTGGTAGTGCTCTTTACTACCATCCTACGAGGTTGTTGGCGGACGATTCACCATTTACGATTCATACGGGCGCGCGCCGAGGCCCGCCCCTACGATTTACCAAACAATCAACCCGCCCGCGTCGTAGAGCGGGAGGTGTTCCGCTCCTACATAGAGAACGAAATGTTTAAATAAAAAATCTTCGATTGCCGCGGAATCGGGATGCAGTTTGAAGTCCCCTAAAAATATGAGTTTTCCCGAACGGGTTTTTCCATATGCCCCGCCTATAAACCCGTATTTCTCTCCGGGCAAATGAACCGCTCCCGGAGAAATAAGTAAAACTTCTATGCCGGCCTCGCGGGCTCCGGCGGCAATCCCTTTATCCGCTGTTATTAAAGCCTTCTCGTTAACTTTTAATACGGAACACCGCGTATATCCTTGAGAAACTTCTATAATTTTTAAGTTCCGTTTTTTAATCTCGCCAAAAACGGTTTTGTCGATACAATCCGGGTTGCAAAATACCGCGTCGGCAACTCTAAGCGCGTTAGATAACGCCGTATCCGGATACTCCCCTTGAGGGTCCCGGTTTCCCTTTATAAGATTTAACCCGCTTTCCCTCAACACAGAAAGATATTTTTCCCCGACAGAGGGCGCGTGAATAATTGTTTTCGCGTCAAGTTCAAAAAAATATATGTCCGGATGGCACAAAATTGATTCGTACACTTTCGGGTCCAGAGAGGTCTGCGGGCTGAAAGGAACAAACGAAACTCCGGGTAACTTTTCCTTAAGAGCCCGCGCGTATTCCACAGGAAGCCTGTTGTCATGGATTATAATCAAACGAAATCCCCCTAACGACCGACTATTCACGGGCGGACACACAGGTCCGCCCCTACGATCCGCTATATGACCAACTGGCTAACCGGCTAAACCGACTAAACCGATTTTACGCGAACGTGAAAATTTTCACGTTTTCATCATAATTCGGATCAGGAAGAGGCTTGACAGGCATACATGAAAGTATTATATTTGCTATCATCGTAATTTCGCCGGATTTAAGCGCTATGACATATTCTTCAGCTGAAACTATTCTATGCTCCGCATCTCTTAAAAAAGAACCCGCAAGATATTTCAAAAATCCCATGATCTGTAATTCATCAAACATTTCCCGGCATCGGTCCATTTTTCCGACTAACCGCATAATCGAATAAATTCTCTTGCGATAATTTTTACGTTCATCCCGCGTACCTTCACTTTTTATACCTATTGTATCCACTATGATAAATCTTATACCAGGAGCTTTTTCTTTGAGTTTTTCGATCTCAGAAACATATTTTTCTTTTTCTTCCGCGAAAATCGCGGGAAGCTGAACAACGACATTTTTAGGCTCAAGCCCTTGTTCCCGCATAACATCAAGAATGCTTCCAACTATTTTATCGGGCTTGTCCGTACTTATCTTCTCTATGCCAAACCTACTGCCATAATCCATTAAATCTTTCGCGTATTCAGAATTTGTGTCCTCTCTGGATCCGCTCACAAAATTATTTAAAACAAACAATGTAAAATTGACCTCCGGCGGCGCGCATATTATGCCGGTTTGTTCGGCGATTGTTTCCATTTCATTTTTTATAGTTAAGTCACTTATCCGTTCTTCTATCTGCTGTTCAACTCTTGATGAATACTGCCCCTGATTCAATTCTTGATGAATCGATCTAACATCACAATCCGGGCGAACTTCGCTTATAATCTTTTTTTCTTCCGCATTATATAACCCCTCCAAATCTCCCAGGTTTCCAACTTTAGAAATTTTCAGAAACGTCTCAAGTTCCAAAACATCAGTACTTTGTTCTATTCTGCTTATTATATTTCCCGCCAGGTAATCACGCGTGTACCGTTTACCTGCCGCGTTTCGACCTCTTAATTTGTAAATATCAACTATGGGATCCTTTGCTTCGAGTATCTTCTGAAGAGTTGTTTCCCCTTCAAGATCAAGCTCTTTATGAGCATAATCCAGTTCATTCATTATATTTCCGTCATCGTCTACACCTATCAACGGAAGCCCTAAACTGACGCCTCCGGCGTCGTGAATCATCCAGTTGCTAATATCCCGCTCTATCCCGCGCATTACATTTTTATCGCCATATTCGTGGAAACTCCAAAATTCTTCATCGGTAAGGAATATGTATTTTCCCTTGGGCCCGGTATGCATTCTGACGGTTGCTGTTTTATTCTTTCCCTTTATTTCCACTTCTATTTGCGGCAAGTTTGATACTTCTCCGACATTGATAAGAGTGTGAGGCGGGCTCATTATTTTTCTGACGAGCTCGTCATGCGTGGCGCCTGTTTTATTCGTTATTTCGTTGAAGATATTCGTTAGTTCATCCGTTGCTTTTTTCAGCAAACCGGAGTTTTTCGGAATAGTGTAATACCGGTCGTTATCAAAAGCATAGTCTATGAGATTATCAATTCGCTCTTCATGCCGCAGATATTCAGAAATAAGCTTTCGGTCTTCAGCGGAACGCTTGAAATGGTTTGTTATCCCATATTTATTCATTTTCCTGAGAAGCTCAGTCTCGTCTTGAGTCAAAATTTGGATATCGACGTTTTCTTCCTGCCTGAAATCTACCATCGCGTAATATTGTTTGTAACTTACATCTTCATTTCCTTTTCCTTTTCTAATACACGGAATAAATAACATCATGCTATCTGAATTTATTTCCGTTTTTGAAAAGTTAAATGTATTTTTGCCGCAATTTCCTTCAATTGTTTTTTGCCCTAATTTTAGTAACTTCGTAAATACCCCCGATATATCATGTCTCACCAACGCGTTAAGTTTTTCTGAACGGGAACTATCTTTTGTTACCCCACACTTTTTCTCCATTATTTTAAAGTACCACTCCATCCTTTTTTCGAGACTCTTACCACACAAACTAGCTGTTTTGAGACCTATTTCATAGCGACCCAGAGATAAGACTGCCACACTTAAAGCCTCCGCAAAAATTGTCCCTTCTAAATCCTTTTCCAAAAGCGCTACCGTCTTAAGTTCCTCTCCCAACAAAGAATTAAATTCCGCTTCATGTTTTTCAAAATTCAGCGTAGACGCGATTGTTAATTCTTCCATTTTCTTCCGGAGGCTAAGCGCTTCTTTAAGCGTTTCTATCCCGCCGATCTTATCTATTCTTGGACGCAGATCCTTATGAGAGATAACTTTCACATTGATCCCCACCTTTTCCATGGTCTCCCTAAGCTTTACAAACGCCGCTTGATATTTTACATATTCTTTCTCTTTTCCTTCCCTTCTCTTAAAGTTTGCCAACACTTTTTTATACGCAGAAACATCTTCATACGCGTCTACCAAAAATTCCAACTCCTCTTTTGTAAACCCCCCTGTTTTTCCTATAAATTTTTTGGCGTTTTCTTCTATTTTTGCTTCGCGTCGAGATTCAAAAGTCACTTTTTTGTATACATTCGACAAAAATCCGCCGCCGTAAACACGCGTCCTGAGATTCGTATCAAGATTTACCGGACCGCCTTTTAGTTTTTTTAGGTCAGGATGGTTTTTCATTAAAGTTTCCGCGGGATTCTTAAACGCCTTACTTAACCCGGTATTGATTTCCTCTTCAGTATCCATATTCTTTAAATACTTTTCTTCTACTTCCAGAAACTTATCCCAGGCAATATCCAGCGCGTTTTGTATTTTCCCTTTTCGCTCACTGTAAAAAATCTTAAAATTATGAGCTTTACCGATCGCGTGAAGTAATCTCCTAATGACTTTTCCGCGGATAGTGCCGCGAATTCTTAAATATTTGTTAAAAACTTGTTGTTTATTTCGCGGTTCTTTAAGAGGCAAAGAGAGTAACTCGTCAAAAACTTTCTTCCCCAGGAAAATATAAACCGCGTTCCGGCTGGCATGAGTAGTTACACTTATCGCGCGGCCAGCTTCACGAATCACAGGAACCTGGACGTAGTCAGAAACACGGATAAAAACTATATTTTTTTCTTCAAGCGCCTTATCTGGATCTGAGCCCAACCCCTTAAGAAGAGCCTCGACACCTTCTGCCTTTATACATTCCCATATTTTTTCAGGCAGATATTTTTTTGGCTTTATCCTGTCTCTATATCCTTCTTCTTCGTCCCAGCCTATTTTTTTAGCTCTATTTTCAAATTCGGTAAAATTGCCTTCCGCAATTCTATCGGCAATAAATTTGTCAATTTCCCGGTTATGCTCCACGTATCTTTTTACCGCCTCGGTATCTTCAAATGACACTTCCTTTTTTGTCCATTCTTTTTCCGTATATACCTTTATATCAAATCCGACATTTTCATCCCTCTTTGTCGAAAACACGGCATGATACGTTCTGGTCGGAGACTTTTTCTGCTGGTCACGCAGGTTATCATCTTTAATTCTGCATTTGACATAAACATGGTCATCGGAAAGGTCATTTTTTTCACTAAAGAAAAAATGCGTTTTGCTGAATATACTGCCCCGGTATTCCCCCGCGCGCTGAGAAAGTTTGTCTGTATCTATTTCTTCATTTCCTTGCGCGAAATGCATAAGGCTCGTCTCGAGCGCGAGCATAAGATCGCCTCTATCCTTATTCGCAAGGCCCAGGATCTCATTACACATCGACCCCGCCGCAAGTTCGTCTATTTTTATCTGATTTGATATGGAATTGGTAAGAACGCTTTGACAAGCACCGCTGTCATAAACGATAGTATTGAAAAGAAAAGATAAGAGAAGTCCGATTGAAATTACACGATAAGTTTTGCGCATTTTTCCCTCCAAGATTTAACGCAATGTAAGAACTGCTTCAAAAGCTTCAACCTTTTAACTTTTTGCAACTTTATACGGTTTGTTCATTATCATAACAGGCAGATCAACTTTAAGTCAACCAAAAACCACGTCGAAAACCTCAATTCCACCTCGTAGGTAAAACGGCAACCCACCACCAACCTCGTAGGTTACTACCAACCACGTAGGTTGGTAGTAACCTACGAGGTTGGTGGAGGGTTAGACACAATAAAGATAGTTTTTTTGTTGCACATTATGTTTTCGGAATGGTATAATTATCATAGTGTTCGCTTGTTAACTTATGAAAAAGTAATGCTAAACTTTTGGGGAGCTAAGGAGGAAGAGTCTACTCTATAACAGTCAGGAGAAAACACAAAATGCGGAAGATCTTTTCACTGGTTATTGGTGCCTGCTTTCTCATAAACAACGTTAGTTTCGCTTTATGCCCGCCTCTCATCTCCGGCAATCTTGCCGAAGATAACCACGAATACAAATTCTATGTTATGGCCGAAATGGGGCTTCAAGATTATCTTCAAAGTGTTGATACATTCACTGAAATAGCTAATTCTCGGAACGAAAAATTTGTAAAAAAGGCTTTTAAAAAACATGAAAGATTTAGCGCAAATGAAACTTTTTACGCTGAAACAACGATATTTAATCCCGCTACTATAGATATAGGTTCCAGAGAAGTCAGCCAAGTCGGCGAGAATAGCCCCATATTTATGGTTCCGGTTTTTGTCGAGAAGAACGGGCAACGAGAAAACTACAGATTACTGTTTTCAACGATTAAAGACCCGCATAACGGATACCCCTCGGCTTTATGCACACTTGACGAATTTAATAAAATTGAAAGCGAGGTTAAAACTCGGAGAGTACTGCCTCAAAGAGACGCCCAAAGCGCGGAAAAACTTGCCGAAATTCGCTATGCGTATTCCATACAAAACGAAAGAATAATCGACCCCTTTTTAGAAAAACTAATAAAAAAGAAGAAAGGTTTTACTGAATTCGAAGACAGAGCCGAAAAAGTCCTCGAATGGAATGAAGATACATACCCCGGCAGAATAACTCCCGAGAAATATCTCGCGAAGAACCATTCAAATTACATAAAAACAAAATTGAACAAGTTTTTAAAAATTGTTGATACCGATTTTGATAAAACTTTTAAAAACAAAAATATTGTGTTCATACGGGTTCATAGTGGCGTAGGTTTTCCTAAAATCCGCCAAGAGCCGGGCGGAGTAGATCTCGAAGTGAGAAGTCATACAAGTGAACACGCGGTTTATACGCTCATAGAAGAAGATGATTATGACCGGTTGATGGCGGGAACAAACGTAACCGATAACGTGAAGAATATTCTGGAAGAAATAGTATCTGACATGGCGCATGAAGCCGGCGTCATATATCGATTACCATGGATTCTTGCGCAAACCGGACACGATAATAGTTGGAGATACTCGAACGGATTGGACGCTATATATGACTCTCATAAAATACTTTCGGATGGGAAACCTCACGAAATGATGGAAAATAGGTCTCGTCAGATCCTTGATTTTGTTAAACCGCTTGTCAAGAAAGGTCCCGAGAATCTTGACCATCTCGTTGCCCGCGGAATCCACCGAGAATACGCGGCGGCGAAATCTTGTCCTTTTGATACGGATGACGTAAACGCAATACAACAACTTATAGACAATTCTTCCGCCCTTTCCGAAACTACCGATGAATTTATTAAGCAAGCCAAATGGGAACCAAAGTTAGGAGCGGAAACTTACAGACTTTTAACCGAGTCCGCCAAAGCGCTTCCGCATAAGTTTAATTATAATAGCGCACATGTAAAGACACTTGCCGCAATCATTAAGAATCTCTCACGTGAAGCAAAAAATAAACAGGACAGCCTCGCCATCGAAAAAATTGACCTTGACTATATTCAATGTTTTTTTGAAACTTTGTTTAAGGAATGCGAGTGCAGGCTATCTTCAACTCAATACTTTGCCGATTCTTTACCAGAGAACTGGGAGACATGGTTCAACAATCCGCCCAAACAGGCTGATGAACTTCTGCACATTATCATCACTTCCAAAAATCAGAATAAAATTCCCTAAAAATTTTTCATAAACGTCGCGGCTGGCGGAGACACAAATTCCGACAATAAATGCATATATATGGAGGCGTATTCGGGGGAAAATCGCACTCGCACTTCTCCGACATCTAAAATCACAATTGCCGCATCTGACATTGTCGAAGGCTTGTCTAAACTTGACAATATGATAGATTCGGTTTTTGATAAATCTTCTCCCAAATGGATAACTGATTCTCTTACCCACGAGCTTAACGGATTATTTAAACTCAAGCGTTTGGAAACGTGGGCTCTAATCTTTTCAGAAAAAATCACCTTTGATTCAGGCGTAGGCCGTTTTTTGCCGCGGTTAGCAAAAGCCGGCATAAAAATCGTGGTTATCGCGAAAACCGATGAACACAAAACAATAATAGATTATTTGAACGCGGTTGAACTTGAAAATTTTGACAATAAAATACTTTATTTTGACGATGTAATGAAGGTTACAACAGGGATAAAGGGCATTCAGATATTTAGCTATTTCAAAGTCGAGGACGAAGAAAAAGAATATTTGCCTAAGAATGTTGTCCCAGTGGACGAAATGACGGTCCGCGAGATTATAGATGCCTTAGGTAAGACCTGTGGGTTCGTTGGTAAAGACATGGAAAAGATCTATACCGCCACCGAACTTTTCGGCAAAGCGGCGTAATATCGTATGCCGTATATCGTAAAACCCTGCGACCAAACAACGCGGATCGCGCATCCTCTGACAACCTCGTAGGTTGCAAAGCGCGCAACCTACGAGGTTGTCAGAGGGTGTTTGTTTGTTGGGGATATTTTGAGAGATCCTCGCGAGACGGTTGTATCCGGGGTGAAGAAGTTTTGTTTGCCGCGGGCGAGCTTTTCTATCCGTTTTACGTTTTCTCGGCGGAAACCAACCGCGGCGGCTTCGTCTTGGGGGTTAAAAAATATCTGCTTAATATCTTCTTTTGTCTCTCTTAAAAGCGAATCCAGCATCATGCCGAAAATACGACTTTCGACTTTCATTCTGAACGCGGGGTGAAATGGGCCGGCTAAAAAGCTGTCACCTCTCAATAACCCTTCCGACGGGTGAAGCCCGCATCTAATAACTTTGATGTCATTTGCCGCGAAATAAAGAAGGAGCTTCGCGCTTCTCGAGATCGCCTCTTCTTCGGAAATCGGAGAATAAGTCCCCTTCCGCCATTCCTCCGCCAAAGTCGTGTTTTTCATCACAAGGGTCGGATATATCCTCACCTGAGAGGATCCCAGCTCTTTCGCTTTTCTCGCGGTAAAATATTCATCTTCCGCCGTGCTTGACGGAAGCCCCAGCATCATCTGAAATCCCAGCAAAAATCCGTTATCAACAATCATTCGGCAAGAACGTTCTGCCTCTTTTGCCGTATACCCTCTTTTTACTCGAGAAAGAACTTTATCCGACATTGACTGTATGCCAAGTTCGACACATTTAACATTATGTTCCTTCAAAAATTTAAGTTTTTTTTCGTCGATAAAATCCGGTCTTGTGGAGAGTCTTATGCCGGAAACCGCGCCGGTTTTTACATATTTTTGGACGGGAAGAAGGAAACTTTTTTGTTTTTGGATAGAAAGAGCCGTAAACGTACCGCCGAAAAATCCTACTTCAATATGTGAATCCGAAACAGGAAGCGTCCTAAGATATTTTTCAATTTTTTCGGGGATGTCTTCCGGCGAAATTTGATCCTGTCCGGTAATCTTGTTCTGATCACAGAACACACATTTATGCGGACATCCCTGATGCGGAATAAAAAACGGAATTGTGTAGTGTTTTTTCATGATAATTACGTACGGTCGTTGATATCCTTATTTCACCTCCGTTCAACCTCGTAGGATGGAAAGAACCCAACCTACGAGGATGAACTTCCCTCAATTTTCCTCGCTTTTCGGAAAAGGGGGACAATCTTTAAACCATGTCCCGGTTGCACGATCGTTGATCATCATCGATTAATTATTTTTTTATAAAATCCAGGATATCGAAACCTATTTTTTTAAAAAGGTCTTTGAGTTTCCTCATTGGAAGTCCTAAGATGTTGAAATATGAACCTTTAATATTGTCAAAAAGGAGAGAACCGGCGCCTTCAATGGAAAATCCGCCAGTTTTGTCATAGGGGCCGAGGAGATGGAAGTATTTTTCGATCTCGCTATCCGTCAACGCGTCAACTTTTAAACTGCTTTTTTCAAATCCGACAGCTTTTTTTTCGCCGCATATGACCGTTAGTCCCGTATATACGTCCAGTTCTTCTCCTGAAAACTTTATGAGCATCCCCTTCGCGTTCTGTTCCGAACCCGGCTTGCCTAAAATATCTCCTCCATGCAGAACAAGCGTGTCCGCGCCGATAACAATTGATTCAGAGTTCCTTTCGGCAACCTTTTCGGCTTTCCGAACGGCATTAAGCTGTACAATTTCGGTTACATCCTTCTCCCGAGACATATCTTCTTCTACTCCGCTTGGGGTAACCCTGCAACTGATCCCGCAACCCGAAAGAATGCGATATCTTCTTTCCGACGCGGATGCCAAAATGATCTGTTTCATATTCCCTCTTTCATTTAAACTCTAAGATGATTCTTCTCCTCAACATACAACCGTTCCACAAAAGCCTCAAAAGATTTCGGATCCTTAACTTTCCGATATTCTTTCATCACTTCATTCAAGTTTTTATATCCTTTTAAATACCACGCGAGATGTTTATACATTCTTTTCAGCGTTAAACAATCTCCGCAATAACGCAGACTAAGAGAAAAATGTTCTTTTATAATATCTTTAAGCGTCTTAAACTCTATCGAAGGCGCCTCATCTTCTCCGTTCAAACACTTGCGTATTTCGTCAAAGATCCAGGGCCGCCCCAAAGCGCCGCGCGCCACAAATACCGCGTCACTGCCGGTTTGGGTTAACACTTCTTTAGCGGCGCGGGCGGTGAAAATATTGCCGCTGGCAAAAACGGGGATTCCGAGCGATCGTTTTAAATCCAGAGTAATTCCATGATCGGGCAGGCCTTTATACATCTTTTCCTTTGTCCTCGCGTGCACGCACACCGCCGCCGCGCCTTCGGCTTCCGCTATTTTACCTATTTTTATATAATTTAAGTCATCATTGTTCCATCCGCTTCTGATCTTGACAGTCACCGGGATACCGGCCGCTTTTACAACAGCGCGAACAATTTTACCGAACTTCTTCTCCTCGCGCATAAGCGCCGCGCCTTTATCCGCTTTTACAACTTTTCGCGCGGGACAACCCGCGTTAATATCAAGCACGTCAAAGCCTCTATTCGCCGAAATCTTCGCCGCAAACACCATCTTTTCAACATCTTCTCCGACAAATTGGACGCCTAAAGGAGCGTCACCATCAACTCTGTCCATAAGTTTAAATGTCTTACGATTTTTATAAAAAATCCCGTTAACATCTATCATTTCGGTAAACGCGAACCTACAGGCGAATTTCCTCGCCATCAATCGAAACGGAATATCCGTAATCCCCGACATAGGAGAAAGCACCGCTTTAGCTTCAATTATTTTTTTGATAGCGCTATACATAATTCTATTCCACCCTTCCGCCAAAACACCAACCTCGTAGGTTACTACCAACCTCGTAGGTTGGTAGTAACCTACGAGGTTGGTGTTTTGAGGGGTTAATGGGGACGTCACCCATTTACGTTATAAGTATTTTTTCGCCTAATTAAATGGGAGACGTCCCTATTTAAGACGAGATCCTTCAGCTTTTTGGGCTTCAGGATGAGGTGTCGGGAAATATCCCGACACCTCATTTTATTTTTATGGTGACGATCAGGTCGCCTTTATGATTGCAATGGGGGCATATTTCACCCTGGCCGGCGAGGCGCATTTTTTGTCCGTTTTTTATGCCGCGCGGGATTTTGAGGGTAATATTTTTTCCGCTTGAAAGCGTGAATTTGGCCTCGCCTCCTCCGGAAGCAAGTTTAGCGGGAATCGGAAGAGTGGCTTTTATATCGGATTCGATTTCTTGCCCCGCGCCACCTCGGCGTTGATTCGGCACGCGTCCGTCTGCCGAATAATAGTAAGCGCGCCCCGCGCCGCCCGGATGGCTTCTTCCCGAAAAAATATCCTGAAAAATATCGCCGTACATGGAATCCGAAGAAGCTTCGCCGCCGGAAAAATTTCGAAGAAAATCCGAAAAATCAAAACCTTGCGAGGAAGAAAAGTTCCCGGTATACGCGCCGGCACGGCATAAATTGTCATATTCTTTCCTTCTGGCGGCATCTCCCAAAGTGTAATAGGCCTCGGTTATCTTTTTAAATTCTTCTTCGGCCTTTTTATTATTCGGGTTTTTATCCGGATGATATTTTACCGCGAGACGCCGGTATACTTTTTTAATCTCCGCCTCATTCGCTTCTTTTGTTACTCCCAATACTGAATAATAGTCTTCTTTTGCCACAATCGATTCCTTTTTTTTCGGTTTTTATCCGTGTGATTTACTGAAACATTTCATCATGAATATCTTTATTATTCTCTCATTCACCAGAGGAATACTTTTCTCTTCATCCATTTCCGCTTGTGTTAAAGTCGCTTTAAGTTTCCTTGTCCATAACACTTTACCGCTTGCCCCGTCAATCACGCTGAAAACAGCCTGCACACGCGCGTAATTATATGTCATCACCGCGTCCAGTATAACCCCTTCCAAGCCGTAAACATCATCGATCGGATCTTCTTCCATCCACACGAATTCTTTAACATCGCAGGTGATAACTATGTCCGCGTCTTCTTTTTGTGAAACTATTTTAAAATTTATCGACTTTCTTGAAGTCAAAGCGTCTTCCATTTCCCGCCGGAGCTCATCGAGATCCATTTTCTGCGCGGCGGAGGCATCTTTCGTGTCATGGACAAACACCTTCACTTGATCTTTGTTTTTTAAAACATTATACAAATTACCTTTCACTCGGCATTCCGCGTTATGTGAAATCAATAAAGCGCCGATCATAAAAACCGCGAACAGAATTTTTTTCATATCACTCCTTTTTTTTATTCAAAAAAAAAACTCTACACTCCGAATTTCTTGATAATTTAAACTTCCAATTCCCTCTGGCGGAATAAAACTTCTTTTGTTATAAGATCCATGATCGTTCTATATTCCAGCTGTCCCGCGAGTTTATGTGAAGTTTTTTTCTCTAAAACAGGAATATATTCGATATTTTTTGCCCGAAAAATATCCATTACATCTTTTAATTCCTGTTCGGAGTAAGCAAGCGTTTCAACCTCTCTTACGATGTCTCCCGCGAGGATAAGCTGATCCATTTGTTCTTCATGAAACGCGTCACGTATCTCGCCGATAGAGATCACTCCCATAAAATCACCGTTCATTTTTGTAACGGGAAAACTATAAGCGCTGGATTCTTTCATTATGCCGATTATTTTCGGCAGATTATAATTTTCCTCTATGACGGGAAAATCTTTCTGCATAACATCGCGGACTTTATGTGATTCCACGACGTCTTCTTCCGTTACGTCTCTATTTATTTCATCCGCTTTTTTTATACCGTATTTGATCATGGGAGGAGCAATAAGCTGAAGCAGAAATGTTGTCGCGGTTATTATGCTGATGATCAAAACTCCGGCGGCGCGAGCCTCTTCTCCTAAAAGACTGAAAGAATGAAACGCGGCTATCGCGAGTCCAACGGCGACTCCCGCCTGGTCAAAAAGACAGAACCCCAAATATTTCGTTACTGTCTGTTTCGCCCCGGAAAGTTTTCCTCCAATATACGCTCCGGCGATCTTGCCAACGCTTCGACTTAATATATACGCGACGGCAAGGATAAGAACATTTGTTTTCGCCAAGATCCTGGCATCAAGACGCGCGCCGACTAAAACGAAAAAAAGAATAAAAATAGGCGGGCTGAATTTTTTTACGAGGTCAAACATCTCCCGAGATTCGGAACTCTGAAGATTAGACGCGACCACCCCGAGAACCATTGACGCGAGGATGGGATCCACTTTGAAATATATTGAAAGGCCGACAACTAAAATGATCGTTCCGAGCGCGAAAGAAAGCATACGGCCTTTGTCCCGTGTCTTTTTAGATATCTGATAAAGCACACCTCCCGCGATAGCGCCTATTAAAACAGATGAAGTGATCTGGATCAGAGGAATGGCCATAGTACTTAAAAACGACGGGGTTCCGTGTATGATGAGGCTTCTGGCAAAAACACTCGCGAAAGCGTATATTAAAAGCGCGAGCGCGTCGTCAAGCGCGACGATCGAAAGTGTCGTCATAGTTACGGGCCCGCGCGCTTTATATTCACCAAGTACGCTATAGGTTGCCGCCGGCGCGGTGGCCGAAGAAAGCGCTCCCAATATAAGCCCCAGATAAAGCTTTCCGGTAACTAACGCGGTTATACCGGCGACTAGAAAAAATGTTAAAAAAACTTCCGCGGCAAGTATTGTATATATGGATCGGCTATATCTTTTGAATCTTTTAATATTGATTTCGGCACCGATCATAAACCCTATGATCCCTAAAGCCAGGCTTATTATCGGCCGGAAAGAATCAATTATGGGGCCGCTTAAAAAACCTCGGAAAGATTCCCCCAAGAACAATCCTAAGATCATATATCCCATAACCTGCGGTAAATTAAGTTTACGAAAAATTTTGCCCGCGAGAGTTCCGAGAAGTATGATTATACCTATCATCAGCAACATATTCATATTCTTTTGGTCCTCTTATCTATGATTTAAAGTTTCTGTAAAATAAACGATCTTTAACTCTTTTTGGATTTAGCACTTTTGCTTTTTTTCTTTTTTTTACGCGAGGCGCCGATAAATTTGGTTGAATACTCTTTAAGTTTTTTGGTAACCAGATAATTTATCGTGTCTTTCGGATATTTTCCGTTTTTATCCTTTTTTCCCGCCTTTTTCCCTGTCAATATTTCGATACCTTCATCAATTGTGGATACCGCCCATATGTGAAATTTCTTTTTCTTTACAAGATCTACCACTTCTTCTTTAAGCATAAGATGCTTTATATTGGATTCCGGGATTATCACTCCCTGCTCTCCGGTTAGACCCTTGACTTTACACACATGGTAAAATCCTTCTATTTTCGCGTTTATCCCGCCTACCGGCTGTACCATGCCGTGCTGGTTCATCGATCCGGTAACCGCTATGGATTGCTTGATCGCGACCCCTGAAAGCGACGATAAAAGACAATATGCTTCCGTGCTTGACGCGCTGTCTCCGTCCACTCCGTCGTATGACTGTTCAAAACAGATACTCGCGTTTAAACTTAGCGGCGCGTCCTGCGCGAATTTCTCGCCCAAAAACCCGGTTAAGATCATAACACCTTTCGAATGGATACTGCCTCCCATTTTGACGTGCCTCTCAATATCAAAAACTCCGGCCTTGCCCATATAGATCCGGCTTGTTATTCGTGAGGGTTTACCAAACATATATTCTCCCATATCAATGACCGCGAGCCCATTAACTTGTCCGCACACTCGAGATGTAACGTCTATCATAAGCACATCTTTTTTTATAAGCTCCACGATTTTTTCTTCGATAAGACTGGATCTATATACCTTTTCCTTCATTGCTTTTTCAATATGCGGCGCGTCGACATAATCGACATTATCTTTGCCCGCCCAATAATTCGCCTCTCTCAATATGTCAACAACATCCATAAACCGCGCGCTGAGTTTTTCTTGATCGCTCATAAGTGTCGACCCGTATTCAACTACTTTCGCTACCGCCTTTCGATCAAAATGTCTCATCCCTTCTTCTTCGCATCTTACTTTTATGAAGGCGGCGTATTTTTTGATCTTTTCCATGTTTCTATCCATCTCCACATCAAAATCCGCTTTTACTTTGAACATCTTACGAAAATCTTCGTCAAATTTATAAAGAAGCTGGTAAAGCCACGGCGGTCCGACCAGTATTATTTTCATATCACACGGGATCGGTTTAGGTTTTAAACTTGTTGTCGAGATAACCCGAAACTGTTCATTTATATCTTCCACCTTGATCTCATGATTCTTCACAACTCGTTTTATCGCGTCCCACGCCATAAAACTGCTTATAACATCCATCGCCTGAAGAATAAGATATCCTCCGTTGGCTTTATGCAGTGCTCCGGGAGCGATCATAGTGAAATCCGTCGTCATAGATCCGAAATGTGACGCGTATTCGATCCTTCCCAGCAGATTATAATAAGTCGGATTAGGCTCTTTTATTACGGGAGCTCCCGCGGAATGACGATAATCAACCAGCAAATTGACTTTGTACTTATGAAAATCCTCAGATTTGGGCGCGCCTCTGAGCCCGAAAAGCGCGCTTTGCGGCGAGGCTTCTTCTTCTTTGAATATTTCCATGTTCTCTATAACATTTTCCTGCACATGATTTAAATACGCGATAATATCCTCAAACTCCTTATACTTAAAACGCAGTTCATCAATTATGTGTTTTACGGAAAAAAGCGCGACCTCTTTTTCCAATTCTCGAATTTTTATCTTAGCGGTTTTTTCCATCGAGCGTACTTCACTTAAAACCTGTTCGATCTTAATGTGCAGATCATGTTTTTTTTTGTCTATCTTTTCCTTTTCTTTTTTTGGAAGTTTTTCATACTCATCAGAGCTCATTTGCTGTTCCCCGCTTCGAGGGACAAGAATAACGCCTGTTGCCGATTGTTTTAACACAAAGCCTTCTTCAAAAGCGTTATTTTCAACCTCTTCCAAAGTAACATCTCTCTTAGTTTTATATTCCTTCAGCAAATCCTGTTTCCGGATCTCATAATCTTCACTTTCAAACGCTTTAGGCACTTCAATTTTAAGTTCACCGACCAACTCTTCCATATCTTTTTTAAATATAAATCCGCGTCCGGGCGGAAGACTTATTGCTATCGGTTCATCTTCACGAATGAAGTTATAAACGTATATCCAGTCAGAAGGGGTCTTTTGTCCGGCGGCGATCTTATTTACCGCGTTATTTACCTGAGTATTCCGTCCGGTTCCGCTGCTGCCGCAGACAAATATGTTATATCCCTCGGCCTTCACGTTTAATCCGAAATCAATGGCGTTAACACCTCTTTCCTGATGAGCGGGTTCCGACTCAAAAACATAATCTTCGGTAGTTTTAAAAGGAAAAAGCGAAGCTTCACAGGTCTTTCTTAATTCACTCGGTTTCAATTTTCTCATAATAATTGTCTCCCTTTTTTCGGTTTTCCAGTTATCAGTAAACAGTTATAGAAAGATCTTAAAAATAACAAGCCAAAAAGGTATACTGAAAATCGCGATCAAATGCGTATAAAAAATACTGCTCGAAAAAAATTTATTATCACACTTCACATAGCTTCCGATAACAACCAAAGACACCGCCGTCGGCATTATACTCTCCATAAAAAGAAAAAATTTATAATCGTACGCGAGAGGCGCGAAGTAGAGTGCCGTCAATACGATCAAAGGAAACAAAAAAAGTTTTATGGCGCCTCCGGCGAAAAGAGCGGCTTTATTCTCAGGATTATGCGCTTTATGCCTGTACAAATAAGCGCCTAAAGTGATCATCGCCAAAGGAAACGCCGCTTGACCCAATTGCCGCAAAGGATCCATTATGATCGACGGAATGCTCCCTTTACCCGCGAAGGCGACTACGCATAACGAAAAAACCGTCGCGATGACCGGGGGATTCAATAAAATGTCTCTTTTCGGCATTCCGCTTTTTTTTCCGGATAGAAAAAGCGGCACAAACGACCACATAACAAAATTAAATCCGACGATAAAAAGAAACGTGTATATGAGAAGTTTATCCCGAAGAGCCCCGGCGAACGCGAACAAGATCAAATTCATCGGAAGATATCCGCAATTTTGAAAAGCGGACGAACAAATAAATTCTTTTTGAGAATTAAAATTCCTTAAAACGGGATAAATTATCATTCCCAAAAGAGCGCCTATCGCTGAAAACAAAATGGCGGAAAGAGGCAAAACCCACCATAAAGGATATTCAATAAAGCTGAAATGTGTAACTGTTTTTGAAATAATTAAAGCCGGAAACACCACACGTACAAGCAATAAACTGAGCGTATCGACGAACTTATCATCTATGATCTTGCGAAGACAGAGAATATACCCTACAAGCATCAAAATGAAAAGCTTAATTATAGATGAGGCTATCGCGTAAAATGTAATTTGTATGTCCATGGTCTTGTTAGTTTGTTAGTTCGTTGATCGTTGGCTCGTTGGCTCGTTGATCGTTAGCTTGTTGACTTGTTGATCGTTAGTTCGTTGATCGTTGCCAAATCAACTATCAACGAACCAACCATCAACAAGCCAACAATTAACAAACTAACCATCAACGAACCAACGATCAACGAGCCAACGAACCAACGAGCCAACCAGCTACGGTCTTCCCAAGAGTTTAAACATCTTTTGTTTATACGATTCGACTCCCGGTTGATCAAACGGATTTACCCCCGCCAAATAACCTGAAATCGCGGCGGCTTTTTCAAAAAAATAAAAAAGCTGTCCCAAACAAAAAGCTGATTTACCCCCGAAAAAAATTGTTATATTCGGAACAGCTCCTTCAAAATGCGCCGTGCGGGTTGCCTCATACGCTTTCAGATTAACATAATTAACGCTTTTTCCTGACAGATAATTTAAGTTGTCAAAGTTATCTTTATCTGAAGGGATCACACATTCTCCGGGATTCTTGTTAGACACAAGAAATGTCTCAAAAATATTTCGTTCGCCCTGTTGGATCAGTTGTCCCATTGAATGAAGATCCGTCGAAAAATCACAAGAAGCCGGAAAAATACTTCTCCCGTTTTTTCCTTCACTTTCTCCGAAAAGCTGTTTCCACCATTCGTCAAAATAATGCAGACTGTTATCAAAGCTTGAAAGTATTTCGATCCTTTTTCCCGCGCGGTAAAGAAGATTACGAATGGCCGCGTATATACAGCTTATATCACCTTTCGCCCCGGCTTTTAAGCCGTACTTCCTCTCCGCTCTAGCGCCTGATATTAACTCTCTTATGTCAATGCCGGCAGAGGCGATGGGTAAAAGACCTACGGCAGTTAAAACGGAAAATCTGCCTCCGACATCATCAGGGATAACAAAACTTTCATAATGCTCTTTGTCCGCGATTCGTTTGAGGGCTCCCTTTTTCTCATCGGTAACACATACGATCCTGCGGCTAAGTTCTTTCGGAGAATATTTTTTCTTTAAAAAATTTTTAATAACTCTAAACGCGATCGCGGGTTCGGTAGTTGTTCCTGATTTCGAGATCACTATAACACTTATTTTTCTATCCTTTACCTCAGATAGAAGACGATTTAAAAAATCCCCGGATAAATTATATCCCGCGAAAAAAACATTCTTATTAACCGTTTTTGGGGCTAAAGTTTCAATGACGGCCCTGGCTCCGAGATATGACCCTCCAATACCAAGAACAATAACGGCGCCGTTTTCCGAACTTATTCTCCGCCCGGTTTCCTCTATCTTTTTTAAACAATTTTCGTTCATTTTCTCCGGAAGATCTACCCATCCGAGATATTCCCTATCTCTCGCGTTGTCTTCGATAAGCACCGCGCGCGCCTTTTCCACTTCAGGCAAAATGCGGGATAAATCTTCTTTTGAAACAAACCCTTTTAAACATTCGGTATCCAGTTTTAATCGTTTTTTAAACATATTCGCCTTTTTGCATTTTATGAAAATTGAGGGGTCGGGGAAAAAACTCCCTATAAGATCCTTCGCTTTACTCAGGATGAGGGGTCGGGAAAAAAACTCCCTATAAGATCCTTCGCTTTACTCAGGATGAGGGGTCGGGGAAAAAACTCCCCGACCCCTCAATTTTTCTAACTTCCGCCTCGAAGTCTTCTGAACAAGTTATAACATCCGGATAGTTTTGCCCTAAAATGAAAGGGTTTGGTCATGTCGGAATTTGTAATTTTCACGCGATTCAGTTCATACACATCACGATTCCGCCGATCAAAACCCCGATTGGTCGTACACGCGCCTCTATATCCGGCTTTTTTAACGATATTTTTGATCTCCTCATTAAAACCGCCTGTGGGAAAACAAAAATATTCAGCATCTTTGCCTGTCTTTTTCTCGATATCCGCTTTAGACCCGGCGATTTCATCCCAAAGACGTTCTTTATTTTCCTCTAGAGGAAGATATACGTCATTTCTTGTATGCCCTCCGAAATTAAGGCCATGCCCCGACATAAGGCACACTTCGTCCCAATTCAGATACCCCTCGCGCTCGCCTATATAATTTGTAATTAAAAATATTTCCGCGGGCATTTTATATTTTACCAACACAGGGAAAGCATAAAAATAGTTATCTCTAAACCCATCATCAAAGGTAAGAACAACCGTTTTCGGTATAAATTGAATACCTTTGGCAATATTCGAAATAAGCTCATCAAGAGATATCACCGAATATCCTTCCCGCCGTAAAAATTCCATTTGACGGGAAAAGTTTTCAGGGCTGACGTTTAAACTACTCGCCTCATCGTCATTTATAGCATGATACATAAGTATCGGAGTCACCCGATTTGTCTTCGCGTAAAAAAACAAATAGGATAATGACACAACGGCAACTATCAGTATTGCTATCCCGACTTTTTTCAAAAATCTCATATTTACCTTCATTTCACCTCATTCTAATCAACACGCGGGAAACAACCGGCTAACCCCATTACATTGAATGACCCCTGAAAAAACCAAATCACTTTAGCTTTAAAAGGGGCCAAAACAAAAAAATGCCTTCTTCAGCATCTTATGATACATCAATAGCCATTACTGGGCACTGGTCAGCACCATTTTTCGCGGCTTCTACTTTTTCCTCCACGATTTCGTCCACTATGACAACAGCCTTATCTTCCTTCATTTCATAGACCTCAGGAGCAACCTGCGCGCATAAACCACAACCGATACACTTTTCCGGATCCACTATAGCCTTCATTTCAAACACCTCTCTTTCCTTTTGATAGTTAATTGTATCAGAATAAAATCAAAGGGTCAAGAAAACAAGAATGATAATCTCAAAGTGCTCGCGATATGTTACACTATTATGTAAACAGTGCCAGAGCGAATAGTGTCCGCTAAAGGAGAATCTGCCTCCGGCGAAAATGGTGAATCGTCCGCCAACAACCCTGTAGGGGCACGGCATGCCGTGCCCCTACGCTGGATTAGGAGGATATTACATGGCAAAACATATTTGGGGAGATTTGATTTTACAGCTTTTTTATTCCGCGGCAAATATTTTCTTACCGTCTGTCTGTCCAATATGCGGAATTAAGGCCGCACGACACCCTTCTCCTATATGTAATAATTGTGAAGAACTTATTCTTTCCGGGCAAGTTCCGGCTCCGAGGTCAATGACACGCATCAAAAAAGCGTGGACGTGCCGTTTTTACGAAGACACAATGATAAAATGTATTCATCAGTTTAAGTATCGCGGAAAAACCCGAATGATAAATATATTCGAAAAAATGTTTGAGAAGGTATTGTCTAAAGACATACTTTTTCGGTATTCAATAGACCTGATAATACCGGTTCCTTTACACAAAAAACGCCGGCGCGAACGGGGATATAATCAATCTGAAATTATCGCGAAACAATTGTCTGAAATTTATTGTCTGCCGATGTTTTCCAAAATTCTTATTAAAACTAAGAATACCGTGCCTCAAATGAAACTTTCAAAAAAATTACGGAGCAAGAATTTAACCGATTCTTTTTCCAGTAAAAACGCTCATATTTTGAAGGATAAAAATATAATGCTCGTAGACGATGTTATCACAACCGGCACCACACTGAATACATGCGCTCGGAAGCTTATTGAAGCGGGAGCAAAAAAAGTTTTCGTCTTCACGATCGCAAGAACAAAATAAAAACCCTGTTTGTAGGGGCACATTGCATATGCCCTTACCTTGCGAAATCGGAAAATGGGCAGACACATGGGTCCGCCCCTACGAACAACCAACAAACCCAGCCAACATCCTCGTAGGTTGGTAGTGCTTTTTACTACCATCCTACGAGGTTGGTGGTGAACGATCCACCATTATCGATTCACGGGCGGGCACATGGGTCCGCCCCTACGCTATGTGTTAGCTCTTTTTATAAATAAAATAAACTCCGAACGAAGCGAATAAAACGTTGCTGAACCACGCGGCAATGAACGGCGGAAGGATGCCTCCTTTTCCCAAGGCGAGACTGACAGCCATAACCGGCAGATAAAGCAAGGCTACTGTAATTCCTCTTGCCATACCTATCAGCGCGCTCGCGCGGCCGGTTTCGATACAAAACGGCACTCCAACCAGCACCGTAACAAGCGCCGTGAACGGTAAAGCTATCTTATAATTAAGATCGACCAAAAGTCTTCGTACGGTAGGAGGAGACCCTACCCTGAAAATTCCCAGATATTTTTTAAGCTGACGATAGCTCATAAACTTGGGATCACACTGGTTGTGAAGAAGTTCATCAGGGGTTTCCGCAATATCAATTTGTTTTTCTCTATATATTTCGGGAGAAATTGCGAATTGACCGTATTTATTCGTTTTAAAAACCATAATATCCCGGCCGTACCACACGCCGCGCCGCCAGACCGCGATCCTTACGTTCACTTTTTCAAAGATCCGATGATCCCTATCCTGCTTATGGATAATTACATTGTTAAGAGTTTTCGTCTCCGGCAAAAATGATTCCGCGTAAATAATTTTATCACCTTTACCATAGATCGTGAAATCTTTTATCGTTGATGAGTTTTTTTCCGCAGACTGTTCAAGTTCATATTGTCTGACTTGACTCGATTTTTTCATGGTCGAAGGAACATATCTATCGTTTATGATGAAAGTGGCCAAACACAGCAAAAATGTCACACAAAGAACAGGTCTTACCAATCTCCACAAGCTTAATCCGCTTGTAATAAAAGCCGTAATTTCATGATTTTTACTAAGTGAGTTGAAAACATATACCGCGGCCAAAAGCGACGCGAACGGAACCATGTTTACAAACGCGAACGGCGCCATATAGAAATAGAAAGATAAAATGCTGAGAAGCGGGATATTGTTTTTAACAATATCCTCTAAAAACCCCAATACATCGCCGATAATACCCAATAGTATAAGCAGCGTTATGCAGAAAAAAAACGCGCTTACAAAACTTTTCAACACATATTTTTCGAGTATTCTCATTTTATCCTTATTTTTTAGCGATCCGGTAAAACATAACGATTCCCGTCGTAAAAAGCAGAATATCGGCAAGCCATACGCCTATCCATGGACAAACAATACCGCGAATGGCAAAAGCAATCCCTCCAAGCATAATTCCCCAATATATGAGGAACAGAACTATAGCTAAAGCGAAACCGACAAATTTTTCACGGCGATGCGTAGTTATCGCCAGGGGAATCGCGGTAAGGACAAATACCAGGCTGGAAAAGGCTAACGCGATTTTTTTATGCAGTTCTATGCGAAGCGGTACCGCGTCTATATTATTTTCCTTTAAACTTTTAATATCCGATAGAAGTTCTTTTATACTCTTTTCTCTCGCCTTTTTCTGTATAGTGCTAACGTCTACCGCGTTTTCAAGGTTAAGCGTCAGATAGTAATCTTTAAACGAAAGCTTGTAAAATTCATCAGGTTTATCGCTGGCAACCTCATCCGCCGTTCCGTCTCTAAGCCAAAGTTTAACACTATTTTCCGCCGGCATTGTAATTATTTCTCCGGTTTTGGCCTCTATCGTTCGTGTAGATTGCCCTTTTCGAGGCTGGTATATCCTGACATTTTCAAGAACCTGTCCTTTAACCCCGTGAATAAATATTATGTAATTCTCAAAACCTTTTACAAACACTCCCGGCTCCAACATAGCGGTAGGATGTTTTATCCCGACTTTTTTTAGAAGTTTTCTGGCAATAAATTCAGATTCGGGCAGTATCCTATCATTCAAAGGCACACACATAAGGCTGATAATGAAACCGCTCACTATGATCGGAAGTACGATACTGTAAATATTGATGCCACTCGTTCGGAGTGTTGTAACTTCATTGTCTCCCGAAAGCCGGCCAAAACCGAGAAGAACAGCCGAAAGAACGGAAATTGGTATGGTAAAAATAAGAACATACGGTAGAAAAAGAAGAAATATCTTTATTACTTGGGTAAGCTCCACTCCCTTATTCATAACCATATCTACCGTCTGAATAATATTTCCGGCCGCCAGAATAATTGTTGAAATAAGTAACGCCCCTAAAAACGGCCCCCCCAGCTCTTTCAGTATATATCGTGTTATTATTTTCATAGAATCTCTTGCGGGGGGCGGACCCATGTGTCCGCCCTTTTATCTAATGATTAAGTCGCGAGCAATTTGGTAAGGTTATAAAGGCTGTTACCCAATTTTCTATCTGTTTCTCTTTCAAAACAAGCTTTTTCATAAGAAACAAGTAAAAGTTTCCCGCCGCTTATACCGACCATTTTTCCTTGATGCCCCTGCATCAGCGCGTCAATCGCGTACGCGCCCATCATTGAAGCAAGGATTCTGTCCGGAGCATTCGGCGAGCCGCCTCTTTGCACATGCCCTAAAGTTACACCTCTGACGGAGTATCCCGTCTGTTTCCTAAGCTGTTCCGTAATGGAATTAGCACTGCCGAATCCCTCGGAAACAATAATTATCCAGCTTAGTTTGCCTTTTCGTTCGGCAATTTTAATTTCATCGGCTATTTGTTCCATGGTTATTTTACTTCCCGGACGCAGAACTTCCTCCGCGCCGCCGGCAAGACCCGCCATGATAGCAATATAAGGTTCCGTACGACCCATCACTTCTATAACATAAATCCGTTCCATACTCGAAACTGTGTCCCGTATTTTGTCTACCGCGTCCAAAACCGTATCCACCGATGTATGCGCTCCTATTGTATAATCCGTATGTCCCAGATCATTATCAATAGTTCCCGGAATACCTATACTTTTTATTTTCCATTTCTTTTGCAAAGTAAGCGCCCCCTGCAAAGAACCGTTGCCTCCTATAACGACAAGCGCGTCTATCTGATTATCTCTTATAAATTTTACGGCTTTCGCCTGGCCGGATTCGGTCATAAATTCTTTGGATCTGGCGGTTTTTAGAATGGTACCCCCGCAAGAAATAATATTGCTTACGCTCCGGGATGTCATAGGAACAAACTCGCCGTTAATTAATCCTTCATACCCGCGAAGTACTCCTACAACTTCCATCCCCTCAAAAACCGCTTTTCTTACGACGCTTCTTATCGCCGCGTTCATCCCCGGAGCATCCCCGCCTGAAGTTAAAACTCCAATTTTTTTAATTTTATTTTTCATATATGCACCTTCGTAGGGGCGGACCTGTGTGTCCGCCCTTTATTCTCAAAATTCTCCAATTTATCAGGGCGGACACACAGGTCCGCACCTACGATTTCCCGAACATTGCCTTCCCTGCCTTGAGCCGGGATCTCTATTTTTATCATCAACCATACAACAAACCAACCATCAACAAGCCAACGCTCTAATACCTATAATGCTCCGGCTTATACGGCCCCTCTACAGGAACGCCGATATAATCCGACTGTTCGCTGGAAAGCGTTGTCAATTTTACGCCTATTTTCGCTAAATGAAGCCTCGCCACTTCTTCATCAAGTGCCTTTGATAATCTGTATACTTTAGCCTCATATTTATCTTTGTTCTTCCAAAGATCTATCTGCGCCAAAACTTGGTTTGAAAAAGAATTAGACATGACAAAAGAAGGGTGCCCCGTCGCGCAACCCAGATTAACTAATCTTCCCTCCGCCAAAAGATATAATTCGTTCCCTTTTGGAAAAACATATTTATCTACCTGCGGTTTTATGTTTACTTTTTTTATGCCCGGATACTTATCAAGCGGCGCGACTTCTATTTCATTGTCAAAATGACCGATATTGCACACAATCGCCTGATCTTTCATTTTTTCCATATGTTCTATTCTGATAACATCTTTATTGCCGGTTGCCGTTACATAAATATCGCCCTCACCGAGAGTTTCCTCTATGGTTATAACTTCAAAGCCCTCCATAGCCGCCTGCAAAGCGCAAATAGGATCGATCTCGGTAACAACTACCCGCGCCCCCATACCGCGTAAAGATTGAGCCGATCCTTTTCCCACATCTCCATAACCGCATACAACGGCAATTTTACCGGCAACCATAACATCTGTCGCTCTTTTTATACCGTCAGCGAGCGATTCTCGGCAGCCGTAAAGGTTATCAAATTTTGATTTGGTGACCGAATCATTAACGTTAATTGCCGGAACCAAAAGCTCGGCGTTTTCCATCATTTTATAAAGGCGATGAACTCCGGTAGTCGTCTCTTCAGACACACCTTTCCATTCACGAACCATTGCAGTCCATTTGCCCGGCTCATCTTTTGATGTTTTTTTTAGAAGTTTTATCAGCTCTTCTTCATCCTCTCCGCCGGGTTTTTTATCCAAAACTGCCGCGTTCTTTTCCGCGTTGGCACCCAAATGCATCATAAGTGTGGCATCTCCGCCGTCGTCAACTATAAGTTCGGGACCTTTACCCCCGGGAAAACAAAGAGCCTCCCGCGTGCACCACCAAAATTCCTCGAGTGTTTCGCCCTTCCACGCGAAGACAGGAACACCCGCTTTAACAATAGCCGCGGCCGCGTGATCTTGTGTGGAAAATATATTACAACTTGCCCATCTTACATCCGCTCCAAGCGCTGTAAGAGTTTCAATAAGAACCGCCGTCTGTATCGTCATGTGAAGAGATCCCATTATTCTTACGTTCTTAAGCGGTTTTCCGGAAGCATACTTTCCCCTGAGAGACATAAGCCCCGGCATTTCGTGTTCAGCTATTTCAATCTCTTTTCTTCCAAACTCCGCGAGATTTATATCTTTTATTTTGTAATCGTTCATGTAATGCTCCTTACAAGTGGGGTGTCCCCGTTATTCCTCATGGCACGTCTGCACGTAACAAGTTTCAAGCTACGCATGACACGTGTAACGTGCAATATGCAATGAAATTAATCGACAAATCAATTTACGCCGCTTTTTTCAACTCGTCCGCCATATCAATCTCTTCCCAAGTAAAACCTTCTTCACTCCTGCCGAAATGTCCGTACGCGGCGGTCTGTTTGTATATAGGTCTTCTCAGTTTAAGTTTTTCGATAATGCCGGCGGGTGTTAAATCAAATTTTTCTCTTACGATCTTAACTATCTTTTCTTCCTCCATTTTTCCCGTGCCGAACGTATTGATCATAATGCTAACGGGTTCCGCCACGCCTATGGCATAGGCTAATTGAACTTCACATTTCTTCGCGAGGGCCGATGCTACGATATTTTTCGCGACATACCGCGCCATATACGAGGCCGACCGATCCACTTTCGTAGGATCTTTACCGCTGAAACATCCTCCGCCGTGGCTTCCTACTCCTCCGTAAGTGTCAACTATGATCTTTCTGCCGGTAACACCCGTATCGCCCTGCGGCCCGCCGACTTCAAATCTTCCGGTGGGATTTATGAAAATTTTCGTGCCCGAATCCATTAGATCCGCCGGTATGATGTGTTTAATAACTAATTTTTCCATGTCTCTGCGAATATCGTTCATTGAAGCCTTATGGTCATGATGCGCGCTTATTATAACCGCTTCAACTCTTTTAGGAATCCCGTTTTGGTATTCCACGGTGACCTGGCTTTTTCCGTCAGGTCTTAGGTAATTAACGGTTTTTTTCTTTCTTATCTGCGCGAGCCGCCGGGTAAGCGCGTGCGCCAATGTGATCGGCATCGGCATAAGTTCCTTCGTTTCATCTGCCGCGTATCCGAACATCATTCCCTGGTCACCAGCTCCGCCCGTATCAACCCCTAAAGCGATATCCGCCGACTGTGCCTGAATCGACGTAAGCACACCGCAAGTAAGATAATCAAATCCATAATTAGCGCTTGTATATCCGATTTCACGTATGGTGCGCCTGATTATTTTCGGAATATCAACATAACAGGAAGTTGATATCTCACCCGCGACTAACGCTAACCCCGTAGTCACCATCGTTTCACACGCGACTCTTCCTGAAGGATCAGTCTTATATATTTCATCCAGTATCGCGTCAGATATCTGATCACATACCTTATCAGGATGCCCCTCGGTAACACTTTCGGACGTAAATAAGTATCTGTTTTTCATATTACTCGTTCCCTTTCCAAGATTCCGCTTGAAACCTTTTTTGTTTAGTTTATGTCTATTCCAATTCTCTTTCCCGATATTCAAGATCGGCTTTTTCCAATGAAACTTTATCCCCGATATCATACCACCCTTCAGTAAAAACATACCCGAAAACCTCGTCATTTTCGGAAACCCATTTTATGAAATTTCCCGGCGCGTCTTTCGTAAGTGATGTTTTCATATATTTTCCCACCATATCCAACTTTGTTTTCGGCAGATAATAAATACCCGTCGAGGCAAGTGTGCTTTTAGGCGCGGGAGATTTTTCCTGAAAGTCGCAAACTCTATTATCTTTCTCCAAAACAACAACCCCGTATTTCTGAGCAAGTTTGCTATCCTTCACATCAAACAAAGCGACGCTCAATTTGTTTTTATTCTCACCGAATTTAACAAAGTCCGCTATATCAAATTCGAAAAGGTTGTCTCCGGCAACTATCAACACATCATCACAAGGGTTTTCTTTTTCCAAAACAAGATTGATATCCCCTATGGCTCCCAACCGATCGTCATTCGTATGTGTCTGGTCATTGATAACCTTTAGTTCAACTGAAAAAGTTCTGTCTCTGCCCCAGTTTTTAACCATGTCGGAAAACTTATCATTTGTTACCACATATACCGTCTCACATATTTTAAGCTCTTCAAATTTACGTAAAAGCCTTTCGAGAATAGTCTTGCCTCCCACTTTTATAAGCGGTTTCGGTCTATCCAGTGTCAGCGGATATAACCTGGTGCCGTATCCCGCCGCCAAAATCAACCCTTTCATGCGCAACCCTTCCTTTCCGTATAATCGTTGATCGTTAATTCGTTGATCGTTGGTTCGTTAATCGTTAGTTTGTTGAAGAGTTAATTTCGTAACGCCTCAACCATCAACGAGCCAACGATCAACAACTCAACGCGTTATCCCATCAATTCCTCTGCCATATCCGGCACCATTTCCCGCAATTTATCTTTAGCAAACTGTTGAACTTCACTTCCTGAGGCAAATGTCAGCGCTTTTTGGGCAATTTTTCGCGCTTCGGAAAAACTGATGGATCTTATTACCTTTTTTATTTCAGGAACCGCGATCGGAGACGTGCTGAACTCGTCCAGCCCTAACCCCAGCAAAATTGTCGTGAGCGATATATCCCCCGCCATTTCACCGCATAACCCAACGGGTATATTGTTCTCATGTCCATTATCAATGACCATTTTTATGAGCCGCAGAACCGCCGGATGCGCCGGTTCGTACAGATACGCGATTTTCTCATTCACCCTGTCCACCGCTAAAGAATATTGTATCAGATCGTTGGTTCCTATGCTGAAGAATGCGGCTTCTTTCGCCAGGATGTTACTGATAACCGCCGCCGAAGGAACCTCGATCATCGCCCCTATGGGAATATCTTCGTTAAAAGCGATCCCCTCTTTACGCAGTTCTTTTTTTACTTCTTCAAGAACTTTGTTGGCCTGACGAAACTCGGTTACTCCCGAAATCATCGGATACATGAGTCTAATGTTTCCGTAAACCGAAGCCCTTAATATCGCTCTTAAATGTGTTTTAAAAATATCAGGCCGCGCCAGACAAAAACGTATCGCGCGCCACCCTAAAAAAGGATTCATTTCTTTCGGAATATCTAATTGCGAAAGAAACTTATCTCCGCCAAGGTCTAAAGTTCTCACGATCACACAATTAGGTTTTATTCTCTCGGCGACCGACTTATACGCGTTAAACTGTTCTTCTTCGCTGGGAAGGTCTTTACGGTTCATATAGAAGTATTCCGTTCGATATAACCCGATCCCTTCGGCGCCGTGCGAAATAACACTGGCCACATCTTCCGGAAGTTCGATGTTTCCGGCGATGATCACTTTTTTACCGTCAAGCGTTTCACTCGAAAGTGTCTTTAATTCTACAAGCTCATGTTCAAGAAACTCATATCGTTTCTTTTCTTTCTGATATTTTTCAAGAAACCTTTTGTTGGGATTGACTATCACAACTCCATGAATCCCGTCTAATATTATTTCATCACCATTTTTCACAATATCCGTAATGGATTCTAATCCGACGACAGCGGGTATTTCCAAAGATTTTGCCATTATGGCGGTATGCGACGTTCTTCCCCCAATATCCGTAACAAAACCTAAAACACGGCCTCTATGCATCATCGCGGTATCGGACGGAGACAGATCATAGGCGACTATGACGGCTTTCTCATCAAGATCTTCCAATTTTTTATCTTCCACCCCTGTCAAATTCCTTAATATTCTCTTTCCCACATCAGTAATATCGCTTATCCTTTCTCTCAAATATTCGTCCTTAGCTCCGGAAAGCACTTTCATGTAACGGTTTATCACTTCGGTAAAAACAAATTCGATATTTCTCTTTTTCTTTTTCAATCTGGTGATAACTTCCTGAACAAGAACACTGTCTTCCAAAACCAAAAGATGGGCGCTGAAGATCTTTCCGTGTTCAATACCCATTTCATGTGAAATTTTTTTCTCTATGGCAAGAATCTCTTTCCTTGTCTGTTTTAAAGCCTCTTTAAATCGTTTTATTTCCGAGGTCATCGCGCTATTCGAGATGACGCGTTCAACCGGCACAACATCTTCAGCTCCAAAAATATGCACCTTACCTATCGCGATTCCCGGCGCGGCGGGAATACCTTTAAGCTGTATCTGTTTTCTTAAAGAGGACTGTTTTTTCATAAATCT
>Ga0208325_1000053_pt1 | contig 29695 bp, 39 predicted proteins | sample PL_2010_330m_FD_185486 | JGI IMG/M metagenome (GOLD analysis project Ga0208325, IMG submission 185486) | Freshwater microbial communities from Powell Lake, British Columbia, Canada to study Microbial Dark Matter (Phase II) - PL_2010_330m... | ecosystem: Environmental > Aquatic > Freshwater >...
GTTATGCGCAGGATATGGAATCATATGCATCTTGTCTTTGTCATACGCTTTTTTTAAGAAATTCATATAGCGGCTGTCAAAAGAAACAATCGCGTCCCAATCAAACTGATAAAAAGACGAATCCTCTGCCAGGGCGCCGTCATGAACCACATTTATTGTTTTTGCTTTTTTCTTGATCCTGGGAAAGATTTTACCGAGCAAATCTTTCGGCAGCATACCGAGATCTTCTACTATGAAATAATCATACTCCTCTGTAAGGAACGGCACCGGATTAAGCCGCGGAGGTTTTGCGTTACTTGTTGTTATACAACGCGTTACATAGTCTTCGTTTTCACCGGTACTATTGGTCCCGTGGAAACTGTCTTCATAAAATGTAAACACTTTCAGCTGGTGACCCTGTTCAAGAAAAGCCCTGCCTATCATTTCGCTGTGGTACGAAGCCCCGGAATCCGTATTCCATCCACCCATAATCGCTATTTTCATAATGTATCCTCTTTTCTTATTCACCTGAAAGGTTTAATTATTTATATATTAGTATGCTTTCGTGGGGAAGACAAGGGTTTTTGTTTTTTGGGAATTTAATTGAAGCTCCCCATAAAACATGCGGGTGGATGGAATAGTCGCGTATTTCTTTAAAGCGCTGGGACCGGAATCTGTAATGCGAAACGTGTTTTGGGCCTTTTTAATCAAATTTTTTTCTATAACCGCATTTCCGGCAAAGAGCCTCAACTACTTTTCTTTCTGAAAACCCCCTGTATAAATCCAGGGCTCTTTTACCTTCGATGATCTGTTTAAAACTAGATTCATTTATATTCCCCAGATCAATTGTTCCTTCGCTATCCAGACAGCACGGAACTACAGTTCCGTCCACAAGGGAGCTCAAGGGGTCAGCCCTCGAAAATCGAAAACAATCGCTGGATCTCTTTTCTTACCCGGCTATCGTCATGCATATCCTTTTCAATCGTTGTTGCCGCTTTGCTTACCGCTGAAGAATTCATTCCCAAGACATCAGCAATTTCTCTATTATCTAAACCCGCAAGCTCTCTCATCAAATATATTGCTATTCTCTTGTCCCGCGTGGGCCAAGTTCTTTTGGCGCACATTTCTTTCAAGCCTCTTCCATACTCTCTGCTGATTACCTTATTTATATCTTCTACGGTTATATGCTTTTTAAATGCGCTTTTATGAGAAAACTCTCCCCCCTCTACTTGCCCCTTTAGCTCATCTAATTTATCCTTAATGAATTCTGCGCTCCCTAACAGAAATCCTCCGTACAGGTCTTTGAACGGATCTTCTGTCGCGCCTATTCCTTCAATTACAAATTGCCGATACTGTTTTATCGACATGTTTAGAACCTTATTCACTTCTACTTCGTCTATAATTGTATCTTTTTTCTTAGCTATGCAGGCATTATAACTTGACCATTTATATTCTTCCGGCAAGTCTACAAGCCCTGCTTTGACCGGATTCAAATGTATATAACGGCTTAAGGTGGAAAAATAACTGTCACTGTCCACAACTATTGATTTATATCTGCCCTGAAATAAATGCCCTACTCTTTTACGCTTTACATTGTAGTATGTCGTATATGAACTGTTTATGTAGTGCATCAATCTTGATATATTCGCGTGCAGGGTTTTTATTAAAAGATGATAGTGGTTGGGCATTAACGCATATGCGTAGACATAAAACTCAAATCTCTTCTTTGCTTTCAGCAAGTATTCTAAAAATTTCTCGTGGTCATATTCGCTAACATATATCTTCTTTCTGTCATCTCCCCTGCTAGTTATATGATAAAAACAGTTTTCTGCTTGTAATCTATACGGTCTTGCCATAAGTCTATTCTATACGCCGATAGCCAGATGTCAAAGACTTTCGATTTTCGAGGGCTGACCCCTTTTGTCTGTTATTTCGTCGCGATGACCGCAAATTCCGTGGCTTTGATATCAAAGGGTGTGCCTGCAACATCAGAATAAAACTTTTCTATTTTAAATCCTGCTTCTGCAAATTCTTTTTCTAGTTCTTCGTGAGTAAAATATTTTAGCCAATTATAAAAAGTTCTCTCTCTCGTTGGCTCAATAATCGTATATTTATCAAGGACCACTTTATCTTCTTCATATTTAAAAGTGTTTAGATGTCCTTTATATTCACCTTCTGCCCAAAAACCATCTAATAGATTTTCTTCACAAATCGACTGTTCTTCCCTTGCCTCATAAGCAACGATCGAATACACATCTAGCAGGACACTTCCTTCGGGTTTCAATAAAGTGTAATATTTCTGCACGATCTTCTTTCTCTGCACCGGACATAACGCACAATAATCGCACATTATCATCAATATCAAATCGAATCGTTGATCTGTATCAAACTCAAGATAATCCGCATTTATATAGTTAATTGCTAAGTTTTCTTTAGCAGCTAATGCTTTTGCATAATCAATCGATCTTTTTGAAAAATCTATTCCTGTTACTTGTGCATTTTTTCTCGCCAGCCTGTGCGTATAAAGTCCGGGGCCGCATCCGAAATCAACAATCTTTGTATTCTCATTTACATTAAAAGCTGATGCTATCCACTCTACTGATTTATCAATAAATTCAAACCTTCGGGATGATATATCAACATCGCCATTCAGATGGCAAGAAAGCATTTGTTTTGATGTATACTCATCATTCCACAATTCTTTCGCTGTATAAAATTCATAGGGCGCCGGTCTAGAGTTTATTTTTTCAAGTTTATTGCCCATATTCTCTTTACTTTGTCCGAATAATATAACATATTAGCGCTCAAGGGGTCACCTATTGTCTATTGTCTGTTGTCTGTTTGATCTTTTCTTCAAAAACTCCGTTCGGGAAGAGTTCATTAAGGCGCTTATAGAGCGGCAAGGCATCTCCTTCCATCCCTAAAGCTTCGTAGCTCCTGGCAAGAAAAGACAAAATATATCTTTCCTGGAACTTATCATGTGGGGCTTCCTGAAGTAAAACCCACGCTTGAGATAAATATTGCACGGCTACTTCATAATTCTTAACATGTTGAAAATAAATACGTCCTAACTCCGCATTTATCTCCCAGGAATCAGGGTTTTTTCTTAGGCCCTCTCGTAAAAAGGCTATTCCTTGATCTACTTTTTTCAACCTGTCGCATAAATAAAATCCTGTAAGCGTATATGCTAACACATTATGAGGATCAATCTCTGCCGCATAATACAGCCAGGGAATAATCTCTTTCATTTGATCGCCATGTAAATGCACATGTTCCGTTACGCCAACTTCTCGGGATATGCGAGATAGTATATTAAATGGGCTTACCTCGGGAAGAACGTGCTCCTCAGGATGTTCGCAATCCTCATGATTCCTCTCAGCAATGGCAAATCCTTCTTCATGTTCGTCGTCAAGATGTCCAACTCCACCATGAAAATACCGATCTGCCTGAAGAATTGACAAACTGGAAACTATTGACCTGCCTTCTCCTAAAAAACGCATGAAAACCGGAACATCGGACGCCGGTTGGTCAATAGCATAGGCTTGGTTATACGCATCAATCCTTGCCACCATCAAACTCGACAGGGCCAAACCTACAAGAATTACGAATATAGGCTTGTTCCTCAAAACCTTTTCCTCCCGAAAACATATCCGGCAAAATATAATAGAGCCAAACAGTAAAAAAATGTATAGCCCGACACAGAAAGGACCACCCACATTGGAAGAGGATCCCACGCATGTGTAATCCTTATTCGAAGATCAAAAAACTCAAGGTGTGGTAATAGATAGTAAAGGACTCCGTACAGAGTTGCTATAATTCCTTTGGAAAAAAACACAATGCCCCTCAGAGAATTAGAAAAACCTCCTATTGTAAGATATAGCAAAAAAGTCAATGTAACATTTGCCGACATTGTCATGAAATTTGAAAAAAACATTACGAGAGCCGAGATCATACATAGAAACAAAATGCCAAAAATAAACCCCTGTCCGAGCAGAACCAAACTTTTCCCTTCGCCTCCTGTCATATAAAACCCAACAAAAATGGCGTAAAAGATGGTAAAAGAAACAACAGAGACCATTACGCCCCCGCAGAACTTGCCGAGAATCACCGTGTGACGGCTCAAAGGTTTTGACAAGAGTGGATATATGGTCCTGGCTTCGATTTCGGAGGGAAGTTGCTTTGCTGTAAAAGTCACAGCTATAATAAAAGAAAAAAACATCAACAATGAATATCCAAAATCTCTAACGTAGCGTGATATCCCTTCTATCTGAAAGAAATTCTGATAAGACAAAAAACCGAGCAGAACAAGCATGAATATTAAGAGGACATAAAAATCCTTCTTACGGATAAGTTCCTTTATCATACCGCACGCAATGGCCCAGACAGCCCTCATATCCCCTCCCTTATCATCTTTAGGAAATAACTTTCCAGAGATTGTCCTTCCTCTTTCCCACCAAGAAGATCCTTCGCCGGACCAACTGCCAGAAGATGTCCTTTATGTAAAATACCTATCCTGTCGCTCACTAACTCAACTTCTGAAAGTTCATGTGAAGAAAAGAAAATGGTTTTTCCCTTTGCTCTTAAATCCTGGATTATTTCGCGCATCCTCTTGCGAGAAACAGGATCCAAGCCACCCATAGGTTCGTCCAATATCAATAAATCCGGATCGTTTATCAATGCCTGGGCGAAGCTAACCTTCTGCATCATCCCCTTAGAAAATGTTCGCATGAGTCTATTAGCGGCCTCTTCAAGGTCTACCAATTCAAGAAGTTTTTTAATCCTTTTATGCAGCAGATTCTTGTTTATTCCAAAAATGTTACCGTACATGATCAAAAGTTCTACCGGCGTAAGATATTTATAATAGTCCGCTATTTCCGGCATATATCCTACTGTTTGACGTGTCTTTGGCTTAGCTGGAGATTCCCCAAATAAGGTGAGTTCTCCTTTTTTAGGAATTAATATGCCCAATAAAAGCTTGATGGTGGTAGTTTTTCCGGCACCATTAGGGCCTATAAACCCAAAGATCTCGCCATTATTCACGGAAAGATCCACACCCTTAAGGGCCTCTACCTTTCTCTTGCCGTTTCCATATGTGTAATACAGGTCTTTAGTAAAGATAACTTGCTGCATATATTGTTACCCCTTTCCTTAATGCTACCAAATCCTCAAAAAAGCTTCAAGATAAGATTAACTGTTTGGTCTTGGACACATTACCCTATTGTAACTTCATTCTTTTATGCTGCCTTTCTTATCAAACCAGTATTCATGATCATTAAGGTCTTTTATTTTCGGCTCAATAATTTTTGTGTTTCTTCCGAAAATATATCCTGACCCATACCAGTTCCGCATCCAGTATAATGCTTCTTTGCCCAAATAATATGTGATGTGCAGCCAAAGTGGCGGAGATATTTTGCGCACTTCATATGTAACATAATCATGATTCACCATGACCTTTATATAATGAAGATATCCGCCATCGGCTTCCGGGATTTCTATAAGCATCCCGCCGCCGCCTGTAACAATATTTTCAACACCGTCAAACTCTCCCCTTTTAAACATGTGCTTATGTCCGGTAAAAACGATGTCTACCCCATACTTTGCGCACATCTTCCTGAACTTATATGCCCATGGAGCATTATCTATGTTGTACCATTCCTGCTGACAGGGATCAAAGGGGGGCTTATGCATAGCAACAAAAATATGGGTATATTCCTGCCCTTTTTTTAGCTCTTCTTCTAACCATTCAAAATCAGGGGCTGCGCCTTCATTATTTACAACAATGAAATACGAGTTCCTATTCGGAAAGGCGAACTGCAAATCCCCGCAATATTCCTTGAAGAGCTCCCTGTCATCATGATTCCCAATTGCCGCGATAACCGGATATTTTATGAGTTTTTGCATTTTCTTATATGCCCTGAAATGAGACCTCTCTCCATCTAATGTTACGTCTCCCACGCTAAGAATAAAATCTATCGGTACCTTTTGAAATCTGTCTTCGCGATTCATGTGCCAGATCTCTTTTAGTGTAGAAGCATCATTGAAAATAAGACCCGAATGATTGTCCCCGAAAACAATAAAAGAAAAATACGCGCCTTTGTTGTTCTCCAACCTTTCAACATTTACCTGATTGTTGTTACTCTTTGGCGCCGGCTTCATAAACCAAAAAGGAATAAGCGGCAGAAAGGAGTAAACGACTAACGCAATTAATATTATAAAAAATGTTTTTTTCCAGGTTAACTTAACAGGTTTCATACTAATACCTCCCGTCCTTTCCTTATTTATATTCTAATGCCCTCGTCGGACATTGTTCAATACACTTTCCGCATGACCAGCAATCCGGCTGAAAATATTTTCTTCTTTTATTCAGTATATCCTTCATCGCATCAGTGGGACACACCTCAACACATTGCTGACATTGCGTACATTTGTCATCATTTATTCTGATTTTGTTTGCTGCAAAATTTTCCAGCACCCAACTGTATAAACCGAATGGACAAATAAATTGACAGAAAGGTCTAAACACAAAAAGACTCGTGATAACAAAAAGCGGCAAAATCAACAAAGTTATTTTTGCGATATCATGAAAATGGAATATTTTAAAAAAATTCACATGGTGGTAGATTACATAGTTCTTTATGCCAAAGGTAACACCGGACCCCAATCCAAAAAGGAGCATGACGAACACTCCGAACACAAATATCCGAATACTTAAACTCATCGCAAACGGAACTTTCCATGAATACTTACTTTTAAAAACAGGAATATTAAATAAGCTTTCCTGGAGCGCTCCTAACTGACACCCCCAACTGCAGATGAATTTAGCCCCCAGTAACGAAAACAGAGTAAATATTATTAAACTTCCAAATACACCTATTGCACCCCCTTCCATGTTATTTAACAACTTGAATGTTTTGACGATTGCTTCCATTGGATTTGGAGCTGCACCGAGAAATACGCCAAATATGATAACAACCAGAAACAAGAGCACCTGTCGTATTTTTCTGATATTTTTTCTCTTCAAAACGACCATCAGAACAAATCCAAGCAACGCTCCCCACAGAATATATTTCAGACTATCCCTCACGGGAGTTTTCTCTTCATTTACATGTGCGATAGCTTCTTCTATTGTTTTTTCGCTAATGCCCAGGTGCATGATTGGCTCGTTTCGCGACATATTCCAAACAGAACGATCATCATGTCCCAGAATATGCAATATCTCCTTAAGCGGAACATTATTTTCCTCCGCGATCTGCTTCAAGGTCATCTCCGGTGAAACAATGCTTGTTCCCGGGAGTCTCCGCGAATCCCGCACCAAGAACACACTCACAATAAATATGCTTAGCATAATACCTGACAAAATTAAAATATTCTTTTTCAAATTACCCCTTTAATGCCTTAGCTAAATTTTAATATTTTTCATGCTTTCTCTATTTGCTTATAGTCAGCGTCACCGGGCCATATGTATATGCCTATTCCTTTTATTCGTATTTTTACTTCTTCTCGGCTATCAAGACCCAGTGTCCCATGCTTTCGGATTCTTCAACCTTATAGCCCTTCTTATCAAAAAAAGAACGTATTTGCGCCTGATCCGCAATGGGGTGATCATGCGACCGACCTTCTTCTCTGTGAACTGTATCTATAATTTCCTGCCCTTCTTTGGTGAAATCTGATATTACCATTTTACCCTTTGCGCAAAGCACTCTATCCGCTTCGGAAAGAAGCTTCTGAATATCTGCTATATGATGCAACAGATTTATGGCAATTATGCTTTTGAAACTGTCATCGCTGAATTTTAAGCGTGTTGCGTCCATGATGTAAAATTTTGCGCTTGAAAGGACCTTGTCATAAACAAGCCTTGCAGCTGTTGTTTTCAACGCCTCTTCGTCAGTATCTATTGAAACAAACTCATATCCTTCTTTAGCCAATAAAAGTGTGGTGTATCCGGTACCCGTACCAAGCTCTAAGATGTCACTCTCAAGAGGGAATGCTCTATTAAGAATAAATTTCCTGTGTTTATCAAAGTCCAGTCCCTTTTTTTTATAAATGGCAAGTCTTTCTTTGAAATGCCTATGAGCTTCTTCGGTCTCTTTATCGGTTAATTTTGGAATATATTCCACGTTGTTATACCTCGCATTCTTTTCCCGCAGTTATTGTAATAAACTCCTTACCAAAACTTTTCTTAAAAATATCCGTTGCTTCTTCTCCGGTACAATGAGCGGGACCAATTTTGTTAACTCCCAGTATTGTTAATTTTTCAATTACATCAATTATCTCTTCTTTCCGTTTATTTTCTAAATGAAAACCTCCAAGGACACAATATATCTTTTCATCAGAAAACCATTTTTTAACTTTTTCCGTAATTTTTACGATTCCCGGATGGGCGCAACCTGTTACAATAGTAATACCTTTCTGCGTTTTAACTACTAACGCCTGCTCTTCAATATTTTGCTCTTTATATGTTCCCTGAATCGCCCCGGTTGCAAATATATCTTTCTTTATTTCAGCAAACTCTCTCAATTCACTCAATCGCCCGTTCAAATCTTTGATTTTTTTCTTGAACCCTCTGCTGAACCCCGGACATCCGTATACTTTGATCCCTTCCCTTTTCCTGAGTATTTCTTCTAATCCCCCTGTATGGTCCCAATGATCGTGAGAAATCACAATATTTTCCAGGCGGGAAACACTTGCTCCCATCGCCTTCATATTGTGCAAAAGGCCTTCCTTATCTTCCCCCGTATCAAACAAAATACTGTTATCAACTAAACAGGAAAACCCCCATCCCGCCAAAATATTGCTTCTCGCTGTCTTATTATCGTAGAGGATCTTAATTTCCATTAGAATCCCTTATGGTTTCAGCAAATAATCTGCTATAGCTTTATACAGAGCGGTTACTACCAGGATGGCGCAATGACAATGGTTTTTCGGCAAGCCGTTTAGCAGACCTATGACCTTTTTGGGGGAAATCCCAAGCGCTTCATCAACAGTCTTACCTAAGGCCATGCTTGCTGTCATTGATCCGCAAACATGCGTAGCTATACATCCCTCGGTGTAAAATTTAATATCATAAATAGTCTCATCCTTGATAACAAGATACAATTCCATCTCATCCCCACAAGGCCCTTTAACATATGCGCTGCTCGTCGGAGAGTTCATCCTTCCAAAATATTTCGGCTTTTTGGCCATCGCGATCAGATCTTCCGGGTACAAACTTTTATCCTCATGAATATCTATTCTATCCATGTTTTTCATTCCATGTTTTTCATTTCTTCCTCACTTATTTAACTTATTTCTTCTTTAAGATTTTGCCATATCTCTTTTATCTTCTCTGTCGTTTCGTTGTTTACGTATTCCATTATTGTCTTACCCTTGACCAGAGCTTTAACTATCTGTTCATCAAAACCTATCTTTCCTACAACCCTAATATCGTTCTTCCGACAATACCCCTCAATCTTACCGGTCATTTCCGGGTTAAGATCGTACTTATTGATCACCAGCTTAACAGGCGCACCAAAATGTTTGGCAACTTGAATAACCCTGTCCGCGTCATGTAACCCGGATATAGTAGGTTCTGTTACTACAAGAGCGGCATCTACCCCCGAAAGAGAGGCTATTACAGGACACCCTATCCCGGGAGACCCATCAATGATAACCCAATCAAGATCATTCTCTTCAGCCAGCTCTTTTGCTTTATTTCTTACAAGGCTTACAAGCTTTCCGGAGTTTTCTTCGGCAATCCCCAGCTTTGCGTGAACCATGGGCCCGAACCTCGTGCTTGAAATAAACCATTCTCCGGTTGTATTCTCCCGCATCTCTATCGCCCCCACAGGACAAACAAAACTGCAGAACGCGCATCCCTCACATGCAATAGGATCAACTATATAATCTCTACTTATGGCTTCAAACCTGCAAAGTTTTACGCATTTCCCGCAGCCGGTGCAAATATCATTATTAATTACAGCAGTCTTGCCGCTTTTGAACAAATGGCGCTCCTTTATATCCGGAGCAAGCAAAAGATGTAAATCCGCCGCGTCAACATCACAATCTGCCATCACTTTGTTCTCCGCTATCGCGGCAAAAGATGCCGTTAATATCGTCTTCCCTGTACCACCCTTCCCGCTTATAACAACTATCTGCTTCACTATAGTCCTCTCTTACATTTACATTTTATCCGAGGCATCTTGCGCCGCCAGCACCACGGGGTACATCGTCGGGGCAGATGTCAGGTACGGATGGGTCGCTATTTGCAAAGTCTCAAGTTCTGATATTGATACCCTTTGCTGTATCGCCATGCCGATTGTATTGATTATCTCCCCGGCGGATATACCCCCGGCTACCTGCCCCCCCATAAGGATCCCGGATTGTCTGGAAAAAATAAGTTTTAATTTAATTTTGCTGGCACCGGGAAGGCTTCCGGGATGTTTGTCTATTCCTTCTGCGTTTCCGGTCACTACTTCAAAACCTTCTTTTTTAGCGCTGCCTTCGGTGAGTCCCGCCGACCCAAGAACAAGGCCGTCCAGATAAGTTGAATAGATCGCTATCGTTCCCTTGTTTTCCCTTACTATCTTTAAACTATAAAGGTTGGCTCCGGCGATCCTCGCTTCGGCCGTGGCCGTTGAAGCAAGCATAACGGACGCGTCTTTTCTGGTGTAAAAGTCCTTCTTTCCTGCGCAATCCCCGACCGCGAAAATATCAGGATCAATCGTGCGCATATATTCGTCAACCCATATACCTTTGCCACGCCCTAGATCCAGTCCGGCTTCCATCGCAAGCTTCGTATTGGGCACGGCCCCTATCCCGAGGATAACGCTGTCAACGTCCAGTTCCGACCCGCTCTCAAAACGAACCTTTTCAACCTTGCCTTGCCCGGCTATTTCGATGACCTTGGATCCGGTCATTATCTTGACGCCCCCGGCTTTTAGCCGGTCTTCCGCCAAGGAAGAGAACTCCTCATCAAAGGAATTCGCGAGTATATGAGGAAGTACCTCGGCCAAGTAGACATTGATACCTTTTATTCTCGATATCTCGTCGGCGAATTCCACTCCGATGAAACCTCCTCCGAGTATTAAAACGTTCTTGTGTCCCTTTATTTCAATTATGGCTTTCTTAAGATAATCCATATCCTTATACACAAGGTATACGCCTTTTTTGTCTATGCCCTGGATACGGGGCTTTATTGGATTGGAGCCCACCGCGAGTATCAGCTTCTCGTAGGAGTATTCGTCACTACCCGCGGTTATTATCATTCTCCGAGAACGGTCGATTTTTACCGCCTCGTCTACCACTACCTCCACCCCTTTATTTTTGAGAGGCTGCGTGCTTAATTTGTTTTCATCCGGATCCTTCAGGCTGGAAAACATGTAAGGTATCCCGCAGGGGATGACGCCTCGGGCGATACTCTTAATTATCGTGATCTTTTTGTCCGGATAGTATTTGTGCGCAGTAGCGGCGCTGACTATTCCGGCCGGTCCGGCCCCCAGAATCAAAATGTCCGTTTTTTTGTTCATAAACTCCATGTCCTTTTTTTCGACAGATTATGCCAGTTTTTTTATCATGTCAAATAACCCTCTAAACTCTTTTCTATAAACGGGGAATGCTTCTACTATTGAAACGCCGCCGGAATAGGCTCTTGCTATCTCTCTTTTGAAAGGTATCTTCATCAGCACCGGAATACTCTCTCTTTCACAATATTTATCTGTTTCATCATTTCCGAGATCGGAACGGTTAACAACAACCCCAAAAGGAATCTTCATTTTCCGCAAGACCTCCACCGCCAGGATCAAATCATTTAACCCGAAAGGAGTGGGTTCGGTAACAAGAAGACAAAAATCCGATCCCTGAATAGACGTAATAACCGGACAGGACGTCCCCGGGGGCGCGTCAATAATAACTGTTTTTTTTATATCTATGCGTTTTTTTACTGCTCGTATAACCGGAGGGGCCATTGCTTCCCCGACATTAAGCCTGCCATGAACAAACTCAATATTCCCCTTTTTGCCCTCTTCTAAAATACCCACATCCCGTTCCACTTCTTTTATGCATTCTTGAGGACAAAGGTAAGAACATGCCCCGCACCCGTGACAAAGCACAGGAAAAACAAGAGTATTTCCCTTAGAATTATCCCCGGGGGGGAGAACTGCTATGGCATTGTAAGAGCAAACTTGCTGGCACTTTCCGCAAAAGGTGCATTTAGACTGATCTACCTCCGGCACAAAGATAGACACGGCCTCTGTTTTTTCAATGTCGGGTTTTATAAAAATGTGCGCGTTCGGTTCCTCAACATCACAATCTAAAAACTGCACATCACCATTTAAGGAAAAAGCAAGACTTGTAGAAACCGTAGTTTTCCCTGTTCCGCCTTTACCACTTGCTACAGAAATAAGCATCTTTTTTGTTCCCTCTTTTAACAAGAAATTATTTCAGCTGGTCCCAAAATGAGAATCAACGCTTGGCCCTTGAGTTGCTTTAAACTCACCTTTCTTGTATTTTTCAATTACCTCTTTGATTTTACCGGAAACACCGGTAATAACCTCAATGTCTCCTGCTTGTAACGTCTGAAAAGCATTTGGACCAACATTCCCGGTCAAAACCACTTTGACTTGTTTTTCAGCCATTAACTGGCCTGATTGGACCCCTACTCCTCCCATACCATCCTTGTTGGAATTTTCCAGGACATCAGTCGCATTTGTGTCGGTATCAACAATAATAAAATACTGGCATCTCCCAAAACGCGGATCTACCTGCGCTTCAAGATCACTTCCCTGTGACGTTATACATACCTTCATTTTTCACAACCTCCTTCTTCATGATGATGTTCATCATCGGGGTGATCACATTCAGTTTTATCAAGTCCGTATCCTTTCCCGGCGCCGGGTTTACACAAACTTTCGCCGCCCTCAAGAGTACCACTCGCTATTTTTTCTACAACAGCATCTATCTGACCGCTGACTCCGACTATTCTTTCAATCCCCTGTTCAGAGAAAAGTTGAACAGCCCTCTGCCCCATACCCCCGGCTACGATACAATTGACTCCTTTATCATGAAGAAATTGCGGTAAAAAACCGGGATGATGACCGGGATTAGATATTTCTTCTTTACCTGTTACTTTACCATCTTCAATATCAACTATAGTGAATGAGGGACATCTTCCAAAATGAGCAGATATATTATCCCCATCCGTAGAAATAGCTATACGCATTTTTTCCTCCATATTTTTTATTGATTAGCCTTCTCCAACGCACTGATTACAACAAACCCGCCTTTGCCATATCCTTTTTGCGCTTTTTCAACAACACGTAATTTATCAGGATAATTAAATATCGTCTGATAATATGAAAAATCATTGAACCCCGCTGCTCTGAGCATTTGCACGCCTTCCTCAATATTAAAAAAACGAGCATGCCCGTAAAATATGCTCCCTTTTTTTTGATAAAACTTGCCCAGAAAACTCTCTTTATCTATTATACCAACAATAAGCTTTCCTCTTGGTTTTAATACTCTCGCTGATTCGGTTATAACTTTTTCAGGATTCTGAACAAAACACAATGTAACAATTATTGCTACATAATCAAAAGCAAAATCCTTAAACGGAAGTTCTTCACCTGCTCCTAACCGGGCATCTACTCCCCTTTCTCTGGCGAGCTCAACCATCTTCTTTGATGGGTCAACACCCACTGCAATAGCCAGCGGCGCGGCAAATCTTCCAGAACCAACACCAATTTCTAAGCCATACCCTTTTTTTGGAAGAACTTTTTTTACCGCTTCCAATTCTGATAAATAAGCAAGCTTATTTTCATTATACCACGCGTCATATCGCTTGTAATGCTTATCGAAAAAATCACTCATTATTCAGGTCTCCCCACCATCCTTCATAGAACCTTTTCATGTGATTCTTCATTTGTTTGTCTTCCTGGCTTTCCGCTTTCTCTATCTCTTTGAAAGAGAATTTGTAATTCAAACAAAATTCTATTAAGACTTCATTAGCGTTATTGATCTCTTTGAACTTTTTTTCACACTTTGCCTTATCTTTTTCTTTACATTTATCGGGGTGATATTTCAAGGACAGCTTTCTATAGGCCTTCTTTATTGCGAGGATAGTCGCGCTTTCACCGAGCTTCAATGTTTTTCTTGCTTTGTCTATTTGCTTATAGTTAGCCATTTAAATTCCCCACCTTTATTTCGGGCATGACTTCAATCGCGGACTTTACTGAATTCGAAATGAAACAATTATTTTCGGCGATGCTCATAAGTTCTTTTATTTTATCAATTTGATCTTCTGACTTTACCGAAATTTTGGGTTTGACCATGATCTTTGAAAACATGAATTGACCGTCTATTCTTTCCAAAATACCTTCTGTTTCACTTTCATATGTTCCAAAATCAAGCTTTTTCCTTTCGGCATAATGTAAGAATGTAGTCATGATACAGGAATCGACCGCGGAAAGCAAAAGTTCCTCAGGACTCCAATATCCCTCTTCACCGTTAAACTCAGGCGGTGTTGCTACGCCAATATTAAGTTTTCCAGGGGATGAAAGTGACCCTCTTTTAAAACCACTCCATCTTAATTCTGTTTTGAAAACATATTTTTTTGACACAACCTCACCTCCTGTCCTTTTATCCGTCAAAAATGTGGATTGACCATATTCATGATCTCTACCTTTGGGAGCGCTCCCACAACCTTATCTACTAATTTTCCTTTCTTAAAAAGCGCCAAAGTAGGTATACTCATGACGCCATACCCTGATGCTGTCCTCTGACCTTCATCAATATTAAGCTTGCATACTTTCAATTTGCCTGAATTTTCTGAAGATATCTCATTAACTGCCGGAGCGACCATCTTACACGGCATGCACCACTCCGCCCAGAAATCTACCAGAACCGGAATATCAGATCTTAACACTTCCTGTTCAAAATTCGCGTCAGTTACATTAATTGTCATTTTCTTCCCCCTTGTTATATTTAACTTTCATGCTGTTTTATGCATTTTTTGGTCTACCTGCTTTTATATCCCCCGGATAATAACTTCTTCCACGAAACCCTCTGAAATAGACTTAAAATCGTAAAGCTCGGTTTTGCTGTATGGCTTGATCCGCAAAAACTCCTCATCAAGCACGTTCTCATGAGGGCGAAATTGTTGCAGACAATATTTTTTCGCGCCTTTTATGATCCTTGCGATCGAACATATATCCTCTTCTGTAACTACCCCGGGAACACAGGTGGTCCTGAATTCATAAAGGATCTTTGATAAGATTATTTCCTGTATACTTCGCATCAGAGACTCTTCTATTTTTTCCGGAACCTTAAAAAGATGATATTTCTCGAGAGAAGTTTTTACGTCCATTGCTATATAATCAAGTAGACCTGCCTGTAACAAGTCTTTTATCATTTCAGGATTTGATCCGTTAGTATCAAGTTTAAGTTTCAATCCGGTGTTTTTTATCTGACGGGCAAAATCGGGCAGATCCGGCCAAAGGGTGGGCTCACCACCGGTTATACAAACTCCTTCTATCATGTTATTCCGACTGTTTAAATGTTCAAAAAGTTCCTGTTGAGAAAATCCGAAATCTGTACCGGTCATCATAAGATCACGGTTATGACAAAACCCGCATCGAAAATTACATCCTTGCGTAAAAACCGTTGCGCAAATAAGTCCAGGATAATCCACCATTGATATTTTTTGAAGTCCGGCGATTTTCATATTAATAATTTGCGCTTTAAGACCCTGCCGATTCAGCTTCCTCCACAGGATGTGTCGGCGTAGTAATACGCCTGAGTTTGCCTTTCCGGTATCTTTCAATAACTTCCCTCACAGTTATACCTTCCTCTATATTGTAGATATCTACAAAATTATCTTTCAGCATATGAAATGATATCTCCCCTATCTTTGAGGTAAACAGCATATCTTGCTTGTATTTAATGACCGCTCTGATAACTTTTACACCTATATGCTTTTTCTCGCCAAGAAACTCGTTATAATAAAAATCCTCAATATTTACATTGTCACCGTCTAACCTTAGAATAATAAAATACGGCGCCCTGCCGAAATGGTTGTGAACTTCAGAATCCAGTCCATTTATCTCCTTGACCGGGATAATAGCCGAAATGTTTTTTTCTTTCACCGGCTCAATATGTACAAAAATAGACTCAACGTTTTCATGGTTTTTGGTTATATATTCTTCCACTTTATCGGCCAGTTCATGCGCTTTATACAAAGCTAGCGACGGACTGGTCATGATCTTGCACTCAACCATCTGAAAAGGTCCTGACTGACGTATCTTTATTTCACTGATACCTTTAACCCCGTATATTTTATTTACCTCTTCAGCGATTGATGATTGTAAACCAGGTGACAGGTTAGCATCCAATAATGCCAGTAAAGATGTCCAGACATTCTCTATCCCTAATTTGAAAATAAGCACCGAGATCAGAATGATTATAGCCCCTTCTATATGCGGGATTTTCCTGTATGCCAATAGTATGCCTACCAGAACGACCAGGGACGTAAAAATATCCAAAAAAGATTCATTCGCGTTAGCTATCAGCGACTGGGAATTAATCGCTTTCCCGACATGCCGTTCTCTTTTCGCAATAAAAAAGGCCGCGATAACGGATATTAAACTCACTGCTATCGGCAAAACCGGAAACATATTTGTTTGCGAAATGTAGAAAAATTTATGAAGCCCCTCCTTCAATATTCCGGCTCCGGCCCACATTATAAGCACACCTATTATCAAACTTACAAAGGTTTCAGCTTTATACAGGCCATACGGAAATTTAGTGGTCTTTTTCCTTGAAGCCAGCCACAAACCGAATCCGGAGGCAAAAATAGCCAAAAGATCGGCCCCGCTGTGAAAAGCATCTGCCATCAATATCTTTGAATCACAAAAATAGCCTACAAGCCCCTTTGCTATGACTAAAAGAAGAGTGACAAAAGCCGCGGCAAAAGCCGTTCTCTGCCCTCGTTGCAATCTTTTAAATTTATCCGGACTTTGTTCCATATATCAGTAGACCTTCATTATCTTTCATCAGGAAACTTACGTGTCATAAACGACCCGCAACGGGGACATTTCATCTTGAAACACGGGACAGCCGGCTGATGGGGAACTGTTTTCCCACAATTCGGGCAAATACAACTGGTGGGTGGCATTCCCGCGCCAAACCTCCTAAATCCCCTGCCTCTTCTTCCGCCTCTTCCAAAACCAAACGGCATTTTATTCCTCCCAATGATTAATTAAACCATTACAAAACTTATATTTTTCTCACATAGAAATTCTGGTGTCTATAACGCACTTTCAGCAACTCGCCTTTTTTTATCAAACTCTCTACTATATCCCAATTGGCTCTGGCTTTATTTAAAAATTTTACTACAGCTTCCTCTTTCATCGGATGCACCGACGTAATGCTTAAAAGATCCCGCTTTACATCCCCGGTAAAAGCAAAAGCGTTACCCTCATATCCTATAAGATATTCAGTATCTATGTTCTTTTTGGCAAAAAGCTGATATGCCCTGTTGATAGAATTTACGTCCGGCGGGGTTACCTCCTTTTCAGCCGGTGGGCGTGTGGGAATGGAAACATAACTTTTAGGGGATTTTAGCCCGGATATGAAATCCGCTATTCTTTTTATCTCCTCCTCGCCATCATTAACGCCCTGAACCAACATGGTTTCCGTTGCCAAAGTTCCTTTAAACATATTTGAAAATTCTGATATTCCCCTCAATATATTATCAAGCTTTAAAGATTTATGAGAGCGGTTAACCTTGCGCCATATATCTTCGCTGACAGCGTCGATCTTCACGGAGACCCAATCCGCCCGGCAAAGATCATCCTTAACGGACTCTTCCCATACAAGAGAAGCGTTTGTTATTACCGCGATCTTGATGCCAAACGGTTTAAGCATTTCTATTTCCCTGCCAAGGTTGATATCCAAAGTAGGTTCTCCATCCGTAACAAAAGTAAGATGATTTATGGTTTCGCCTTTATCTCTGGCTTTAGAGATCTTCCCCCCTACTTTCCGCAGTATCTCATCCACCTGGTAGAATTCTTTTCTCCCTATCGTTATGTCTTGAGTCCGCCCCACCTGACAGTAAATACAGGAATATGAGCAACTCTTTGGCGGAATATTATTTATCCCCAAACTCTGCCCCAATCTCCTTGAAGGAACAGGGCCGAATGCAATTAATTCTGAGACATTTTCCATATTATCTTAAACCTTCATCGATTACACTAATCTATAAGCCTTGCCAGCAGGTTGCCCCATATGAGTAATACCGCTATTCCTATCAATCCACCCACCCAGACCGGGACAGGAGGAAGCACAATAGATAACACAACCAGAATCAATACTCCTCCTCCCGCTATTAACAACATCCATTTCATATTAATCACGCTCTATCGTTGCCCTGGTGATAGTTCAAAATAACATCTCCAACCTTACACCCGATATCTTTGGCGATAACCGGGCACTTTGCCATGAACAGAAAAAATACGGGCCTTTTCGCATTAGAAAGTGCCTCAAAATTGCCTTGTCCTTTGCTTATGACCATATCCGCTTGTCGATACATTGATAAAAACTTATTTGAACATAAAGAAAGTACTGTACCCGGCGCGTCTGAACCGCTTGAAACTATCCTCGCTATTTTTTTAATACCGCAAACGACCGCATCGCGCCTTAAAGCGTCGTTAATAACCGGTTTCTCTTTAACGGCATAAATGATTTCCTTGTCTTTATCCATACTTTTTATCTGCTCGATCAGGATGCGATCAAAAACGACCTCTCCGGCATTGTCCGCTAGATACAGGATATTCTGCGCCTGTTTCAAAATATGTCTGAATTTGGCGTAATCAAATATCGCCTTAGTTTCCTTCTTAATGATCTCTTCTTCCTCGTTCAGCATTTTGGCCAGTTCCGCGTCAACATTAAGGGAATTTTTTACTCCATAATCTATTATATTGCCTGCGATAGCCAGCTCAACCGCAAATAATAATTTATCATTGGTCAAGGACATCCGCCGTTTCAACCTGTCGTAAGCCCCCAGAGCGAGCTCATTGCTTCTTTTTTTCTCCTTTAAATAAGGATCGTTTTTACCGGTAATTTTGCTCACCAGAGCGTAAATAACCCTTCCTATCTCCGGCGGAGAAGATGTCAAGGAGATCTTCGGCAGGATCTTAGCCAATTCATCCAGTATCTTTTTTTGGTTTTTCGCGCTCGCGCCAGTTATTCTTGCCGCTTCAAGAGCCTGTTTGAAAAAACATGGAATACAATCTAAATACGTTTTCATTCGATCTCATTTCCCTTTTATTTATCAACTTTCAATGCGCAAAATTCATCACCACACATAGAACAACCCCCTTTTTCTAACCACGGAGTTTCCTCAAGGAGTTCTCTGAACTTTTTGGTATCAATAGCGTATTCTGACATTTTATCCCAGTTGAAATCCTTCCGGGCTTTAGACATCAATTCATTCCGGAGAATTGTTGTCTTATTGCCCCGGGCAATATCTGCGATGGAAGCAGCAATCTTTGTAACCACAACTCCTTCCCGGATATCTTCAATATTCGGCAATCCGATATGTTCCCTGGGAGTTACATAACAAAGAAAATCCGCTCCGAAATAAGCGGCTAAGGCACCTCCTATACTACAGGCAATATGATCATATCCCGCAGCCGTATCTATCGGAAGAGGCCCTAAGACATAAAAAGGAGCTCCCCGGCAGATCTTTTTCTCCAAGTCAACGTTCTTTTGAATTTCATTTAAGGGAATATGCCCAGGACCTTCGACTATTACTTGCACACCTTTTTGTCTTGCCCTCAAGGCGAGTTCACCCAAAACTTTTAATTCATATATTTGAGCCTTATCTGTTGAATCAGCAATACACCCCGGCCTTAACCCATCACCCAGGCTCATGGTTACATTGTATTCCCCGGCAATATCCAGAATTTCATCGAAATATTCATAAAGAAAGTTTTCTTTGTTATTTTTTATCATCCACTCAAGTAAAAAAGAGCCCCCTCTTGATACAACAGGTATCAATCTTTTATCGACCAACCCCAAAGAACCCTTTGTAACACCGGCATGAACAGTGGTAAAATCCACACCTTCTTTAGCATGTTTTTCATAAATTTTGAGATACTTCTTCAATGTCATATCCTGGGGACTGCCAGCTTCAATAGCTGCCTGATATATTGGAACCGTTCCCAGGGGTTGAGAGCAACTTTCAATAATTGCTTTTCTTATCCTATTAATATCCGCGGGATCGTCAGCTACGGTCAGATCCATTATCGTATCTGCACCCGCATTTATCGCGATTTTGACTTTTTCCGATTCTTTTTTTAAACTTAAATCTACGGGAGAAGCGCCAATATTGGCATTAACTTTAACCGTTAAATCCTTACCAACCGCTACCGGCCTAAGATCTTTGTGGTTTTTATTCGCCAAAACAACCGCTAAACCTTCAGCGATGTTCTTTTTTAACTGCTTGATATCTATATTTTCGCTCTTGGCTATATCGCGCAGCATCTTATCTCCATTATGAACATCCTAGCACCTCCTGAAATTTAAAACCGGCTTTTTCAATTTCTTTTCTGATTTCCTGTTTTGTCCACCGCTTTCGAAGCGCGAATTGTATAGCACCCTGCCACACAGCCAAAATTTACCCTTTTTTAACCCCAATTTCCCGGAAAAACTTCGGGCCTTCTTTCTCTATCAATTTTCTAATCTCGATATTCATTTTTTTCAGAACTATACCGACAAGCCAACATAGACTAAAGGAGAAAAGGGTCTCGCAATTTCAGGGGAAAGCTACATAGTGATACAAATAGCAGCGGTGCCCATCACAGCAGCTCTCCATTCAGAACCGAAATTCTTAACTATTTTTCTAAATATTTTTTGCACTCTCTCTTTTCTTGTCCACGCCTTGAAGAATGGATATTTTTCCTATTTTCATATTTTGCCTTGCTATCCTTCGTTTCATTAAGTCTTTTTTAAAATACTTCCTTCAATATACCTCTTATTTGCTTTTCATTTTGAATACTACTTGTAGCTTTGACAACTTTACCGTTTTTAAAATAAACGGTGAAAGGCAACCCCATAAATAAAGCGCATTCCGGTAAACTCCTAATAAAAGAAGCAGCAGGAATATCAAAATCCATATCTACCAGCCGAACATGCTGGTATTCCGATTCTAATTTCTCCATGGTGCCATAAACGGGAATGCACATCGGGCCCATTCTCCCGCAACAAACCATAACATTAGTATTATTTTTATGTAACTCCTTCATTTCTTCATGACTTTCTACATGTTTAAGATTTGTATCTAACATTACAATCCCTCCTAGTTATGTTTACCTTAACGTTTTAAAAATAAAGAGTGCCTTATTAACCTCAGCAAAAAATTATTTTCTCCACCCCCCGCCACCTTTTCCGCGGCCTCTGCCGCCAATCCCCTGGGAATATTTTCCTCAAGAATAATTGTTTTCAAACCAAAATAACCGGCATGTATGCCCGCGCTAAGGCCTGCAGGTCCTGCACCTAATTAAGATACTAGAATATCATTATATTATAAAGAAAAAAACTTACCGGCAGCTTTTTTATGATAAAACTTCTCAAAGGCGTTTTCAGCCGCTAACGATATCGGCTCCATGCCCGGATCGGAAGATAATTCCGGCTGTCCCGCACATCTCAATGTTGTCAGGTCCATCGCTGACAAACCACATCTTATCGCCAGGGTTATCATGTCAATATGTTTCACGGGAAGTTCATCATCGCTGAGAATCTGTCCTCCAATAATCTTTTCACTTTTTTTATTAAACACCAACTTAACAGTATAGGGCTTCTTTTCTCTCATCATGGAGTGTTTACTTGCTGAAACTTGCGTGGCACTAATCGCATCAATATCTTCATTTTTTGCCTCCGCTTCAGTAATCCCTGTTCCCGCAATCGACTTATCAAAAAACTTAGTAGCAAAGCTATTAAGTAAGGGCGGGAATTTTACTTCATATCCTAAAATATTCTTGGCTATTATCCTGCCACCGATCACCGCATTCGGCCGCAACTGTCCAAGAATGGGTTTACCGGTAACGTAACTTTGATATTGGATAAGGTCACCTCCAGCGTAAATGTCGGGATCAGAAGTCCGCAGATAATTATCTACTTTTAGCCCCAATTTTCCCATTTCAAGCCCTGCCTTCTCAGCTAATTCACTATTTGGCCTGGCCCCGGCTGAAATGATCACCATTTCCGCGGTTACTTCTTCGTTTGAAGAAAGCACTACTTTCTCTACTTCGCTTTTACCCCCAATTGCGTTTACCTTCTGGCTCAATCGTAAATCAACACCTTGTTCTCTCATGTATGCTTCTACTTCTTCACTCATATCTGCGTCTAATATCCCCTGCATAACGTGATCAAGCATCTCAATTAATATAACGTTTACTCCGCGACGGGAAGCCAAATAAGCAATCTCCGTTCCTATAGCACCGGCACCTATCAATACGGCGTTCTTTACACGTCTGGAATTTATCCAGTGTAGAATATTAACGGCATCTCCACTTGTTCTAAGGAAAAAAACCCCCGGCAGATCGACCCCGGGAACAGGTGGGACCACTGGCTTCGCTCCTGTTGCTAAAACAAGCTTGTCATACGGATAAATCTTTCCATCAGCAGTAGTAACAACCTTCTCCCTTCTATTAACACCCGCCGCCTTAACATTTATCAGTTGTATCCCCTGGTTTATGAAAATATTATCATCTTTATACGAGGGCTCTACCATAACATTCCCACAACAGATATACGGCGTCGCGCACCTGGTTAAAAGCCCTCTTTCTTCCTGTTCTCTGATTATAGTGACAGCTAAAGAAGGGTTTAATTTTTTCAAGGTTCGTGCCGCTAAAGCGCCACACCCGGAACATCCTATAACTACTATCTTGCCCATTTGACACATTCCTTCCTCCAAATTAAACTTTTCATTAGCTTTTGTGGAAATACTTTTTACTGCTAATGTAACCCCATCCTATTTTGTCATAAACGCATTGACCGCCATAAAACCGGCAGCAACCAAGGTTGTGTAAGCAAATATCTTTTTTAAACGAACAGGGGCGATTTTAAGGGAAATCCTGCCGCCTAATAATCCTCCCACCATTGCTATACAGGCCAAAGGAACAACCCATATGAAGCTAAAATCGCCAGCTATAGTATGCCCGGTAAAACCCATCAATGCTGTTACGGCTACCATGGCAGAAGATGTTCCAACCGCTATTCTCATAGGAACACCACAAGCTAATACCATAAGCGGTATTTTAAAACTCCCCCCTGAAATTCCAATCATTCCGGCAAAAAACCCTACCGATGCCGTAATCGGAATAGCTAACCAGAGATTAACTCGATAGTTGTATCCACCGAAAGAACGATTCCAATACCCAAACTGTTTTTTGCCATAGTCCGTGCGCTCTTTGACTGGTTTTAATATAAAAAAAGCCGCTATTATTAAAAGAACCGCAAAAAGAAGTTTTAAATAATAACTTGCAAAATAATGCGCAAAATACCCACCAATAAAAGCCATTATATCCGTAGGGGGATCTATAACCAATGCCAACTTCCAATCAACCGTTTTATATTTATGGAAGACCAGAGTGGCAACAATCGCTGTTGCCATTAAAATCAATTGCGCGCTTGTCGCGGCCGTACTTATGGAAGTTCCGGCAGCGATTAGCACGGGAACATAAAAATTGCCGCCGCCACGTCCCACCATTGACATTAAAATGGCGATAACAAATATAACAACAGAAACCGTTATGATTTTAAACATTTTATCCTACTACATAGAAACGTTCCCCCTATACCATAATCTTATCTATTATTTCACCCATGATCTTCACGATTGGGTTTCCTTCCAGAAAATGGATGAAAGGCTGGCCTAAATCGCCGGATTTCACTATGTTAGACTCTACCGGAATGCTACCCAAGAATGGTACCGCCAGATCAAGAGCAGCTTTTTTCCCGCCACCTTTGCCAAATAAATCTATTTCTTCTCCACAATGTGGACAGACAAAACCACTCATATTCTCGATAATACCCACAAGCGGAATTTTTAGTTGTTTCGCAAAACCAACGCTTTTCCTGGAATCCAGGATAGCCACGTCTTGCGGTGTAGTAACGATAATCGCCCCGTGGATATCCGGTATGAGTTGACAAACACTCAATGGTTCATCTCCCGTTCCGGGAGGAGAGTCAACGATCAGATAATCAAGTTCACCCCAGTTAACATCAGCTAAAAACTGCTTTATCGTTATCGCCTTAAGGGGACCCCGCCAAATGATGGGTTGATCCTGATCTTTTATCATCAAGGCAAGGCTTATTGCCTTCAAATTATCCACCACCTTAACTGGTTCTATACCCGATTCAGAGGCCATGAGTCTTGCATTTTCGATACCCAGCATCTTAGCAATATTAGGACCGTGAATATCCACATCCAAAATTCCTGTTTTTTTACCCCTTATTGCCAAACCATATGCCAGATTAACCGCCACGGTAGTCTTCCCCACTCCGCCTTTTCCGCTAATAACGATCAGTTTATTTTTTATCTTCGATAAATTCTCTTCAAGCCGTTTATTCTGTTCTATTTCTTTCGTGGATTTTTCCTGCATGATCTTCCTCTTTTCATCCAAATCAAAAACTGCTGTCTTAGATCAATTCAACCGGTAAACACACTAAATAACTTTTTCGGAACACCTACTGCCAACGTGTCTCTCCCCATTTCCGCGAACTTGCGCGATTCATCACAACCGAACGATATGCTGAACTTTTCTTCCCTATAAGATTTCGCGACAATACCGCCGCATACGGACATCATGCTGGTCAGGGATACGTCCAGATTGTCGCCACGATGGTAATTGTAAAGCTTGACCATTTCATGGACTTCCTTGGGAGCCAGAAAAGACACAATGAGATCCGGTTCCCCCTCAGTATTCAAGCCTATAAATTCAAAAGGATCTTCCAGATGAGAAGATTTTGAAAACATGGATCTGAGCACTTTCATCTTAAGAAGGTTTTTATCCGCGCAGGTCTTCAAGATTTTCTCTCCATCTCGGGGCTTCCATCCCAAGGCGTATTGCGCACCCTCGCATACTATGCTATCCTTGTCCAATAAAATAGGGTGCGTTATGGCCTTCTTTATCGCTTCGCAGAACCTTACCCCTTCAATCTTCTTTCCTTCCTTTAATTCTGGTTTTTCTTTGTAAAATTTAACTTTAATCCAATGTTTTCCGAATTTCTTCGAAAATTTCCAGTTAATACGGTCCATTTGCGCCTCCTTGCGGCTTTGGGTAAGCCAACCTTTTTCAAAGATATTTCACGTTTTGTGTCGCTAACACCAAAGGATACGTCGCGGGAGCTCTTGTAAGATAAAGTGATTATTTTGCAAATAGACTTCCCTACATCTAATACTGAGAACAAAGTCTTATGGATTATCGTCTATCAGAAAAATAACGGCCTAGAAGGTTCTTCTTATTTCTTAACCATTGCCGCGCCGCATTTAGGGCATTTTACATTATAGCAAGGCACTCCCGCCTGATGAGGCACGCTTAACTTGCATTTAGGGCATAAACAATTGCCTCCCGGGCCTGATCCCGGAAGGTTGCCGCCCATTCTGCCTCTGCCGCCGCCTCTTCCCATACCTCTTCCTGTTCCCGCCCCTCCTCCGAACGGACCTGTTCCATCTCCACCCGGCATGTTAATACCTCCTTCTTAAGAAACCGTGATCGCCTTTGTCGGACATTGCGTCTCACAAGCTCGGCACCCGATACACTCTTCAGTGATCACTGCTTTGTTGTTTTCAATTTTTATCGCGTTAACCGGACATATTCCCACGCAGGCGCTACATCCGGTACATTTATCCGCATCCACTTTAGCTATCATGGCTTTTCTCTTTCCTGGGATCAACCCATTCCAAATTTTGAGTCAACGCTAGAGTCACCGGCCGGATTTAATCCGCCGCTTTTATATTTTTCAATCGCTTCTTTCACGCTGCCAGAAACACCGGTAATTATGCCTATCCCAGCCGCCTGTAAAGTTCGAAAAGCGTTGGGCCCTACATTTCCGGTCAAAACAGTTTTAACCTGTTTTTCAGATATAAACTGTCCCGACTGAACCCCCACCCCGCCCATTCCGCTTACATTCGGATTCTGAATCGCCTCAAACTCCGACGTATCTGTATCAACAATGATAAAATACTGGCATCTTCCAAACCTCGGATCCACCTGGGCATCCAGGGTATCCCCCTGTGAAGTAACACATACTTTCATTTTATTTTTCTCCTCTTTTATGATCGGCTTCAGAATGGTCGCATTCGGTCTTATCCAACCCGTAACCTTTCCCTGCCCCGGGTTTACATAGACTTTCGCCGCCCTCAAGGGTCCCATTCACAAGTTTATCTATCACTTCATTTATCGTGCCGCCGATCCCGACCACCGTTTCAATATTCTGCTGAGCAAATAAGTGAACCGCGTTTTGTCCCATCCCACCGGCGATAATACAGTTAACTCCTTTTTCATGCAGAAACTGTGGCAAAAACCCCGGATGATGGCCCGGATTACTTATTTCTTCCCTGCCTAACACTTTACCCTCTTTGATGTCAACGATAGTAAAAGCGGGACAACGCCCAAAATGAGCAGATACAATTTCACCATCTGTTGAAATTGCTATTCGCATGTTTCTCCCCCCATATTTAATAAGAAATGTGTAAGAAGATAGTTATTATCTCCCTACATATCCCTTTTATTCTTTTTCCTTTTTCTCTTGGCCTTGAGCCTTATCCAAGACATTGATACGGTTCTGGATGTCTGCCAGTTCCTGCTTGAGAGCTTCAGCTTCCCCTTTTAACATATCCTTTTCCTCCTTAGCAGTTGGCTCAGAAGAATAAGGATATACTTCACCATGAGGAGGATACACGTAGGCAGCTCTCTGCCATCCCGGCATACCCATGGCATAATACCGGTTCCGCCAACCTCTGCCGCCCCCACGGCCTCTGCCGTAGGCGAACCAGCCTCTGCCGCGTCCCCCGCCGAAACCTCCTGCAGAGTTCATGTAACCAGGAACGACATAATCGGCACAATACCCTCTGCCGCCCCCAGTCATTGAACCCATCCCCCTTGGACCTGTTCCATCTCCACCCGGCATAATACATCTCCTTTCTTCTATTTTTTGTTTCTACACCTGTTACACAACCCATAAAATTGAATTATATGGTTTCTGATATCAAAATTATGTTTTTTAGAAAGCCCTTTTTCCGTACGTTTCAAAAAATCCATTTCTTCATCTATAAAATCAGTGTATTCAATAATCCTTTTACAACTTGTACAGATCAAGTGGTGATGATGTTCTTTATCCGGCCCTTCCATAAGTTCGTATCTGGCTCTGCCATCACCAAAATCAAATTTCAAAATCATACCCATCTGTGTAAGAAGCTCCAGGGTTCTATAAACCGTCGTAAGCCCCGCAGTTGGGTATATCTTATGTACCTTCAGGTAGATGTCTTCAGCACTAAGATGTTTATCTGTAGCGCTCAAAACCTCCATTATGGCTTGTCTTGGTACGGTCATCCTGTATCCGCACCCCCTGAATTTTCTCCCCCATCCTGGGGGCATCATTCCCCTTCTTCCCGCCGGCATATTGATACTCCTTTTCTTATTGAAAATGGTTTCCATTATCAATTATGGATGATTTTTCCCTTTTTGTCAAGAGGGAAATTTAAAAACGAGAGCAAGGGGTCAGTTGGTTCCCTTTGCCTGAACATCAAAACGCCAATGCGAACTGCGAGATAAACCTGTTATCCTTCCTGTCCCGGGGAGATTGGTCCCTTACCTCATAAGTCGCTCTCAGCTTGGCATAATCGTTAATAATAAAACTGATCTGCGGTGTAATCCTTGTTTCTCTGCCTCTCATATCAGGGATAAACTGGCCGAACCCTCCCAGAACTTCAATAGCCCGGAGATACTTATAATCAAGAGGGAATGCATAAGCTCCCCAGACATAATAACCGTATGCGTTCTTTCCCCCCACCCCGGGCATCTGTTCCTTATACCTGTAGATTAATTCCGCCTGGGCATCAAAATTCCCTATTTTGTAGTAAGCATTGCCGCCTGCAAGATATACGTTGTATTTATCATTGCTGTCCCACTGTCCCCACGAGAATGAAGGCCCCATTTTAAATAAACCGTAATCCGTATCAAAAACATTTGTCCAATCAAGCACTATAGGCAAGTTGTTGTTGGAAACAGTATTTTCCCCGTCTCCGTAAGTAGCCCCGTTGTTTCCGTTTACGACAGAAAAACTGAGATTCGAATAAAAATCCACTGGAAGTTTCCAGTCGAACTGCACACCGATATCGGCCCATGGCTCATGCCCGAAAAGACCTTCGTGCATGGCCGAAAGAGTTATGGTCCTCCTGTCAAAGAAATGGGCAAGGTTCTCCGGACCGAAATTAACGAAAAACTTCCCCGGTTTTGCGGACAGACCCAATTCGTCAAAATGCAGCCTTGCGTAAGCTTCCTCTATCTCTACCTCTTCTCCATGGTGCTTCGTGAACGTGATAAAGCCAAAGAGCCAGTCCGTGATATCGGCCTGGACTCCCGCCTTTGCCTCGTGCAACATCAACGTGTTCTTTCCCTCCTCGACCCTGACAAACCGCGCGTCAATAGCGCCTATGGGCTTTACCTTTCCGCCCAAAAGGCCATGATGATGACTTTGTCCGGGGACTTCTTCGTCGTGACCATGAGCATCTTCCCCGTGCGCGTGTTCTTCAGACGCTTTTATCTCGTACCGAGCGACCCTCAGCTCAAGTTCCGAAATCCTGGTCTCGTACCGATCGGCCATTTTCCTGAGCTGGTCTTTAAGCTCGTTTATTTGTTCCTGAACAGCCTCGTCCGATGCGCAGGCAAGACCGCGTGTAACCAGCAATGCGGCCATTATGGCAACTATCAAACATTTTTTTATCATATTCCCCTCCCGTAATTAGAAATTATTTCTGTTTACAGCGCAAATTTTTTTACTTTCCTGAACATCCGGCGCATATGCCGTTTACTTGCATAAAATGGCTGATAACCTCATACCCTTTAATCTTTTTCCCGTCCTCTATGACACAAGCCTCAAAATCCTCTACCTTGCAGCATTTGATACAAGTTATATGGTGGTGGTGATGGTCATGCCTTGCGGGGCATAACCCATAATGTTTTTTACGGTCAAACTTCTGAATCCTGGCCAATATACCACATTGGGCAAGGCTCTCAAGGTTACGATACACGCTGGGAAGGCCACACCGATCGAACTTCTTCTTGAGCTTGTTCCAAACTTCTTCCGCGGTCAAATGCCTATGGCACTTGATAAAGAGACCAATAATCGCCTGCCGGCGCGGTGTGAGTTTATACCCGGAATTTTTTAGTTTTTCAAAATAGTACTCCATTGCTCTCCTGCTAACGGGTTTAGCATATTCAAATATCGCCTTCCTATAGGCGTAACAACATTCCAATATTCTCCATATTTTCTTATTTTTAAGAATAACATAATCAACCGGTATTATCCACGTATTTATACATCGCGTAACAGAGATAAAGTGAGATGAATCCCTTTTATTATAGCGCCGATTTCATTTAATGCCCTTGTATTCAAGCAAGATCGAGAGAGTATATCCTGTGCGTTTTCTCGGTAGTCCAGGGTGGTCGCATTATATGGC